>CXWL01064903.1_pt1 | contig 18096 bp, 18 predicted proteins | sample 590931 | NCBI WGS metagenome assembly CXWL01 (sample SAMEA3498368, study PRJEB10139) | groundwater metagenome | biome: water well; material: biofilm material | place: Germany | collected 2015-04-27 | reverse complement strand
TACGAGCAGTTTCTTCATGGTGTGTTTCCTTTATGCAAAGTGTACGAGAGTGTCCAACAAACACCCCCTTGTCGTTGTATCTGCCGGGGGCGCAGCTAGGAGCACCCCTTGTCGTGATTAGTTCCTAACTGAACAGCGATTTGATATCGACATCGGTTTTTTCTGCGGCGGCGAATTCTAGCAGGGGTTTTGTTGTGTAGGAGAACATGTTGGCGACCAGCACCGCGGGGAATTGCTCGATGCCCACGTTATAGATGTTCACCGATTCGTTGTATAACTCGCGGCGATCCGCGATGCCGTTCTCCAGCCCGGTGATGCGGGTCTGTAGTTGCATGAAGTTTTGATTGGTCTTCAATTCCGGATAGGCTTCTGCCACCGCGAACAAGCCACCGAGGCTGGCGCGCATCGCGCCTTCCGCAATGCCCAGCGCGGCGATGTCCTGTCCTTCACGCGCCGTTTGTACTTGCGAGCGCGCGGCGATGACGCGCTGCAAAGTCTCCTGTTCGAATTGTTTGTACTGCTTGCACACCTCGACCAGTTTGGGCAGTTCGTCGTGGCGCTGCTTGAGCAGTACGTCGATGTTCGCCCAGGCTTTGCTCACGCCGTGTTTGAGGCTGACCAGATTGTTGTACACGCTGATAGCGTAGATCAGTGCGACGACGCAGATGCCGAGTAGGATGAGTGTGCTGCCCATGGCGAAACTCCTTATGAGTGTTAGGTGCGGCTGTAATGATAACGCAAATTAAAAGTGCGCCAGCCGGCTCCGGTACGGGGAGTACCATACAAACACTGAATCGTTACCAAGAAGTCCGTTTTGGGTGCCTCTAAAAAATCAGAGTTCGCCCAAATGCAAGGCGCGGGAAAATTTTCGCCGCGCCGCATATAGATGATATGCAAGCAAGAAATTATTTCCGCAACGCCGCATAACCAGACACTTGGCTGCCGTCTTTGGGTAGCCTAGTGGAATGGCTAGTAGTTCCATCAGTTGGGATGAAATCTGGATTTTTAGAGGTGCCCTTATGTCTACTCATCGATTGCCCACTTTATTCATTCCGCATGGCGGCGGACCCTGTTTCTTTATGGAGCCGTCACCGGGATTTCCGCCCGACTTATGGGGCAACCTGGCCGCTTATCTGCGAGGCATTCCCGCTGACATCGAACAACGTCCACATGCGGTACTGGTGATCTCCGGGCATTGGGAATGTGCGGTACCGACCGTGCTGAACGCTGCCCATCACACGCTGCTGTTCGACTATTACGGCTTTCCCGAGCACACCTATCGCTTGACCTATCCGGCATCCGGTTCGACGGCAGTCGCTGCACGGGTGCGGGAGTTGCTTGCACAGGCGGACATTCATTCTGAAGAAGAGCATGAGCGCGGACTGGATCACGGTGTGTTCGTGCCGTTCAAACTGATCTACCCGGAGGCGGATGTTCCTATCGTGCAACTGTCACTGAAACACAATCTCGATGCTGCGAAACATCTGGCGATAGGGCGCGCGTTGGCACCGCTGCGCGATGAAGGCGTGTTGATCGTGGGCAGCGGCAACAGCTATCACAACCTGCGCGAATTCTTTTCGACAAGTGCGGCAGCGGGCGAAGCATCCGCACTGTTCGATGCGTGGTTGGGCGCGGCTGTCGAAGCGTCATCTGTGCAGCGCGAGCGTTTGTTGGGCAACTGGCAGGAAGCACCCGGAGCGCGTGCCTGTCATCCGCGCAGCGAGCACCTGATTCCCCTGATGGTTGCCGCGGGCGCAGCGGGTGAAGATGCCGGAAAGATCACTTACCACGAACAGATGTTCGGCAAGATGTTCTCCGGATTCCAGTTCGGGTAGGTTTGGAGTGCGCAGACATGTCTACGCAGCGGCGACGCATCGCCGCACTCCACACTTACTGCCCGAAGAATTCCTTCACCTTGCTCATCCATGACTTGGCACGCGGGCTATGGCGTGCACTGTCTTTCGCGCTGATGGTTTCGAACTCGCGTAGCAACTCTTTTTGGCGTTCGGTCAGGTTAGCCGGCGTCTCCACCACCACATGACAATGCAGATCGCCGTGAGCATGGGTGCGCATGCCCTTGATACCTTTGCCGCGCAAACGGAAGATCTTGCCGCTCTGCGTCTCCGCCGGAATCTTGATGCTGGCCTTGCTATCCAGGGTCGGTATCTCGATCTCGCCACCCAGTGCCGCGGTGGCAAAGCTGATCGGCATTTCGCAATGCAGATCGTCGCCGTCGCGCTGGAACACGCTGTGCGCTTTGATGTGAATCTCCACGTACAGGTCGCCATGCGGAGCACCGTGGCTGCCCGCTTCGCCGTGACCGCTGTGGCGCAGGCGCATGCCGCTGTCGATGCCGGCCGGAATTTTAATTTCCAGCGTTTTCTGTTTCTTGGTGCGACCGGAGCCGTGGCAGTCCTTGCAGGGCGAACTGATCTGCTTGCCGCTGCCATTGCAGCGCGGGCAAGTCTGCTGAACTGAGAAGAAACCCTGCTGCATACGCACCTGGCCGTGACCGGCGCAGGTTTGGCAAGTGGTGGCCGAGGTGCCGGGCTTTGCGCCGGAGCCGCTACAGGTTTCACACTCTTCCATGACCGGGATGCGTATCTGTTTTTCTGCGCCGCGCGCCGCTTCTTCCAGCGTGATCTCCATGTTGTAGCGCAGATCGGCACCGCGCTGCGCCTGACTGCGACCACCGTGTCCGCCGCCGAAGATGTCACCGAAAATGTCGCCGAAGTCGAAACCTTGCGCACCCGCACCACCGGCACCGAATGGATTGCCGCCACCCATGCCGCCCGCTTCAAATGCCGCGTGACCGTACTGGTCGTAAGCCGCGCGCTTATGTCCGTCGGACAAGGTCTCGTAGGCTTCTTTCGCTTCCTTGAAATGTTCCTCTGCTTTCGGATTGTCCGGATTGCGGTCGGGGTGGTGCTTCATCGCCAGCTTGCGATAAGCCTTCTTGATCTCATCCTCCGATGCGTCGCGGTTGACGCCGAGGACTTCGTAATAGTCTTTTTTGCTCATGGCTGGAAAATCTGTGAAACGTGAAATGTGAAATGTGAAATGTGTTGCGGCTTCATGCTTTGTCCTTCAGCGACTTCATTAGAGCTAGAGTGAGCGCAGAAACCTCATCCATCCTGGTTTGTATCGAGGTGATGTCAGTGCAGTATTTGAGCCGCAAGGAGAGGTCGAGTTGGGTATCCAGTTCCGCGAGTGAACCTGTCGCCACACCAAGAAAGTAAAGCAATTCCTTTGTCCCACTTCGCGTCGCCCCTTCCGCAATATTTGACGGAACGGAAACGGCGGCTCGTCGCATTTGCGAAGTCAGCCCAAATTGTTCTTCCCTAGGAAAGGTGGACGTAAGGCGATATACATCCTCGACCAACAACATCGCAGATTGCCAAACTCGCAAATCTTTGTGGCCGCGCCGCACGTTTCACCTTTCACTTTTCACGTTTCACTTTTTATCCTTTACTTCAGTGAACTCGGCATCGACGACATTGGCATCGTCAGCTTTGGCTTCGGGTTGCGCACCGCCACCTTGGGCCGCCTGTGCCTTGGCGGCTTCAGCGGCATACATTTTCTCGCCCAGCTTTTGCGCAGCAGTCGCCAGTGCTTCGGTCTTGGCGTCGATGGTCTCTTTGTCGTCGGCCTTCACCACTTCTTCAGCTTCTTTCATGGCAACTTCGATGGCGGATTTTTCTTCAGCCGTCAATTGCTCGCCGTATTCCTTCAGCGACTTGTGCGTGGAGTGGATCAGCGCATCCAACTGGTTGCGCGCAGTCACCAGTTCCACAGCCTTCTTGTCTTCGTCGGCGTGCGCTTCGGCATCGGCCACCATGCGTTGAATCTCTTCTTCGCTCAAGCCGGAGCTGGCCTTGATGGTGATGTTGGCTTCTTTGCTGGTAGCTTTGTCCTTCGCGCTCACATGCAGGATGCCGTTGGCGTCGATGTTGAAAGTCACTTCGATCTGCGGCATGCCGCGCGGTGCGGGCGGGATGTCGGCCAGATTGAATTGGCCCAAGCTCTTGTTGCCGGAAGTCATCTCGCGTTCGCCCTGCAGCACGTGGATGGTCACCGCGTTCTGGTTGTCATCGGCGGTGGAAAACACTTGCGATGCCTTGGTCGGAATCGTGGTGTTCTTCTTGATGAGCTTGGTCATCACGCCGCCCATGGTCTCGATACCCAGGGACAGGGGGGTCACGTCCAGCAACAGCACGTCTTTCACTTCGCCCTGCAGCACACCGCCCTGGATCGCCGCGCCGACAGCCACGGCTTCGTCCGGGTTCACGTCTTTGCGCGCTTCCTTGCCGAAAAACTCCTTCACCTTCTCTTGCACCATGGGCATACGGGTCTGACCGCCGACCAGAATCACGTCAGCGATATCGGCATTGGTCACGCCTGCATCCTTCATGGCGATCTTGCACGGCTCAATGGTGCGCGCGACCAGGTCTTCCACGATGCTTTCCAGCTTGGCGCGGGTGATCTTCACGGCCAGGTGTTTCGGACCAGTGGCATCTGCGGTGATGTAAGGCAGATTCACTTCGGTCTGCTGCGCGGAAGATAATTCGATCTTGGCTTTTTCCGCTGCGTCCTTCAGACGTTGCAATGCCAGCATGTCCTTCTTCAGGTCGACGCCGCTTTCCTTCTTGAACTCTTCCACCAGGAATTCGATCACGCGCATGTCGAAGTCTTCGCCGCCGAGAAACGTGTCGCCGTTGGTGGACATCACCTCGAACTGGTGCTCGCCGTCGATTTCGGCGATGTCAATGATGGAGATGTCGAACGTGCCGCCTCCCAGATCATACACCGCGATCTTGCGGTCGCCTTCCTGCTTGTCCAGGCCGAACGCCAGCGCGGCCGCAGTCGGCTCGTTGATGATGCGCTTCACATCCAGACCGGCGATGCGTCCTGCGTCCTTGGTGGCCTGGCGCTGGGAGTCGTTGAAGTATGCAGGCACGGTGATGACGGCCTCGGTGACGGGCTCGCCCAGATAGTCCTCGGCGGTCTTCTTCATCTTCATCAATACTTCGGCCGAGATCTCCGGTGCGGAGATCTCCTTGTCGCGCACCTTCACCCATGCGTCGCCATTCTTGGCTTTGACGATGGAGTAGGGAACCATGTTGATGTCCTTCTGTACCATCGGCTCCTCGAAACGACGGCCGATCAGGCGCTTCACACCGTACAGCGTATTCTTCGGGTTGGTCACGGCCTGGCGTTTGGCGGGCGCGCCCACCAGCACTTCACCATCTTCCATGTAGGCGATGATGGAAGGTGTCGTGCGCGTACCTTCCGCGTTCTCGATCACCTTGGTCTTGCCGTTTTCCATGATGGCCACGCAAGAGTTCGTCGTGCCCAGGTCGATACCGATGATTTTTCCCATGATGCTTTCCTTTCAGTTGAATGCTTAAAGAATGAATGTTTTGTTGCTTGCCGCCTAACATCAGGGCGGCGCTGGATATTTCAAGTGCTTAATGTGGAGAAGGGAGAAGAGGAAAGGGAGAAGGGTAAAGCCGCGCTCACCTAATTCGGAGAGGAGTTCTTACTCTTCTCTCTTCCCCCTTTACCCTTCCCTGTATTTATTCCTTCCCCTTGGCCACCATCACCAACGCCGGGCGCAACACACGTTCATTCAGCGCATAGCCCTTTTGCATCACAGTGACTACCGTATTGGCCGGCTGCTCGCTCTCCAGCATGCCGATCGCCTGATGTCTGTGCGGGTCCAGCTTCTCGCCGACCGGATTGATCTCGCTGATGTTGAACTTCTCGAACACGCTGGAAAGCTGCTTCAGCGTCAGCTCCATACCGCTCTTGTAACTCTCGATGTTGTCGGTTTGTACGGACATACCCGCTTCCAGACTGTCTTTCACCGCCAGCATCTCGTTGGAGAAGCGCTCCACCGCGAATTTCTGTGCCTTGCCCACGTCCTCCATGGCGCGGCGGCGGATGTTCTCGCTTTCGGCCTTGGCGTACATCCAGGCGTCGTAGTGTTCCTGTGCCTTTAGTTCTGCCGCTTTCAGCATCTCTTCCATGCTGGGCATGGCTTCCACTGGCACTTCGGTGCTGGCGGGTTGATCGTTCTGTGGGGTGTTCTCGTTCTGTTCCATACTGCTCTCCTGATTTCGACCCGGAATTAATTGGGGCGGGGTTGTTGATTTCAAGTGGAAGAGAAATAAATATTTTCACCGTGAGATAATGCGCACTGTTCGCAAACCGTCTCACCATGTCCACCTCCAAGAACTACCACTGGCGTATCGCCGGATTCTATTTTTTCTATTACGCCTTCGTCGGGATGTTCTCTCCCTACTGGAGTCTGTATCTCAAGTCCATCCAGTTCAGCGCCATCGAGATCGCCATCCTGATGTCGATACAGCCGGTGATGCGCATGATCGCGCCCAACATCTGGGGCTGGCTGGCCGACCGTACGGGTAAAAGATTGCAGGTGGTGCAGATCGCCGCGACACTGAGCGCGGTGTGCTATCTCGGCGTGTTTGCCACCACCAGTTTCTGGGGCATGTTCCTGGTGCTTGCGCTGATGGGCTTTTTCTGGAGCGCCTCGATGCCGCTGGTCGAGGCGACCACGCTCACTTATCTGGGCAAGCACAGCGCACGCTACGGGCGCATCCGTTCGTGGGGTTCCATCGGTTTCATCGCCTCGGTGGTGGGGTTGGGTTATGCCTTCGACTATATAGCCATCGCCTGGCTGCTGTGGGCGGGGCTGGTGTGCGAGATCGGCATCCTGATCTTCTCGCGCCAGATTCCGCATATCGAAGTACTGGCGCATCATACCGACCATCAGCCGATCAGGCAGATCGTGTTGCAGTCGCGTGTGCTGGCCTTATTCGGCGCCTGTTTCCTGATGTCCGTCGCGCACGGCCCTTACTACACCTTCTACTCCATCTATCTGGTTGAGCACGGCTACGCCAAGAGCGCGGTGGGCGGGCTGTGGGCGCTGGGGGTGATTTGCGAGATCGGCGTGTTCTTCCTGATGTCCGCGCTGGTGCGCCGCTTCGGCTTCACGCGCATCCTGCTCATCAGCTTCAGCGCAGCCATATTGCGCTTCCTGCTCATCGGCTGGACGGTGGACTGGGTGGTGCTGTTGCTGTTCGCCCAGGTGTTGCACGCGCTGACCTTCGGCGCGTATCACGCCGCCTCGGTGGGCTTGGTGCATGAGTTCTTTAAGGGGCGGCATCAATCCAAGGGGCAGGCACTGTTCGGCAGTCTGACTTATGGCGCAGGCGGCATGCTGGGCGGTCTGGCCAGCGGCCCGATCTGGCAACATTACGGCGCGAGTGTGTTGTACTCGTGCAGCGCAGGCATGGCATTGCTGGGATTGTTGCTGATGGCATGGAAGCTGCGCAGGCAGGCGTAATCAACCTAACAACCGCAGTGTCCACCAATTTGGTGAGTGGCCGTTCGCCCTGATAACCAGCGACTTGGCGGCTCTGCCGCCTAGTCGAATGGCTAGTAGTTCCATCAGTAGCCCGCATGGCGGGCGTATCGAAGGGTTGGCGTCATTCAACTACGGTTTTTGGGATTAAAAGAAATGTTAGACTTCAACCTGTTTTGTGCAGTTGCGAAGAGATCCACCGTGCGGTACATCCCCGCCCATTCGTAGAGGGTTTCAAAGGTTCGTTGGTGTAAAGATTTGAAGTAAGCCTCGTCGAAACGGGTGGAGGAGCCGCATTCGGCAATGAAGGTTCGATATGCCTGCTGCAACAAGGTTTCTTCAACTTCGTGCAACAGTTCCGGCTCAGTTATCCCCAAACGATTTTTGGGAATGTCGCTATCGGAAATACAGATGTTACTTTCGGTGAACTGATACTTGGACACGATGCTGTTCCATGAGGGCTTTGACCTGCTCTTTAATTGCGACCGACTGAGAAGGCTTGTAGCCTTCAATCTGCATCGAGGTCTGAACAGCTTGGCTGATCTTTTTACTGAGGCTTGCAGTGAGTTGCATCGTGTTTGTCTCCGAGAAATGAACCCTGAACTTCGGTTTTCACTGTTGCAATTATAACGCCGTCATGAGCGACTTGGATTTAATGAATTCAAAGGTGTTCAGGTTCGGATTAAGTTCGCGCCCCGCAGCCGGCGTATTACGCAATAGCGATAGCATATTTCGCCGCGAGGATTATGATGCACTCATCCGGGCGGTGTCATTTCTCAAGATCGAAGAACTTGGAGAATTGCCTGCCTTTGGTGCAATGTCCGTTGCCGTTCGACAAGTTCAGGAGAGCGTTATTGCGTCTTATGCAGGTTAGGGGGATACGATGTTAGCGACGAAAAAAACTGTACCAGGCGCTGTTTCACTCTTCACTTTGGCGACGGCGCTCTTCGTGCTCGCCGTTGTGCCGTCGCAGGCGGCGCAACCCGCCTGCGCCGATTCCGTTCAGGGACGGATCGCGTGGGCTGGTGCCAAAAACACTTCTTGGTCCGTAGCCAATCTTGCCGCGCTGTGCAAGGGCGCGGAGAACTCAACCGAGCCGGGCAAATGTTTCAAGCGCGTCATGAGCGGAACCGTCAACTTTGGCGGGGGTACAAACTGGAATCCCTCTAATGCGTTGAAGCTTTGCACCGGGGCGCTTGATGCAAACGCGCGCGTCTCCTGTTTTGAGGGAAAGATCGCGCAAGGCATCGCCTGGGCCACGGCAATTAATCAATGCAAAGGGACTCTCGATCACGGTTCCTTGAGCCAGCGCCCCGTCCCGCCACCGAAACCGGGAGTTCCAACTGTGAAGGTTTCACCCAAGAAGTCCAGCCCGCCACCCGCGAGGCCGTCCCCAACCTGTTCGCCAACGGCGGATTGCGATGGCGACGGAGTTTCGTTTGCAGATGGCGACTGTGATGATAGTGACCCCACGCGCTATCCGGGGGCTACAGAGATTCCGGACTTCACAGGCCGCGACGAAGATTGCGATAACACAACCTATGGCAACCTGGATAACGACAGCGACGGCTTCACCGACTCTCGCGTCTGCAACGGCACCGGTGCCAGTGCCGTCTGCGGGCAGGATTGCGACGACACACGCCGCGCCGTTAATCCGAACGCAGCTGAATTGCCGAACCGCCGCGACGACAACTGCAACGGCGTGATCGATGATGATCTTGAAGGCTGGTGGAATCCCGCCCATTAGCCGACCAGTGTCAGGCGAGTAACAAACACCCGCGGCAGTGCAAGCTGCCGTTTTCAATTCCTCGAATTTATGGGGTCCGAGGTACACCTCCATTTTTGCGCAAAGTCAGGATTCCTTACTTTGCCCGGAGATGGAGATGCTTGCCAAAATGACTTCGATTTCCTTTGCTTTTTTCGGACAGCAGGTAGCTGTGGCATAATCGCGCGCTCAATCGAGGTGTGGCAATGAGCGCAAAAACGTTATACGACAAACTCTGGGATTCGCACGTGGTGCGGCAGGAAGCCGACGGCACTGTGCTGTTGTACATCGACCGTCATCTGGTGCATGAAGTCACCAGTCCGCAGGCGTTCGAGGGGCTGAAACTGGCTAACCGCAAACTGTGGCGCACCGCTTCGATTCTTGCGGTGGCCGATCACAACGTGCCGACCGCCAACCGTGCGGCGGGCATCGCCGACCCGATCTCGCGTTTGCAGGTGGAGACGCTGGATGCGAACTGTGCCGAATTCAAAGTGACCGAATTCAAAATGAACGACGCCCGTCAGGGCATCGTGCATGTGATCGGCCCGGAGCAGGGCGCGACCTTGCCCGGTATGACGGTGGTGTGCGGCGATTCGCACACCAGCACGCATGGCGCGTTCGCGGCATTGGCGCATGGCATCGGTACTTCCGAGGTCGAGCATGTGATGGCGACGCAATGTCTGGTGGCGAAGAAATCCAAGGCGATGCTGGTGCGCGTCGAGGGTACGCTTGGTAACGGCGTAACAGCGAAGGATATCGCGCTGGCGATCATTGGAAAAATCGGCACGGCGGGCGGTACCGGCTATGCCATCGAGTTTGCGGGCAGTGCGATCCGCGCCTTGAGCATGGAAGGCCGCATGACTTTGTGCAACATGGCCATCGAAGCCGGTGCGCGCGCCGGCATGGTGGCGGCGGACGAAACGACTTTCGCTTATATCAAAGGGCGCCCCTTCGCGCCGCAGGCCGGGCAATGGGACAGGGCCGTGGCGTACTGGCGCACCTTGCACAGCGGCGCAGAGGCAAAGTTCGATGCGTTGGTGGAGTTGGATGCGACACAGATCAAACCGCAAGTGACCTGGGGGACTTCGCCGGAAATGGTGGTGTCCGTGGATGGGCGCGTGCCTGATCCGGCCGGCATGAGTGATGCGGTCAAACGCGAAGGTGCGCAGCGCGCCCTGCAATACATGGGGTTACAGGCGAACACGCTGATCACCGACATCCGGATCGACAAGGTGTTCATCGGTTCCTGCACCAACGCCCGCATCGAGGATATGCGCGCGGCGGCAGCGGTGGCCAGGGGTAAGCATGTCGCGGCGAACGTGAAGTTGGCGATGGTGGTGCCCGGTTCCGGTCTGGTGAAGCAACAGGCCGAGCTGGAAGGCCTGGACAAGATATTCATCGCGGCGGGCTTCGAATGGCGCGATCCCGGCTGCTCGATGTGTCTGGCGATGAACGACGATAAACTTTCTCCGGGTGAGCGCTGTGCCTCGACTTCCAACCGCAACTTCGAGGGGCGGCAGGGGCAGGGTGGGCGCACGCATCTGGTGAGCCCCGCGATGGCTGCTGCTGCGGCCATCGCGGGACATTTTATTGATGTGAGTAAAATTTGAGGAGGTGATATGAAAGCTGTTGCATTGTTGTTGGCTGTGTTTGTGTTGGCGGCTTGCAATACCGTGGAAGGTATCGGCAAAGATCTGAAAAAAGGCGGTGAGAAAATAGAGAAGTCGGCGAAGTAAATGAATAAGTTTATTTTGCTGAATGGGCTGGTTGCGCCGTTGGATAGAGCCAACGTGGATACCGACGCAATCATTCCCAAGCAGTTTCTGAAGTCGATCAAACGTTCCGGCTTTGGCCCGAACGCGTTCGACGAATGGCGTTATCTGGATCACGGCGAACCGGGTATGGATAACAGCAGGCGTTCGCTGAATCCGGATTTCGTGCTGAACCAGCTGCGCTATCAGGGTGCGCAGATTTTATTGGCACGCGAGAACTTCGGTTGCGGATCGTCGCGCGAACATGCGCCGTGGGCACTGGAAGACTACGGTTTTCGCGTCATCATCGCGACCAGCTTTGCCGACATTTTCTTCAACAACTGTTTCAAGAACGGCTTGCTGCCGATCAGGCTGGATGCGGCAAAAGTGGATGTGCTGTTCAAGGCGGTGGAGGCCAACGCCGGTTACAAGTTGAAGGTCGATCTGGAACAGCAAAGCATCACCGCGCCGGACGGCTCGGTGTACAAGTTCGAAGTGGATGCGCATCGCAAGCACTGCCTGTTGAACGGGCTGGACGACATCGGCCTGACCTTGCAGCATGTGGATGACATCAAAGCGTTCGAAGCGAAACACCGCGCGGCACAGCCGTGGTTGTTTGCATAATGATTAATATGATTGGAACGAAGAGATGAAGATCGCAGTATTGCCGGGTGACGGTATCGGTCCGGAGATCGTCGCGCAGGCGGCGAAAGTGTTGGAGGCGTTGCGTCGCGACGGCCTGAAGATCAAGCTGGAATACGCGCACATCGGCGGCGCGGGTTACGACGCTATCGGAGATCCGTTGCCGGAAGCGACATTGAATCTGGCGAAAGCATCCGATGCGGTGCTGCTCGGTGCGGTGGGAGGTTACCAATATGACAACCTGCCGCGCCCGCAGCGCCCGGAGCAAGGCCTGCTGCGCATCCGCAAGGGGTTGGGGTTGTTCGCCAACCTGCGTCCGGCGATGGTCTTTCCGGAGCTGGTGAACGCTTCGACGCTGCGTCCGGAAGTGGTGTCCGGACTGGATATCATGATTCTGCGCGAATTGACCGGAGACATTTATTTTGGCCAGCCGCGCGGTATTCGCACACTGGACAACGGTGAGCGCCAGGGTTTCGATACCATGCACTACAGCGAATCGGAAGTGCGCCGCGTGGCGCAAGTCGGTTTCCGGATCGCGATGAAGCGCAACAAGAAATTGTGCTCGGTGGACAAGGCTAATGTGCTCGACACCAGCATGTTCTGGCGCGAGATCGTGACCGAAGTGGCGAAGGAATATCCGCAGGTCGCGTTGTCGCACATGTACGTGGATAACGCGGCGATGCAACTGGTGCGCGCACCCAAGCAGTTCGACGTGATCCTCACCGGGAACATCTTCGGCGACATCCTGTCGGACGAGGCGTCGATGTTGACAGGCTCCATCGGCATGTTACCTTCCGCTTCTCTGGATGCGAACAACAAAGGGCTGTACGAGCCATGTCACGGCTCCGCGCCGGACATCGCGGGCAAAGACATCGCCAATCCGCTGGCGACGATTTTGTCGGTGGCGATGATGATGCAATACACGTTTGTGCGTGCCGACATCGCGCAACGCATTGAGGGCGCAGTGCGCAAAGTGTTGCAGCAAGGCCTGCGCACTGGAGATATCTACGAGGCCGGGATGCAGAAAGTCGGCTGTGCAGCGATGGGCGATGCGGTGGTTAAAGCTTTGTAAATTACTTGAGAAGGGTAATAAGGGAAGGGGAAGGGTAATGGCGGAGCGGCGGTTTTCACCCTTCTCCCTTTACCCTTGAGCACCGCAGGTGCGAACCCTTCCCGGCTTAAATTAAGGATATAGAGAAATGAAAGTAGGATTAATCGGTTGGCGCGGTATGGTGGGCTCGGTGCTCATGCAGCGCATGCGTGAAGAAAAAGATTTCGATCTGATCGAAGCAGTGTTCTTCACCACCTCCAACGTCGGCGGCGCAGCGCCTGCCGAAGGGCGCTGCGTGCCGCTGAAGGATGCGCACGACTTGAATGCACTGAAGGCGATGGACGCCATCGTCTCCTGTCAGGGCGGCGATTTCACCACCGAAATCTTTCCCAGGCTGCGCGCAGCGGGCTGGCAGGGTTACTGGATCGACGCGGCTTCCACGCTGCGCATGGAAGATGACGCGGTCATCATTCTCGATCCGGTCAACCTCGCCCTGATCAAAAAATCGCTGGCGAACGGCGGCAAGAATTTCATCGGCGGCAACTGCACCAACAGCATCCTGCTGATGGGCTTGGGCGGCTTGTTCCATGCTGGGCTGGTGGAGTGGGTGTCATCCATGACTTATCAGGCGGCGAGCGGTGCGGGTGCGCAGAACATGCGCGAACTGCTGAATCAGATGGGCGTGGCTTACGCGTCCGTATCCGATCTGCTGGCCGATCCAAAATCACCGATCCTGGAGATCGACCGTCGTCTGGCGAAAAAACTGCGCTCGACGGACATGCCCACCGAGCATTTCGGCGTGCCGCTGGTGGGCAGCCTGATTCCGTGGATCGACAAGCAGCTCGACAACGGGCAATCCAAGGAGGAATGGAAGGGTTGTGCCGAGGTCAACAAGATACTGGGTACGAGTCAACGCATCCCGGTGGATGGTCTGTGTGTGCGCATCGGCGCAATGCGCTGCCACAGTTTGGCGCTGACCGTGAAACTGAACAAGGACGTGCCATTGAGCGAGATTGAAGCGCTCATCAAGGGCGGCAATCCATGGGTCAAGTTTGTGCCGAACCAGCGCGAGATCTCCGTGCGTGAACTGACTCCGGTTGCGGTGACCGGCAAGTTGGACGTGGCGGTCGGGCGTGTGCACAAGATGTTGTTCGGGCCGGAGTATGTGAGCGCTTTTGTTTGTGGCGACCAGTTGTTGTGGGGGGCTGCGGAGCCGTTGCGCCGCATATTGCGCATTCTGTTGAACAAGTAATGCGTAGAGAAATTCGGTTGATTACCGTCGGTTAGTGCATGAACTTAGAGGGGAAGTGAACTTGCATCACTAACCCTCTGATGTTAGTCTGGNNAATGTCAGCTCCAACTTGGGGCAGCCGCTTAAAGCAGAGATCGAGTTGGTCTCCGTCGATAAAGCTGACAGATCAAGTATCTCGGCAAAATTAGCTTCAGCAGAAGCATTCAAAAAAGCCGGCATTGACTACCCCTATGCACTGCCCAAACTGAAATTTGAGGTGGTTAATCTCGGCACCGGCGAATCCTATGTCAAAGTGACCTCGGTACAGGCTGTCAATGAGCCTTTCGTTACCTTGCTGGTTGAAATTACTTGGTCGACCGGCAAGTTGATGCGTGAGTACACCTTCCTGCTCGATCCGGCGGATTTCAAAGTTCAAGAACCCAAAGCGGAAGCGGTCAAGCCGATAGAACCGGTGGTGGTGACTCCGGCAGTTCCGGCGCTAAGCGAACCAACTCCGGTGGCGCCACAGGCGGCCGAGCCGGAGCCGGTTTCTGCTCACGCTCCATCTGCGGCGGTAGAGCCGTCTTCCATGCAGCCCGAAGTAGCAACACCCGCTCCTGTTGAGACAACGGAAGCCGCCCCGGTAGAATCAGCGCCCCTCGCGGAAGATGCCTTGAGCAAAGAAGAGGCGATTCCTGTTGTTGAATCTGCACCCGTTCCTCTCATTGTGGTGCGCGGAGACACGCTGACCAAGATCGCATTGCAAACCAAACCGGCTGATGTCAGTTTGGAACGCATGTTGGTGGCGCTGTATCGTGCCAATAGCGATGCCTTTGCGGGCAAGAACATGAATCGCCTGAAGACAGGAAAGATCATTCGTTTGCCGGATGCGGCTGAATTGGAAGCTGTGCAACAGCGTGAGGCGGTGAAAGAATTTCGTGCCCAAGTCGCTGATTGGAACGTCTACCGGCAGCAACTCGCTGCGGCGCGCACCGAGGCGCGCGACCATGCGGGACAGCAGGAATCTTCCGGCAAGGTGAGCACTGCAGTTGCCGAAAGTGCGCCCACCGGCAAACCACCAGCCAAAGAAGTGTTGAAATTGTCCAAGGGCGAAGCCCCGGGCGACAAGGCGGTCGGTGGCGGCAAGGCAACAGCGCAGGATAAAAAGAACGCCAAAGAAGAAGAGGCTATCGCCAAGACCAAGGCTCTGAAAGAAGCTCAGGAGCGCACGGCGCTGCTGGAGAAAAATGTAAAAGATCTGCAAAAATTGGCCGAGTTGAAACAGCAGGGAGAGGCTGGACAAGCCCCGGCATCGCCAGCTCCGGCTGCTGTGGAAACGGTTGCCGACGCAAGTGCTGTGGCTGCCTTGCCCAAAGCGAACCAGGAACCCAAAGTCGTTACACAATCATCCCTGGTGGACGATGTGTTGGCAGATCCTGTGATGTTGGCAGGGGGAGTCGCGTTGCTGCTCGGTTTGGGGGGTGTCGGATTCGTGCTGGCACGTCGCGGCAAAAAAACCGGCAACGCAGAAAAAACAAAGCAAGAAACGGAAAAACAGGAAGATGCGGTTTCTGCGTCGGGACGTATCGCCGCACCGGTGATGCCTTCCCCGGAGACGGGCGACTTCACTAATCAATCGGCGGTCGGCGCGGAGAACCCTGCCCAAAGCGGTTCGGACGAGGTTGATCCGATCGGCGAAGCTGATCTGTTCCTCACGTTCGGTCGGGATGTGCAAGCGGAAGAAGTTCTCAAGGAAGCGCTCAAGACCAATCCGGGCAATATTCCGGTCAAACTTAAACTGTTATCTATCTATGCTAACCGCAAGGACACCAATACGTTCTTCACCTACGCCCGCGAGATCAAGGATTCCGGTGACGAGGCAGCGTGGAATCAGGCATCTGCGATGGGGCGTGAATTGGAGCCTGGCAATCCGCTTTACGGCGGGGACGGTAGCAGTTCTACCCAAGTGGCAGAACCCGCCGCGGATAAGTCCGGGGCTTCTGTCGATTTCGATTTGGGTTTCGGGGCGCCTGCTGCAGCCACTCCAAAGCCGAACTTTCAGGGCACCGTGGTGATGGAAGCACCGTCGCACGAGAGTACAACAATCCTCTCGGCCGATGAACTGCGTTCAGCCCAATCGACGCCGATGGATTTTGATGTGACGGGTACCCATCCGGGAGTCCCAGCCGCCGGGGGAACAAACGCCTCGGCAAATCTGGATGATATGGTGTTCGATGTGACGTCAACTCATCCGGGCATGACATCTTCAGCACCTGCGCCGGCGGCATCACCGGTTGCCGAAGAGGGTTTGGCCTTTACGCTGGACTTCCCCAGTGACTTTAAAGCCGCGTCTGCCGCAAAGACCGAGACGCCGGTTGATATCGGTTTGGGCGACATCAGCTTGAACCTTGATAGCTTGACGTCGACCGCTGCCACTTCGGGTGGCGGGGCCAAAGACGAGCACTGGCAAGAAGTGGCGACCAAGCTTGATCTGGCCAAGGCTTATCAAGAGATGGGTGATGCTGCCGGAGCAAAAGAGATACTGGACGAAGTACTGCGCGATGGTGATGAGCAACAACGCGCAAGCGCCCAAGCCATGCTCAAGCAGCTGTAATAAATCATGCAGAACCGAACGGCAGCCCATTCGGCTGCCGTTTTCATTTAAGCCCTATGAAATTTACCCCTCATCCTGCCGTGCAGATACTCGTTTGGGCGCTGCTCGCCTTGTTGGCGCAACGCTTGCAGCCGGTACCTTTGTTGGTGCTGAACGCCATCCTGTTTGGCCTGGCATTGAGACTTTGCGCGGCGCAACTGCTGAGTCTGTTGCTGCGCACGCGCTGGATATTGTTCTCCCTGCTGTTGATTTATGCCTACACGACGCCGGGTACAGCGCTGTTGGAACAGCTGGGGATCGTGTCGCCCACGCGCGAAGGCGTATTAGACGGGCTATTGCAGTTGGGGCGATTATTGTGCGTACTGTCCGGCTTGGCGATCTTGCTGGCGTTGCTGTCGCAGACCCAACTCATCAGCGGACTGTATACCCTGGCGTATCCGCTTGGCTGGTTCGGCCTGTCGCGCGAGCGTATCGCTGTGCGTTTGGCGTTGACCCTGCACTATGCGGAATCCGCCATGCGTGATACGGCGAGCGATTGGCGAGCGACTATCCACGATGCCTTGCAGCCATCAGCAACCGGCGCGACGCACATTGAACTGCGGCTGCAAGGCTTCGGTATCATGGATGTGTTGTTGTTGGCGACGAGCGCTGCGGTGCTGATCGGAGTATGGCGATGAGAATCGCGCTCGGTGTGGAATATGACGGCAGCAGCTACAACGGTTGGCAGAGCCAACCCGATGTGCCGAATGTGCAGGATGCACTGCAAGCTGCGCTGAGTGGAATTGCGGGCGAAAGCATCGCCATCCTTGCCGCCGGACGCACCGATACCGGTGTGCATGCGCTGGAACAGGTGGTGCATTTCGATACGCATACCGACAGGCCGCTCTCTGCCTGGGTGCGCGGGACGAACGCGATGTTGCCGAAAGACATTGCTGTGCTGTGGGCGCATGCCGTGCCCGACGAATTCCACGCGCGTTTTTCAGCACAGGCGCGCAGCTACCAGTATGTGCTCATCAACCGTCCGTCGCGCAGCGCCGTGCATCATGGCAAGGTGGGTTGGTACCACGCACCGCTGGATGTGGAAGCGATGCGTGCAGCCGCCAAATACTTGCTGGGTGAACACGACTTCAGCGCTTTTCGCTCCTCGCAATGCCAAGCCAAGACACCCGTGAAGAATCTCGCGCGACTCGACATTCGGCAGCAGGGCGACATCATCATCCTGGAGCTGACGGCCAATGCCTTCCTGCACCACATGGTGCGCAACATCCTCGGCTGTCTGCTGTATGTAGGCAAGGGCAAACATCCGCCGCAGTGGATAGGCGAAGTGTTGCAAGATCGTGACCGCCAGTTTGCCGCACCGACCTTTGCACCGGACGGGTTGTATTTGCGGCATATCACCTACGATGCGAAGTGGGGCTTGCCTCAAGGTACAATGCCGCCTCGCTTTTGAACTGATTCATCAACATGACACGAATCACCAGAACCCGGATAAAAATCTGCGGCATCACGCGTGAGCAAGATGTGCTGACTGTAGCCCGCAGCGGCGCGGATGCACTCGGCCTCGTGTTCTATGAAAAAAGCCCGCGCCATGTCGGTTTGCAACAGGCCGCGAAGCTGGCGCGCTCCGTGCCGCCGTTCGTGACGGTGGTGGGGCT
>CXWL01029929.1_pt1 | contig 18106 bp, 18 predicted proteins | sample 590931 | NCBI WGS metagenome assembly CXWL01 (sample SAMEA3498368, study PRJEB10139) | groundwater metagenome | biome: water well; material: biofilm material | place: Germany | collected 2015-04-27 | reverse complement strand
GATGACGACGGAGGAACCGGGCTCAACGCCTACCTCGCCTTCGCATCGACAACCGGCGGGACCTATTACGCAGCGGTCTCGGGCTATGAAGGCGGCGGAACCGGACGTTACCTTTTGCGCGTGACCGACACGGAGGTTGCGGGGAACCTCAACACCGATGAAGTCCTGGATTCAAGCGCCGACGACCGCATGAGCCGCGTGGAGATGCCGGGCGATCTCGATTCCTATCGCGTCGAGCTTGAAGCTGGCGTGAGCTACACAATCGAGGTGAGCGGCGCCGGCGATAATCCACTCGCCGACCCTTTCCTCACCATCCTTGACGGACAAGGCGAACGTGTCACCTCCGACGATGATAGCGGCGATGGGCTTGACGCCCGCATCCGCTTCACGCCCGAACAATCAGGCTCGTTCCTGCTGCAGGCGAGCGGGCTTGGAGGCTCAACCGGCTGGTACAAGATTTCGATCGTGCGTCAGTAGGCAGAACGCCGGGGGACGCGCGCGGGCCTCGGGAGCCATCCCGGGGCCGAGTGCGGGCGGCGCTGGACAGGAGCGCCGCCGCACTTGCGCTTAAGAGAACACGCCCAGGCGCTCGCCGCCTTGGCGATCTAGCATCCAGCCAGGGTACTCGCGTGTAAGTGCCGACACCTTGTCGAGCGCCTGAATGTCATCGCTCGACAATTCAACCGAAGTGGCCGCGAGATTATCGGCAAGCTGAGCCTCCGTCTTGGCGCCGATGATGACGCTGGTGACGTGCCTTTTGTGCAAGAGCCACCCGAGAGCGATCCGCGCCACCGACACCCCGCGCGCTTCCGCCATCGGACGCATGGCGTCAATGATGTTGAACGCCTTGTCCTTATCTACCGGCGGGAAATCAAACACTGCACGGCGCGCGTCATTGGGGCCGCCGTCGCGCGTAAACTTGCCCGACAGGAAACCGCCCGCCAGCGGACTCCAGGGCAGTATGGCGAGGCCCTCCTCCTTCGCCAGCGGCACAATCTCGCGTTCAAGCTCGCGCCCAGCGATGGAATAATACATCTGCGCTGATTCAAAGCGCGCCAGTCCTTTGCGCTCGGAAACGCCCAGCGCCTTCGCGATTTGCCAAGCCGCGAAATTGCAGAGGCCAATGTAGCGAACCCTCCCCGACCGCACGACTTCGTCCAAAGCGATGAGCGTCTCCTCCAGCGGCGTTGCGGGATCGAATGCGTGCACTTGGTAAAGGTCGACATGATCAAGCCGCAGGCGCTTCAGGCTCGCATCGATCGCATCGAAAACGTGCTTGCGCGACAATCCCCAGAGATTGGGACTGTCGAACCGACGCTGCACATCGGGCGTCACCTCGGCTTTCACGCCAGGCGGCGCAATCAACGGCCTGCCAAAGAGCTTGGTGGCGATGACCAGCTCGTCCCGCGGAATGCCCGTGTCCTTTATGGCCTGGCCCAACATCGTCTCGGACGTGCCGTTAGCATAGATGTCGGCGGTGTCGATGAAGGTAACGCCCTTGTCGAAAGCGCTTTTTACCAATTGCGTCGATGCGGCCTGGTCTTGCGCGCCGATGACGCGCCAAAATCCCTCGCCCCCGAACGTCATCGTGCCGAGGCAGATTTCCGAAACGGCGAGGCCGGTGCGGCCGAGTTTGCGATAGCGCATATGATGTCCTTTCAGGCGACGCCGTGGGTGCGGAACCAATGGAGCAAGCGCGACCAGCCCTGGGCGGCGACCGCCGCATCATAGCTCTCGCGATAATCAGCATGGAAGCCGTGGCCGACGCCTGGATAAACAATAATCTCCGAGCCCGTGGGATTTCCATTCGCCGCGAGCGCACCACGCATTTGCTCCACCGACGCGACAGGAATTCCGCGATCGTTTTCCGCGTAAAGCCCGAGAACCGGCGCGCGCAACTGCGAAGCGACATCGACTGGCCATTGCCGCGCCTCGCCCGCGCCAAACCCGCCAGCCTGCGGCGCAACAAGCCGCCCGTACCATGCCACGCCGGCCTTCATCTCGGCAAAACGCGCGCACGCCATCCACACGACGGAGCCGCCCCAACAAAAGCCCGTCACCCCGAACGCGCGGTCGTTGACGAANNTTTGTGGCGGCGCCCACTATCTCGCGGATAGCGCCCATGTCGGTGAGTTGCGCGGGATCGCCCGCACGATCGAAATAGTCCGGCGCAAGCGCCGCGTAGCCTTCGCGCGCAAGCCTGCGGCAAACGTCCTTGATGTAGTCGTGGATGCCAAAAATCTCGTTGACGACGATGATTGTCCCCTTGCGCCCGCTCGCTTCCGGACGCGCCAGATAGCCCGGCAACGGATAGCCGCCCGCCCCAGTGAAGTGGACGTCCTCGGTCACCAGGTTGTCTCCTGAGGTCGAAACCGGGGTCGCGCACGCGGACAGCGCAGCGGCCGCGTAGCCGGATATGAAAAGCGATCCCGCCATGGCGCGGCGCGACGGGTTCAAATTCCCCTCTGGCGTGTCCAAACGCATCTGCAAATCCTCCAACGCCTGTTGCATCCGCACCGCCGACCGGTGCATCCATCAAACTAACGGGAGGCCTCGCTGAAGGCCAACCGACAATTGGGGGTCGCCATGGGCTGGATTGGGTTTTTGGTTTTCACAGCCGGCTGGTTGTTAAGCGCATCCGCCCACGCCGCCGCGCTGCCCTTCGACCCCGACGAGGTGACGCGCGCATGGCTGGCCACCATGGGACCTGAAGCAATTGCACGCTCCAATTCCTATTTCGAGGGGGGCTATTGGATTGACCTCGCCGATTCAGCACTCACCATCGTCATCGCGTTGTTGTTGATGGCGCTCGGCTTCGCCAAAGGCGTGCGCGCCTGGCTCGAGCGGACCGTCAAATTCTACTTTCTCGTGACCTTCGGGATGGCGATATTTTACCTCCTTGTCTCCGGGCTGCTGACATTTCCGTTCGCCTATTATGTCGGATTTGCGCGCGAACACGAGTTCGGCCTCGCAACGCAGACTTTTCCCGAATGGTTCATCGAATACCTCATCAGCTTTGGACTTAACCTGATCATCGGCGCGCTGTTCATCGCCGTTCTTTATCTGATCATCCGCGCCGCCAAGAGCGCGTGGTGGATTTGGGGCGCCGGCGTCTCCATCGCCTTTCTGATGGCGGTCTCCATGCTGGCCCCGGTCTACATCTCGCCAATCTTCAACGACTACGTTCCCATGCAAGAAGGCGCGCTCAAGACTGACATCCTGCACATGGCGCAAGCCAACGGCGTGCCCGCCGCCGACGTATTTGTCTTCGATGTGTCGCGCCAATCCAACCGGGTGACCGCGAACGTGTCGGGCTTTGCCGACACCACGCGCATCTCGCTCTCGGACACGCTGATCTCGCGCGTCAGCCAGGGCGGCGTGCGCGAAGTGATGGGGCACGAGATCGGCCATTACGTGCTGCACCACACCAGTTCGATCATGCTGATGCTTGGCGTGCTGATTGCTTTCGTGTTCGCGTTTACAAACCTCTTGTTTGGATGGATCACGAGGGGGGAGCGCTGGGGCGTGCGCGGAATTTCCGATGCCGCCGGGCTGCCGCTGTTCTCCGCGATTATCACGCTGCTGTTCACATTCGCCACCCCGGTCCAAAACAACATCATCCGTTATCACGAGCACCAGGCCGACATTTTCGGCCTCAACGCATCGCGCGAACCGGATGGCTTTGCCGAAACGGCGCTGCTGCTGTCGGAATATCGCAAGATGCAGCCCTCTCCGCTTGAGCTCTGGTTCTTCTATGACCATCCCTCGGGCTACGATCGCATTCACATGGCGATGGTGTGGAAAGCCAACGAAATGGCCGCCGGCCGCTATCCCATGGGCCCTGGTGGCCCCCCGCCGGGCTGGCGTCCTGACTTCGTCGTGATGCGCGAGTCCCGTGCTAGGCCTGCGGAACCGTCACCCGCCGCACCGTCAGATTGATCCGCCCGCCCTTCGGCAAGAGGCGCGAAGTGCCCGGCAAGATGCGATCGACACCATGATACGCGCGCCGCGCCGCGCCGCCGAGCATGCACACATCGCCGGAAGCCAAGCGCACGCTGCGCGTCGGGTCGGAGCGTACCGGCCCGCCAATGCGAAAAATCGCCGTGTCGCCGAGCGAGATCGACAGCACCGGCGCATCCCACGCCTCTTCATCGGCATCGACGTGAAGACCCATGCGCGCATCGCCTTCATAGAGGTTCACCAGGCAGGCCTCGGGCGGCGCCGCATAGCCGGAAAGTTCGTCCCACAAATCCAGCACGCGGGGGGGAATGTCGGGCCAGGCCGCGCTCGTGTCGGGGTGCATCGCCTGGTAGCGATAGCCGTTCTCCTTGTCGGTCACCCATCCGAGCGCGCCGAAATTGGTCATCCGGACGCGCATGGGCGCACCCGATTTCGGCATCCGCGGCACATAGAGCGGCCCCACCCGAAACCGTGCAAACACGGCGTCGCGCAACGCTTCCTGCGCGGCGCGATCAAGCAGGCCGGGCCAAAGGCGGAAACCGTCGAAATCGCTTGCGGAGCGGGTCATGTTTACCGTCCATGCATCGGTTCGGTTTCTTTTTTGTTCCTCGCCAGATCAAACCGCCGCCGAGCTAGAGACTATTCCCCTGCGGCGAATGCGGATAGTGGCCTCGGGAGGCTTGCACCTTTTAGGCGATACACCACATGAACCGTGAAACTACGGCTCGGATGCTTGTGAGGGCGCACTGGGTCGGCCACTTGTAACGAGCAACAGGACGCGTGCTTCGGGGACGCCAGTCAAATGGGTCCGTGAGCTGAAACCGCGCCGCTGAAAGGAATGAGGACGCTACGATGGGTAAAGTAATCGGCATCGATCTGGGCACGACGAATTCATGCGTCGCCGTTATGGAAGGCGGCCAGCCGAAGGTCATCGTCAACGCCGAAGGGTCGAACACAACGCCGTCGGTGGTCGCGTTCAACGAGGGCGGCGAACGCCTGATCGGCGTGCAGGCCGTGCGGCAGGCCATCACCAACCCCGAGCACACCTATCATGCGGTGAAGCGCCTCATCGGCCGCTCCGCTGACGACCCGATCGCCAAGAAGGACGCCGATCTGGTTCCCTACAAGATCGTGCGCGGCCCGAACGGCGACGCCTGGATCAAAGGCCGCGACAAGCAATACGCGCCGAGCGAAATTTCCGCCTTCGTGCTGCAAAAGATGAAGCAGACCGCGGAAGACTATCTGGGCGAGCCCGTCACCCAGGCCGTCATCACTGTTCCCGCTTATTTCAATGACGCCCAGCGCCAAGCCACGAAAGACGCCGGTCGCATCGCCGGGCTCGAAGTGCTGCGTATCATCAACGAGCCCACTGCCGCGGCGCTCGCCTATGGCCTCGACAAGGCCGGGCAAAACAAGACCATCGCCGTCTATGACCTCGGCGGCGGCACATTCGACGTCTCGATCCTTGAGATCGGCGACGGTGTGTTCGAAGTCCGCTCCACCAACGGCGACACCTTCCTGGGCGGGGAGGATTTCGACATGCGAATCCTCAATTATCTGGCCGACGAATTTAAGAAGCAGAACGGCCTTGATCTCAGGCAAGACAAGCTAGCGCTGCAGCGACTCAAGGAGGCCTCCGAACAAGGCAAGAAAGAGCTTTCCAGCGCCACTGAGTACACGGTCAATCTGCCGTTCATCGCGCAGAATCCCAGCGACAAATCGCCCATCCACTTCAACATGAAGCTGACGCGCGCCAAGTACGAAAGTTTGGTCGAGGACTTGGTGCAGCGCACGCTCGGCCCGTGCAAGTCCGCCCTGAAGGATGCCGGCCTCTCCGCCAGCGACATCAAGGAAGTGGTGCTGGTCGGCGGCATGACGCGGATGCCGAAAATCCAGCAGATCGTGAAGGAATTCTTCGGTCGCGAACCGCACAAAGGCGTCAACCCCGATGAAGTCGTAGCAGTTGGCGCGGCGATCCAGGCCGGCGTGCTGCAGGGCGATGTGAAGAACGTCGTGCTGCTGGACGTGACCCCGCTATCGCTTGGCATCGAAACGCTGGGCGGGGTGTTCACACGCCTGATCGAGCGCAACACCACGATCCCGACCAAAAAAGGCCAGATCTTCTCTACCGCGGAAGACAATCAACAGGCTGTCACCATCCGCGTTTTCCAAGGCGAACGCGAAATGGCGGCGGACAACCGCGCATTGGGGCAGTTCGACCTCATCGGCATTCCCCCCTCCCCGCGCGGCATGCCGCAAATCGAAGTTACCTTTGACATCGATGCCAACGGCATCGTCTCGGTGGGCGCCAAGGACAAGGCGACCAACAAGGAACAATCGATGCGGATTCAACCCTCCGGCGGTCTTTCGGAAGGCGACATCCAAAAGATGGTCAAGGAAGCCGAAGAACACGCCGGCGAAGACAAAGAGCGCCGCGCTTTGGCCGAAGCTAAGAACCAGGGCGAAGCCTTGGTCCACGCGACCGAACGCCAGCTCGTCGAAAACGGCGACAAAGTTCCCGCCGGCGATAAACAAGCGATCGAAAGCGCCATCGCCGCGCTGAAGGGCGCGCTCAGCGGAGACAATACCGCCGATATCGCATCGAAGACGCAAACCCTGGTGCAAGCCTCGATGAAGATCGGCGAGGCGATGTACGGGGGCGCCGCACCTGGCGAGGGCGGCGGCGACGATGGTCAAGCCGGTCGCGATGGCGTCGTCGATGCCGACTTCGAGGAAGTCGACGGCAACAGCAAAAAAAGCGCCTGAGGCCGATCATGCGTGCGGGTAGAAACGCATGAGCGATCGCGACTATTACGACATCCTTGGCGTGCCGAAAGGCGCGGATGCGGCGGCGTTGAAAAACGCCTACCGCAAGCGCGCCAAGGAAGTTCACCCCGATTGCGAAGGCGGTTGCGAAGACAAGTTCAAGGAATTGAATGAGGCCTACGCGGTGCTCGGCGAACCCGAACGCCGCGCGCAATATGATCGCTTCGGCAAAGCCGCGTTCCAGAACGGCGCGGGCCCAGGCGGGCCCGGCGGCTTCACCGACTTTTCCGACTTGTTCAACGAAATTTTCGGCGCGGCCGCTGGCGATATGTTCACGCGCGGGGGTCGCAGCCCAAGGGGCGGTCCCGAGCGCGGCTCGGATTTGCGCTACGATATTGAGATCACGCTGGAGCAAGCGTTTCGCGGCATGGAGCGCGAAATTGTCGTGCCGCGCGCGCAAGCGTGCGAGCCCTGCGGCGGCAGCGGTTCCGAAGGCAAGGCGCCGTTGGAAACCTGCCGCACCTGCCAAGGCGCGGGCCAAGTACGCGCGAGCCAGGGCATGTTCCGCATCGTCCGCACCTGCCCCGCCTGCAATGGCCGCGGGCAATCAATCAAGACGCCGTGCCGCGCGTGCGGAGGCCGCGGGCTTTCGCAGAAGGAGCGAACACTCTCGGTGAAAATTCCGGCCGGCGTCGAGGACGGCACCCGCATCCGCCTGGCCGGCGAAGGCGATGGCGGCGGGCGCGGCGGTCCGCCCGGCGATCTCTACCTTTTCCTCTCGGTGAAACCGCACACCTTGTTCGAACGCGAGGGCGCGGAATTATTTTGCCGCGCGCCGGCGCCAATGTGCAAGGCAGCGCTCGGCGGCGACATGGAAATCCCGACCATTGACGGCGAACGCGCAAAAATCACCATACCGCCGGGCGCGCAGACGGGGCGCCGCTTTCGCATCAAGGGCAAGGGCATGAGCCACCTCCGCGCCAAGGAGCGCGGCGATCTGCACGTCGAGATCGTGGTGGAGACACCAGTCAATCTCTCAGCGAAACAGCGCAAGCTGCTGGAGGAATTCGCCAAGGATTGCGGCGAGGACTCGCACCCGCAAACCCAAGGCTTTTTCGACACGGTGAAGCGCTTCTTCGATGCAGGCGCCGAGCCGCCCGCGCGGTGATCGCCTTGCCAGCGCGGGCGGCACAGCTCAAAACTCACCTATGACACTATCAATCGCGATTGCCGGCGTTGCCGGGCGCATGGGCCAAGCACTTGTCCGCGCCGCCTCCGCCGACGCGCGATTCCGCGTCGTCGGCGGCACGGCGCGCGCCGGATCGACCACGCTGGGCGCCCCTTTGGGTGACGGCGCGATGATTGGCGACGACCCCAGAGCCGCAAGCGCCGGCACCCAAGTCTGGATCGACTTTACCTCCCCCACCGCAACCCTCGCCGCGCTGGACGCAACGCAAGCGCGCGCGGCGATCGTCGGCACGACGGGCTTCACGCCAGAGCAAGAAGCGGCCATCGTGGCCCATGGGCGACGCATCGCCATCGTGCGCTCCAACAATTTCAGCCTCGGCGTCACATTGCTCGCCGCGCTCGTGCGGCAAGCGGCAGAAAAACTAGGCGCCGGCTGGGATATTGAAATCACCGAAGCTCACCACCGCCGCAAGCTCGATGCGCCGTCGGGCACGGCGCTGCTGCTCGGCGAAGCAGCAGCCTCGGGACGGGGCAAATCACTGTCTCAGCTACGCCTTGCGCCGCACGACGGCGCGGGTGGCGAGCGGCCCCAAGACGGCATCGGCTTCTCGGTCATTCGCGGCGGCGGCATTGTCGGCGCGCACGACGTGCGCTTCGCCGCCGAGCGCGAAATCGTGACGCTCTCGCACCAAGCGCTCGACCGCGCCGTGTTCGCCGACGGCGCGCTGGCGGCGGCGCTGTGGGCCGCGGACAAGCCGCCGGGTTTCTATTCCATGAACGACGTGCTCGGCGTCTAACCGATGCGCCTGACCAAAGCCAAGGCCGAAGCACTCTACACGCGGTTGGCGGATATCCGTCCAAATCCACGCACCGAACTCGAATACGTCAATCCCTATACGCTTCTAGTCGCGGTGGTGCTTTCGGCGCAGGCAACTGACAAGGGTGTCAACAAGGCCACCAAGGATCTGTTCCGTGTCGCAGATGCGCCCGCGAAAATGCTGAACCTCGGCGAGGCTGGCCTCGCCAAATACATCCAAACGATCGGGCTCTGGCGCAACAAGGCCAAAAACGTGATCGCGCTCTCGCGCCTGCTTGTCGAGCGGCATGACGGCGAGGTTCCACATCAACGCGAAGCGCTCGAAGCGCTGCCGGGCGTGGGGCGCAAAACCGCCAACGTGGTGCTGATGGAAGTGTTCGGCGAGGGCACGATCGCCGTCGATACGCACGTGTTCCGCGTCGCCAATCGCACCGGCCTGGCTGACGGCAAAACGCCCACCGAAGTTGAAGCGCAGCTGATGAAGATCACGCCAGCGAAATATCTACACGGCGCGCATCATTGGCTGATCCTGCACGGGCGCTACACTTGCATCGCCCGCAAACCGGAATGCCCGCGCTGCCCTATCGCCGATTTGTGCCTTTACCCCTCCAAGACACGCGCGATCGCATCAACGAAAAAAGCCGCGCCCTCGGGAGCGAAATCCAAGAAGAGGTAAGGCTCGATCGCTTCGATCTCGATCACACGCCACTTGCCGTCGTCACCAAGCACAAGGTCAATGCGAACATAGAGCAAATCTCTCGGCGCATGCGCGCGCGCTGATTCCGCCACCTCCAGCGCTTGTGGCGGCGGCGGCTCGGCGATGAAATCGGCCTTGCCCGGGATGTTCGCCAGCCAGCCGCCAGCGTGCGGCGCCTTGCGGATCGCATGCGAGAACCTGCCGCCAAACCAGAACAGCGAGCGCTCCCCTTCCGTTTCGATCGATTTCAGATAGGGTTGGATCATCGCCGCCCCGCGCGGGCCTGCGCGCAAATCAGCCTCGCTCCAGGAATTGCGCTTCAGCCGCACTGTTTCAATAGAACCCGCCCCCACTTGAGGCTTGAGCACAATCTCGGCGGCGTCGAGCGCATCAAAGGCCTGCGCGACCACGCGCGCGTCAGCTTGTTCCGCCCAGATAGTCTCAATCGCAGCGGCGCCAAGTTCCTTGAGATAGGTTTTGCGCCCATTCCAGCGCACGATAGCGGATGAATTAAAGACACGCAGGCCGGCGCGTTCGTGCGCTTCCAGGCGCGTCGGAAACTCCTCCGCGCGCTGGTGATAATCCCAACAGGTGCGGATAATAGCGGCGTCGAAACCGCGCCGTGGCAAATCCGCCTCATCCCAGAACACAGTCTCAAAGGACATCCCGCGCTCGGCGCCTGCCGCCACGATCAGGTCACGGCTTGAGATCTCAAGCGCTGGCACCGCGCCGGGCGGCAAGGCTGCGCCTCGATAGCTTCGGCCCGTCAGATAAGCGATGCGGTGCATCAGCGTGCGGATGCCTCGGCGGCGCACAGATCAAGACTTGGCGCGGCGGCGCCCGCCTGCCGGGCGCTGGGGTGCGCCTCGACGAGCCGCAGGTCATTGCGCGCATCCGCCGCGAAGAGCAGCAGCAGCGCGCATGTCTCTAGGCGGTAGGTCAGAGCCGCGCCCGCGCCATCCTGACGGGCAATATCGGGCCGCCCGAGCGCACGTTCGACCTCGGTCTGGGTGGGCGCATTGGTNNCCGCCACAAAAGAGATCGTCTTCATGCCCAACCATGCCGCCCGATTCGCGGCCCGGCAATGCTTGCCAGCGCCAGCGGCGCGGGCTTTAACCGCCCATCCCGTTCAGGAAACGCCCATGTCTTCATCGACCTACGACGTCGTCGCCGTCGGCAACGCCATCATCGACATCTTGAAACCCGCGCCCGATGCGTTGCTGGCCGAGGAGAAGATCGCAAAAGGCGCGATGACATTGATTGACGAGGCGCGCGCTGATCATTTGACAGCCTTGTTTGAGAGCGCCGTCGTGGCAGCCGGCGGCTCGGCGGCCAACACGATGACGGGCATAGCCAGCTTCGGGGGCAACGCCGGTTACATTGGCAAGGTCGCTAACGACGACCTGGGCGCGCGCTTCACGCGCGAGTTCCGCGCCGCGGGCGTCTCCTATAACACGCCCCCCGCCGCCGCGCCGCCCGGGACCGCGCGCTGTTTGATCGCGGTCACGCCCGACGGCCAACGCTCGATGAGCACCTATCTCGGCGTCTCCACCCTGCTCTCTCCCGAGGACGTGGACGCAGACCTCATCCGCGCCGGCGCCACGCTATTCCTGGAAGGCTATCTGTTCGACCGCGACGAGGCCAAGGCCGCCTTCGTGCGCGCCGCGGAAATCGCTCGCGGGGCGGGACGTAAAGTGTCTCTCACGCTTTCGGATGTATTTTGTGTCGAGCGCCATCGCGACAGTTTCAAACATCTCGTCGCTGGTCACGTTGACATCTTGTTCGCCAATGAAGCGGAAATCTTGAGTTTGTATGAGAGCAGCAACCTCGGCGCGGCGATTGCGGCAGCGCGTCAAGCATGCCCCGTCGTTATTGTCACGCGCTCCGCGGCTGGTTCTCTCATCACCACAGATAGCGACACGCTCGAAGTGGCGGCAGCGCCAGTCGACCACGTCGTCGACACCACAGGCGCCGGTGATCAATACGCGGCGGGCTTCTTGTTCGGTTACGCGCGCAGCCGCCCGCTGACGGAATGTGGTGCGCTAGCTTCGCTGGCGGCCGCGGAGGTCATCTCGCACATCGGCCCACGGCCGGAGACGAATCTGCGCGCGCTGGCGCTTACACAAGGCTTCCGCGCTTAGAGAATAAAGCGCGACAGGTCTGCATTTTTGGCNNGTTTGAAGGCGGCGCGCGCCGATATTTTCGACGCTGGCATTTACGTCTGCAGCAATGCCGGCGATGGCCTCAACCGCATCCTCGCCGAATTCGAGCGTTACGCCCTCTGTCTTCAACAGCGCTTTGTATTGCGTCACCAAACTGGCTTCGGGCTCGGTGAGGATGCGGCGGAAGTCATCGCGCGTCAGCGCTTTCAACTCAACCCGGATCGGCAAGCGGCCCTGCAATTCGGGCAACAAGTCCGAGGGCTTGGCGACATGGAACGCGCCGGAGGCGATGAACAAAATGTGGTCTGTCTTCACCGGCCCATGCTTGGTGGCGACGATGGTTCCCTCAATCAGCGGCAGCAGATCGCGCTGCACGCCCTCTCGGCTGACATCGCCGCCGCCAGCGCGCTCGGAGCGTGACGCGATCTTGTCGATCTCGTCGAGGAACACGATGCCATCCTCCGCGGTCAGCGCGAGCGCCTCCTTTACCAACGCATCCTGATCGACAAGCTTGTCACTCTCTTCGCGAACCAGCGTCTCATATGCCTCGGAGACGGTCATGCGCACGCGTTTGGTGCGGCGGCCAAACGCCTTTCCGAAGATCTCGCCCAGATTGACCACGCCGACGCCGGGTTGGCCTGGGATATCGAGGTTGCCCATCGGTGGGCTTGCATCCTCGACCTCGATTTCCACGGGCGACTCGCTCAACTCACCCGCGCGCAACTTCTTGCGGAACGACTCGCGTGTCGCCGCCGATGCGCCCTGCCCCACCATTGCGTCGAGCACGCGCTCTTCCGCGGCGGCCTCGGCGCGCGCGCGCACCTCGCGGCGGCGGCGTTCGCGCGCAATATTGAGCGCGACCTCGACTAAGTCGCGAATGATCTGCTCCACGTCGCGTCCGACATACCCCACTTCGGTGAACTTGGTGGCCTCGACCTTAAGGAAGGGCGCGCCCGCGAGCTTGGCCAGGCGGCGCGCGATTTCGGTCTTGCCGACGCCCGTTGGGCCGATCATGAGGATGTTTTTCGGTGTGACTTCCTCGCGCAACTCTTCCGGCAATTGCTTGCGCCGCCAACGATTGCGCAACGCTATGGCGACAGCGCGCTTGGCGTCATCCTGGCCGACGATGTATCGGTCGAGTTCGGAGACAATCTCGCGCGGAGAAAAGTGGGTCATGGGGCCTGACTTAGGGCGCAGGCGGCGGCGCGCAAGGCGCCGCTATAGCGCCGCCTCGGGCGGAAACACACGCGCCCACGCTCCATCGGGCTTCACCCACCCCAATAGCGCACGCCGCGCAGAATGCCACCCCGCGCCGAGGATCAACACGAAGGCGCCCAGCACAATCAGAGTCGATGCCGCCAGCGCGCCCGCCCCCAAGCCAAGCTGATTGAGCAGAATGCCAATGGCGACGCCCGCCGTGAGCAAAGCCGACACAATCAAGGCGCGCCTGTTGATCAACAAGGACACGATGCCCAGGACGAACACCGCCAGTAGCGTCACCGCCGCTTGCGCACCCGCGCTTTCGCCGCCCGCCGCAACAATGAGCCCGCCAATTCCCCCAGGCAGACCCCCAGCCTTCCCCGCGAACGCTTGCCCCACCAAGCCGAACGCCCCGTTCAAGATCAACGGCGCCGCCGCAAAATGCAGCCAGAAGCCGTTGTCCGAGAATCGCGATGCGCGCGCCGGGTCACGCGCATCGAACGCCACCCCGGCGAGGAAAAGGAGCGCGCCCAGGCCAATGTAGAGCGCGGGCAGAAATCCAAGCGTCGCTTCTGCGTTCACCACCAAACAGAGCACGATCGCGAACACCGCCGCGCCCGCCCCCGCCAAGCCCAATGAAAATGGCAAGCGAAAGCGCGCGTAGAAAGCGGCGGGCGCAAAGATCGCAAATGCCGCCGCGGCGAGAATGCCGTTCCTGACTTCCGGCTGCATCTGTCCCCATTCCACGTTTTGCTCAAAGCCCTTCCCAAGCAAGGCGCCAAAATAAAACGCCGCCGCTGAAACAACAGCAAATCCGGTCAGCGCGAGAACAATGGCTATAGCCGGCAAAAACAAGCGCCGACGCCGCGCGAACAGCTCGCCCAGCACCCACATCACGCCCGCCGCGCCGGCAGTGCAGGCCCCCGTGAGAACAGCGCCTTGCTGGGCGCCCTCGGCGCCCGACACAAAAGTGCCGATGCCAATCGCCAAGCCAACCGCAAACAGCAGAATGCCGATCGCCAAGAAGACGTCGTGGAAATTGCGAATGAAGCGGAGGTCTTCCTCCCCGCTTGGCGCGAGTAGCGGCGCACTCGCCAGAAAGTCGTGCAACGGCCCGACCTGCTCGGTATTGATGAGTCCGGCGGCGGCGGCGGCCTCCAGCGCGCTACGATCCGCCATCGAGCTTCTCCACCGTTAGATTGCGGTTGGTATAGACGCAAATATCAGCGGCGATATCCATGGCCTTGCGCGCAATGGCTTCAGCGTCGTCAAGATGATCGTACAGCGCCCGCGCCGCCGCCAGCGCGAAATTTCCACCGGAACCGACTGCAACCACCGAATGCTCCGGGTCGAGCACATCGCCAGAACCTGTGATGAGATAGGTTTCCTTTTGGTCGGCGACGATCAGCATGGCGTCGAGCCGACGCAACGCACGGTCGGTGCGCCACTCTTTCGCCAGTTCGACGCACGCACGCGCCAATTGGCTCGGGAAACGCTCGAGCTTTTGCTCAAGCCGCTCGAACAACGCGAATGCATCCGCCGTGGCCCCAGCGAAACCGGCGATCACTGCGCCACCCGCCAGAGGCCGCACCTTGCGTGCATTGCCCTTGAGGATGGTGGCGCCCGCCGACACTTGGCCATCCCCGGCCAGCACCACGGCGCCGCCCTTGCGGACGCAAAGGATAGTCGTGCCGTGCCACGCTTGCGGTTCACTCATGAGCCATGATGTGGCGGACCGCGTGGCAACGATCAAGCCGCGTTTACGGCCTTGCCCGCGGCGCGGGCCTGCTCGCGCAGCATTTCGGCGAATTCCGGAGCAGACACCGCCGCGCCATAGAGAAAACCTTGCGCCCAATCGCAACCGCGCCCCGCCATAAAGATGGCCTCATCGCGCCGCTCCACCCCCTCGGCGACCACCTCCATGTCAAGCGTGCGAGCCAAAGCCAAGATCATGTCGATGATCGCGGGCGCCTGCTGCTCCCCCCGCTCGAGTGCACGNNGAATGGCCGCAGCCGAAATCATCAATCGCGAAGCGCACGCCTGCGTCGCGCAGCGGTCGGATCACACGCATCGCCCGGTCAGGGTCTTCCATCACCACCGATTCAGTGATTTCCAATTCTAACCGCTGTGGCGCCAAGCCCGCGTGTTGCACAATGCCCAGCACCCGCTCAGCAAAACGATCATCGCGGAATTGCAGGGCCGAAACATTGACCGCGACATTTGCTGGATGTCCGCCCCGACCCCACGCGGCGGCCTTCCAGCAAGCCTCACGCATTATAGCGTCCGAGAGCGGCCCAATCAGGCCGCTCTCCTCGGCCACCGGAATAAAGCGGCTCGGGCCGATGATCGTGCGGTCCGGCCGCACCCAGCGGGCAAGCGCCTCACAGGCTTCAATCCTGCCATTGACCAAATTGATCTTCGGCTGAAAGTAAGCACGAAACTCGTTCGCCTCCAGCGCACTGCGCATTTCCCGCTCAAGCGTCAAACGCGCCACCGCCTCGCGGTCGAGTGTTTGAGTAAACAACTTGAGCCGCCCCGGATCAGCGTGCGCCGCCCCGAGCGCCATGCGCGCACGCCGGATCACGCAATCGGCGTCACGCCCATCGCGCGGCGCCAACGCCACGCCACAGGCGGCGCCCAAGGTCAACTTGTGACCGCGCCAATCAAACGGATGGTTGAAAGCGGTGTTCACGTGCTGCGCGAAAAGCACGGCGTCAGCGGGCGAAGCGACGCCGGGCGCGAACACGGCGAATTCCGCAGCACTCAGCCGCGCCGCGATGAAGCTGCGCTTCCCCTTGTCGCGCGGCCGAGTCGAGTGTTCCACGGAGCGCACCGCGCCTGCCAGCCGCTCGGCGACAACCCGCAGAAAATCACGTTCGGCGCCTGCATCGAGCGTCTGCATCAGCTTCGAAAGGCGCCGCAGCTCGAACACCGCTACAGCGCCAGCCTCGTCCTCGCCGCGCGCCTGCAAAATGCGGAAATCGAGTTCGCGCGCGAATCGATCATAGTTCGGTAATTGGGTGACTGGATCGACGAAGGCGATCTCCTGAATGCGGCGCATCGAGCGGTCGAGCTTACCCATCATGCTGTTGAGCGCATTGGCCAGAGCCTCGATCTCATCGCCCGTTCGAAGATCAATCGGCGGGGTGGCATGGCCTTCGGCGGCGACGCGCTCGGCGTAGCGCGCAAGCTCGTTCAGCGGCGCCAAAGCGCGGCGCACCACCCGGGCAGTCAACCAAATCGCCGCCAGCGTGAGGCATCCCAGGATCAAGAGAAACGGGGCCAGCGCGGGGAGCGCGTTGAAGCGGTAGGCGTCAGCGTCCCACATCATCACCGCGACCCCGAGGCGCCTCCCCTCGCGGATGATTGGCGCGCCCGACGCAAGTCCGCCGTCGGCGCTCCGCAGGTGCGCGGGCGCTCCTGTCGCCATTACCCGCTCGGCGACGCGATTGGTTGTCGCCTCATCCTCAGGACTGCCACCGGCCGCGGCCAACGGCCGACCTCGGTCATCACGGAGGGACACTCGCCGCACGGAATCGCGCGATGCTGGGATTTCGACAAAGGCGGCAAGCCCAGGCAGATCACCAGACGCAATGAAATTGCCCGCAACCGTGGCAAGGTGCGCTGTCAAATCGCTGGCGATGTTAACTTCGCGGCGCGCGCTTTCGTTCTGGGCGCCGAACACGATCGTCGCCGCCGTCACCATCGCCGTCACGAGAAGCAGGCTCGTCGCGAACAGAACCGCGCGCGCAGCTAGCCCACGAGGGGCGCGGAGGTTGGCGATACTCACGGGCAGCGACACGGTTCCCCAGCTATGCCCGCGCGGGCATACGCGAAGACATGTGCCTGCATTGGTTAGGATGGGCTGAAGGACGCGTGCTCGCGCCGGCAAAAAGCCCGCATCAACGCCTCGGTGACCGCGCTTAACAAAAGGTTTTCAGCGCGCGCGCTTGATGAACAGGTAAAAGGCGCCCGCCCCACCGTGCGCGCGATGAGCCTGCGCATAGCCCGATACCAGCGGCCGCACATCGCTCCGCCCCAACCATTCGGGCAAACATCGCTTGAGTACGCCCTCCCCCGCACGGCCAATTCCTGTGACGATGATCACGGTTTTGTCGCCGCGCGCCTGCGCCGCGCGCAGAAAACGCGTCAGGGCCGCGCGCGCGGTCACTTGCGTATGGCCATGCAAATCGAGCGTGGCGCCAATATCAAGTTTGCCGCGCCGCACGCGCTTTTCCGCCGCGCGGTCCGCCGGCGGCGTTAAAATAGGCGCCAGGACGTACCGAGGAGCGGGCGGCGCGTCCGCCGGAGGCAGCTTGCGCGTTATCGGTTTCTGGGTGCGCGTCGAGGGTAACGGCTCGGCCTCGACGCTATCCGCGCGGCGCGGCTTCACGCTAGCGGCGACGCGCCGCCACAGTCTCGTTTCGTCGCTGGTAAGGTCGCGCTTCTTCTTGCTCACGCCGCCGTGACGCGCGCCAGCAACCAGTTTGGATCGGACGCACGAACATTGCGCTCGAACGACCAACGCTCGCGCGCATCGCGCACGCCGTGCGCGCCTTCCGCCAGCTCAGCTTCGAACTTAACGGTGACGCGGGCTGTGTCGCCCTGAAGGCTTGCGTCGGCGAGCTCCGCGGAGCGCAAGCGTACGAGTTCCGGTCCCGCCTCGGTCTCACTTTGAGCTTCACGCTTGGCAATGGCGGCGGCGTAGGATTCAAACACACGCGGCGTCAGCAATCGGCGCAGCGCATCGCGATCGCCTTTGGCGTAAGCGCCGACAATCACTTCATAAGCAGCGCGCGCGCCAACGAGGAATTGCTCGATATCAAAGCTCGGGTCGGCGCGAATGATGGACATCACGCCCTCCCCAGCGGGACCAGGCGCGGCGGGCGGCGTGCCCTGGGCCAAATTGGCTTGTTCGCGCGGCAATTCGCCCTGCGCCGGGGCAGGCTGCACCGGTCGCTCGGCGCCGGTTCGTTTGCCTAAGGTTGTGTAGAGCCGAAACAGCACAAATCCGGCGACAAAGGCCAGAATAACGATTTCAAGCAGGCCCTGATCCAACGAAGGAGCTCCTCACGCCCAACCGGCGCACGCTCAACCAAACCGACAAGATAATGCCAACAGGCCGCTTCCGCCAGGGCGGTTGCGTTGCCGCCCTCGCCGCCCCATGCTAACCGCCCCTCCCGATCATATCCTAGGAGCGAGTTGGCGCATGAACACGCACCCCGCGCCCGATGGTGGGCAAGTTCCGACCGATTCCCCCCATTTGCGCGTCCTCAGCCAGTATGTGAAGGAACTTTCATTCCGTAACGCAATGGG
>CXWL01017990.1_pt1 | contig 18110 bp, 11 predicted proteins | sample 590931 | NCBI WGS metagenome assembly CXWL01 (sample SAMEA3498368, study PRJEB10139) | groundwater metagenome | biome: water well; material: biofilm material | place: Germany | collected 2015-04-27 | reverse complement strand
GCATTGGCCCGCTGACCGGCATTCGCCCGCCTATCCATGCCAGCGGCACCGACAGGATAAGCAACGGTCCATTGCGCCGCCACGCGATGTGCCCGGCGCGGGCAAAGCGGGTGACGCCGCCCGCTGACACGACGATGTTGCAGGCAAGGCTAATGACCGGCACGAGGGTGAGCGATACACCCGCAAGCACCAGCAGCGCGGTGTAGCTCGACCCACCAGCGAACCCCACCGACGCATAAAGCGCCGCGACAAGCGCAAATGCAGGGGCGAGCCAGATGAGCACCGCGCGCGATTACCCTAAAGTGCGCCGTGGCAATGCTTATATTTCTTGCCCGACCCGCACGGGCACAGCGCGTTGCGGCTGGCGGGCGGGGCAAAGTCTTCGGCCGAATAGGGTGCCGACGAGAGGCCAACCGGGCCCAACCGCGTCAATACGCCGCTATGATCGCCATCATTGCTGTCATCATCGCCGGTGAACGGGTCGATATGTGACGTCAAAAAGCTGGGCAATTCGGGCAGCGGCGCAGGCTCTTCAAAGCGGAATTGCGCCTGTGCAACGGTGCGCGTCACGTCCTCACGGATCGCCTGCAACATCCGTTCGAACAGCATGAAGGCTTCGCGCTTATATTCGTTGATCGGCGTTTTTTGCGCATAGGCGCGCAGGAAAATGACGGTGCGCAGCGCGTCCAGCGTCGAGAGATGCTCCTTCCAATGATGGTCAAGCGCTTGCAATAGGATTGATTTTTCAACCGACCGCCAAGTGGTGGCATCAATTTCCAGCGCCTTTGCATCGACCAGTGCATTGGCGCGTTCCGCAACGCGTTCGTCGATGGTTTCTGGGTCCAGCCCATCCTCATTGGCCCAGTCAGCGGTGGGCAGGTCAACCCCCAGCACCGCCTGCGCCCGCTCCGCCAGTCCCGCCAAATCCCATTGTTCGGGGTAACTGCCCGGCGGGCAGGCATCGGCGACCAGCGCGTTGACGGTTTCTTGGCGCATATCATAGAGCACATCATCAACCGCGTCGGCATCCATGATGTCGCTGCGCTGTTCATAAATGACCTTGCGCTGGTCGTTCATGACATTGTCATACTCGACCACCTGTTTGCGAATGTCGTAGTTGCGCGCCTCGACCTTGCCCTGCGCGGTTTCGATAGCCTTGCTGAGCCAGCGCGATGCGGGCAGAGCCTCACCATCCTCTAGGTTCGAGCGCATCATCTTGGCGAACATCGTGTCGGGGCCAAAGATGCGCAGCAAATCATCGTCGAGGCTGAGGTAGAAGCGCGATAGGCCGGGGTCACCCTGTCGCCCCGAACGGCCGCGCAACTGGTTGTCGATACGGCGGCTTTCGTGGCGTTCGGTGCCAAGCACGAACAGTCCGCCCGCCTGTTTGACCCGCTCACGCTCTTCCTCGACATCGCGCGTAATCGCGGCAATCGCGGCCACGCGTTCCGCGCCTTCGGGCATGTCGGCCAATTCATCGCCGATGCGGAACTCGATATTGCCGCCCAGCTGAATATCGGTGCCGCGCCCCGCCATGTTGGTGGCAATCGTCACCGCGCCTGGACGGCCCGCCTGTGCGACGATGTGCGCCTCGCTCTCATGATAGCGCGCATTGAGGACATTGTGGACAACGCCCTCATCCTTGAGGAAGCCCGACAATAATTCGGATTTCTCGATCGACACGGTGCCGACCAGAACGGGCTGCCCCTTGTCGGCATGCTCCTTGATCGTCTTGGCGATCCCCTGGAACTTATCGACGGTGTTTTTGTAGAACAGGTCGTCATCATCCTGTCGTAACACGGGGCGGTTGGTCGGGATTTCAACCACGCTGAGCTTGTAAATGTCGTAAAACTCTGGCGCTTCGGTCGCGGCCGTCCCGGTCATCCCGCCCAATTTAGGATACATGCGAAAGAAGTTTTGGAAAGTGATTGACGCAAGCGTTTGATTTTCAGGTTCGATTCTAACGCCTTCCTTGGCCTCGACTGACTGGTGCAACCCGTCGGACCAACGCCGCCCATCCATCATCCGTCCGGTAAACTCGTCGATGATGATGACCTTGCCGTCCTTGACGATATAGTCGGTGTCACGCCGGAACAGCACATTGGCGCGCAGCGACTGGTTCACATGGTGGACCGCCTGCGTATTCTCGATGTTATAGAGGTTCGATCCGTGGAGTAGCCCCGCATCCTCCAGCAAGCGCTCAACCTTTTCGGTGCCTTCTTCGGTCAGGATGACGCTGCGTTGTTTTTCGTCCTTCTCGTAATCAACCTCGACCAATTGCTTCACCAGTGCATCGACCGCGATATACATATCGGATTTATCATCCGTCGGGCCGGAAATGATCAATGGCGTGCGCGCTTCGTCGATCAGGATCGAGTCCACTTCATCGACAATCGCGAAATTGAACGGGCGGTGGACCATCTGGTCACGCGAATATTTCATATTGTCGCGTAAATAATCAAACCCAAGCTCGTTATTGGTCGCATAAGTGATGTCGGCACCATAAGCCTCACGGCGTTCATGCTCCGCCAGATTGGGGACGATAACCCCCGTGGTCAGACCAAGGAAGCGATAGACCTGCCCCATCCATTCGCAGTCGCGCCGCGCCAGATAATCATTGACGGTGACGACATGAACGCCCTTGCCCTCCAGCGCGTTGAGATAGGTTGCGAGCGTCGCCACCAGCGTCTTGCCCTCGCCGGTGCGCATTTCGGCGATTTCCCCGCGATGCAGCACGATACCGCCGACCATCTGGACATCATAATGGCGTTGCCCCAGTGCGCGTTTGGCCCCTTCGCGGACCACGGCGAAGGCTTCGGGCAGGATGTCGTCGAGCGTCTCACCGCCCGCAAGGCGCGCCTTGAACGCGTCGGTACGCCCACGCAATGCATCGTCGGACAGGCCGATAAGCGAGGGTTCAAAGCTGTTTATCGTCTCGACAATCTTGCCGAGCGATTTGACATAACGGTCGTTGGATGTGCCGAAAATGCTTTTGGCGATCTTGCCTAGGCCGATCATGGATGTTTCCTAATGGTAATGCGACGGCGCGGGGCGCTCGCCTATATGGGATGGGAATGGGGATAGTGGCGCCGGAAAAGGGGCGCATGGCATCGGTTGAACGCTATTCGCGCCGACGGCCAAAGTGCGCGATGGCGAACAGGCGCTGCGGCGCAACGCGCGGCAAGCCATGAACGATCCGCATTACGGCGGGAAGCGCCACCTCAACAGCCGGACGTGAGCGGGTTGGCATGACGATTTGCTGGCATGGCTGTGCAACTTCAACCGCAGCGACGCTGGCCTGAGCAGTAATTGCCTGCCCCGGCAATGCCACGGCGCGATCCCCACCACCAAAACCGATGGTGGCGGCCAGAAGTGCATAAAGGATCGTCAACAGTTCCAAAACAGGGTCATTCCCACAGCATCGTCGTTACGCGCATTCGCACATAGGGATTGATAAAGCGTTCGTCCATGGCAAAGCGCTCTCCCGCTTCACACCCCCGCAGGTGATGCCGCCTCTGCCGGAGCAGGCGCAGGCGTTGGTGTTGTTGCAGGCGGCGTCACAACTTCGGGGTGGAGCACGGGGTGCCGCCAGACGATCCGCCGCGTTTGCGTCCCCGCAATCGCATTACCCGCCGCGTCGCGCGCGGGGGTGAAAAACGCCCGCAGCCGTAATAGCGCGCAGGTGCCCTCGTCTAACTCGGCAAAACCGCTGCTCTCGACAATCGAACAGCCATCGACAAAGCCCAATGGTGCTATCGACAATCGCACCCGCACCGCGCCCTCATGCTGCGCATTATAGGCGGCGGCGGGATAGTCGGCCAGCGACACCCACTGCGCCGGATCACCCAATGCGCGCGCTGAAGTAGCGCTTGTGGGGGGCGGTGGCGCGGTTTGGGCCGTCGCGGGGGCAGTCAGCGTCATGACTGCGCCAACACAGCAGATTGAGATACTATGAGAAATCATTACAGCCCGCTCACCTTCAAACATGTGCCATGCCTCTAAACCCGCTGCATACGCCCCCGTCAAGCACTAGCAGCAATTGACGACATTGCATCTCTGCTTCAATTAGCAACCATGTCCATCCCTTCTCCCCTCGCCCCCGCATCATTTCCCGACTTGCCTGAAATTGCGGGCGTCACGCGGCGCATCGCCCGCGCACAGTATAAGACGTGGGATCGCTGCGACCTGACCTATATCGAGCTGGCCGCAGGGACCACCGTTGCAGGCGTTACAACGCGTAACATCTGTTGTTCATCCGAGGTTGAAACGTGCCGCGATGGCATAAAGCGCGGGGCTGCGCGCGCGCTGATCGTCAATGCTGGCAACAGCAATGCCTTTACCGGCTATCGCGGGCGTGAAGCGGTCGAAGCTATCATGATACAGGTCGCGGCGCACCTCGATTGCGAGGCTGCTGACATCTTCGTCTGCTCAACCGGGGTTATCGGGGTGCCATTGCCGCAGGACAAGGCGCGTGAAGGGTTAAATGCAGTATTCATCGCCAATCCCTGCTCGTGGCAGGACGCTGCGGAGACAATTTGCACCACCGACACCTTTGCAAAGGGCGCGCATACTAGCGCGATGATTGCCGGGCGGCGCGTCGAGGTGGTTGGCATCGCCAAGGGCTCTGGGATGATCGCACCCGACATGGCAACGATGCTCGCCTATGTCTTTACCGACGCTGCCGTCACACCCGCGTTGCTTCAAGCGATGGTCAGCAGCGCCAATGACGGGACGTTCAACTGTATCACGGTCGATGGCGACACATCTACGAGCGACACGCTGCTCGCCTTTGCGACCGGAGCAGCGGGCAATGCGCCGCTTACCCGTATGACAGATGATGGAGCCGAACAGCTCTATGCCGCGATCCAGTCTGTCTGCCGTGACTTGGCGCAGCAAATTGTCCGCGACGGCGAAGGTGCGCAAAAGTTCATCACCATAGAGGTTAGCGGTGCGGTGAGCGACGAGAGCGCACGGCGTATCGGCCTCGCCATCGGCAACTCGCCGCTCGTCAAAACTGCGATCGCTGGCGGGGACGCCAATTGGGGCCGCGTTGTCATGGCGGTGGGCAAAGCGGGCGAGCTTGCCGACCGTGACCGCCTGTCGATCAGCTTTGGCGAAACGCAAGTCGCGCGAATGGGGATGCCCGCAGGGGGCTATGACGAAGCGCCCGTTGCGGCGCATCTGGCGGGGCGAGAGGTGCGCATCGGCGTTGATATTGGGCTTGGCGAAGGCCGCGCCACCATATGGACGTGCGATCTGACCCACGGCTATATCAGCATCAACGCCGATTATAGGAGTTAAAGCTCGCTTTCCAGCCATCCCTTGAGCGTGCTCTTGGGGGCTGCGCCAATTTTTTCCGCAACCTTTTGCCCGCCCTTGAACAGCATCATGGTCGGGATACCGCGCACGCCCAGCTTGCCCGGCGTGTCGGGGTGATCGTCGATATTCAGCTTGGCAATCACTACCTTACCCGCCAATTCGTCGCTGATTTCCTCCAGCGCGGGGCCGATCATCTTACACGGGCCGCACCACTCGGCCCAAAAATCGACGAGCACGGGGACATCGCTCGCCAATACATCGGCGGCAAAGCTGGAATCGGTAATGGCTTTGGTGGGCATGGTAGGGTCTCCTATTTCAACCCAGATAGGGCGGGTGTGAATGATGCTCAAGTGGCAAACCGCAAGAGATTAGCTATACCACTACCAACTTTGGCTTATATAGTTCAATGAGTATGTCGGGCAGCGTGATGAGGCGCGGCCCTTCGCTAAACAACAGCGCGGCGGATACCAAGTGATTTGGAAATATCACTTGCAGTGCGGCTACATAGGCCGCCATTTGCCGAAGATAACCGACAGGCACCTCCGCCGCACTTGCAGGCACAAAGCGGCCACTCTTATAGTCGATGATGCGCACGTCGCTGTCCGTAACCAGCAAGCGGTCAACCGTCCCCGCGATTACCCGGCCATCAACCAGAGCGGAAAATGGCGCTTCAGCCAGCGAATTCGGCCCGAACAGGTCGGCAAAGGCGGGGTCATCTAGCACCCCCAGCACCGATGCGATCATGCCATCGCATGTGCTCTCGCTCGCGTCTGGCGCGCGCGCAGCCAGCCAACGCATCGCGGCCTCTCGGCGCCGCTCCGGCGCGCTATCGGGTAGCCGCTCAAACAGAGCATGGATCAAAGTGCCGCGCACCATCGCGGCATCGCGCGACGATGCGCCGATGTGTTGCGGCACGGACAAATCATCAAGCTCTTGCTGGGTCGATGGTGTAAGTGGCCGGGGTGGGCGCGGATCCTCTGGTGCACGGGCACGCGCCCATGATGGGATGTCGATTTCACCCAGCCGCGCAACCGCCTCTGTTTCAGCATGGGCATTCTTTATGCCAGCAACTGCATAAGTCAGCGCGCCGCCCCACATCGGCTCGGTGTCGGATGACTGCCCGCCGATCGCCAGTGCGGCAGATTCCAATGCGCTGTACCAATTACCTTCGGGCAATGTCACCTTTTCAGGGTCTTTGCTGTACGGCATCGCCCCCGCCACAAACAACATCCGTTCGGCACGGGTGGCAGCGACATAAAGCAACCGCATATGCTCCTTCATCGCTTCTGCGGCTTTGGCATCGACAGTTTCGCGCAGGGTTGTGGGCAGATCATCTTTTTTTGTCCCCAACAGAGGCAATTCGCCATGTTCGCTGCTCCACTGGATAAGCTTGTCACGGTTGCCGGTCGGATTACCAGCTGCATCGGCAAGAATGACGATGCGTGCTTGAAGCCCTTTTGCACCATGGACGGTCATCACACGGACGGCATCCTCACCGCCCTCAAACTCGCGCTTTATGTCGCCAGTTCCAGCATCAAACCATGCTAGAAAATAATGTAGCGACGCACCAACGCGCGTTTCAAACGCCAATGCTTGGCTGACAAGCTCCTCTATTGGGTCGAGCGCGGCATTGCCGAGCCGGGCAAGCAACCGCGCCCTGCCCTGCATCGGCCCCGACAGGATGATTTCAAGAAAACGATGCGGGCTCTCATAGCCTGCCATGCGCATCAGATCGTGTAAGGGGGCAAGTTTTTGTTCCAAAGCAGGCTGCCGATTGAGGTGGCGCCATAGCGATATGGGAAACTTGCCATCGGCGTCCATTCGCCAACCATGGTCGATCAATTCCTGATGTGTCCAGCCGATCAATGGTGACGTCAGCAGGGCGGCTAGGTTGAGGTCATCATGCGGTTGCAAGGAAAAGCGCATCGCGGCCAGCAAATCTTGCACAGCGATGGGCGATTGCAGCTTGAGGCGGTCCACGCCCGCGACGGGCACCCCGTTGGCGATTAACCGCGATACCATGAGCGCCGCGATGTCGCTGCGGCGGCGCACCAATATCATGATGTCCGACGGTTTGACGGGGCTTCCGTCTATGCCATGGTCCAACCAGTGTCGCACTGTCTGGCCTATTTTGCCTGCAATGCGGCGGGTTCCGCTGTCTATCCAGCCTTCTTCGTCCACATCTTCGTGCTCGTTTTCTTCGGTGCCGGAAGCATTGGCATATGGCTCCAATGGCCACAAAGTGACGCGGCCCGGTGCATGGATTACATTGGACATGTGGTTGACGCTGTTCGCCTCAAGCCCGAACTGCTGCGGCCCAACCTGTTCTATCAGAGCATCGACCAGTTTCAATATTGGCGGAGATGATCTGTAATTCATGTCTATGGCTATATCGTTGAACGGGCGGTTTGCGTCTTGCCCACGACGTTTAAATCGTTCGCGCGCCTGTTCGAAAAAGATTGGGTTGGTCCCCTGAAACCCGAAAATCGCTTGTTTGGTGTCACCGACGACAAACAGGGTGCGTAATGCTTCTCCTTTTGCGCCGGATCCCGCATAAAACTCATCGGTCAAGCAATCGACAATCTCCCATTGTCTGTGGTTGGTGTCCTGCGCTTCATCGACCAAGATATGGTCGATCCGCATATCCAGCTTATACCGTATCCACTCCTGCCCGCCAGACTTCAGCAATTTCACTGTTTGGTCGATCAGGTCGTCAAAATCGACGAGGCCATCGCGGCGCTTTCGATCCACATAGGCCCGCGCATAATATCGCCCTGCTTCAAGCGCACCTGCGAGGCGATCACAGGTGCGCATCTGCGTTGCCTTGTCGCGTTTGATTTCTATCGCTTCCACTAGCTGAGCGGCCAGTTCGCCTACTGCATCCAGTCTGCCACTGAGATAATCCTTTCGCACTTCGCCATCCTTCGTGGCGATAGTCTGTAACAGGGCATCTATACCGACCGCCCGAACTGATAGAGTGGACTCTATCCATGCGCGAAGGACTTCTGTTCTCTCAAGCCCGGTCTTGGTTCCCCATTCTTCATTTGCAGCAGCAATTGCCCGCAACCCTTGAATATCCACCTCTTCGTCAGCGCACGAACGCTCCAGCCACTCCTCTGGCGCAATGTCGCTATCCAATCCAAACTGCTTGCGCAGCCATGGCCCCACTCCTGCGGGCAGATTGCCGAGCGCCTCATGCGCGGCAGCACAGTGATAAAGATAGGCCTGCGTCGGCCCTTCGCCCAGATCAAGCGCCATGGTTTGCAGTCTGTCGAGGAATCCCAGATCACCGCGCGCGCGGGCATTGACAATCAAATCGGACAGAACATCGCGCTGTAGCTCTGCTATTTCGCGGTCTTCAATTGGCCTGAACCCCGGCGATAACCCGGCCTCTTCGGGGAAGGACGCCAGCAATGACTGGCAAAAACTATGGATCGTCTGAATCGCCAGCCCACCGCCTGGTGCGTCAATAACGGTGGCGAACAATGTGCGGGCAAAGGCAAGCCTGTCTGCATCGAGGTGGTCGGGGGCGTGAATCTCATGCAATGCCAGCCGCAGGTCGCTATCTTTCATTTGCACCCATGCGGCGAGCTTTTCGCGGATGCGCCAAGCCATTTCCGCCGCACCCGCCTTGGTGAAAGTGATGGCGAGGATTGATTGCGGTTTAACGCCTTCGAGTAAAAGCCGCATGATGCGCGCCGACAATACTTGTGTTTTGCCCGTGCCCGCCGATGCCGACATCCACGCATTGTCGGCGGGATTTGCTCCAGCGGCCTGTGCATCGGTCAGTCGCTTTATCGGCGGCGGCTTGCTCATTCTGCGTCGCCTTGTGTCTCGGGGTCGTGCCTGCCGCGACCATACCATTCTTCGAGCCGCATCAATTGGTCATAATCGGCATAGGGCGCAAATTGCGGCGCGAGTTTGGCGACAAAACCCTTATCACCCGTCAGATAGTCAGCAATTAGCCGATCCAAAATTGCTCGCGCTTCTGTGGCAAAATTGCTCGCATCCATTTTGCGGTCAGGCTTTCCTTTCAATGTGTAAAATGGTTCCTCTTTCCACCCCAATTGCCCTGTCTTCGTATGACGATTGGCGCGCCAATATTCGAACAGGCTGACATGGCCAGCTGCGCCGGGAAAGGCCCCTGCCTGCGCCATCGCGCCGAGCAACCCCAGTTGCAGCGCATATCCTCCATCCACTGCCTTGGATGTCGGGCTACCGCCGGTTTTATAATCAATGATCGCCAATGTGCCATCAGCCAACCGGTCGATACGGTCGGCTTTACCCGACAGCGTGATGCCACCGATGGAAATGCTGCCGCGTTTCTCCGACGCCTCAACAATAGGGACACGGCCTTCGCCAATATCTGCACGCACCATTTCGACAAAATTATAAAGTGTCGCGCGTAATCGCGGTGCCCATATCGCCCGTATTATCGGGTTGATACCCGCACCATTCAGCAGCGCGTCAAGATAATGGTCAAGCGCAACAATGGTCCAAGTGCCACCTTTCAGCCATTGCTCCAACACATTGTGCACCGCCGTCCCGCGCCACGCCGCCGACGGATCAGCATCCAGTCTATCAAGCGAACGCAGCCCCAACGCATTGCGGGCATAAAATGCGAATGGGTCGGCACGCAGCGTGTCCACTTCTGTCACGCTTAACCGTCGCGGACGCTTTTCAGTCGTGGGAGAAAATGCCGATATTGGCACAGGGTTGGGCCGAGCGCACATATCAAGTGCAGCGGCGATGCGCGCATGAGGGCCAGAGCTCGCGGCCTTCACCGCTTCGCTTCCCAACAACGCTTCGAGGCGCAATCGCAACCGTGAAGCGACAGCTGGCGTGCTCCCGTCGCGTTTCGACCGCGTGATAATCACTTCGTCCCCACCCAAAGCGCAGGTGAAATCGTGCGATGATAATCCTATCTGCCGTTCATTTCCTGGCAGACCAAGGCTCCTGCGCACCACGGGCGCGAGCCAAGCGTCCGGTGCAGGGCGCGCCGGCCATTGCCCCTCGTTCAATCCAGCCAAAATCATACGATCAGCCCGCTGCAAACGCGCCTCAATCAATCCCCAGATGAACAGTCGCGGGTGGCCACCATGCGGTGGGCGCACAGGCACAGACCGCATCATCGTGCGCACCATCGGTTCCAAGTCATCAAGCGTTATTGGCGTCAGCAGTGCCGGCGCGTGGCGCACTAAATCATCCATGAATAGCGTCAAGGCACGGCCTGCTGCACCGGTTGTCATCGCATCGCCCGCCAAATGTCCAAGTGCAGCGATAATAGTGGCCAATATAGCGTCCAACCTCAGCGGCCCTGCATTCCTGCAATTGTCCAAGTCGCTTAACTCAGATGAAAGGGCCGCCCACCAATCTGCCAAAGCGGTATTTTTTGCGGCCCTTTGCGCTATCAATTGAGCTATAGCTTCCAACCCAGACGCAGGACGCGGTCCGCGTAGTAAAAGATCCAATTCGCGCACATGGTCAAGCCATATGCGCCGCCCATCATCCGCCGCCATATGCGGGTGGCTAAGCAGGGCTATCAGCTCGACCGGTGCCCATCCGGACGCGGCGGCAGCGATCAGGGACAAAAACAATTCCCCAGCAGCCATATTCGAAAGCGGCGTCCCTGCCGAATCATCGGCCACGATGCCCCATCGCGCCAGATGCCCTGCAACACGCGCAGCTATGGCGCGATCTGATGTCACCAAAGCCGCCGTTTTCCCGGGAGTTTCTAACACCTCACGCAGCGCAAGAGCGATGGTCAGCGCTTCTTGGTCCGGTGTGGCGAGATCATAGAATGTTATGCCCGTCAACTTACGCTTTGCCCAAGGTGATCTGGGCCAACTATCGGTGAATTGCGCGGAAGCCATCATCGTTCGTGTAAACGCCACACGCTTATTGGGGTCATGCGGTTTGGTTTCACCTGGCCAAATCGCCACTTCGTCGCGGCGAAAACCCATGCGATCGAGCAGCAGTTTCAGATGATATTGCGGATGCGCCTCGCAGTTTTGGGGTGGCTTACTCTCGTCAGTCGGTTTGCGAGGGTCTTCGCCCAATGCATCCCATTCCTCGGCGCTCAAGCCAACGTCAAGATGCGGCAGAACAACCGAACCGCCTGGCGCATTGGCGATAGTTTTGAGCAAGCGCGCAATGGCTGGTGCGCTGGTGCTGATGCCCGCCGCAACGACAAATGGCGCGGGCAGACCGTAACCAGCCCAACCGCGCGCCGCCTGATTCAACAAGCGGTTGCGTTCGTGCGCGCGATCCACCATCCCCAAAGACATCAACAGACTGGGCCAAAGTGAAAATATCTCTTTCAACAGCGCAAATGCTTGGCTCCAATGCCCAGCCATACCTTCATCGGGTTCAAACGCACAAAATTGTTCGAGCGATATTTCCTCAATCAGCAATTGGTCGATAACCTGCGCCACGCTCGTCGCCAGCCGCATGGCTTCGCGCATCGGGATGTTTGGCTTTGCCATTGCGACCATCTGCGCAAGCAGTAATTGTCGGTGCAGCGGCTCAATGGCTGCATTGCTTTGCTCGGCGCCGTCTATACGGTCAAGCGCAGCACCAGCCGCTTCGTCCAAATCACCATCGCCGAGTGAGACAAGGCGCGGTAACAGCATAGCTTGGCCGGAGTGGCGAATGAAGGCGTCACGTACTGATGTAATAGCGCGGCGGTTGGGCAGCAAAATCATACCACGTGCCAAATGTAATGCAGACCCACCGTGCATTGCAACTACGCCTTGGATGAGCGCATCCGCAAAGGCCCGGTTGAGCGGAATAGTGTAGAGGTTGGGGCGCGGCCCCTTAGCCACTGACAAGTGCACATTCTGTTGCCGCAATCGCAGCGGGATAGCCAACGTCGAACCAATCACCATCATGGACCAGTCCAAAGCAGCGGCCCATTGCTATGGCGCGGTCCCAGAAAACATTGGTCGAAAACACGTCCCCCGGCGGGTCGGCGATCAACCGAGGGCTGAGCATCTGGATGCCCGTCCAGACATAGGGTGCACTCTTTCCCGCAATGCGGCGCGTCAAATGCCCGTCACCGTCCATCTCAAAATCTCCGCGCCCCTGCGTGTTACTAGCCCGTGCATAGGGCGCCAGCAACATCAGCACATCCATCCGCGCATCATCCCACTTGGCAGCCATGCGGCGCAATGCGTTATCGCCTCGTTCCGTCCACCAATTATCGGCATTGATGCACAAAAATGGATCATCCCCCAGCAACGGTTTTGCCTGTACCAAGCCGCCGCCGGTATCGCGCAGCAACGCTCGTTCGTCGGAAATCAAGATGTCGAGGTCGGCCGCTTTCTCCGCTAGATGTGCCTCTATCTGGTCGGCTAGATAATGGACATTGACGACAATATACCCGATGCCTGCCTGCCGCAGATGGTCGAGCACATGGTCAAGCAGCGTCGTTCCTGCCACCTCGATTAAAGGCTTGGGCTTGTCCGCAGTCAACGGCATCATCCGTGTGCCCATACCCGCCGCCATGATCATTGCTGTGTGTGGCATGGTTGTCATGCGGCAACATCAGACCAAAAAGGGGCGCGCTTTTCATGCGGGATATTTGCGTCGAACCATGCGCGGACAGGGGATAGTCGATCCTGCGCCAGATTACGTTCCAGCAATCCCCACATACGGGCCTGAAAACTGGTGTAATGCGCTTTGCCGTCGCGTTTCCACAGGCGGCAAAACACCCCCAATATGCGGGTGTTACGCTGTGCACCCAGCGCCCAATAGGCGGCTTCAAACCCGGAATCGCGATCCGTCGTCGCCATGTAATGCGCCAACATCGCTTTCTCTATCGCTGGGGTTACATCGCGCCGTGCATCCTCCAGCATCGACACCAAATCATAGGCGGGGTGGCCGACGCGGGCGTCTTGAAAATCAAGCAGGCCAAAATGTTGCACGCCCGCCGCGCCTGCAACCAACATGACATTTTCGGCATGAAAGTCGCGAAGTTCGGTCACCCATGGCTGGCAATTCTGTTCTACTGGAGACAGCACTTCGCGCCAAGCATCATGAAAAGATGCGCGGTCGAGCGAAAGGCCTACGGTCGGGCCATACCAGTCGATGAACAGGTCGAGTTCATCGCGCCAATTGGCCATGTCGTGGCGGCGCAGATCCGTCGGCGGCGCATGGCGATGCAGTTCAATTAGCACATCAACAACGCCGCTATATATGGCTGGTTCACAAGCGAGATCGGCGTCCACCACCTCGCGCATACGATTATCGCCAAGGTCTTCGATCAGCAACAATCCTGCATCAAGATCGCGGTGGATTATGCGCGGTGCCGACAGGCCTATGCCGGTCAGATATTCCGCCATCAGGATGAATGGGCGCGGGTCTTCGTGCGGTGGCGGGGCGTCCATCAGCACTGCGCGTTTATCGCCGCACTCAACCCGAAAATAGCGGCGAAACGATGCATCGCCCGCGAGCGGTGTCACCACCGCGCTGCCCCAGCCGCAGCTTTGAAGAAAAGTCCCAGTCTGCGCGGGTGGAATCATCGCAATGCTAGCCATCGCGCTTCCCAAGCCTCCGGCACCGTGGCTGTCAAGCGCCGAGCGTCGTCGCCAGCAAAATCAAGCCGCAACCACAGCATTTCACCCTGCCACATGTCGCCGATATGCTCAGGCCATTCTATCAAGAGCGCATGGTCGCTGCGCGCCTCATCCAGACCCAATTCGACAATGTCCGCAGGGTTGTTGATGCGATAAAGGTCAACATGCAGGACGGGCAGCCTTGTCTCTGGCGGGGCATAGGGCTGGACTATGGAAAAACTTGGGCTCGGCGCTTCGCTTGTCAGGCCCAACGCCGCCAGAATCGCGCGCGCCAGCGTGGTTTTTCCCGTGCCAAGATCGCCCGACAGCGCAATGACGTCGCCCGGGCATAATATTGCCGCGATACGCGCGCCGATCGCCACCATCTGTTTTTGGTGCAACAGCATGGTTATCGTGGGAGGAAGGCTGCGGCCATCGCCCCCTCGCCTTCCTTCACCACCAATTCAAATCGTCCATCGTGGGCCGACACTAACTGCTTTGCCAAGGCTAGACCGACGGCATGTGTCCCACCCAATTCCAGACCCGGGCCATTATCGGTAACGACAATCTGGGCAGTCGTCGCATCGCCATCCGCAAACACCAAAATCCGCCGGCCGCCCTGGGGGTTGTAATGCGTGTCTGCAAAGGAAGCCAATGCGTATCCAATTATCTGATCCAGCGCCTGACGCAGCCGCCTTACATCGCCGGAAACCTGTCCCACACCGACGCGGATATCGGAAATAATGGCTATGTTCGCGCTCTCGCACTCGGCGCGAATGGCACTGACCGCATCGTGGACCAGTGACGTAAGGTTAACTGCCCGTCGTTCCATCGGCATAGCACCCGCCTCGCTTTGTGCTAGATCGAGAACGGTATCAATTTGCTGGCCCAGCGCTTCGGTCGAAGTCAGGATGGCCTTGACATAGCTTTTCGCAGCATCGGGCAGAGCACCTGCATAGCCACTGTCGAGCATCTCGGCAAAACCGCCAATCGACGTCAGTGGCGTGCGCAATTCATAACTGATACGCGACAGGAAATCCGCCTTGACCCTGTCGGCGGCTTCGAGCGCCTGTGCACGATCGCGCAGCGCGCGCTCAATCTTGCGGCTGTCGGTGACGTCGATGAGCGTAAACAATGCATTCCCATCGGGCAGCGGTATCGCTGCAAAGTCAAATTGCCGTTCGTCGGCAAAGGCGATCCGCCCGGCACGTTGTTGACGTTCGCCCGTCGCGCCAATCACCATTTCGCGCAGAACGTTTTTTTGTCGCGGGTCGGAGAGTTTAGTTGATAATGTGTCGAGCAATTGGTCAAGTCGCGGGTGGCTGACTAGCAATTCCTCGCTCACCTCCCACAGGCGGCGGAAGCGCTGATTCCATAAATGCAACCGCCCATCCGGGGCAAAGACGGCCACCGCTTCGAACAAATTGTCAAAGGTCGCTGTGCGCACGCGTAGCAATGTATCACGCGCGCTTGCCAATTGTATCTGTTCGGTCTGATCTTCAAATATCAATAGCAAACCACCATCGGGGGTAGGTTGGGCAACCGTGCGCAAATGGGTTCCGTCGCGCAGCAACCAGCTTTCCTCGACCAACGTCGGTGCCGCAAACCACCCCCGCCGCTCGGCACGCCAGCTCGGAAAATCGCGCACTTCGGGTGTGTGTCCATTGTCGCGCATCCGGTCGAGTACGCGCTCAAATACTGGGCCAGCCGATGCCCACTCCTGATCTAACGCGAATAGCCTTAAAAATGGCCGATTCACAAAGCGCAGCGCCCTGTCGGGAGCAAACTCAGCCACCCCAGCCGACATCTGGTCGAGCATCGAACGGCGCGCGTCTGCAAATCGGCGATATTCGGTGCGTGCATCCTCCAATTCCTGCCTATCGAGCGCATACCCCGCAACGCCGACATCATTGATGGCAATATCCACGGCCTGCACCATCCGCCGTTCGCCACTGATCGTCACCGGGATTAAGCGATCAACCTGCTGCGAACCATCGTGGGCCATGCGTGCTGCATCAAGCGCGCTGACACCGGCAATTGGTTCGATCAACTCGATTTGCTGTGCAATGACTTCGGCAGCGCTATGCGCTTCCGCTGCTTCGACATAGGCATGGTTGACCAGCGCCAGTTGCAAATGGCTGTCGCGGAACCACATCGGGAATGGCGCGGCCTCGATAAGCGCACTGAGGCCTTCGAAAGCAGCAATCGCATCTTCACGTTGATGCCGCAGGCGATTGGAATGTGCTTCGGCTTCGCTGGCATCGGAAAGCCAGAGCAACGCCGACCCCGCTGCCGCCAGCGCACCGGGTGCTTGGACACCGCGCACCGCAATGGCGCGTTTCCCATCGTTGGACCGCAGCAGCATGGCAAAGGGTTTGGCCGTGCGCTGGGCCATTGTCGCAGCGTCAACCAGCGCTGCCAACGCGTCAACCGACATGCCGTCGGGATCATCGCTGGACAGTGCAGGCAGCGTCGTTGGCAAATGGTCGAGCCCGAACCAGTGCGCGATGCTCCCCGCCCCCTCTAACCGCCCATCGGGACGCACAAGCAACGGCAAGGCGGGCGACGCCTCTAGCATAGAAGATAATTGCCCGGCACGCCGCGCGGCAAATGCGGCCTGCCGCTGCATCATCAGCCCACGCACGATCGCCCAACCCGCGACGACCAGCCACAGGCCCATGGCACCGCCAATGATGGCCATCATCACCGGATCGGTCATCGGCGTCGCCACAGCATCAAAACAGGTTTAGGCGCGGTGCAAAGCATCCCGACCGCCTATCGCCTGTCAGCGCAAGATGGAAGCGCTATACCATCAATAGCGGTAATGATCGGGCTTGAACGGCCCTTCGACAGGCACCCCGATATAGTCGGCCTGCTTTTGGCTAAGCTGCGACAATTGCACGCCGAGCTTCTCCAAATGGAGCGCCGCGACCTTTTCATCGAGATGCTTGGGCAGGACATAAACGTCTTTGCCATATTGCTCTGAGCGCGTCCAAAGCTCGATTTGCGCCAATGTCTGGTTGGTAAAACTGGCGGACATCACAAAACTGGGGTGCCCCGTGGCGTTGCCCAGATTGACCAGCCGCCCCTTGGACAGGATGATAATCTGCTTACCGTCGGGAAACTCGACCAGATCGACCTGAGGCTTGACCTCGGTCCATTTATAGTTGGACAGAGCCGCGATTTGAATCTCGCTGTCGAAATGGCCGATGTTGCAGACAATCGCCATATTCTTCATCGCCTTCATATGGTCGGCGGTGATGACATCGGCATTGCCGGTTGCGGTGACAAAAATGTCGGAGCGCAGCACGGCCTGCTCCATCGTCACGACCTCAAATCCCTCCATTGCGGCTTGCAGAGCGCAGATAGGGTCAACTTCAGTCACAAGCACCCGCGCGCCGCCGTTGCGCAGTGATTGCGCAGAGCCTTTGCCGACATCGCCAAAGCCAGCGACGGTTGCAACCTTGCCCGCCAGCATGACGTCGGTCCCGCGACGGATGGCGTCAACTAGGCTTTCCTTGCAGCCATAAAGATTGTCGAACTTGGACTTGGTGACGCTGTCGTTGACGTTGATCGCGGGGAAAGGCAGTTCGCCCTTTTTGGCGATGGCATAGAGGCGGTGCACGCCCGTGGTGGTTTCTTCCGAAACGCCCTTGATCGCGGCGACGGTTTTGCTGAGGTAGCCGGGGCGCGCGGCGACGAACGCCTTCAATGCGCGCTGCATCTCTACCTCTTCTTCATTTTCTGGCTCGGGCATGGTTGCCCCAGCCTCTAGTTTAGCGCCCCACAGCGCAAACATTGTCGCGTCCCCGCCATCATCAAGGATCAGGTTGCACGTCTGGCCATCACCATTGCTTTCCCAATCGAAAATGCGGGCAACATAGTCCCAATAGTCGGCGAGGCTTTCGCCCTTAATCGCGAACACCGGCACGCCCGACGCGGCGATGGCGGCTGCGGCATGGTCCTGCGTCGAGAATATGTTGCACGTTGCCCAGCGCACATCTGCGCCAAGGGCTGTCAGCGTTTCGATCAGCACCGCCGTCTGGATCGTCATGTGCAAGGAACCAGTAATCCGCGCACCCTTGAGCGGCTGTGACGCGCCAAACTCTGCGCGAAGAGCCATCAGGCCGGGCATTTCAGTTTCGGCAATGTTGATTTCAGCGCGGCCAAAATCGGCAAGCGTCATGTCCGCAACAACATAATCTAGTGCTATATTAGCCACAATAGTCTCCGGTA
>CXWL01101611.1_pt1 | contig 18118 bp, 16 predicted proteins | sample 590931 | NCBI WGS metagenome assembly CXWL01 (sample SAMEA3498368, study PRJEB10139) | groundwater metagenome | biome: water well; material: biofilm material | place: Germany | collected 2015-04-27 | reverse complement strand
CTTGTGCAATGCGGGCCTGAGCAGCCCGCTTGTCTGCCTGTTTGTCTGCCTGCTTACTTTTTGGTGGCCGCCACCAGCAGCTTGTCCACCGCGTCGGCAGAAATGGCGCCTGGCTTGCGCGTGCCGTCTTCAAAAAACAGCGCCGGCGTGCCGTTGATGCGGTTGGCGCGCGAAAACGCCAGGTTGCGCTCCACCGGCGTGGCGTCACAGCCAGCGGCGGCCTTGGGTGGCGCCACGCCGTCCACCATCCACGCACGCCAGGTGCGGGCCGGCTCCTTGGCGCACCAGATGTCGCGTGACTTGACGTTGGAATCGGGCCCCAGGATGGGGATCAGGAAGGTGTAGATGGTGACGTCACGCACCGTCAGCAGGTCACGCTCAAAGCGCTTGCAGTAGCCGCAATTGGGGTCCACAAACACCGCCATCTTGCGGCTGCCGTTGCCCTGGCGGATGGTGATGGCGTCTTTCAGCGGCAGCTTGGCAAAGTCCACCGCCGAGAGCTTGTCGATGCGGGCCTCGGTCAGGTCGGCACGTGTCTTGGTGTCCACCAGCGAGCCGTTGACGAAAACGAACTCGCCCTTTTCGTCGCTGTACAGGATTTCGTTGCCACCAAAGCGCACTTCATACAGGCCAGCAACGGGCGTGCGCGAGACCTCGTCGATCTTGGGCAGTTGCGGTAGCCGCTCGGCCAGGTTCTTGCGGATCAGGGCCTCGTCGGCCAGCGCTGCGCTGCCCATGCACAGGGCGAGCAGCGCGGTGGCGGCGGTGCGCTCCGCGCGCCAGGGCTTTCGCCCAGTAAATGGTGTCATCGAAAATGGCTTTCTTGAGAGTCAGCCGCCGAGGGCGCGGCCGGTGAGCAGGCGTTTGAGCGGGGGCAGATGGTTAACCAGACTCAACCCGCGGTTGCGAAGTTCCTTGACCAGCGGCTGCGGGCTGGCAAAAAGCTGCAGCAGCCCGTGAGTCACCTGCGCCATGGTGCGTGTGGGCAGCAGGCGGCGGCGGGCATACCGGGCCAGCAGCTTGGCGTCACCCAGGCTGCGCCAGGGCTCGCACGCAGCCAGCTCTTCGGCCAGCACCNNACCCGTGGCCTGCATCAGCGCGGCCAGGAAGCCGGCGTCGGGCAAGGCCATCAGCTCTTGGGCCCTTGCATCAGGCACCGACCAAACGAGGCCATAGCCGTGCCCCAGCTGCGGGCGGTCCAGCGGCAGCAGCGCCAGCACGTCGGGGCAACGGAACCACTGCCGCGCCAGGCCGTTGTGCGCCTGGTCTGCCCGCAGCCGCGCTGCAATGCCACGCTGGCCGTAGGCCTGGCGCGGCATCTTCACGCCCAGCGCCTCACGCGTGGCCGAGTCCTTGCCTTCGGCCAGCACCACCAGCGCGGCGGGCACCGGGGCACTGACCTCTTGCAGGTGCGGCGCAAACCTGGCGGCACTGCGCAGCGCAAGCTCAAGCTCGGCAGCGTCCACGATCCAGGCCAGCTCGCCAACGCCCTGCGTCCAGGCTGAAAAATCCAGCGCCGCACCGGCCGCGTCGCCGGCCACGTGCATGTCGTGCACCGCCGTGCGGGCATCGGGGGAAATAGCGTCCCACACTTTCAATGTCTGCAGCAGCCGCACCGATGCCGCGTTGAGCGCGTAGGCCCGCACGTCGGCCGCCGCTGGCGGCGCACCGCCCAGCCAGGCCACGCGGCGGCCCTGGCGGCTGAGCGCCAGGGCTGCGGCCAGGGCCACGGCGCCCGCGCCACGCACCAGGATGTCGGCTTGTGTCATGCGCGGCATTGTAGGGAGCCCCCCCATGCACAATCGCCGGCTGCCTGCGGCCTGCCCGCAGGCAAGACCTGCCCGCTGCACCGCTCCGGCGGCCCTGACCACAGCGCTGCCTTTGGAGTCCCCCGTGAGCGATGTCGCCTGCACCTTGACCGAGCTGTTTGTGCACCCCATCAAGTCCTGCGCCGGCATTGCGGTGCGTGAGGCGCTGCTGGTGGAAACCGGGCTGGACTTTGACCGCGCCTGGATGGTGGTAGACGAACACGGCGAGATGTTCACGCAGCGCCAGTTGCCGCGTTTGGCGCTCATCCAGCCCACATTCAAAACCAGCGAGCTGATGCTGCGCGCCCCCGGCATGCTGGCCCTGCACCTGCAGCTGGACACGGTGGAGGCCCCCACCCGCGTGCGCGTCTGGAGCGACGTGGTCAAGGCCTACGACATGGGCGCGCTGGCCGCGCAGTGGTTCAGCGACTTTCTGGGCCGCAAGCTGCGCCTGGTGCGCTTTGACCCCGAGGAAAAGCGTCTGTCCGACCCCGTGTGGGCCGGTGACATCGAAGCCGAAACCGCCTTTGCCGATGGCTTTGCCCTGCTGGTGGCCAATGCCGCTTCGCTGGACGAATTGAACGGCCGCCTGTCCGCCAAGGGCGTGCCGCCGGTGACCATGCAGCGCTTTCGGCCCAACATCGTATTGAGTGGACTGCAGGCCTATGACGAAGACCACCTGCATGAACTCACCATCACCACGGCCGAAAGCCCGGTGCGGCTGCGCCTGGTCAAGCCCTGCACCCGCTGCACCATCCCCAATGTGGATCCGTTCACGGCCGCCACCTCGCACGAGCCCGGCGACACGCTGGCCCGCTACCGCGCCGACCCGCGCATGAAAGGCGGCATCACCTTCGGCATGAACGCCGTGGTGGTGCAAGGCACGGAGCGCACGCTGCGTGTGGGGCAGGCCGTCAGCGCGAGCTGGCGGTTTTAGGGCCGGGGCGATGCGCGCAGTGCCCATGCGCCGCCATGTAGGAAAATCGCGGCTTACCCGCCCTGTCCATCCGTCCCCCCGGGATCTTCGCGAAAGTTATCCATGAGTCTCAAGTGCGGCATCGTCGGCCTGCCCAACGTGGGCAAGTCCACGCTCTTCAACGCCCTGACCAAGGCCGGCATCGCCGCCGAGAACTACCCGTTCTGCACCATCGAGCCCAACGTGGGCGTGGTGGAAGTGCCCGACCCGCGCCTGGCTGCGCTGAGCACCATCGTCAAGCCCGAACGCGTGCTGCCGGCGATCGTGGAGATTGTGGACATTGCCGGCCTGGTGGCCGGTGCCAGCAAGGGCGAAGGCCTGGGAAACCAGTTCCTGAGCCACATCCGCGAAACCGACGCCATCATCAACGTGGTGCGCTGTTTTGAAGACGACAACGTGATCCACGTGGCCGGCAAGGTGGACCCGATCTCCGACATCGAGATCATCCAGACCGAGTTGTGCCTGGCCGACCTGAGCACGGTGGAAAAGAGCCTGCACCGCTACGTGAAGGCGGCGCGCTCGGGCAACGACAAGGAAGCCGCTGCGCTGGTGAAGGTGCTTGAAAAGTGCCAGGCCGCGCTCGACCAGGCACAGCCGGTGCGTGGCATCGACTTCAGCAAAGAGGAACTGGTCATCCTCAAGCCGCTGTGCCTGATCACGGCCAAGCCGGCCATGTTTGTGGGCAACGTCAGCGAGACGGGCTTTGAGAACAACCCCTTCCTGGTGCGGCTCACGGAGTTCGCCGCCAGGCACAACGCCCCGGTGGTGGCCATCTGCGCCAAGACCGAGGCCGAGCTGGCGGAGATGGCCGACGACGACAAGCTGATGTTCCTGCAGGAAATGGGGCAGACCGAACCGGGCCTGAACCGCCTCATTCGCGCTGCCTTCAAGCTGCTGGGCCTGCAAACCTACTTCACCGCCGGCGTGAAGGAAGTGCGCGCCTGGACCATCCATGTCGGCGACACCGCGCCGCAAGCCGCCGGCGTGATCCACACCGACTTCGAGCGTGGTTTCATCCGCGCCCAGACCATCGCCTACGACGACTTCATCAGCTTCAAGGGCGAACAAGGCGCCAAGGACGCCGGCAAGATGCGAGCCGAAGGCAAGGACTACGTCGTCAAGGACGGCGACGTGCTGAACTTTCTGTTCAACGTCTAGGAGCCTGTCGGGCTGCCGGGCTTGGGGCCCGCGCGCTGAGCTGCCAAACGGCTTAGATTCGGGCCATGGACGCTTCATCCACCGGACAGCAAAAACCGGCACTCCCACCTGCCGCACTCATTGCGTTGGCCACCTTTGCCGCCTATGCGGCAGTGGCGGCGTTGGCCTTGTTGCTGGCCGACGCACGGGGCTATGCGTCGCCGCTGTACCCGTCGGCCGGCATCGCGCTGGCAGCCACGCTGGTGTTTGGCCGTGCAGCGCTGCCGGGCGTGTTTATGGGGGCGGTGGCGGCCAACGTCGGCGTGGGTTTGATGCATGGGCAGAGTGGCTGGGCGCTGCTACCGCTGCCCATGGTGATTGCCAGCGGCGCCACGCTGCAAACCTGGGTGGGCGTGGTGCTGGTGCGCCGACACGTGCAGCAGCCGCTGGTGCTGCAGATGCCACGCGACATCTTCAAGGCCGGCGCACTGGGGGCCTTGCTGGCCTGCACAGTCAGCGCCAGCGTGGCCACCGCAGCCTTGTGGTGGAGCGGTGTGCTGCCCGCCGGCAGTTGGCCCGCATCGTGGCTGACTTGGTGGCTGGGCGACAGCATGGGTGTACTCATCGGCGGGCCACTGGCTTTGACGCTGATCGGCCGCCCCGAGGCCGACTGGCGGCCGCGCCGGCGCACACTGGGCGTGCCGCTGCTGGGGGCCACGGTGTTGTTGACAGCGGGCATGCTGGAGCTGGCCAGGCTGGACCATCAACGCCTGCAGGCCAACTTTGAGCGTGACGCCGACCGTTTGGCCAGTGCCGCGCAAGAGCGCCTGGCCGCACCGCTGCACGCGCTGCAAGCCTTGCACGGCGCCGCCCTGGCCCATGGCGAGCTTGACCAGGCCCGCCTGCGCCAGGCGGCCGGCTGGTGGTTGGCCCAGCCACTGCACCTGCAGGCCACCGGCCACAGCGTGCGGGTGCCCGTGGACGGCCTACCCGCCTTTGAGGCCGCCGCGCAGGCCCAGGGCCTGGCCGGCTACCGCGTCTTTGACCGCGACAACGGCGCCGCGCGCGCCGCCGACGGCGAGGTGGTGGCCTTGCGCCACATCGAACCCAAGGCGGGCAATGCGGCCGCACTGGGCGTCAACGTGCTTTCGATCCCGGCAGCACGCGCCGCCGTACTGGCCACACGCGACAGGGGTGTGCCCGCCGCCAGCGCCGGCTTTGGGCTGACCCAGGGCGAGATTGGCGTGGTGCTGTACCAGGCGCTGTACCGTACCGAGCCCGGTGACGTGGCGGCGCGCCGCGAGGCCTTCCGCGGTGTGGTGTTTGTCACCGTCAACACCGAGCGAGCGCTCGACGCCCTGGCGCCGACAGCACAAGCCTATGTTCGGTGGTGCCTGCTGGACCCGGCCCCTGGCGTGGCCCATCCGCGTCTGGCCGGTCCCGCTGGCTGCCACAGCGCCACGCCCGACACGGGCTTGCACCGGCTGGAGCGCCCACTGCAACTGGGCGGGCGGCCGCTGGTGCTGCGCCTGTCAGCCACCGCCGGCAGCATGCCCGGCACGCAAGAAGAAGCCGCCTGGCTGCTCTCCACGGCCGGCCTCACGGCAGTGGCACTGCTTGGCGCCTTGCTGCTTACCGTGACNNTACCGTGACGGGCCAGCACCGCCGCACCGCGCTGGCCGTGCTGGCTGGCACCGCCGAGTTGCGCCACCAGGTGGCCGAACGCACGCAGGCCGAACAAGCCCTGCGCGACAGCGAGGCGCGGCTGCGCAGCATCGTCGACCACGTGCCGCTGGGTGTGATGTTTCTGGCGCCCGACGGCAGCGTGCTCGACTGCAACCCGCGCCTGTGCGACATGCTCGGGCGCAGCGCCGAGTCACTCAAGGGCAGCTCGGTGGCGCAGATGGTGCGGGCCGATGAGCTTGACCTCGTGCTCCAGCAAAGACGTGAGCTTTTGGCCGGCGCCGAAGTGGTGACCATGGGCCCGCTCAAGCTGAACACGCCCGACGGGCAGTTGCGAAGGGTGCGTGTCAACGCCAGCGCCCTGCGCGACGCCCAGGGCCATGTGGTGCGCCTGGTGGGCGTGGTCGAAGACATCACCGAGCACCTGCGCCTGGAAGCGTCAGAAAAGGCCCTGCACCGCGCTGAAGCGGCCAACCGCGCCAAGAGCGAGTTCCTGTCGCGCATGAGCCACGAGCTGCGCACCCCTCTCAACGCCATCAACGGTTTTGCCCAGTTGCTTGAGATGGACCGCCAGCCTGCCCTGGCTGCGCACCAACTGGTCTGGACACAGCAGATTCTGCGGGCCGGGTGGCACCTGCTGGAGATGATCAACGAAACGCTGGACCTGGCCCGAATCGAAGCCGGCACCGTCAAGCTCAACCTGGTGCCACTGGACTTGGCGGCAGTGGTGGCATCAAGCCGCACCATGGTGGCCGCGCAGGCGGAGCACCGCAGCATCAGTTTCAGCGAATACCTCACGCCGGACGCACCCGCCGTGCTGGGCGATGCGACGCGGCTCAAGCAGGTGCTCACCAACTTGCTGTCCAACGCCGTCAAATACAACCGGCCGCATGGGCAGGTGGTCGTCACCAGCCGGCTGGCGGACGACTGGCACGTGGAGATCGAGGTCACCGATACCGGCTTGGGCATGAGCGGGGCTCAGTTGGCCGCGCTCTTCCAGCCCTACAACCGCCTGGGCCGCGAGACGTCGGGCATAGAGGGTACCGGCATCGGCCTGGTCATCAGCCGCCGGCTGGCCGAGTTGATGGGCGGCAGCCTCTCGGTGCAAAGCCAGGTTGGCCTGGGCTCGGCCTTTACGCTGCGCCTGCCTGCAGCCACCGCCGAGGCCACGCCGCCGCCACGCTTTAGCGACACCTCGTCCGCACCCTACCACCGGCGCCTGGTGCACTATGTGGAAGACAACCAGACCAACATCGAGGTCATGCGCGGCGTGCTGGCACAACGCCCGCAAATCGATCTGCACTGCACGCTGCTGGGCCTGGACGGCCTGGCCGCCATGCGCCACGAGCAGCCCGACCTGATCCTGCTGGACATGCACCTGCCCGACATCAGCGGGCTCGAATTGCTGCGCCACATCAAGCAAGACGACACCCTGGCCGCAGTGCCGGTGATCGTGGTTTCGGCCGACGCCACCCCCGCCCACATGCAGGCCGCCCTGACCCTGGGCGCCGCCCACTACGTGACCAAACCGCTGGACTTGCCGCTGTTCCTGCAGCTGGTGGACAGCGTGCTGGAGCACGGCGACACGCGCTGGGGCGCAGCCCCATGACCGGTATGCCCTAGGAGCTTGTCGGGCATTGGGTCTGGCCAGCCATGCGCGCCTGGGCCGTTGCCCCAAAGGCGCAGAAAGTCAGCAAACACTTTCACCGTATTGACTTTGGCGATTGGCCGCCCTGCGGATTTCACGTCTGGCCAGCAGGGCCTTAAGCACTCGCCACACGTGAGTGCTAATATTTGTGGAACTCGACATTGCAACTCTGGGTCCCACCTCGCATGACTACTGCCACTGCTTCAGCCCTGACCCTGCGTGACCCGTGGAGCGCGGTGCCCTCGTTGGGCAACCTTGACGCCTACGTGTCCGCCGTCAACCGGCTACCCATGCTCAGCCAGACCGACGAAACCGAACTGGCCCGATCACTGCGCGACAAGGGCGATCTGCAATCCGCCGGGCGCTTGGTGCTGTCGCACCTGCGGCTGGTGGTGAGCGTGTCGCGCCAGTACATGGGCTACGGCCTGCCGCAGGGTGACCTCATTCAAGAAGGCAATGTCGGCCTGATGAAGGCCGTCAAGCGCTTTGACCCCGAGCAGGGCGTGCGCCTGGTGAGCTATGCGCTGCACTGGATCCGAGCCGAGATCCATGAGTACATCCTGAAGAACTGGCGCATGGTCAAGGTGGCCACCACCAAAGCCCAGCGCAAACTGTTCTTCAACCTGCGCTCCATGAAGCAGGGCATGAAGGAATCCGCGCTCGACGCCGACACCCACCGCAACACGCTCACCCCTGCCGAGGTCAACACCATGGCGCGTGAGCTGAACGTCAAGCCCGAAGAAGTGGTGGAGATGGAAACCCGCCTGATGGGCGGCGACGTGGCCCTGGAGCCGCAAGACGACGACGGCGAAGAAAGCTACGGCCCCATTGCCTACTTGGCCGACGACAGCAGTGAACCCACGCGCCGCATAGAAGCCCGCCAGCGCGACTGGCTGCAGGGTGACGGCATCAGCACCGCGCTAGCCGTGCTCGACGAACGCAGCCGCCGGATCGTGCAGGAGCGTTGGCTCAAGGTCAACGACGACAGCTCCGGTGGCATGACGCTGCACGAACTGGCCGCCGAATACAGCGTCAGCGCCGAGCGCATCCGCCAGATTGAAGTGGCCGCACTCAAGAAAATGCGCAAGGCGCTGGAAACAGCCTGACGCGCGCAGGCCTGAGCAAGCACCAACGCAGAGCGGCCATCAGGGCCGCTTTTGCTTGCGGTGAGACATAGCGCGCCAACCGCCAAAAATCCGCCGGGATCTACAGGCAGCGGATCAACTTGATGCGTGCCCCCGCACGCAGATTGAAGACCTCGGGGGTTGCGGCGCCGGCCGGCAAGATCTCCAGCCGCATGAGCCCGCCCTTGACCTCGCCACGGAACCGCGCTGCGGGGGCCGGCTCTGGAGCCACATCGGCGCGCTGCGGCCCGCCTTGATGGATTTGGAAGGTGCCGGTGGCGGTGAACTTGCCATCCGCCGCCAGTTGGATGGGGCCTGTGATCTCGCCGCTGGCGCAGCCGGCTTCTATGTGGCCGCCCTTGGCGTCAACCACCAGTTGCAACTGGTCGCCCGCCCAGGCCCCGGCAACAAGGACCCCGGTGGCATGCACGTGCGCTATGTGAGTGGTCATGGCCAAAGCCCCAAGAAGCGACAAGGCGCCTGCGATCTTGCGTGCGGTCATCAACAACTCCAGAAGGCGCGTTTGCGGCCGCCCAAAACAAAACGAGCAGGGGACTAGCCCCCGCTCGTTCAGCAGACGCTTGACTCCGGTCAGGCGGCGGCGCTGCGGCGGCGGCGTGAAGCCATGCCGATCACACCAAAGCCCAACATCATCATGCCCCAGGTGGCCGGCTCGGGAACGGCCGTGACCGTGATGTTGGCAATCCAGGTGCCCCAGCGTGAACCACCGGTGCCGCCCGGGTGGCCACCTGCGGCGTTGTTGTACTCACGGGCGAATTCGCCGATGAGGTAAAACGACTGCTCATTGGCCGGGTCCACCGACACCTGGCTGTAGTCACCCCAGCGCTGGCGGCCGGCTGCAGCGGCCCCAAACACACTGCCATTGTGGTAGTCGTCAGTCAGGCTTTCCTTCAGCAGGATCTCGCTGCTGGTGGACACCAAGTCACCAGCGGCAGTGGTGTTGAAGGTCATGGCCATGAAGCTGATCTTGCCGGTGGCCACGTCCAGGCCAGAACGGTTGTAGCCGATCACCACCTGGCCGAAGCTGTTGACAGCGATTGAGCCCTGGTAGTAGTCATAGCCCACCGAACCGATGTTGCCTTCGTCGAGGATGGCAAAGGTGTTGGCGTCGAGCACCGTGTAGCGCACGCGGGCTTCGTCCACGCCGTCGCTCAGGTCGTCCACGGTCTGCAAAGCGTAGATGCGGCCATTGGCTTCATACACGCTGCTGCTGATGCGTTCGTCAAGCGTGGCAATCACACGCTGGTTGGCGGGGATGGCCACCGACGGCTGGCGGCCGGCACCGGCAGTCTGGAAACCCGCTGCGTTAGTGAAGACCGGTGCGCCCACCGTGGAGGCCGCCGCCGACGAAGCCGTGAGGCCGTTGACCTTGAACGCCAGGTTGTCGTAGGTGAACAGAGAGGTTGCGAACACCGTGCCCGCGCTACCCGCAGTGCGGCTATTGACACCCTGCTGCGCAAAGCCCATGTCGACATTGCTCGGCGAGCCGTTTGTGTACGGTGTGACGAACTGCTTCATGCCAGCGACGGTGGGCGCCACGCCATTGAACAGGCTGTTCAGCGGAATCACGTTGAGCGTGGTGCCGCGGAACGAATTGGTGCCGCCGGCGGTGGTGGGCGCAAAGTTGTTGGTGCCGATGTACAGGGCGTTCGTGTCCATCGCCAAGGTCGGGTAGTCAGCCGTTGCGCCAAATCCGAAGCCGCCGTAGCCCTCGAACTTGGTGGACTTCCAGGTGCCCAGGGCGTTGTCGGTGTCCGAAATCGCGATCTGCAGATCCTTGGTGTTGCCACCAAAGGACATGACCACCCAGCGTTGGGCGGCCGCGTTGTACATCACGCGCGAATCGCCGTTGGCGCCAGTCTGGCCCGCAGTGGCCCAGAAGGCCACGTCAGACACCAGCGACAGGCGCGCGCCAGTGGCCTTGTTGAACACCGCGTAGGCGCCGTTGCTCGTCTCCACGTACTGCGTCATGCCGACCGCACCCATGGTGTCCGGTGGGATGAAGTTGCGGGCAAAGGACGCGCCGTCGTACTGGCTGACGCCTTCGAAACCCAGTGCATAGGTGCCCGAGCCCACGTAGGGGGCGGCCGCCCCGTTGGTGTCGGTGGACACGTCGCCGGGCAAGGTGATCATTGCGGGCTTCTTGAATTCGAAGTAAGGCTTGGCCACTTGTGCCTGTGCGCCCGACACGGCAAACAACAGAGCGGCGGCACCTGCCAGCACGCTCAGATTCACAAAGCGCCCACGCGCCAGTTCCATCTTGCTATTCATGAACACTCCTCTTGAGCCGCAAGTGGGTTGATGCTGCGCACCGAACCCACTTCAGTCATTCCCATGAAATCTCTGCCGCCAGACCGAAGGGCCGATAGGGATCGACACACACCAGCGGGCAAAGGACGTTGATACCGCAGTTCCCAGTCCCCAAAAGAGCGGGGAGTGGGGTATACGTTATCAGCCGATACCGGGCTGGCGTCCCCCGCGTTCACGGGGGAAAACGGAGGCTAGGGGCTGTATTTACCCTAGATTTTTCGGCCACCACCGGGTCGTCAAACACACGCCATCGACGTGGTTTCGGCCCAGGTCACGAACATGGCCGGGGGGGGCGTCAGCCCTGTGCCAACAGCAGCTTCAAGTCGTGCGCCAGCGCTTCGGCACCCGAGCCATAGCGGGTGAAGAGCCGCAGCTTGCCCTGCGCATCAAAGACGTAGCTGCCTGCCGTATGGTCCATGGTGTAGCTGCCTTCGGTCTTGCCCGGCACCTTGGCGTAAAACACCTTGAAGTGCTTGGCCACGGCCCTGGTTTCTTCGGCGCTGCCGCGCAAGGCGACAAAGTCGGGGCTGAAGGCTGTGACGTAGGCCTTGAGCACCTCGGCGGTATCGCGCTCGGGGTCTATGGTGACAAACACACCCTGCACGCGGGCGCCGTCGGCGCCGAGAGTCTTCTTGACCTCGGCCAACTCCAGCATGGTGGTGGGGCACACGTCGGGGCACTGCGTGAAGCCGAAGAAGACCAGTGTGACCTTGCCTTTGAAGTCGGCCAGCGTGCGGCGCTTGCCATCGGCGTCGGTCAGGTCCAGGGCTTGGGCGTAGTCGGCTCCCGTGATGTCTATGCCCTTGAAGGCGCCGGGGCCGGCCACCTTGTCGCAGCCTGCCAGCGGCAACACAGCGGCCACGAGGCCCAGGGCGATCAACTGGCGACGAAGAGTGTGCTCAGCCATGGGGTCAGGTAGTGGTCAAGCAAGAGCGCGGCAAACAGCAGCGACAGGTGCCAGATGGAGAACCGAAAGGTGGCGCGCGCCAGCGTGTCGCTGTAGTCACGCCAGAGTTGCCAGCCATAGGCAATGAAGATGGCGCCCAGCGCCACGGCGGATATCAGGTAGATCCAGCCGCTCATCTGGAAGGCAAACGGCAGCAGGGTGGCCGCAAACAGCACCAGCGTGTAGAGCAGCACCTGCAGCCGCGTAAATTCAGACCCGTGCGTGATGGGCAACATGGGCAGGCCCGCCTTGCGGTAGTCCTCGACGCGGTACAGCGCCAGGGCCCAGAAGTGCGGTGGTGTCCACAAGAAGATGATGAGGCACAAGATCAGTGCCTCGTGGCCCACGTCACCCCGCATGGCGGCCCAGCCCAGCACCGGCGGCATGGCCCCGCTGGCACCGCCGATGACGATGTTCTGCGGTGTCAGCGGCTTGAGCACCACGGTGTAGACCACGGCGTAACCCACAAAGGTGGCAAAGGTGAGCCACATGGTCAGCGGGTTGACCCGCCAGTACAGCACCGCACTGCCGAGCGCGCACAGCACGGCCGAAAAGATGAGTGTCTGCGCCGAGCTGAGCGTGCCCTTGGCACTGGGGCGCCATGCGGTGCGTGCCATTCGGCGGTCAATCTGCTGCTCCACCAGGCAGTTGAAGGCCGCCGCCGCACTGGCCACCAGCCAGATGCCCACGGTGCCGGCCAGCGCCGGTTGCCAGTCGGGCAGACCGGGCTGCGCCAGCAGCATGCCGATAAGTGCGCAGAACACGATGAGCTGCACCACACGCGGTTTGGTCAACGCATAAAACTGCAACCCGCGTGTGGCAAAGGACATCGGGGCGGTGAGGGTCTGGGACGTCTGGGACATGGGAGCGGGCGATTCTAGGCAGACCCGGCTTGCGGCGCCGGGGCAAAAACCATGGGGCACGGCGCGGCGCGGGCCAACAGCAGCGTCAACAGCAACACGAGGGCCGCCGCGCCGGCGGAATGGGCAAGTGCGGCCACCAGTGGCCAGCCCAGCACCACATTGGACAAGCCGCTGGCCAGTTGCGCCAACAGCAGCACCGCCAGCCCAACACCAAAGCGCCGCAGCACCGGCTCGGCTTCGCGCCACAGGACCCAGGCCAGAGCCAGCGAGGCGGTGCTGCGGCGCTTTGGTGNNACCACAGGACCCAGGCCAGAGCCAGCGAGGCGGCGGCGGCGAGCACAGCAAACCAACGGTGCGCCATGTGGATGGCCACCAGCGCCTCAAATGGCAAGCTGCCGCCTTGGCCAGCCAGGCCCAGCTCACGCAGCAGCACAAAGCCGCTGGCAAAGTCCATGGCCGGCCACCACTGGCCATTGCAGGCCGGGAAGCCCGTGCAAGCCAGCACCGCGTAGTTGGTGCTGACCCAGCCACCCAGCACCATCTGCACACCCAGGCAGGCCAGCACGGCCACGGTGGCGCGCTGCAGGCCCGCGGGCAAGCGCAGGGGCTGCGGCGCGGTTTGGCGCGAGAACGCCACGTGCTGCACGGCCAGCAAGGCCAGCAGCGCCAGCCCACCCAACAGGTGCAGCGTGACGATGGCCGGGTAGAGCTTGAGCGTGACCGTGTACTTGCCAAAGAGGCCCTGCACCACCACCCACACCAGCGTCAGCGTGGGCCACCAGGGCGACAAGGGCAGGCGCTGTGCCGCAGCGCCGCCTGGGCGCCAGGCCAGTTGCCAGCTCACGGCGGTCATCACCAGGATCATGGCGCCCACGGTCATGGCCAGGTAGCGGTGGATCATCTCTATCCAGGCCTTGGACCAGGTGACGGGGCCGCTGGGCAAGGCGGTCTGCGCGGCGGCTATCTCTTCGTGCGCGCCCAGCGGGCTGGCCTGGCCATAACAACCCGGCCAGTCGGGGCAGCCCAGACCCGAGTCGGTGAGCCGGGTGAAAGCGCCGAAGACCACCAGGTCAAAGGTCAGGAACAGCGTCAGTGCTGTCAGCGCCGCCAGCCGCACCCGGGTGTCGGCACCACGCTGTCGCAGCCACACCCAGGCCAACGGCAGGAGCGCAATCACCCCGGCCAGCAAGGCCAGGCGGGCGAAGGGCGCCCAATCCACCAGCGGCTGCGGGTTCATGGCGCGCAGCCGCTTGCAGCGCACACGTTGCGGGGTGGGGCCATGGCCTCAGCGCCCTGGCGTGTCCCACGATGACGAGGCCCGCAACACGCGTTCCAGGTCACGCTTGACACGGCCCGGCTCGGGCGAGGGCGGGATGCGAATCATCCATTCGCCCATCGGGTCCACGAGGTAGAGGTGGTCTTCCAGGGCCTGGCCGTCGGCCGGCGCCAACCAACGTGCCAGGGCATCGCGGTCCACGCGCAAGGCGGTCAGCGGTGCAACGCCACCCAGGCTGGCGCGCAGCGGCGCGGGCAGCACACCGCCATCGGTGATGAACCACACCTTGTCCAGGCGCTCGCGTTCACGGCCCAGCATCTCGCGCAACTGGCGCTGCACGTACAGGCGCTGCTCGCAGGCATTGCCGCAGGCCGCAGGCCCCACCGTCACCAGCAGCCACTGGCCGCGCAGGCTTTGTGCCGGCACCGGCGTGTCGTCCAGGTTGCGCAAGGCCAGGTCCGGCAAGCCGCGCGTGGGAAGGATCAGGGTGCTGTAGTTGCTGCGCCCCTCGGGCCGGATGACGAAGTAGGTGAGGTACGACGCCACCACGGGCGCGGCACACACCGCCAGCACCAGCAGCATCTTCACGCGGCCGCTCACGGTGCGGCAGCGCTCAGCCTGCACGGGATCGGCCAGGTCGGGGGCGGCCACGCGGTGCACGGAAAAGGCCAGGGGCTCAGGCACCGCGTGGGCTTCGGGCGCGTCGGGGGCGGAGGATTTGGAACCAGACATAGAGGCCTAGGATCAAGGCGCAAAGCGCAAACCACTGGAAGGCGTAGCCGTAGTGCTTTTGCACGTCGGCTGCGGGCTGGGGCCACTGGCGCAGCAGGCCGTCTTGCGGCGGCGTGGGGCCGTCTTCTTGCACGACGGCCCAGGGGCGCAGGGGCAACGCGGTTTCGCGCGCGTAACTGTCAATGGCCAGATTTTGCCGGATCGCGCCCTGCCCCGTTTCGCCCAGCTCATACAACCTGGCCAGCGTCGGCACCAGGCGGCGGTGCACCACCACAGGCCCGGTGGGCAGGGGCGGCGCGCTGATGCGGGTGCGGTCATGCGGGTCACGTGGCAACCAGCCCCGCTGCACGAGCACGGCGCTGCCGTCGTCCAGGCGCAGCGGTGTCACGGCATAAAAGCCGGTGCGGCCGGCCATGGGGCGGTTGTCGAGATACACCGTGTGCTCGGTGACCCAGCGCCCAGCCATCAACACGGCCCGCTGTGACTGCGCCCGCGCTGCAGCAGCGTCGGTGGGCAAGGCTTCTGCCGCCAAGGCCGGCAGCGCGCGCTGTGCCATCAACTCGGTTTGCAGCTGGTTCTTGGTGGCGGCACGGTCCAACTGCCACACACCCAGGCGTGCCGTGCCCGCAGCCGCCAGCACGGCAGCCACCAGCACGACCCAGGCGCGACGCTTCAGGCGCATGGCATGGCACACGGATAATCAGCGGCCATGAAAACCGTGATGGTGTTGATGCTGGTGGCCGTGCTGCTGGCCTTGGGCAGTGCTGGCGTGTTCATGCTGCGCAAGCCCAAGCCTGGCGACAAGCATGGCAAGCAGATGGCGCGTGCGCTGGCGCTGCGGGTGGGGCTGTCGGTGGCGCTGTTTTTGTTCATCTTGCTCGGCTGGGCCATGGGTTGGGTGCATCCGACAGGCATCCCCACCGGGCGTTGATGCAGGGCTTGGCCACGCCAAACACCCGTCAAGGCGCGCCCGGCGCGGCCAGGGCACGGTGGACACGCTGGGCCACGCGCAAGGCCCCGGTGTCGGAGAGGTGGTCGGTGTAGCTGTACATGGCCCGGCCCTGCTGCACCACGGCGCAAGCTTGTGCATCACACAAATCATCGGTCGGGTCTATGACCAGCAGCGCCGGGTGCGCGGCCTTCAGCTGCTGCACGAGGCGCAGCATGGGCTGCAGGTACTGCAAATGGGCCGCACGGCCCACGCTGCACAGACCCGGCTTGAGGTCGGCCCGGTATTCCAGCGGCCGCGAGAAGCACAAGGTGTTGAAGAACTTCTCTTCAGTGATGATGCGTGGGATGCTGATGAGCAGGGCCACCTGCCGGCCCTGCGCCAGCAGGCGCGCCACCAGAGGCCCCAGTTGCGACTGGCTCATCGCCGGCCCGGCGGCGTCGATGGCACGGCCAGCCAGCACCAGCAACACGGTCTTCACCCCGGGCTGCGCCTGCAGTGCCTGTGTCACGGCCTGCGCAGTGCGCTCGCAGTCGGAGCCTGCGGCGCCACCCTCGGCCCAGGCCGGCAGGCAGTTGGCACCCTTGCCACCCACCAGCGCCCAGCGCTGCGTGTTGGACGGGCTGGCCACGAGGCCCGGGTACAGCGCCGCCGCATGGCTGTCGCCCCACAGCAGCGCATCGGGCTGTCGGCCCTTCATGGCGTCGCAGAAACGGGCCTGCGCGGCGGCCTGCGGCGCAAGCGGGCACGCGCCATGGGCCGTAAGCCCGCGTGACACCTGGCCCGACACCACGCTGGCCACACCCTGCTGGTTCAGGCTGCGGCGCTGCCAACCCTGGCTCGCGTACAGCGCCACGGCCGCCGCCATCACCACAACCATCGCCGCGCCCAGGGCCCACGGCGTGCGCGGGCTGGCGTGGAAGCGCAGCGGCTTTTCGACCCACTGGTAGGTGGCCATGGAAAGACCCACCGTCGCCACCAAGATGCCCGCCGTGAGCATGCCATCGGGTGGCTCACCCGTGGTGCTGTAGCGCGCCAGGCTGATCAGCGGCCAGTGCCACAGGTACAACGGGTAGCTGATGAGGCCCACGCGCGCCAGCCAGGCTTGGCCCAGGGTCAGCCGGGCCAGCCGCGTATGCAGCGTGGCCACCAGGCCCACAGCGGCCAGCACCGGCGCCAGACTGGCCCAGCCGGGGAAGACTGTGCCGGCCGGCAGCGCCAGCAGGAACCCGGCGAGCACGGCCAGGCTGATGGCCGTCACCGCCTCGGCCCCAGTGCTGCGTGCAAAGCCGGGCGCCACCGGCTGCGGCCGATGCTGAAGGTAGGCCACCAGGGCGCCGGCCAGCAGTTCCCAAAACCGCGTGAAGGGCAGGTAGAAATTGGCCGTGGCGTGGCTGCCGGCGAGCCACAGGCAGGCCGCCAGTGAGGCTGCCAGCACCACCAGCGTGGCCGGCAAGAAGATGCGGCGCCGCTGGCACAGGGCCAGGAACACCGGCCACACCAGGTAGAACTGCTCTTCGATACCCAGCGACCACAGGTGCAGCGTGGGGTTGAAGTCGGAGACCGGGTCAAAGTAGTTGCGCTGCGTGATGGCAAACACGTTGGCCACAAAGAGCCCGGCCCAGAACACGCCCTCGCTCAGGCGTTTCAGCTCGGGTGCAAAGAGGTTGATGCAACCAAGAGCCAACACCGCCGCAAACACCGCCAACAGCGCCGGAAAAATGCGCCGGATGCGTTTGCGATAGAAGCCCGCCAGGCTGTAGCGCTGCGCCGCGATGTCCTGCAGCAGGATGCGGCTGATGATGTAGCCCGAGATCGTGAAGAACAGGTCCACGCCCACAAAGCCGCCCGGCAACTGCTGCGGGAACAGGTGGAAGGCGATCACCGCAGCCACGGCCACGCCGCGCAAACCGTCCAGCGATGCGATGTGCTCTTGGGTGCTCACGGTTGAGTGGGTCTCCACAAACGACAACGCCGCGCAGTGGCGGCGTTGGCAGATGAAGCGCAGAGGTTTATAGCCAGTACACCAGGAAGTACAGACCGAGCCAGACCACGTCCACAAAGTGCCAGTACCAGGCCGCGCCTTCAAAGCCGAAGTGGCGCTCTGGCGTGAAGTGGCCTTTCATCAACCGCAGCGTGATGAAGGTCAGCATCAGCATGCCCACAAACACGTGGAATCCGTGGAAGCCGGTGAGCATGAAGAAGGTGGAGCCGAAGATGCCCGAGCTGAGCTTGAGGTTCAGGTCCTGGTAGGCATGCATGTATTCGTAGGCCTGCACGCACACAAAGCTGGCGCCCAGGATGACGGTGATCCACATCCAGGCGATGGTCTTGGCGCGATGCCCGGCAATGAGCGCGTGGTGTGCAATGGTCAGCGTGACACCAGAAGTCAGCAGCAGCGCGGTGTTGATGGTGGGCAGCGGCCACGGGCCCATGGTGGCAAAGGGCTCCACCGTGCCGGCGGGCGACGCCGTGATGCCGGGGCCGGCGCTCGGCCACAAGGCCTTGAAGTCGGGCCACAACAACTGGTTTTCGAGGCTGCCGAGGCCGGGCACCGCATGCACGCGGGCCCAGTACAGCGCGCCAAAGAAGGCGGCGAAGAACATCACCTCACTGAAGATGAACCAGCTCATGCTCCAGCGGAA
>CXWL01123207.1_pt1 | contig 18119 bp, 18 predicted proteins | sample 590931 | NCBI WGS metagenome assembly CXWL01 (sample SAMEA3498368, study PRJEB10139) | groundwater metagenome | biome: water well; material: biofilm material | place: Germany | collected 2015-04-27 | reverse complement strand
ACAATAGGCAGCGAGAGCAGCAGCAGCTTGACTTTCGGGGGGGGGGGTATCGTGCCCGGAGTATCGTGCCCGCCGTAATAAATCTTTAACAACCTCCACCTTTACAACCTCCTTTGAAAGGGGATAATCATGAAGAAAATCGCATTTCATCAGCGTTGCGCAGTGACAGCCCTTTTCACCGTCGCGTTGGGCGTGTCATCGGTGGCCAATGCGGCTCTCGTCGACCGCGGCGGCGGACTGATCTACGACACCGACTTCAACATCACCTGGCTGGCGAATGTCAACGTCAATGGTTCGATGACCTGGAATGACGCCATGGCTTGGGCTTCCAACCTCAGCTACTACGACAGCGTGCGCAATGTCACCTACACTGACTGGCGTCTGCCAATTGTTGGGGGTTGCCAGTATTATAACTGTACGAACAACGACGGCGAAATGGCTCACCTGTACTACGCGGAATTGGGTAACACTTTAGGGGGGCCGTTGGCTAATACCGGAGATTTCCGGAACTTGTTGGCTACTACTTACTGGTCTGGTACGGAGCGGCTCTACGGTTACAAGTATGCCTTCAATTTCAGCAATGGCACCATGTCCAGCGGCTATTCAGGCGGCTGGTTCCAGGCCTATTATTACGCGATAGCCGTCCGGCCCGGCGATGTCGCCGCCGTCGTCCCCGAACCCGAAACCTACGCCATGCTGCTGGCCGGTTTGGGCCTGCTGGGGTTTACGGCGCGCCGCAAAAAGAACCGCGCCGCGTAGCTTGGTTTATATTCCATCCAGAACGGGAGCTCAGGCTCCCGTTCTGCATTGCGGGGAACGGAATGCGAAGCCGGGCAACAGCCAGGCCCTTGCGGCGTTTAACGGCAAAACGAGGCTGATGCAGGAAATGAATTTTTCATTGACATGGCCCGCACAGAGCCGTATCGTATATCCGTTAATATACACAAAGGAGGAAAAGCGATGAAACTGCAAGTGTCAAAATGGGGCAGCAGTTTGGCGGTGCGCTTGCCGGTTGAATACACTCGCGCTGCCGGGTTGAAAGACAGGGACAGCGTTGAGGCCAGTATCACCGCGGCATGCACGATTATTTTGACGCCCGAAAAACCATTCGACAAGGCCGCGTTTCTGGCGCGCATCACCAGGCTGCAAATGTCCATGCCGATGACTGCGCCCGTTGTTGAAGCCATGCGCCAGGAGGCGCGCTGCTGATGATTTACGCCGACACCAGCGTAATCGTACCGCTGCTGACCACCGAGCCAAAAACGCCGGTCGTTACCGCCTGGTTTGCCGGGCTACGCGATGCGCCGACCTGCTCCGACTGGTTGTTGGTGGAGTTCTACGGCGCCTTGTCCATCAAGCTGCGCACCGGCCAGATCAGCGAGGCCAACGCAAAACGGGTGCGCAAGGAATTCGAGGCGCTGGCGGACGGTGGCTTGCGGATTGTCCCGGTCAGCCGCAACGCATTCAGGCTGGCAGCGAAAATAGTTCAGCAACACGCGCACGGCTTGCGTGCCGGGGATTCGCTACATCTTGCGGTTGCTTTGGAATTGGAAGCAAGCCACATGGCTACGCTGGATAGCACACTGGCAGCAAACGCAAAGCGCAAGAGGATAAAGTTGATCGGATTTTGAAGCGCCGCCCCCATGCGTCACCATCGCGCAATAAATTGCGCTCCTACAGCCACGTTGCCCAACTTGCCACATATCGCCTAACTCATTGCCGATGCCGGGAAAATACAAAATTCTTGTCATGATTTGGCATCAGCGCTCTTCCCTTTGATTGTCTTGCCAGCACGGTTTGGCGAATTGTGAAAGTAGGACTACCCGAATATCGGCAACATCTCCGATTGCAGAATGCTCCCAATCCACCGGAATCACCCCCACCTCGGCCTGCTTGTACCCCGACCTCACTCCCGCGCTCATACCTCTTTCCCTTCGGAATCCCAAGTCGTTCGATACGCCTCAACATAGGATGCCGTGGCCGCAGGGTCTATGTCCCAATAATGTCGGCATAGGCGATGATAGAGTTGCAGCGCGGGTTCATGTCCGCAGAAGTCGAGCAGGCCATCGAGAGTGTGCTCAATGTGGCATTTGTCCTGGCTGCGCGAACGCAGGATGCCCTCGACGAGGGGCGTGTATTCACGCACGGCCTGTTGATTGATTGAGTGGATGCTCGCGGCAAGGGTGGCGATGGATTTTGAATTCGCCACCCTTGGGGAGGGCGTTCCATCATCGGCCAACACCACAATCCCATGAAAATGATTGGGCATGACAACGTATGAACCCAATTCAATTCCTGGACGAATGACCGCTGTTTTCAACCATTCTTCCGCCACGCTCCACCCAAATTTATTCAGTACCATATCGCCATTTTCAATCGCACCAAACAGGCATTCGTTATCCTGAACACATATCGTCACAAAATACGCACCTGCCTGCGCATAGTCATATCCTGCAAGTCGTATAGAACGACGATGATTAGGATGGTTTGAGTTCACTACACAAATCCCACGCCTCGCTTACGTGCTTGCGATGTTCGCGGGCGATGGCTGTTTTCATTTTTATTTTCCGCTTTCAAAGCGGCTCAAAATCTGCGGCAATGGCGTTTGCGACCGCAGTGTTCAAGCCTGCCTGTTTGGCGAATTCAGGCCAGTTATCCAGTGCGGCGCGCACGTCGGCAATCAAATCCAGAGGGCGACGGACGCCAAAGCGATCCGCTTCCACCAGCATATCCGCGCGCGTAATCACGCTGAATTTTCCGTTGACGCTCATCAGGTGCTGGTAAGTCCATTCCCCTTCGGGATTGTATGCATGGGTCACGTCATATGCCGGAGCGAGTTCCCATGATTCGCCCTGCTTCAAGCGGAAAGAAAAATTCTTGGTGTGGTCGTCGCAGTTTTTTGCCATGACGTTAAAGGCCATGCGCCGGAAGGCTTGGCTGATTGCTTTGTCGCCCAATTTGAGCCTGGCGATGACCATGAACAGTTGCGCATAGGCATGGGTGGCGCGCTGCTTATAGTCGAGATGATCCATGGCGCACAGCGTTTGCATGTGGTGCTTGATGGCGCCTTTTTCGTTTGCCTCCCGGTCAAAACGGCGGGTCATGAAGTGAGCGCGCCCGCTTTCTTCCATTAGCCGACAATCTGCCATGTGGATACCGGCGGTCGTGGCCATCAGGTGATAGGCGTATTCGATGCGCCCGTAATCTGCGCTTCCGCCCAGTTCCAGGTCTTTGCCCACGCCATCGAATTTGAGCAACCAGTGCTCGAAGCCGGGGGCCGCTTCGAACTGGCCGCTGCGAATCTGGTTCGTCTGCGGATTCCAGGTGACGACCGCTTTTGCGCGCGCGCCGCCTGCGGAAGTGCCGACGCGGGTGATATTGGCGAGCGCTGCCTGCGCCTGCGCATCGCCGGACAGATCGCCATGAATTATCTTGCGCGCGGCTTCTACCAGAACCTGCATCTCCAGGGGCTCGGCGCTCTCGCGGTGAGCGCCGCGCGCCGGTTTGAATTCCAGCGCACCCATGCCGCGTTTGCCCATGTAGGCAAGGCGGTCGAGGGTGGTGATAGCGCGTTTTTCCACCCCTTTGCCGGTCATCCAGGCATCAATCAGCGCATTGCCAAAGTCATCGGGCAGCGCGTCGGCCAGCAATCCGGGAAGGTGTTTGTAGCTGGGCTCGGAAAGATTCGGAAAGGCAAAGGTAGGCCGGGTATCGGCCAATGGCATGGTGAGCGGCGACAGGTCTATGCCGCCCCGTTTCCAGGCAGGGTCATAGGCAAACACATAACAGCCCAGGCGCGGATCTGGCGCCACGGCTCCGACGCGCTCGCCCCAGATGCGCACCTCGATGACCGAGGTATCCATTTAGCCTGCCTTTGGCTGCCTGGCGGATCGCCGCGCGCGTTGCTGCGCTTTGGGCTGGCGCAACAACTCCAGCGGGTTGACGCCGATTTCCGGCGCAAGCATTTCGATGCCCTGAAGATATTCGAGCGCCTTTAATACGCGCAGCAAAGTTTCCACAGTTGAGCCGCGACCGCCTTCGAGATTGCGCAGCGCTTTTTCAGAGATGCCGGCCTTCTCTGCAGTAGTGCGTTGATCCAGATTGCGGTTAAGGCGCAAGCGCCGGATCCGCTCTCCCAGTACAGTCTGGAGTTCTTCCGGTGTATTGAATAGTAGCGCGCTCATCGGTCATTATCTGCCGGTTAACTGGCGTTTGTGATATTAAATGGTCATTTTGTGCTGAATTGATTTATGTCATCAATATAATGTCTAGTCAAGCGGTATTTTTATGCCGACCAATATTGATTATCTTATTAACTGGCGTATATACGCCGGTTATGTTTGTACGGTCAATTTACTAATTTATCCAGCACGGACAGCGCATAGCAGCACGCAACAAGGCTCGGCACATCTCAGATACCAATTTTTGGAACGTTGCCCTAAAACGTCATTTTCAAATAAACACATCCCGCTAACCATTTGATATTTATTAAAACAGTTTTTGGCACGACGTTTGCATTAAACACGACACCCGCATCATTTTCGCGAAACAACAGAATGATCCGGCCTGGGCAGGTAAGTCCATTCAAGCTGTTTTCTCGTAAACAGCCGAATTTAGGGGCAACCTTTGGTGGCCTTTTATCCCTATAAATATACCGCCTGTACCTTTTTTTGCACCTCTTATCCCAGAGCCTGAAAAACAGCCTGAATGGCCTTGGGATCACGATTTGTTTTCTGCTAATTTCTCCTCACACCCGCTGTTAATGCGGGGTAATTTCAAGTGAAAGGAGAAGATCATGGGTAACCTGGCTAAAATAGAACAGGACTGGAAACCGCTCTGCACCGATACTCAGTTTGTAATTCCAACAGGCCATACGGTAATAATTATGGAGCACAAGCAAACCAAGAAACAAGCCTACTTCGACATCAAGCTAGACCGTTTCCTCTCGCAACAAGAGGCTTTTGATGTACTGCGAGGATGCCACTCGTAAATACGCCATATCTGCCCGGAGAGATTCCGTCTAACGCGAGCTGGCCGGGCAGGAATCCCGGTGGTGTATCGGGACAGCCGAGTGACAAGCAATAACAGGATTTTCCCTTGGCAAAATTTGCGGTAGAGTAGCGCCGCCCGCAAAAACCCCGGATCAGCCATGAATAAAGCCGCTTTGTGTTGTGTGCTGACATTTTTTTCTTCCGCCGCCTGCGCGGAATTGGAAATCATCACGCTGCAACACCGCAGCGCAGAGGATGTGCTGCCCATCGTCCGCCCCTTGCTGGACCAAGAAGGGGTGGCGAGCGGCATGAATAACCAGCTCATTTTGCGCACATCACCGCATAATCTGGCCGAGATCAAGAGGCTGCTGGAGAGTATTGACATCACGCCGCGCCGCCTCAAGATTACCGTGCTGCAAAATGTGGACAGCGAAACCGTGCGGCGCCTTACCGAAATATCCGGCAGCGCNNTGGTGAGCGCGGGGCAATCGGTTCCCATCGTGCAGCGCCAGGTGGTGCGGTCGCCGTGGAACACGCAAGTGGTAGAAAGCACGCAGTACCACGATATAGTCAGCGGATTCTATGTGCTGCCGCGCGTCAGCGGAGACCGGGTGACACTGGAAATCAGCACGCGGAATGATGCATCGGCTCCCAATTCAAGCAACCAGCCCGCCGCCCGAGTGCAACAACTGGCCACCACGCTCTCCGGAAAACTGGGAGAATGGCTGGTATTGGGCGATACCTCGCAGCAGGCAGAGGATAATGGTTCGTCCATCTCCTCACGCAACGTATCAAACGTACAAGAGCGGCGCAACGTCCTTTTGATGGTGGAAGAGGTCAAGTAAAGAGGCGTTTCATGAGCATCCGTATTGTTTCCACCCGACCATAAACCACAGGAGATATATAACCATGGCCGATCAGCCAGGAATGAAACGCGCGCAGGCAGCAATAATAGTATTCATCGTCGCGCAATTACTCGTCGGAGGATTGGTCTGGGTGGTTTTTTTTGGAACAGATGACCGTGAGGGGCGCGTTAAAGTAACGATTGCCGTCGCCAAGACCGAAAAAATTCAGGACGCGATTACCCGCTATCACGGAGAACGCAAAACACTTCCGGCTGATGGCGACGCGCTGCGCCTTCCCGACAAACAGTCGAAATCATACTTGACAGACCTTGATGAGCATGGCGATCTGCCGTATGCGGTCAACATCGTGAACGGCGTCATCACACTGACATTTTCGGCAAATCAGGAACCTGTATCCGGCAAGACACTCGTTTTCATCCCGCAGGTTTCCAACGGCAAGCTCGACTGGAGCTGCGACACGGGTTCGGTGGAAGCAATATACCGCCCCCCGCAATGCGGAGGCAAGCAAACGTAGGGCTATGCCCCTGGTTTCGTTGCGCCCCATCCGGGCTTGAAACGCACGAGAAATTCTTGAGGTGCCCCAATCTCATTTCGCATCCTCTCGCCTCTGCAACGCGCGCCACAGCCAGCCACCAAACAATAGCAATGCCGCGACCCCCAGCCATAGCGGCCACAGCTTCGGCTGGTTCCATTGCTTGCGCAGTTCGTCGCGCCGCACAGCATCTATGCGCAAATACTTGAGGTTATTGTTCGCCATTTTGTTGGGCTTGCTGTTGTGCAGCCAGCCATGGTGCAGCACATAATCCTTGGGGTGCTGGCCCCACAGCCAGGGTGAATCGCGGCGCAGGATTTCCAGCATGTCGTCTATGATTTTCTGGCGCGCCGCATCATTCGGCATGTTTTTCATTTGTTCGAACAGGCGATCATAATCGGGGTTGCTGTAGTTGGCGGCGTTCTCCCCACCTTTGCCCACCTTGGCCTGCGCGCCGTTCAGCAGGAACAAAAAGTTTTCCGGATCGGGATAGTCGGCGTTCCAGCCGAAATAAAACAGTTGCGTATCGCCCTTGCGTATCTTGTCCTGAAAGCGGTTGTAGTCGGTGCTGCGCAGCACCAGTTGCAGGTTGATCTTGTCGAACTGCTTGCGCAGCCAGTCCATGCGCGACTTGCTGCCCACGCCGGTGGCGGTGGTATCGAGATGAATCACCAGCGGCTGTTTGGTTTTCTCGTCCAGGCCATCCGGGTAACCCGCTTCGGCCAGCAATTTTCTTGCTTCCTCTATGGGCTTGCGTTTCGGCGCGCCGTTTATCCAGTCATACACGTAATGATTGATGCCCGCCTCTCCCTCGCGGTAGCCGAAGATGCCGGGCGGGATGGGCGACTGGGCCGCGATGCCGCGCCCGTTGGCAAAGATGGAGATAAACTCTTCCCAATCCACCGCAAGGGCGATGGCCTGGCGCAGCTTGCGGGCTCGCTCACTCGATCCGCCCACCACCGGATCAAGCCAGTTAAAGCCCATGTACATGGTGGAGGTGGCGACTGAGGTGGAGAGCGTGATGCCCTGCGCATTCATCTCGTCGGTGACATTGGCCTCGCCCCCCACGCTCACCTGCACCGCCTGGTCAAAGCTGTCGGAGCTGATGCCGGAAGCATCGTAATAGCCTTGCAGGAACTTGTTCCAATAAGGAATAGTTTCCTTTTCCAGGCTGAACACCACTCTCTCGATCATCGGCAGCGGCTTGCCCGCATCAGCCAGCAACCCGGCTTCCCTGTCGCCAGCATCTCCTTCCGACGGGTAGAATTCACCGGAAAAGTTGGGGTTTTTCGCCAGCACCATGCGCTGGTTGGGATTGTTTTCCGAAAGATAATACGGCCCGCTGCCGACCGGCCACCAGTCCAGCGTGAGGTTGCGCTCGCGCATGCCCTGCTGCGCATAAAAGCGCTCGGCTTCCACCGGCATCGGCGCAAAAAAAGGCATCGCCAGCCAGTAGGCGAACTGCGGATATTTGCCGTACACCTTGATGCGGTAGGTGCGCTCATCCACCGCCTGCGCGCCTTCCAGCGGATAGTCGCGCAAGTCCAGGAAGGTGTCCGGAGATATTTTCTGCCCCTCATTGGCCTTCTGGGCCTGCTGCAAGGTGGCGGCGTAATCCTTGAGGCCGACAATATATTCCGCCATCAGCCCGGTAATCGGCGAATGGATGTTGGGGTGCGCCAGCCGCTTGATCTGGTAAACATAGTCCGCCGCCTGCACCTCGCGCGTGCCGCTGTGCGGAAAATCGTTCAAGGCATGGATGCCGCGCAAATCATGCGGCGTCAAGGCGAAGTATCCCGGCTTGCCCTGCGCGTCGCGCGCGAAGGCCGGATGCGGCTGGTAGCGCAGGCCGGGGCGCAGTTGGATTTCGTACACGCTGAACGCCACCTTAGCGGCGGGAGCATCATCCGGCAACGGCTGATTGCCCTTGTCCAGATAAGTGACCTTCGGCATTTCGCTGCTCGCCTGCGGCACCAGCGTGTACGGGCGCTTCAGATAATGGTATTGCAGCGGCGGCTGATAAATTTGCGCAAGGAACACATACTCGTTCTCGCTGTAGGCTTGCGCCGGATCAAGATGCTTGGGGCGCTCGGTGAAGGCCGTATAGAAAATCGTCTTGCCCTGATCCGATGCCGGATAGGGGTTGTTCCACAGGCCGCCGTCACAGGCGGCAAGCAGCAGGAGCAGCAAGCAGGAGAGCCTTTTCATGGCAGCAAGTTTATCCGAAACGGGTGAAAATTGACGCAGAATAAAACCCGTCTTCGCGGTAAGATTAAAAAAGTGCAAACAACAAGGATTAGCGCAATGAACCAGACATGGCAGGATTTCCTGGCAAAACAACACGCGCACCTGCAGGATGGCGTGGCGCAGCATTTCGGCGACGCGCGCGGCGAACTCGCCGCCACGCGAAGCGGCACGGTGCTGTGCGACCTGGGCCAGTTCGGCACACTCAAAGTATCGGGCGAGGACGCGCAGAGTTTTCTGCAAAACCTGTTCAGCAGCGACGTGCGCGAAGTCAGCGAGCGGCGCGCACAGGGCAGCAGCTTCAACAGCGCAAAGGGACGGATGCTGGCAACTTTCCTGATCTGGAAAACGGGCGGCGACTACTTCCTGCACCTGCCACGCACGCTGTGCCTTGGCATTCAGAAGAAACTTTCGATGTATGTGCTGCGCGCCAAGGTCAAGATCACGGATGCCAGCGATGAAATAATTTGCCTGGGTTTGTCTGGTGTAGGCGCGGCTGCGCTGTTGCAAGAAAGTCTCGGCCCGATTCCTCAAGAAATGCTGGCCGTCGAGCAGGTCGAAAACGCCAGCATCATCCGCGCCGGGGCGCAACGCTTCCAGGTCAACACCACGCCGCAGCACGCGCCTGCCTTATGGCAAAAACTCTGTGCCGCCGCGCGACCCGCCGGATCACCCTGCTGGGACTGGCTCAACATCCGCGCCGGCATTCCAATCATCACGCCCGCCACGCAGGAGCAGTTCGTGCCGCAAATGGCGAACTTCGAGTTAATCGGCGGGGTCAGCTTCAAGAAAGGGTGCTATCCCGGGCAGGAAATCGTGGCGCGCATGCAGTATCTCGGCAAACTCAAGCAACGCATGTATCTGGCGCATATCGAAGGCGATGCAATACCGCAGCCGGGTGACAAGCTCTATAGCGCGGAAATGGAAGGCCAGCACAGCGGCACGGTGGTCAACGCAACCGCCGCACCGGGAGGCGGCTGCGACGTGCTGGCAGTGGTGCAGATCAGCAGCCGTGAATCTCAAACGGTGCATCTGCGGTCATTACAGGGTGCGGATCTCGCCTTTTTGCCGTTGCCCTATGCGATGCCGTAAATCGCGATCAACCTATAAAAAGCAGTTCGGCCACGGATTAGCCTTGCATAGCCATTCGGCTAAGCAACAAGTTGCAAGTCGCTGGTTAACACGGGTGTACACGGATTATCAATGAGTTGTTTTTCTCATCCGCACCACCTTTTTGGCGAACGGCGAGCCTTAAGCTATGTATTGCTTTATCTGGGTTAATTGGTGTTCATCCGTGGCTACTAGCCGTTTTTAGCTATGTGTGGGCCGGTAGCTTGCCGGAAACCTGCACCCCGTTCATTTTTTTCGCAATGACCCATCCGGCAATACCAGATATTTTTCGCTGCCCGCCTTGCTGCCCCGGATGTATTGGCTGACAGCGATCTCCTTGCCATCCTGATCGAGCACGATCTCGTAATACTGATAATTCTTGAACACCTCCTCGATGTTCAAATTCCGCCCCGGCTCCCAAGGCCGCTGTCCGGGGTCGAAATTTTCGTAATAATACGGCGTCCCCGGCATGAGTTTGTCCGCCAGCGAGCCCGCGCTGGCCGCAAACGGCAGCGTGAGCAGGCAAAACGCTGCGGCGGTGCGAACCATCCTCAACATCCTGTTAGTCCTACTGTGTCACAAAGCGCTGAAGGGCGCATTGCGGCGTTAAAATCGGGCTCGGAATGCTCATTTACCAGCATGTAAACTGCGCTTCCTCGCCCGATTTTGCCTTGCACTGCACCCCTTGATCGCTTTGTGACACAGTAGGATTAGAAGGAGAAATCCATTTCGGCTGTCACGTTACGCCCCGGCAGCAAGAAGTATGAGTAGGCCTTTTTATCCAGCAGGTTATTGATTGCAACCGCTCCCTTCACTGTCCTGGAGAACGCATAGCCGAGCTTGGCATTCACCATGGTGTACGCGTCATAGCTGCCCGGCACGCCTTCCACTACATCGGTATTCTGTGCATTCCAGAAAATATGGCTCACATAGCGCGCATTCAGCGTGCCGGACCATGCCCCCTGCTGCGCGGTCAGCCCGATGCCGACGATATTTCTGGGGGAGTCAGTCAGGCGCTTGCCAACGCTCAATGGGTCGGTTACGTTCTCCAGCATTTTTGAGGCGATATAGGCATAGTTGGCATCCAGCTCCAGCCAACTCGCCAACTTTGTCGCAACCCCCAGTTCGACCCCCTGCACCTTCGCTTTCCCGGCATTAATACGAACCGATTGTTTCAACGCCGGCAGTGCAGGTTCGGGAAGAATCTGTTTCACATAGATCAAATTGTTTAGCTGCGTATCGTAGTAAGTGGCGGTAACCTTGGTGTTTTCCGTGAAGCGTAATTCACCGCCCACCTCCCATGTGCGGCCATGCTCGGGTTGGAGATTAGGATCGCCTGTAGTCGTTCTGCCCCTGCTGGTTGTTGATGCGTACAAGTCCTGATTGGTCGGCGCGCGGAATGATTTCCCGAAAGAAGCGCGCAATACTGCTGCTTCGGTTGGCTTGTACACCACAGACACCTTGGGGCTGAACGATGAAACGCTACGCACCGGATAAAGCGCGGAGCCGATCGGCGCGACAACAGAAAAGTTATTACCTTCGGTTTTCCAGTCATCCCATCGCCCGCCCAGATAAATTTTGATCGCATCCGTTGCCCTGATCTCATCCTGCGCAAAAACGGAAACCGTCGTTGAATAACCGTTATAACCGCTGTTCACGGTGGTTTTAGAGTCCGGATTGCGCCAGTTGGAAAGCGCGTGAATTTGCTGGTTCACCGAGTCTTTATGCAGTGCCAGGCCGGCTACCATGAAGTGATTTTTGCCCGCCGGAAAACTCAATTGAACGGTGCCATCGAGGCCATCATTTGGCGCATCCGACAGCGTACCCGTGCCGCCATTCCATGTGGCAGTCGTGCCTGCCAGCGTAAAGTTATAGGTGCGCTCGATTTTTCCAAGGTCGGCTTTCAGCAGGTAATCGTTGCCGATCGTGCCATCATAACCAACGAAATATCGAGTTGTGGCTTCATGCAACGGCAGAAAAGAAAACGTGTTGTAATTAAGGTTGAAACGTTGCCCATTAATGCCGAGTGTCCCGCCCGAAACGGGTGCGCCGGTGGCGGCATTCCTGATATAAGTATTAAATTGCGTATATTTCTGGTCGGTCTCCTGATAGTTGACACCCGCGTAAATTTTGTCGCGTGCATTCAGGTCATAAAATAATTTAGCAGTTGCATTGTTTGAATTCCATGGCGTGGTTCCCATATCCCCTACAAGATAAGCCGGCACACCCTCTCTGGTAGTAGTTGCCTGCATGCCTGATACAGGAGTGCCCGCCGGGCACGCTGGCGACGGCGTACACGGTGTGACAACAACAAATTCGTTCACATAACTGTCGCGAACCTGATAGCCAAGCCCGCCAACAAACCCTAACCCGTTATCCATCTTGTCGCGAAAGTAAATGCTGGCATCCTCGCCGCTGGCATCGCTCCAGCCTTTCTTTATCTTGGCAGTAAACTCGCGCTTGTCCGGTTGCTTGGTAATGATGTTGACCACGCCGCCAATGGCATTGCTGCCATACAGCGCAGAAAATGCGCCGGGCACGACTTCGACACGGGCAATATCCTCGACAAACGGAACCCGCCAGTTCACTTTCCCGGAACCGGCATCCTGAATGGGCTGCCCATCGAGCAAGACGAGCGTTTTGGTTTGATCTATCCCGCGCAGCGACATGCCGCTCGTCCCTATGGTGCCCTGCGACTGGCCCAGCGCTCCACCGCGCAAATAGAGGCTGGGCACCTGATCCAGCACATCGCCCAGCCGTGAAGCATTTTTCGTTTCAATACTCCTGGCGTTGATTACCGTCACTGCGGCAGGCGCATCGGAAAGCGTGGCGCTGGTTCTGGTCGCCGTCACCACTACCTCATCCAATTCCACAACATTGCTGTTTTCAGCCGCATCAGCCGCAGCGGCCACACAAATAAAACCCAACGCAACCAGCATTTGCTCTTTGCACAACTGAATTTTCATCGGAAATTCTCTGCAATTTTTATAAAAAAAGGGCGGGATAACCCGCCCTTCATACACACTAAAGATAACCTTAGTAAATGTCGTGCATCGTGTTGTAGAGGTTGAAGTGCCCGGTAGGCGTAATCAGCTTCGGATCAGTGATCACTTTCTTCAGCTTGCGGGTCTTGTCATCAACGATCACCATGGCGGATTTCTTGTCTGCGGCGCTCCAGACCGCGAACCATACTTCGTCGCCTGCCTTGTTGTATTCCGGCTGAACGACACGCTTGGAACCTTCACCCAAGTTGGCCCATTCGGCAATCGGCAACACGGTCACGCCTTTGTCAAGATCATTGATGTCAAGCACACCGATAGACTGGCTGATCTTGGCCTCCCCGTTAAGCGGTGCATCAACCCACAGGTTTTTTGACTTGGGATGGCTCTTGATGAACAACGATCCGCTGCCATGGCCTTTAATGCTTCGCACCACTTTCCAGGCGCTATCCTTGTGCTTGACAGGGTCGGTGCCGATTACAGAGATAGTGTCATCACCCAGATGGCTGGTAGCCCAAACCGGCCCGAACTTCGGATCCATAAAGTTGGCGCCACGACCGGGGTGTGGAGTTTTGCCCACATCAATCGTTGCGGCCAGCTTGTTTTCCTTGATGTCAATCACCGCGATCTTGTTGGAGGCGTTGGCGGCATCCATGAAGTAGCGCTTGGTTGACTCGAAGCCGCCGTCGTGCAGGAAGCGCGGTGTGTCTATCGTCGTCGTCTTCAGATTGTTCAGGTCGGAATAGTCAACGATCAGCACTTTACCGGTTTCTTTCACGTTGACCATGAACTCCGGCTTGTAGTGAGAGGACACGATAGCTGCAACACGGGCTTCCCTGACGAACTCGTTGGTCTCGGAAGCGATGCCACTGGTCGAAACGACTTTCAACGGCTTCAGCGTATCGCCCTCATGGATCACGTATTGTGGCGGCCAGTAAGTGCCGGAGATCGCATACTTATCTTCAAAGCCCTTGAACTTGGAAGTTTCGATCGAACGGGCCTCGACGCCGGTCCTGACTTCAGCCACGACTGCGGGTGTTTTCATCCACAAGTCAATCAGGCTGAGCTTGGAATCGCGTCCGGTTACATACAGGTAGCGACCGGATGCAGAGTAACGGGAAATATGCACCGCGTAGCCGGTGTTGAGCGTGGTAATAATTTCTTTGGTATCGCCATCAATCAGCGCCACTTTGCCATCATCGCGCAACGTGGTGGAGAAGATGTTGTCCAGGTTGATGTTGTTCATCTTCTTCGTCGGACGATCCTTCACTGCCACCAGAACCTTCCATGTGGCCTCGATGTCTTTCAAACCCATTTCAGGCGGAGCCACCGGTGTTTGTTGAATATAGCGCGCCATCATGTCAATTTGCTTTTCGGTCAGCTCGTTGGAGGTGCCAAAGTTCGGCATACCACCCGATGATCCGGCGCTGATAAAGACTTTCAGGTAATCCGTGCCTTTATCTATGGTGACATCCGGTGTCAGCTTCTTGCCGGTCGCCCCCTTGCGCAGCACGCCATGGCAACCTGCGCAACGCTCGAAATAAATCTTGCTTGACTGGGCGGACTCTTCGGCGGTTATCGCCGGTGCCGCTGCCGCGAAAGCATTGCTGATAGCCAGTGGTAAAGCAGCCAAAACTGTCAATGCCGCCAGCGCGCTCTTATAACTCCCCTTCATAATTACCTCCAAGATGGTCATGAGAAAACTTTTCCTGCTTGAACAAAGACTTTGAAGAATCTCCCTCGTTCTTCACGCAAGCAACCCGTGAAGCATATCAAAAAACAAGGCAATCCCAAATACCCCCCAAGCATTTGCGGATATTACAGATAAAAAATTAGATCCGGAATGCGACATGATGTCGCGCGACAAAATGTCGCACCCCCATATACAACTATCTGAATTACAAGACAGTTCAGCTCACCCTCTCGTGTTTGAGGTCGAGTTCAAGCTTTTCGGAAAGCGCGGCAACCAGGTTGCGCCCGGCATCCTCTCCGTTGCTCATGGTCAGCCCGCGCAAATTTCGGCGGTGTTTGAGTACACCGGCCACGAGGCCGGTTATCCTCACCAGTCCCGGGCTGCCTGCTCCCTTAGTCGCGAAGCAGTCCACGCGGATACAGGCTTCGGGTCGCGGCGCATGCCGCTGGACGGTATACAAGGTATAGTCCTGCGCAAGGGCAGCACGCAATAATCTCAGTTCTTTTTTGGTAGTCATGGTGCGCATGCTCCTTTAAGAAATTGCTTTTCCGGATTCAGGTTTATTGTTGCGCTTTACTTCCCCGGTTTTCTTTGCTTCGGCAGAGCCAACGGCAACACCTTTCCTTGCACACTCTGTCAGGGTCAGATGGTCAGTATAAAATGCTCCGGATAGTGATTTGAATAACCTGCTTTCTATGAGCCTGGTAAGCATATCCTTCCCTTTGGCTACCATGTTCGAAATTGACCGCGCGAATTCTAGGGAAAGAATTTTTACTTGGGAATGCGACATGATGTCGCGTGACAATCTGTCGCACCCATGGTGCGGCAGATTGCGGCGTCGGCTAACCTTCAGGTTATGCCTGAGCCACAATGTGTCGCAGGGCGACACATTGCGGAGCAGGCTCACCATCACCCTGCATACCTGAAACAGGATGGGGAGGCTTTTAGTTTCAGTGCTAGAATTAATTGCTAATAATATCCGGGGATATTCTAAGGAGGTCTTGAAAAGATGGGCACTGCTTACTCTGATTCAGCGAATAATAAATTTCATCCAATGATTATCGAGACACCTCAAAAACGCGGTTACAGCAACGCAAGCCTGCACCCTGAAAATCCAGCATATCCGGGTCTTCGCCAGAATGATGGCCGTACACTATCTGGTTGTCAGTTCAGCGTGCGGCATATTTTTGCCATGCTGCTCGCAGCCTGGTTTGCCGGCGCCGCCAATGCTGCCGAGGAAAAAACCCCGGACTGGAATGCGGAAACGCTCACCGGCGACTGGGGCGGAACACGCGCCAGCCTTTACAACAAGGGGGTAAGCCTGGATTTCACCCACAAGAGCGACGTGTTGGCGAACACATCCGGAGGTATCAAGCGCGGCGCGGCATGGATGGGGTATACCGATGCCAGAATCACGATGGATATGGGAAAACTGCTGGGCTGGGATACTACAACCGCCTTCATCCAATACCACAGCGAGCTTGGCAGCAAATATAACCGGGATCATGTTGACAGCTTCGTCGGCGTGAACAATATCGAGGTGGGCACAAATACTGCCCAGTTCCTGCATGCCTGGCTGCAAAAAAACTTCTCCGATGACAGTCTGTCGGTGCTGGCTGGCCTTTATGCGGTTGATTCCGAGTTTTACGTCACCGACACCTCCAGTGTATTTACCCAGACTCCTTACGGCATGGCGAATGATTTGGGGCAGTCCGGCCCACCGATTTATCCGGTTGGCGCTTTGGCGATGCGCGTGAAATACACCTCGCCCGGCCAGAACTTTTACCTGCAAGGCGCTTTGACGGATGGCGTGCCGGGCGACCCCAACAACCCGCACGGCACACATATCAAACTTGGAAATGGGGACGGCACGTTCTCCATTGTCGAATTCGGTTATACGCCGCAAACAAATGAGCAGCCTTCCGAATCAGCCCAACAGGATGTCCGCGAAGAAAGCGAATCTTTCAACAAGACTGCCATCGGTTTCTGGAACTACTCTGCGCGTGCCGACGACCAGGATCCCGCCAATTTGGACGCATCCGGCAACCCATTACGCCGTCCAAACCGTGGGGCTTACTTTCTGGCGGAGCGCACTTTGCTGGTCGAAAAGGATCATCCATCGCAGGGCTTATCGGGTTTTGTCCGTTATGGCGTGGCAAGCAAGGATATTCACCAATCTGACTGGACCGGGAGCTTGGGTCTGCGCTACCACGGCCTGATTGCCGGGCGTGACGACGACATCGCCGCCGTTGGGATCACCGTCAGCCACGCCAGCGAGCCTTACCAGCGCGTCAACGCCAGCCTGAGCAATGAAACAAGCGTGGAGACAACTTACCGCGCGCAAGTCAATCCATGGCTCGCGTTGCAGCCCACGCTGCAATATGTCCTTCACCCTAATATGAATCCCACCACAAAGAATGTGTGGGTGGTTGGTGTACGGCTTGAGGCAGCTTTTTAAAGCCGGGCTGAGATTACCCCAAACGCAAGGCGCAGGAACTTGAATTATATTCACGCTAAACCTCAACTTGGGTATACTTCTCCGCCATGCGCACTTACCTCGCTTTTCTTCTTGCCATCATGCTCTCACTGAACGCTGCTTACGCTGCATCGGTGGATGTTTGCGATGCGCTGGAGCACACGTCGAGCCACGACGCACATTTCGGGCATCACAGCCATGAGCACAGTGACGACCACGTTCACGGTGGGCCAGCAGTTGATGCTGATGGGGCGAGTAATGTTCCTGCCGTCAGCGACCACCACCATGCTTGCGTGCATCCGGCCTTTTCCTGCCTTCTATCGGGCACCATTGGTGTGACGCCGCCTGAGGGATGCAGCCCCCTGGTTGCAACCCCAGCCAGCACCTTCGTCTCGGTGCCGCAAGCGCTTCTCGAACGTCCCCCCAGAGCATCTCTCGCCTGATCCGGCGGGACGTTGCTCTCTATTTCCCTGTAGCGCCTGCGCCTGACCCTGTGGAAGGGTCAGGCCGCGTCCCGTCGAAATTCAACTTTTCAGTTTCGGCATAACGCCCGCTTACGCGGACATTAGCCTGCACTGAAGTGACGTAAGCAGGCATTTCGCCGAAAGGCGAAAGCTCGCAAACTTCGTTTTCGTTGAGGGTTTCGATGATGTTACATCTGCAAAAATTTTTGCTCGCCGCAGCCATTGCTGCGGTAATGAGTACATTTATTTCTCCGGCGCTGGCGGGGCAACTCCTGACCGAAAGAGAGAGCCTGCGTATCGGGCTCGACCGACCAGAGTTGGGCGATCTCGGTCGCGGGCGTGTTGGCGAGGCCGGTGCCGATGCGCTGGAAACCGGCATCTGGGCTAACCCGACGCTGGAATATTCTCGCGACAATTCACGCAACGGCACAGGCGTCCGGGAAGAAACCTGGCAACTGTCGCAGCCATTTGATTTTTCCGGTCGCCGCAGCCTGAAGCGCGAGGCAGGCGAACAGCGCATTGTTGCCGCTGAAGGGGATGTCCGCCAGTTCCGCGCCGAACGGGCTGTTGAAATCCGCCGCAGCTTCTTCCAGTTGCTATGGCACGAGCAGCAACTTGCTGCGCTTGATGCCTGGGCGGAGCGTTTCGTCGAGGCCGAACGGGTCGTTGGCAAGCTGCGCACCGCCGGGGAAGCATCCGGTTACGACTTGCGCCGGTTGGCTCGCGAACGCCAGGCAGCCGACG
>CXWL01003758.1_pt1 | contig 18127 bp, 15 predicted proteins | sample 590931 | NCBI WGS metagenome assembly CXWL01 (sample SAMEA3498368, study PRJEB10139) | groundwater metagenome | biome: water well; material: biofilm material | place: Germany | collected 2015-04-27 | reverse complement strand
CATCACCAGCAAAATGGGCAGCATTGCAGACAATCGCGGCGGCGGCAGCTACATCTACCGCTCAAGCAAAGCGGCGGTCAATATCGTGATGAAAAGCCTGTCGATTGACTTGGATTCAAGCCGGATTACCGCAGTATTACTCCATCCGGGATGGGTCAGAACCGACATGGGCGGCCCGAACGCATTGATCACTGCCGAACAAAGCGTCACCGGCATGCGCCGTGTCATCAGCAATTTGAAATTTGCGGATTCCGGGAAGTTTTATGCGTTTGATGGACAGATTGTGCCTTGGTGAAGTTTTCTGACTCAGTACTTATTCAACGTGCAATACATTATGTAAGGTGCCATAAGTGAAGTGAAGTGAAGTGAAGTGAAGCGCATCACACCTAAAATTAACTTTCGGCGCTACGCGGGTTAAAAGAATTTATAAAAATAAGCAAAATGCCTATTTTTATAAATTTCTTTCAACTTTATAATATGAAGTGATTTCAGTAAGAATATAAATATTCTCTTAACCCAAAAAAGGGTAATTAAGATAACAATTTTTAATGGTGGTAAAAGGGCTTCATAAACGATGATTTATTTCTTATTTGGATTCTATGAGAATAAGCTTGATAGTTATGAAAAATTACCATGACTGGAATTAAAATTAGATCTTTTCTGACTTATATTTGCAAACTACAAAGGAGTAAAAAATGATTCTAAAAAAATTAGCAATATCAATTATTGCAATGGGTGTACTCGTTTTTGGAAATAGTGCTCATGCAACACTGACCCCAACAGGATATTCTTGCACCAATAGTGGTATGAGTTTTGATGATTGCTCTGGCTCGTGGGATGGAAATAATAAAGGTAATGCGGGACTTTTAGCTGATGTTAATGCACAAATATTAGCTGATTTTGGTTTCGCGGTGGGTAGTTCATACGAAGTTAGTAGTGGTGGATTAAATAGTGGAACGTTGAACTTTGGCGGACCAATAAGTGGTGTATTTGCAATAGCACTTAAAGCTGGTGATGCTTTTAGCCTGTACAAGTTTGATGGCGGTGTATCTGGTATTTCTTCAATTAATTATGACACGCTAGGTGTTGGATTTTTCTCCGGCCCAAACAATATATTACACACCAATCAGGATTTGTCGCATGCTGATATTTATTTGCCAGTTCCAGAGCCAGAAACATACGCCATGCTGCTAGCAGGTTTAGGCTTACTGGGTTTCATGGCACGTCGCAGGAAACAAAGCGTTTAATCTAATTTAATTGTGGCCTCAAACAAACACCGCGACTCAGCGGTGTTTGTTTCTCGTAAAACTAAACTTAACGCCAATTTTTCTGCTTTCTATTCATAGCTCTCAGATTAAAGTTTATTAAACTTCCTCGTTAAGCCGAACCCAGATACCAATCAGGAACTGCTCCCTTATATTGCTGCAAACTGCGTTCAGCGATGCGCAATTTATTCAATAGCACAGTCAATTGAGAATAAAATTGGTCACTTGCCATCAACTGCTGCCATTCGTCACCATCCGGATCGTCTTCATCGAGATTGCGCCAGAAAATATTGCAAAAGTTATTGAAGGGAACCGGCCGTCCTGCGATTAAGTCGGCTTTTATTTTTTGATCTATCCAACGCTGCCGTCTGCTGATTGAGTCTTCCGCGCCTTCACAGACAACAACCGATAGATACGCATATAAATCCGATGTGCTGCGGATCTTTTCGAGTTCAGGAAACTTTTGTTTACTGATGGCATTTGCAATCAATTCTTGCAAAGCAATAGTCGAAATTTTAAGGCTTACACCCGTTTGCAATACGTAGATTTTATCGAGGTCCATAAGTCAGTAAAAATAAATAAAGAAGCCGAAGCCAATGAGCAATTCGATTGAAAATCGATGCTAAGGTTCATTTTTACTCAGAAGAATGGTTGTTGCAACAAAAAAAGAAACGAGCGATTATTCTATTCGTATCGTATGAACTCTTCTGCCAGGGCATCGGCGCCATGCCGGTCGATCAGCGCATCAATTTCTGCCAGCAAAACATCATCTTCATCCTCATCCAATACACCAGCGCCCACTAAACTTGCTAACAACCCCGAAATCATCGCGTCTTTTACGGCTTCGAGTGTCGGCGGGTTTTCTTGATCCCTGTCATTGACCACTGCGTCAATGACTCGTGATAAGGGTTCACTGGCATTTTCCTGCACAAAGTCAATGGCTAGTGCCGATTCACCAAATTCCTCGATCAATGCATTCAGTTCATCCAGCAATGATTCATTAATATCAAAATGGTGCCGCTCCTCTGCTTCAGTAAATGCATCGCTAAGCAGACCCGCAACAAAATCATGAATGGTGGCGAGCGTTATATCTTGCTCCAGCTCTGACTTATTCACGCGATCTTCAATAAGCGCGGATAAATTAGAGCTAACACGGCTGGCAATATCAATCGGGTTTCGTATCATGGCAAACTCCTAGTAAATAATTTTCGATCAACAGAATACGCACAATTACCCCTTCTCTCGCCGATTTGACTCGGCAAGACAAGCAATCACTTCTTCATCGGTTACCTGCGGAAAATCCCCGTAAAACTGCCCTACCGCATAGAAATTGATTGGAGAGGATAAGCAAACAATATGATCCGCCTTTCCCTCTAATTTCTTCAATGTCTCCGGCGGCGCTACAGGCACGGCACAGATCAATTCTGCCGGTTTTTTGTTACGTAATGCATGCAGTGCAGCAATCATCGTCGATCCCGTGGCCAGCCCGTCATCAATGACAATAATAACCCGTCCAACGGGATCAACCGGCGGATGCATCGGAGTATATTGCACGCGCCGTTGCCGGATGGTTTCCAGCTGAACAGATACTTCCCGATTGATGTAATCCTGATCGGCACCGGCTTGCTCGGCATACTCAGTCAAATAAACCCAACCGCTCTCATCAACAGAACCGATCGCAAACTCGGGATTGCCCGGTGCGCGCAATTTACGCACCAGCACTACATCCATTTCACCGTTCAATTTCTCGGCAATCACCTTGGCCATCGGTACAGCGCCTCGGGGAATAGCCAGTATCAACGGATTTTTATCTTGATACTCAGAAAGCGCTTCCGCCAGTTTCCCGGCTGCTGTGATTCGGTCGGCAAAAATCATAATGACTCCTTCACATGATTATGACATGGTGCGATTGATTAGGAGGCGCAATTCCTTCAAGGAACGGGTATTCAATACATCGTGTTTCTCCAGCCAGCCGTGCCGCGCTTGCCCGATGCCAAAGCGCAAATTGGCGAAATCATAAACGCTATGGGCATCGGAATTAATACTGATTAACACACCTTCTTCCTTGGCCATCAGACATTGAGTGTCGAGCAAATCCAGCCGTTCCGGATGCGCGTTCAATTCCAAAAAGCAACCGCGATTTCTGGCTTCGCGAATAATGCGCAGCATGTCAACGTCATAAGGCGCGCGGCGCTGAATCAGGCGCCCTGTCGGATGTGCCAGCAGGGTAAAATACGGATGCTGCATGGCGCGCAAAATGCGTTCCGTTTGTTTGGCTCGCGACAGATTAAAACTGCTATGCACCGCACCCACGACCATATCCAACCGTACCAGCGCGCTATCCGGCAAATCCAGACTGCCATCCTCCAGAATATCCACCTCAATGCTCTTAAGCAAGGTAATTCCTTTTAACTCGGCATTGAGTTGATCAATTTCATCGCATTGTTGCGCCAGTTTCAATGGATCAAGACCATGCGTGAAAGCTAACCGGCGCGAATGCTCGGTAATCGCAATATACTCAAAACCATTCGATAAAGCCGCCCGCGCCATTTCACGCAAGCTGTTATGCCCATCCGTTGCCTTGGTATGCACATGCAAGTCGCCGCGCAGATCGGCCTGTTCCACTAATCGCGGCAATTTCCCTGTCCTTGCCATGGCAATTTCCCCGCGATTTTCACGCAACTCAGGGGGAATATAAGATAGGCCCACAGCGGCGTACACTGATGCTTCCGTTTCACCCGCGATACGTGTTCTATCCCGGAAAACACCGTATTCATTGATCTTTAATCCACTCTTCTGTGCCATGCGCCGGATCGCAATGTTATGTGACTTCGAGCCGGTAAAATAATGCAGTGCCGCACCATAGGATTCCTCCTTGACGACGCGCAAGTCCACTTGTAAGCCACATTTCAGAATCACACTGGCGCGTGTGGGCCCTGCCGACAAGATTTCGGCCACCTCGTCGTAGCTTGTAAAACGTTGCACCACTTGGCTTGTTGCGGTCGTTGAAGCTGTTGCGAGAATATCCAAATCGCCAACCGTTTCACGCATGCGCCGGTAACTGCCTGCAACAGTGACTTTCAAAACACTTGGAATCGCCGCAAGAAATTTTTCCAGCGCTTCCGCATATTGCGCTGCTATTGCCAATTTGAAGCGCCGCGTCTGATTGGCATGCACCTCGATCGCTTGCAGAATGTTGTTCTCGATTTTTTCGCCAAAACCCGGCAAGGCGCGAATTCGACCATCACGCGCAGCCCGGTACAATTGTTCCAGCGTTTGCACATCGAGATCGTGATACAGCGCTTTGACCCGCTTAGGACCAAGACCGGGTATTTTCAGAAGTTCAGTAATGGCGGACGGCAGTTCGGTATGTAATCGATCCAGTAAGCTGCAATGACCGCTGCCGACAATTTCTTTGATTTTGCCAGCCAGATCGTCTCCAATACCCGGCAGCTCCGTCAGATCTTCACCTTTCTCCAATAAACGGGATACTTCCTGCGAGAACTCGCCTACCACACGCGCGGCGTTGCGATAGGCACGTATGCGAAACGGATTGGCACCCTGTATTTCCAGCAAATCGGCAATTTCCTCGAAGACAGCGGCAATATCAGCATTATGTTTCGGCATTAAAATCTCCTCATTTGTACTGTACTGCGTCTTAACACCTTGGAGAATTGATCCATCGCAACGGTTATTCAGATTAATGCATTTCAATCTACAAAACTACTACAATGAAAAATCATGCATCTGGAATGATCAAACATGAGTTCATCGTATTTTGAACATGACGCCGACATTGGAATTATCGGCCGTGGTTTAACCATCGAACAATCGTTTGAAGCGGCGGCACATGCGGTATTTGCGATTATTACCAATCTTGAGATAGTACAACCGGATATTACAGTGACCATCGAGTTTGAAGAATCCGATCCTGAACTGGCACTGGTGGTCTGGCTCAATCTTTTACTCGGCAAATCACGAGAGCTCGGCATGGTGTTTAGCCATTTTTATATCCGGTGCCAGGAGAATCGGTGGCATGGAAAAGCGCTCGGTGAGAAATGGCGTGATGGATTGGAGCGCGGCGTTGAAGTCAAAGGCGCCACGCTGACCATGCTTGCGGTAAAACAAATCGGCCCGATCTGGGAATCCCGTTGCGTGGTGGATGTATGAATAGTCAATTATTGCACCAGTTACAATCCTATCTGTGGACACTGCCGCGTGCAGCCGGTGAAAAACGCGCAGAAGTATTGCTTTACGGTAGCCAGCCTTTGCTCGAAAGCATGGATGACAAGGTATTGCAGCAAATTGCCAATGTCGCCGCATTACCTGGCTTGGCTGGTGCGGCGATGACAATGCCGGACGCGCATTGGGGGTATGGATTTCCCATCGGCGGCGTGGCAGCCTTTGATGCGGAACAAGGCGGCATCATTTCAGCCGGCGGTGTCGGATTCGATATTTCCTGCGGCATCCGTTGCCTGCGCAGCAATCTCAATTTGCACGACGCCGCACCGCTTTTGCGTCAACTGGCGGATAGACTGTTCGCAGCCATTCCTGCTGGCGTCGGTGAAGAAGGCAATATCAGTTTGAATCCCCACCAGCTCGACCAAGTACTCCACGGCGGCGCGCAATGGGCTGTGAAACAGGGTTATGGTGATGCGGCCGATCTGGAATATGTGGAAGAAAATGGGCGTGTAGCTGGTGCTATACCGGAGAATGTCTCTGAACTGGCAAAAAAACGCCAGCGTGGCGAAATGGGTACCTTGGGTTCCGGCAATCATTACCTGGAAGTACAGGTAGTAGAGCATATTTACGATGCCCTTACTGCGCAAGCTTTCGGCTTGCACGAAGGTCAGCTAATCATTTCCATTCACTGCGGTTCACGCGGACTCGGGCATCAAATCGGCACCGATTATCTGATGATGTTGGCCAAGGCGGCGAGTCGCCTCGGCATACACTTGCCAGACCGGGAATTGGCCTGTGCACCAATCAAGTCTGCGGAAGGCCAGCAATACATCGGCGCGATGAATGCCGCCATTAATTGCGCACTGGCTAACCGACAAATCCTGACACATTTGACCCGCGCCACGTTTGCAGAAGTTTATCCGCATGCAGCGCTGGAAACACTGTTTGACGTTTCTCACAATACTTGCAAGGAAGAAATGCACGAGGTAAATGGCAAATCCAGATTACTGCATGTGCATCGTAAAGGCGCGACGCGTGCGTTTGCGCCAGGACATCCCAAACTGCCAGCGCGTTATCGTGAAGCGGGCCAACCTGTCATTATCGGCGGCAGCATGGGCACCGGTTCGTATATTCTTGCGGGTACTAGCACCAATCAAGCCTTTGCCTCATGCAGCCACGGCGCAGGCCGTGCGATGAGCCGGAACCAAGCATTGAAGCAATGGAATGGCCGTACATTGATTAATGATCTTGAGCAAGAAGGTATACTAATTCGCACTCGCTCAATGCGCGGCGCAGCGGAAGAAGCTCCGGGCGCTTATAAGGATGTCGACCAGGTAGCCGAGGTTACGGAACAAGCAGGATTGGCGCGCCGGGTTGCCTTTCTGCGCCCGAAAGTATGCATTAAAGGATAGTTTCTGCAGATAGTATTATCTATCAGTCTATTAGGAGTAAATAATTATGGAAGTTACCTTACAAATTACAACACGGGATATCCCCCACTCTGAAGCGCTCGAAACCCATATCCGGGAAAAAGCGGAAGAGCTTGAAAAGTTTTATCCGCATATCATGAGTTGCCGGATAGTCGTCGAGCTTCCGCACAAACATCACCATCAGGGGCGGCTATTTGACGTGCGCATTGACATGACGGCGCCGGGCGGCGAATTGGTGGTCAATCGCGTAGCCAATGAAGATGTGTATGTCGCCGTGCGAGATGCTTTCGATGCCGCCAAGCGGCAATTGGAAGATTATGCCCGCCGTCAGCGCGGGGATACCAAGCTACACGCGCCGGTATTGCAGGGCAAGGTAATGCGCCTGTTTAAGCCGGAAGATTATGGTTTTATCGAAACATCTGATGGGCGCGAATTATACTTTCACCGTGACAATCTAGCAGGTCATGATTTTGATCAATTGACAGTCGGCGACGCCGTGCAATTTCTTGAAGACATTGGCAGCGAGGGTTATCAAGCAAAACGAGTAAGCACAGGAAAACATCATGTTCCCGGCAGTGAGAATGAATAACCAGCTATCAAGAAGCTATTGATTCAGTCCACATCGTGAAAATTGCGCCTGCTTCAGGAGATGCGTTAATTGTGATTGATATGCAAAATGATTTTTTGCCGGGCGGTAATCTCGCGGTTGCGGGAGGAAATGAAATCATCCCGCGATTGAATCGCTACCTTGCACATTTTGCTGCACATCAATTGCCGATCTTCGCAACACGTGACTGGCATCCCTTATCGCATTGTTCCTTTCAATCGCAAGGAGGGCCGTGGCCGCCACACTGCATTGCCGATTCAGACGGCGCAGCAATTCATTCCGGCCTTAAATTGCCCTCCAATGTTCACCTCATTTCCAAAGCAACTTCACCGGAAACCGATGCATATTCCGGCTTTACCGGCACACAGCTTAATGATTTATTACAATCACTTCATATTCAGCGGGTTTTTATTGGCGGCATCGCAACCGAATATTGTGTACTCAATACCGTAAAGGATGCTCTGCGACTCCAGTACATCGCTTTTGTACTCGACGATGCAGTGTGTGCAATCAATCAGCAGCCCGGAGACGGCCAGCGCGCGCTTGAAGCAATGATTCGTCTGGGCGCCACGCCCATCCATTATGAGGATCTTATGCCATGAACCCGCTAACCAGTCCTTTATTGGCCGATCTGTATCAGTTCACCATGCTGCAAACCTATCTTGAACAGGATATGGAAGAAACTGCGGTATTTGAACTGTTCGTGCGTAAACTGCCGCCCGGAAGAAATTTCATGGTCGCAGCCGGACTGGAACAGGTCATCGAATTCCTGGAAAACCTCAAATTCTCGCCGGAAGAACTGGACTGGCTGGCAACACGCTTTCCACCGCAGGTAATTACTTATCTCGAGCAATTCCGTTTTGATGGAGATGTTCATGCCATGCCGGAAGGAACCATTTTCTTCCCCAATGAACCTATTCTGAGGATTACTGCGAAGATGCCGCAGGCTCAATTGGTCGAATCACGTATTATTAATTTGATGCATTTTGAAACACTGATCGCTTCCAAAGCAGCCCGCTCGGTACTGGTAGCGCCGGATAAACTGCTGGTTGATTTCGGCATGCGCCGGGCGCATGGTGCAGAAGCGGGATTGCTGGCTGCGCGTGCAAGTTACTTAGCGGGTTTTTCCGGGACGGCAACCGTGCTGGCGGGAACACTCTTCGACATTCCACTGTTCGGCACGATGGCGCATTCCTTCATTCAGGCGCATCAAGATGAAAGCCAAGCCTTTGAACATTTTGCACGCTCCCACCCCAACAACACAGTGTTACTCATTGACACCTACGACACTGAAGCTGCGGCACACAAAGTCGTTACATTGGCGAAGAAACTCAAGGCCGACAAGATCAACATCCAGGGAATTCGCCTGGATAGTGGCGATTTAACCGAGCACGCTAAAAATGTACGCCAGATACTCGACAAAAGCGGCTTGCAAAACACAACTATCTTCGCCAGTGGCAACCTGGATGAATACAAACTGCAAACACTGTTATCCGCCCACGCACCGATTGATGGTTTTGGCATCGGTACCGCATTGGATATCTCGATTGATGCGCCTTCATTGGATTGCGCATATAAACTTCAGGAATATGCTGGCAAGCCCCGCCGCAAACGCTCGGAAGGCAAGGCCACATGGCCCGGAAGAAAGCAGGTTTACCGGCAGTATGCTGATGATGGCTGCATGACCGGAGATATCGTGGCGCTGGAAGATGATGATCCGCAGCAAGGTGAATCGCTAATCCAGCCTTTTATGCAATCAGGCAAACGTCTTCATCCAAAACTATCCTTGCATGAATTGCGCAATCAAACTTTAGTCAATTACCAACGCCTACCCGCTGGAATGACTACTCTCGATCCCGCTCCCGGTTATCCAGTAACAATTTCTTCCGCATTAAGAGCAATGGCAGATCAGTTCGATAAGGAACGGCTTCTGCATGAACGGGAATCTGTGAAGTAAGCAGACCCATATACTTGTACGTATCGGGTTGCCTCCCAGAACTACTAGGGATAGTATTAATATTGAAGGGGCACATACTACAAATAGTAGTCTTGGGAGCTAACCTGATAAACACGCAATACACACTTGTCATTCCGAATATAGCAAGGAATCTTTGGTAATCAGCAGAATAGATTATCGCCATGCTCGAAATGACAGTTATTCAGAATCCCCTTAGAACACCACAATATCCGCATTGGTCATGGCTAATCCGCCAGTTAGTTTAGCAATTTGTACCGCAGCAACACCTCCCAAAGTATTACCATCAGCATCGTATGACAATACGCCCGTCACATTATTGTAGATGATGAAATCATCAACATCTGCTGCTGCGCCAATTTTAAAATTGTTACCCGCCAAAGTACCCGTGGTTGTTAATGCTGTAAATACTGCATTTTCTAATCTGATGGTGTCATTTATCACGTTATAGTCGGTAATCGTGTCAACATGACCGGTCGTTGTAAACCTGAAAGAGTCATTGCCGGTTCCACCAGTCAGTACATTACTGCCTAACCCGCCATCGAGCGTATCATTTCCCGATCCCCCATCTAACTGATTGGCGGCTGTATTGCCAATGATGAAATTAGCCAATTCATTCCCTGTGCCATTGATTGCCAATGCACCCATTAGCGTAAGATTTTCCACATTGGCGAATAATGTATGCGTTACGCTGCTGTTGACTTTGTCGATGCCTTCACTCAGATTCTCTATAATGACATCATTGGCGTTGTCGACTGCATAGCTGTCATCACCGAGCCCACCAACTAAGGTATCTGCACCAGCACCCCCATTGAGAATATCGTTACCATCTCCTCCACTGAGCGTATCGCTACCACCGCCCCCGTTGAGGTTATTGATCGCTGAATTTCCCGTGATGTTGTTGGCCAAGCCATTGCCCGTGCCATTGATGGTCAGTACGCCTGTCAGCGTGAGATTCTCCACATTGGCAAGAAGCGTGTAGTTCACGCTGCTGCTGACATTATCAATGCCTTCATTAAACTTCTCAGTAACAACATCACCCGTGCTGTCAACCACATAACTGTCATCACCCAATCCACCTTTCAGGTTATCTGCTCCAGCCCCCCCGTCGAGTATATTTGGATTAGCATCGCCGGTTAAAGTATCCGCGTGTGGGCTGCCCGTAATATTCTCAATGCTGATCAAGGAATCATTTCCCGCGCCACCTGTTGCGGTACCCAGCAAAAGATTTACAATCACCGCACTGGCTGCGGTTGAATAACTCGCAGTATCCGATCCCGTTACCGGACCATATTTACTCTCTGATGTGCCGCCATCCAGATAGTCATCACCTTCCCCGCCACTTAATATGTCGTCACCAGCACTTCCGTAGAGATCATTTGAATAAGTGTCGCCAGTTAAAGTATCCGCATTTGCGCTACCGATAATGTTTTCAATGTTGATCAAAGTATCGTTGCCAGAACCATCCGTTGCAGTACCCGCCGAAAGATTTACAATCACTCCGACAGTACCTCCTGAATAGTCAACCCGATCACGCCCTATTCCACCATCCAGATAATCATCCCCTTTCCCGCCACTCAATATGTCATTGCCATCACCACCGTAAAGTATGTCATTACCTTCACTGCCATTGAGCCCATTGGAGTTAGCATCCCCGATCAAAATATCTGCAAATGCGCTACCGATAATGTTCTCCATGTTAATCAAGGTATCATTGCCAGCGCCTCCCGTTGCAGTACCAGTTGAAAGATTTACAATTACTGAATCGATAGCCGAATAATAGTTGGCATAATCACCGCTCTTACTTTCTGCCCCGCCATTCAGAATGTCATTACCCTCTCCGCCATGTAGATAGTCATCACCCGCTCCGCCCAACAGCGTGTCGTCGCCAAGATCTCCATAAAGATAATCATTGTCTGCTCCTCCTTCCAAATGATCATTCCCTGCATACCCGTTAAGCGTATCGGAACCAGCCAGACCATATATCGTATCGTCAAATGGCGTGCCTTCAAGGGCATTGTCACCTGCATCGCCCGTCAGGGTTACAGTAGTGCTACCGTCAGGCGGTACTCGCGGAGAAAAATTCTCCAGCGTCAATGGGGTAGCGGCAAGATTAATATTCTGCAAGGTCAATACGGTTTGCCAGCCATAAGCGCCTGACGCAGCACCATCTTGATCCCATTGCAGCGCAGTATCAGCACCACTTTGCACCAGACGCAAATAACCCTGAGCAGGATCGAATGGATTGCCTGAGCTATAACCGCTACTGTTATAAATTAGATTATTGATGTCAATGACATCGCCACCTGACCCAACGGTGAAATCAGTGATCTTAAGCACACCGAGATTGTATGAATCCAGATAGAACCTGTCTGCCCCTGTTCCGCCAGTCAATACGCTGTTGTCAATGGTTTCCGCTGAAAATACATAAAAAGTATCATTTCCAGATCCACCGTTTAGTGTGTTGCTGTTAGCGATGCCATCAATTGTCCATGAGGAGTCGTTCAGATAATCATCACCTGCTCCACCCAACAGCGTGTCACTGCCCAAATCTCCAGAAAGATTATCATTGTCTGTTCCTCCTTCCAGATGATCATTCCCTGCATACCCGTACAATGTATCGTAGCCAGCCAGACCATATAACGTATCGTCAACGAGCGTGCCTTCCAGGTAGTTATCGCCCGCATCACCTGTCAGGGTCACAGCGGTGCTTCCATCAAGCGGCACTCGCGGAGAAAAATTCTCCAGCGTCAATGGGGTAGCGGCAAGATTAATACTCTGCAAGGTCAATACAGTTTGCCAGCTAGAATCTCCCGCTGCCGCACCATCTCGATCCCATTGCAACTGGGCGTCGGCTCCGCTTTGCACCAGACACAGGTAGCCCTGAGCGGGATCGAACGGATTACCTGAACTATAACCGATACTGCTATAAATTAGACTATTGATGTCAATGACATCGCCACCTGACCCAACGGTGAAATCAGTGATCTTAAGCACACTGAGATTATTTGGATCCAGATAGAACCTGTCTGCCCCTGTTCCACCAGCCAATACGCTGCTGTCAATGGTTTCCGCTGAATACACGGAGAAGGTATCGTTTCCTGCTCCACCGTCCAGTGTGTTGATGTCAGCAATGCCGTCAGTTATCCCGGAGTAGTCGTTCAAATAATCATCACCCGTTCCACCCCATAGCGTGTCGCTACCCGAATCCCCGGAAAGGGAGTCATTGCCATCACCACCGTAAAGTATGTCATTCCCTTCACTGCCATTGAGCCCATTCGAATTGGCGTCGCCGGTTAAAGTATCTGCAAATGCGCTACCGGCAATGTTCTCAATGCTGATCAAGGTGTCAATACCGGCACCCCCGGTTGCAGTGCCCGTTGAAAGATTTACGACTACTGCACTGGCAGCCGTAGCATATTTTGCGGTATCACCACTGCCTTTACCTTTACCTTCCGTCCCCCCATCAAGGATGTCATTACCGCCTCCGCCCTCCAGTGTGTCGTGACCTGCCCCGCCATAAAGTGTGTCGCTTCCCCAACCGCCATTAAGACTATCATTGCCATCACCACCATCGAGTACATCGTTGCCTCCCTGGCCATCGAGTGTGTTCGCATTCGCATCGCCGGTTAAAGTATCCGCATTTGCGCTACCGATAATGTTTTCAATGTTAAGCAAGGTATCGTTGCCAGCACCGCCCGTTGCAGTTCCGGTTGAAAGATTAACAATCACTGCACCGGCAGCCGTTGCATATTTGACGGTATCACCGGATTTACTGTGGTCTCCTCCATCCAGCGTGTCGTTGCCCAAACGTCCATCCAACGTATCATCGCCTGCTAAACCATAAATGAAATCGTCTCCGGAAGTGCCGACTAAATTGTTGTTGCTTGATGTACCAGTAATCGTTGCCATTAAAAGTCCCTTTATTTTTGTTAATTCATCACAGCAGGTTATTTTGTTGCGGGCAAATCAAGCTTACCGAAAAGACTTAGCCGTTCTTGTGTCGGGTCGTATCCTAACAGTTTCTTTGAAACTTTCGCAAGCTGAGTATTTTTCCTAAATTCTTCAATTAACATTGCATTTTGGTAAATACTTAACCAGCTATTGGACTTGGAATCAAACAAGTGATTTCTAAAAAAACCTTCCTGCTTGAAACCAATCGCTAACGTGGATTTCTGTGCGTACACATTGTCTGAATAAACAATGCTGGTCAGTTTATTGAACCCAATCGTGTTAAATGCAAAATCCAGTATCATCAGCATCGCAGCCAAGGGGATACCGCTGCCGCTTAACTTTGCATCAGGAAAGCCAATTAAAATTTCCGCCCGGCGATGCGTTAATTGGATTTCTGCCAGTGAAGCCAAACCAATGCACGTATATCCGGGTTCTCCTGGGTTCGAATGATTGATTCTTTCAATTACCCATTGAACACAGTGGTTTTTATACACATTCAAGCGACTCCTCAGATGGGGATTTTTTGTTGCTTTTGACTGCCGGAAAGCGCTCGCCAGATAACGGTTATAGTTGTCCATAAAAGCTTCGTTTGCATAGCAATGCAGAACAAACGGATCATCAAGCGGTGTACGCACTCTGATCCGGATTCTCCCGTTTTCAAGGGGCGAAATCCATGCCGGATGCAATTGGATATAGAGATACTTGATTTCCGCATCAGCAGGATTATTTTTCAATCCCTGATCTAATACCTCAAATGCTGAATCAATCTCGTTGTGTGATAGGTAAATATTGGCAAGATTAATAATGCTGCTCGTATTCTCCGGATTTGTTTTCACAGCTTTCAGGAAGCAATCCCGGGCATGGATTAAATCACCCATTCCGGCATAAGCAACGCCGCTGCAATCAAAAAGATATGAATTTTCTCCGCTGTACTGCAAACCCCTTTCCGAAACCTTAATAGCCATTTCAAAATTACCAAGCTGACAATGCGCTGTTGCAGCGACAATCCAGCCCCATTGGGATTCTACATTTTTGCTAGCGGCAAGATTGAGATGGTCAATACATGACTTGGCTTCACCGGATGCAAGAAAATCACCGGCTTCCTGAATATAGGCAGGAATTTTTTCATCGCCCGTGTTCTTATAAAGAGTGCGCGGATCAGGCAATTTGCAATTAGGCGTTGGCATTTTCAATCCATTGAAGCTTTTTTACCGCAAAATACGCTCGGATCTTAATCAGAATTTTCTCGGCTCCTCTATCCTAAATCACCACAAAATCCGCATTGGTCAAAGCTAATCCACCTGCAAGTGTAGCAATTTGTACGGCAGCAACAGCTCCATTGCCATCCGCATCATAGAGCAGCGCACCTGTTACAGTGTTATATACGATAAAATCATTCGAATCGGCTACGTTTGAATCGATGAATAGGATGCGAGAGGTCATTATTGTTATTCCTTATCTATGATAATGGAAGCCGTTCATCTTATTAAAGTTTGGAGAGTATCTTTTGTGGTGGTGGAAAACAGTATTCGTTTAATTTTGCAGAAAGAAGAGTATCAAAGTATCTGTAAAAATGATACAAGCAAATCATCCCAAGTAACTGATATCATTTTTAATTTCTCAGGATATATGTCCCGGTATCAAAAAACATTTTTGATACTTTAGCTAGTCCTGGTAAAGCGGCTATCACTTTTATCTCTCTTACTCAAAACTGCTCTATTTCTTCAATTCTCCCTCTCCATTCGATTCATCCGCCCCTTGGAAATCATTATGAATCAATGTACATAATCAATTGCGCTTGTGAAACGCTTGAGAAAAATCATCAAAGCGAGCAAGATGTAATCAGTAGTTTAATCATTACTCAATAAATAGCTGTCTTGCAGTACATGGATAGGGTTTCTAATTCACAATCAATAAATTGCATCAGAGGAGAGTTATCATGGGTACAAAAAGCACACCCCCCGGTTTTCATCCAATTGCCCGCCACGATGGCATTTTCCAGGAACAAGTGCACGATACTTACCAGACCAAAGGCAAGCTCCCGGAACCAACGGTTTGCCCGCAATGTAGCGCAGTATTTCATAAAGGACGGTGGCAATGGCTTGGAGCGCCTGCTAATGCGCATCAGCACAACTGTCCGGCGTGCCAGCGTATTCTTGAGAGTCAGCCGGCAGGCTTTGTAACATTAGCAGGTGAGTTTTTTGTTGCGCATCGGGATGAAATCGTAAGCCTGATACACAATGTAGAAAAAAAAGAAAAAACCGAACATCCGCTGAAGCGAATCATGGCAACTGAAGAAGAGGGTAATGGAGTTTTGATAACCACCACCGATATTCACCTCGCGCGCGGTATTGGTGAAGCGCTTCACCATGCTTATCAGGGTGACTTGGAATTTCACTACAATCCGGCAGAATACTTATTGCGTGTGAATTGGTCGCGTTAAGGAGCCTCTGAACAATCCACCTTTGTCATTCCAAACAAAGTGAGGAATATTTTTAAATCAATAGTATAGATTTCTCGCCTTGCTCGGAATGACCGTTATTCAGAGATTCCCTAACTCAAGATTCAGCCCGTTAGATAGATTGGATAAACAATAAAGGAGAATATGATGAGTGTCGGTGAAATTTGCAATCGTGAAGTAATTACTATTCAACGTGATGAGACGGTTCTGGAAGCTGCCAAGCTGATGCGGCAATATCATGTCGGGGCTGTTATTGTGACCGATAAGCTTGATGGCCGCACAGCACCTGTAGGTATTGTCACGGATCGTGATCTGGTTGTCGAAGTTCTGGCAACGGAATTGGATGAAACGGTGATTACCGTCGGCGATATCATGGCACCGGAAGTATTTTCTGTTAAAGAGAGTACCGCGACGCATGAAGCAATCGAATTTATGCGCCGCAAAACCATTCGGCGCTTGCCGATCGTGGATGAAGCCGGAGAATTGGTCGGTATACTGACTTTAGATGACGCACTGGAATTGCTATCCGAAGAATTACTTAATCTCTCCAAACTAGTAAGGTACGAGCAAAAAAAAGAATCACGGCATCGCCCGTAGTAACGTAGTGACTCCAGGCAACTGGGAAATTGCTCGCTTTGACCGGTTGTGTTAAGGAAACTCTGAACACTGTCATTTCGAGCGTAGCGAGAAATCTATGGTATTGATTGCAAAAGATTCCTTAAATAATATAGAAGGGGCTCACTTGAATTCCTGATTAAGCACTCAAATATTCTAGGGGGCATCTCTAAAAATCCAAATTTCGTCACAACACTTTGTTGCTCGGAAAAAATGTTTCCTTACATATCAGACATATGCTGCGTCACCATTTTTTGCTCGCGCCTCTTTTTGTTTTAAACTTTGAATTTTTAGAGACGCCCCATTGAATATTAAAACCGGTCATTAAATCCCTGGAGGATGAGTTGCTATGGAACAATCTGCCCCAACCCAATTTGAGCTGCCTGCCGATGTCATCGCATTGGTGCCAATGCGCAATGTGGTGTTATTCCCCCATGTGTTAATGCCGATCACTGTTGGCCGGATCAGATCGATAGCCACCGTGGAGCATGCCCTGCAATCCAAAGCACCTATTGGTATCGTGCTACAAAAGGATGCTGCTGTCGACGATCCGGGAATTGATGCATTGTGCAGTATCGGCACTATTGCCAACGTTGTGCGCCATGTCGCTTCAGACGACGGAACTCATCATGCCATCTGCCAAGGAATAGAACGTTTTCAGCTCGAAGAAATCATCGAAGGTTATCCATTCCTTGCAGCCCGTATAAAACGTATTAAGGAAACAGCGCAAGTCACGACGCAGGCGGAAGCACTCGCATTACAGTTGCGCGAACGGGCTGTCGAGATTTTATCGCTATTGCCCGGCGTGCCCGCAGAACTTGCACATGCATTGCAAGCCACGCGCGCGCCTTCGGATCTGGCCGACATTACTGCCAGCCTGCTTGATACCGAAGTCGTTGAAAAGCAGATGCTGCTCGAAACGATAGATACCGAGGAGCGGCTGCAGAAAGTGCTGCAGATTTTGTCGCGCCGCATCGAAGTTTTAAGGCTCTCCCAGGAAATCGGCGAGCGCACCAAAGAACAAATGGATGATCGTGAACGTAAGTATTTATTACATGAACAGTTAAAAGCAATCCAGAAAGAACTGGGTGAAGACGGCGGCAACGATCAAGAAATTGCGCAATTGAATGAGGCGATCACCAAAGCAGGCATGCCCAGTGATATCGAAGCGCAGACGCGCAAAGAGTTGCAACGCTTGCAGCGCATGCCAAGCGCATCAAGCGAATACTCGATGCTACACACCTATCTGGAATGGATGACCGAATTACCGTGGCGGTTACCTGAGGAAACACCGATCGATTTGAATAGCGCGCGTCAAATTCTGGAAGCCGATCATTTTGGATTGGAGCGCATCAAGCAGCGCATTATTGAATTTCTGGCCGTACAAAAACTGAAACCGCAGGGCCGTGCACCTATTCTTTGCTTTGTCGGGCCGCCGGGAGTAGGTAAGACTTCGCTAGGCCAAAGCATCGCACGTGCTTTGCAGCGGCCTTTTGTGCGTGTGTCATTAGGCGGCGTGCATGACGAAGCTGAAATGCGCGGCCATCGCCGCACTTATATCGGTGCCATGCCAGGAAATATCGTGCAAGGATTACGCAAGGCTGGTGCGCGCAATTGCGTCATGATGCTCGATGAAAT
>CXWL01101529.1_pt1 | contig 18129 bp, 16 predicted proteins | sample 590931 | NCBI WGS metagenome assembly CXWL01 (sample SAMEA3498368, study PRJEB10139) | groundwater metagenome | biome: water well; material: biofilm material | place: Germany | collected 2015-04-27 | reverse complement strand
CACTTCGCGCGCGATCACGACTTTCTGCTGGTTGCCGCCCGAGAGCAGGCCAATGCGCAGTTCAGGGTCGGAAGGGCGTACGTCAAAGGCCTTGAGCAGGCCGGCGCAGCGCGCGGCGATCGCCTCGAAGTCGAACAGTCCGGCGCGGTTCGTCACGCGGTCCTCGTAGCCGAAAATGGTGTTCTGCATGACCGAGAAGTCCTTGACCACGCCGTCGCGCAGGCGGTCTTCCGGAATGTGGGCGATGCCCAGGTCGCGGAACACTTTCGGCAGGCCGTCGGCATCGCTGCGCTTTGCGTAGGGCAGCTCGGCGCCCAGGAACTCGACCTTGCCGGAGGTCGGCAGGCGCATGCCCGACAGGATCTGCAGCAGTTCGCTCTGGCCGTTGCCCGATACGCCCGCGATGGCGACGATTTCGCCGGCGCGCAGGTTGAAGTCGATGTCGGCCAGCAGGCGAACCCCCTGGCTGTCGGTCAGCTGCAGCTGATTCACCTTCAATACCGGGTCGCCCGGATTGTACGGCGCGCGCGGCAGTTCGCTCTGGATCGGGCGGCCGACCATCATGTTGGCCAGGTCTTCTTTCGAGGTGTCCGAGGTGGCGACGGTGCCGATGACACGGCCGCCGCGCATCACCGTCACCTGGTCGGTGATCTCCATGATCTCGCCGAGCTTGTGGGTGATCAGGATGATGGTCTTGCCCTGTTCCTTGAACAGCCGCAGGATCTCGAACAGCGAAGCGGTTTCCTGCGCCGTCAATACGGCGGTCGGTTCGTCCAGGATCAGGATCTCGGCACTGCGGTAGATCTGCTTGAGGATCTCGACGCGCTGCTGCGCGCCGACCGACAGGTCTTCGATTTTTGCCAGCGGGTCGACGTCGAGGCGGTAGCGCGCGCAGATTTCGCGCAGCTTCGCCTCAAGCGCGCTGCGCTGGGCAGCCAGCTTGAATCCACCTTCGGAGCCGAGCATGACGTTATCGAGCACGGTGAAATTCTCGACCAGCATGAAGTGCTGGTGCACCATGCCGATGCCCAGTTCGATCGCTTCATGGCTGGTGCGGATATTGCGCTCGTGGCCATCGATCAGCGTCTCACCGCTGTCGGCGTTGTAGTAGCCGTACAGGATGCTCATCAAAGTGGACTTGCCAGCGCCGTTTTCCCCGATCACGCCATGGATCGATCCCTTGGCGATGGAGAAGCTGACGCCGGCGTTCGCCTGCACGGCCCCGAAGGCCTTGCTAATATTGCGAAATTCTACGGCTGGCTGCATAGAGGTCAGTGGTAAGTGGTGGTGATATATTCAAAAGCGCGCCGGACCGGATATCCGGCGCGGCGCGCTTTTTTAACGCGGGTGAAAATCAGACAGGGCAACTGCCCGCTACGCGGTAGTCGACTACCTTGATCTTGCCGTTGATGATGTTGGCCTTGGTTTCATTGACCTTCTTCTCGATGGCCGGCGTGACGACCGCGCGGTTGTCCTTGTCCAGTACCCAGTCAACGCCGCCTTCTTTCAGGCCGCGGTGCGTGACGCCGGCCTTCCAGGTGCCGTTCTGGATCTGCTTGAACGAGTCGTAGATCGCCAGGTCGACGCGCTTGACCATCGAGGTCAGCATGCTGCCCGGGTGGAGGTAGTTCTGGTTCGAGTCGACGCCGATACCCAGCTTGCCTTTTTCCTTGGCCATCTGGAGCGTGCCCATGCCGCTGCCGCCGGCCACCGCGAATACGACGTCGACGCCGCGGTCGAACTGCGCGCGCGCCAGCTCGCCGCCCTTGGCTGGATCGTTCCAGGCCGCGGCGGTGGTGCCGACCATGTTCTGTATCGTTTCGATTTTCGGGTTGACCGACTTGGCGCCCTGGTTGTAGCCGCAGGCGAAAGCGCGGATCAGTGGAATGTCCATGCCGCCGACGAAACCGATCTTCTTCGACTTCGACGCCATCGCTGCAGCGACGCCGACCAGGTAGGAGCCTTCTTCTTCCTTGAACAGGATCGAGTTGACATTGTTACCCTTGGCAACCGAGTCGATCAGCACGAAGCGCACGTTCGGGAATTCCTGCGCGACCTTCTGTACCGCTTGCGTCTGCGAGAAGCCCACCGCTGCGATCAGGTCGAGCTTTTTGCGGGCGAGGCCGCGCATCACTTGCTCGGCCTGGGTGTCGCTGCTGGCCTGGACTTCGATGTATTTAATGCCCGTCTCTTTTTTGAAACGCTCTGCGCCTTCGAACGCGGACTGGTTGAACGACTTGTCGAACTTGCCGCCCGCATCGTAGACGATGCCCAGCTTCGGCGTGGCAGCGGAAGCGCCCGCGGCTACGCAGAGTACGGCCATCGTCATGCTGAGGTGCTTGAATTTCATATGCGTGAACTCCTGGAATATCGATATTGTACCCGGCGCTACTGCTGCGTTGGGACGAAGACTGCGTAAGCTTAAACGGACTAGGCAAGCAAGGCCAGCAAATTGGCCGAACCCGGTTCGAATTGTGTCAGCCAAGCGCGGCCGGCGGGGTTACCAGATGTATCGAACGTAACCGTTGCCCCGGCGCTCGTTCGGGACGCCGCACACCCGTTCCATTGTTCTATCTCGGAATTTCTTTTGGACAATATTAGCTCAGAGAAACAATGTCTTGTCGTAATGACGCAACAGACATCATTGCTTCTGAGTACTAGAGTGCCTGCTCGGTTTTGCACAGCTGAAACGTAACCCCAGACCTTCCGCACCGCCAGCGTGCCAGTGAAGCCAAAACCATGGAAACCCTTGCCCGGTCAGGGCCGCGTGCGCGCGAATACATGAGTTTCGGAACTATGCACCAGGGATTATATGTAGGGCAAATATGTTTTTACTTTGTCATTTATATCGATAATGTATAAATGAAAAGATATTTACACCAGTTTCTGACGTGCTAGCATCAATTTTTCTTTGCTTATTAAGAAGAAAAACATCGTTGGATGCGGCTAGAATCACGCCGAAATTTGTGCGCTGCAATAGCGCTGGCCGGGAAGTCAACGGCGCTTTTAAAGATTGATTATTTCAAAAAAAAGGAACTCCACAATGCATAACAAGAGCAAGCAATCGAGCACCACAACCCGCTCGCTGATCGCCCTGGCTATCGCCAGCGCCTTCCCGCTGCACGCTGCAATGGCGCAGGAAGCCGCCACGGCCACCGAAAAAGCCCAGCCAGGCCAGCTGGAGACCGTGATCGTGACCGCGCAGCGCCGCTCCGAGAATATCAAGGATGTGCCGATGGCGATTACCACCCTGAAGGGTGAGAAGCTCGACGTGCTGACCTCCGGCGGCCAGGACATTCGCTTCCTGTCGGGCCGCTCGCCAAGCCTGAATATCGAATCCGACTACGGCCGCTCGTTCCCGCGCTTCTACATCCGCGGCCAGGGCAATACCGACTTCGACCTGAACGCTTCGCAGCCAGTTGGACTGGTGGTCGACGACATCGTGCAGGAAAGCCCGATGCTGAAAGGCTTCCCTGTGTTCGACGTCGACCAGGTTGAAGTACTGCGCGGCCCGCAGGGCACGCTGTTCGGCCGTAACTCGCCAGCTGGCGTGATCAAATTCGACTCGGCCAAGCCTGTGATTGGCAAGACCGAAGGCTACGCAAGCCTCGGCTTCGGCAACGAAAGCGCCGTCAATGCCGAAGGCGCGGTCAACCTGCCGATCAGCGACACGATGGCGGCGCGCATCTCGGTACAGTCGCAGAACCGCGACGACCGCGTGCACAACAACCGTCCTAACGCACCGACCAAGGATTTCGAAGGCTACGGCGACCACGCCGCGCGCCTCCAGCTGCTGGTCAAGCCGACCCGCGACTTCAGCGCGCTGTTCAACGTGCATGCCCGCGACATGAAGGGCAGCGCCACGCTGTTCCGCGCGAACATCCTGAAACAGGGCACCAATGAACTGGTTGACGGCTTCGACTACGACACCTACGACACCGACGGCGGCAACGAGCAGACCCTGAAGACCAAAGGCGCCAACATGCGTCTGCGCTGGGACATGGAAGGTGTGACCCTGCACTCGATCACTGGCTATGAAAGCGCCGACTTCTACAGCCGTGGTGACGTTGACGGCGGCTTTGGCGCTGCCTACGCCCCGCCGATGGGCCCCGGCCTGATTCCGTTCGTAGTCGAAACAGCCGACGTGCTGCCTAGTCACCGCCAGTTCACCCAGGAGTTGCGTGCCGAGTCGAGCAACAAGGGTCCGCTCCAGTGGATCGGCGGCCTGTTCTACTTCAGCGAAGACATCCAGATCGACAGCATCTCGTTCGACTCGCTCGCACCGGGCAATCCGCAGAATCCGTTCTACGCAGTGCAAACCCAGGACACCACCTCGTGGGCGGCGTTCGCGTCGGTGAACTACACCGTGTCGGACAAGCTGAAACTGCGTGGCGGCGTGCGCTACACCGACGACAAGAAGGACTTCGCCGCATCGCGCGTCGAAGCCACCACTTCGGGCCCGCACCGCCTCCACAGCGATTCGACCAACGTGAGCTGGGATGCCAGCGGCACCTACTCGCTGACCCCGGACACCAACCTGTTTGCACGCGTCGCCACCGGCTACCGCGCACCAAGCATGCAGGGCCGCCTGTTTGGCCTGGCCGACCGCCCGTCGTTCGCCGAAGCGGAAAAGGCGCTGTCGGTTGAAGCAGGCATCAAGCAGGAGCTGTTCGACCGCCGCGCGCGCATGTCGGCAACCGTGTTCCAGTACCGCGTCAAGGACAAGCAGCTGACCGCAGGTTCGGGCACGATCAACATGAACCAGCTGATCAACGCTGACAAGGTCACCGGCCAGGGTGTCGAGCTGGACTTCCAGGCGATCCTGAGCACGTCGCTGCAGATGTCGCTGGGCGGCAGCTACAACGACACCGAGATCAAGGATGCGAGCCTGTTCGTCCAGACCTGTGGCAACTTCCCCAACACCGGCGGCGTCGCCGGCTGTACCGTTACCGGCACGCCAGGCACGATCCCGTTCACGCAGCTCCTGAACGGCAACCCGCTGCCGCGCGCACCGAAGTGGCAGGGTAACTTCACGCTGCGTTACAGCACACCTGTCGCGAATGGCGAGTTCTTTGCGTACACCGACTGGGCATACCGCAGCACCTACAACATGTTCCTGTACGAAGCGAAGGAATACAAAGCCAAGTCGCTGCTCGAAGGAGGCCTGCGTGTCGGCTACAAGTGGGACAACTACGAAGTGGCTGCATTCGCCCGCAACATCACCGACGAAATCCAATCGGTCGGCGCGATCGACTTCAACAACCTGACCGGCATGGTTAACGAACCGCGCACCATTGGCGTTCAGATGAAGGCGTCGTTCTAAGCGACCGCAGTGCTTTAGCAAGCCCGCGCACCGACAGGTCCGCGGGCTTTTTTGCGCCGGTCCTGCGTAGAACTGGAGGTAGTGTTCGTTATCGAACCGATGCATGTCTGTTAGTACAGGATACTTGGGCCGGGTCAATTTCTGACTCGTTGCCGGCGCCTCGGCGGAAACCCAAGGCGACAGGGGAGCGACGATGATTTTGATAGTGGACGACGATGCAGGGATGACTGAAACATGCTCAATGTTGCTTGAGGCACATGGGTTCGATGTAAATGTCGCCGTCAGCGGTGCGGATGCACTGTGCAAGATGAATGGAACTTCACACGAACTGGTGATTTCCGACTGCGCGATGCCCGGGATGAGCGGCGTGGAGTTAAGCGAACGCCTGAAGGCCGATCCATTGACAGCGCAAGTCCCCATATTACTGATGAGCGCCTCGAGGCGATGCGATATCGCTAAAAGCGCAAGTTACGATTCATTCATCAAGAAACCATTCCTTGCAGAGAACCTCCTCGTCGAAGTCCATAAGCTGCTCAATCGGGCCAGTGTTCTCCCCAATAACTTCTCTAAAGTGTAAATGCGCCTATCTATTTTTATTCTCACCCACCTTGATGAAATCCTCAGGGAGTGGGAAGACTTCGCAGCAACGCTGATTCCNNTCATCGCCAAGGATCTGGAAGTGCCGCAGGCTGAGAGGCAAAGCATCGCCAAGTCCAAGGGATTGGGGCCGGTCGCGCCGCTCGACACGCCTGCTGAGGTTCACGCGGCGGCGCGCATGTCTTCCGGATTGAATAGTGACCAGGTGATGGCGGAATTCAGGGCACTCAGGTCCAGCGTGCTGCGCTTATGGGCACGCTCGGTCGCAATCACCACCCCGGAACAAATTCAGGACATGGTTCGTTTCAATGAAGCGGTCGACCAGGCGCAAAGCGAATCAATGGCCCGGTATTCAAAATTGCTGCGCGATGCACAGAGCCTGTTTCTGGCCATCCTGGGGCACGATGTACGGTCGCCGCTTGGCGCCGTGAGTATGGGTGCGCAAGTCCTGCTTCACGACCAGGCCTTACCGTCGAAAGTTCTTAAAGTTGCCCTCAGAATTTTCAACAGTTCTAAACGCGTGGACGAAATCGTGCGCGACCTGTTGGACTTTTCAACCTCGCACCTGGGCGATGGCATCCCGATCGACCCGTATACCGTCGACCTGAAGAGCATATGCCATAACGTGGTTGAGGAAGCCAGGACATTCCATCCTGACCGAAAAATCGAGCTTGCTTCTGACGGCAATTTGATCGGTGCCTGGGACGGACCGCGACTGGCACAGGCATTCTCCAACGTGATTTCGAACGCCATACAGCACGGCAAGCCGGAGGGAACCATCTACGTTGCGATCGACGGCGGGCAGACCGACATCCTGTTCGAGGTAAGAAACGACGCCGACGTGATTCCCCCTGCAAAATTGAGGACGCTTTTCGACCCCGTCAAAAGCTTCGCGATCCGGCCGCCCAGTGAGCGGACAATGTCGCGTGTACAAAACTTGGGATTGGGTTTGTATGTTGTGAAAGAAATTGTAAAGGCGCATCAAGGGCAGATCGCAGTGTCGTCGACCCAAGAGACCGGCGTCAAATTGACGATACGTCTCCCTCGTCTAATGCCGCATCGCAGGGATGACGACCAATGATGATGACCGCATCACGCGATAAACAGGCCTTGCTACCGCGTTGCACGCTAACCCGCCCCGAGGTTTAACGTCCCGCGGAGCCCCAAGCGGGTTTTTCTCTATTTGGCATCGCAAGGGGTACCGGCTACGTGCTCGATGGTAATATCTTCGCCGCACCTTTCGCGCAGTGGAGAATCAATGCAATCAGCAGTCAACCTGTGGCCCCTGGCCGGTGTCGCAGTCATCGTCCTCGGCTTTGTGATGCGCGCGCACCCCGTGCTGGTCGTGGTCGCCGCATGCGCCGTCACCGGCGTCGCCGCCGCCATGCCGGTGGAAACCATCCTCGCCTCGATCGGCNNGCCATGCCTCGATGGTACGGCCGCTGGTATCGCCCATGGCTGAAGCGGCGGCTGAACTGCAGAACGCGTCGCTACCCGAAAAAATGCGCTACCGGATCCGGGCGATGGCCGCCGCGACCGACAACGTCGGACTATTCTTTGGCGAAGACATCTTCGTGGCCTTTGGCGCGATCGTGCTGATGCAGACCATCCTCGGCGCAGAAGGCATCGCGGTCAATCCGCTGCACATGGCGTTATGGGGCATCCCGACGGCGGTCACGGCGTTCATCATCCATGCCTGGCGTCTCAGTCGTCTCGATGCCGAGATCCGCCGTGCGGGGACCGCGCAATGATCATTCTGCTCGATTACTTCTACCTCGTGCTGGGCGCGATGCTGACGATCGCCGCCTTCATGACACTGCGCGACAAGCACAATCCCAAACGCTTTACGACCGCGCTGTTCTGGGCGCTGTATGCCGTCATCTACCTCGTGGGCGAACGGATACCGCCGGTGATCGCAGGCGCCATCATGGTGCTGATGGCGCTGATCGCCGGCTTCGGCGGAATCGCGCTTGGCAAATATGGCTTCCTGCCCGAAGGCGAACGCCGCGCCAGTGCGCAACGCCTCGGAAACCGGCTGTTCATCCCGGCGCTGATCATCCCGTTTGTGACCATGCTCGGCTCGACGCTGCTGAAGGACGTCACCATCAACGGCATGCTGCTGTTCGAGCAGAAGCACCTGACTCTTGTGGCGCTCGGCTGCGCCTCGCTGATGGCAGTGGCTGCGGCCTGCTGGCTGACCCGCGCAACGCCGGTCCAGGGCATGCGCGAATGGCGCCGGCTGGTCGATTCGATTGGCTGGGCCCTGGTTCTGCCGCACATGCTGGCGGTGCTTGGGCTGCTGTTTTCCGAGGCAGGTGTCGGCAAGGCAGTCGCCCACATCGCTACCGCCTATGTGGCAATGGATTCGCGCTTTATCGCTGTCGCGGTGTACTGCATCGGCATGGCGTTGTTCACCATCGTGATGGGTAACGGCTTTGCCGCATTCCCGGTGATGGCGGGCGGTGTCGGCATCCCGATACTGGTCGGCGTGTACGACGCCAATCCCGCAGTGATGGCGGCCATCGGGATGTTCAGCGCCTACTGCGGCACGCTCATGACGCCGATGGCGGCCAACTTCAATATCGTTCCGGCGGTGCTGCTCGAACTGCCCGACAAGAACGCTGTGATCAAGGCGCAGATCCCGACCGCCTTGCCGCTGCTGGGCGCGAACATCGTGCTGCTGTATTTTTTGATGAACATGTAATAGGGCTATCGCCATGACCAGGACTGTGCTGCTGACCGGATTCGAACCGTTCAACAAGGAGACGATCAACCCCGCGTGGGAAGCCGTGCGCGCGCTGGCCGGTTGGGCGGGGGAGGGTTTCGTCGTTGAGGTACGCCAGCTGCCTTGCGTGTTCGGACAGGCGCAGGAGGTGTTGAAGGATGCGATTGGATCGCTGCAGCCGGACGTCGTGATCGCCGTCGGACAGGCTGGCGGCAGGGTGGACCTGTCGGTGGAGCGCGTGGCCATCAACGTTGACGACGCGCCGATTCCGGACAACGCGCAAATGCAGCTGGTGGACGAGCCTATCGTCGCCGATGGTCCCGCGGCCTACTTCTCGACGCTGCCGATCAAGGCGATCGTGCGCAGCCTGCGCGATGCGGGCCTGCCGGCCTCGGTGTCGCAGACCGCGGGCACGTTCGTATGCAACCATGTGTTCTACGGCCTGATGCACCATACAGCGGGTTCAGGTATCAAGGCTGGCTTCATCCACATTCCCTACCTGCCGCAGCAAGCGGCCGCACATCCGGGCGCTGCAAGCATGTCGCTCGCCGAGGTGATCCGCGGCCTGAAAGTGGCGGTCGGGGTGGCGCTGGCGGCCGAAATGGATGTGCGCGAAGCAGGCGGCCGCACGCACTGAAGCACCTATCGCTTCCTTGCTGGCTCCGGCCCGTACGCCGCCATAAATACGCTCACCGCGCGCTTGACCGCCTGCGCCACCTCGTCCGGATCGAGATCGCCCAGGACGTGGCACATGAAGCGGTCGAAGAACTCGGCCTCGTACAGCCCCTTCAGGTGCAGGCTCGCCGTGCGCGCGTCGGCGCGTTTCAGTTTTCCCTGGTCCATCGCCGTCGATAGGAACTGCGCGACTTCCGCCAGGCAGCGCGATGGACCTATCGCGTAGCACTTCTGCCCGAGGTTCGAACGTCCCGCCTCCGAGATCACCAGCCGCCGCACGTCCTGCAGGCTCGGCGAGTAAATGAAAGTCATCAGCCGCGTGCCGAAGGTCTCAAGGGCCTGGCCGATATGCTCGGTCGACAGGTCCAGCGCCGAATGGACCTCCGCGAACTCGGTCTCCGACGACTGCAGTATCACTTCAAAAAACAACTCCTCCTTGGACGCGAAGTAGTTGTAGATGGTCGCTTTCGATCCGCCGATCCGCTGGCAAATCTCACCCATCGAGGTCCGCTCGAAGCCCTGTTCACGGAAAACCTCTGCCGCTACATCGACGATGGACTGGCGTTTTGTCTCTGTTTTAAGGCGCATGGCAAGGACTTTATTTTGAACTGACCGGTACAGTTTAGCTTGTGAGGCAATAAACTTCAAATATATACTGTACCGTACAGTTCAGTTAAAGGAGTTTTGATGCCATCCGTGCCTCAACCATCGAAAGTGATCCGGCAGTTTGCGCGGCCAGCCCTGGCTGCATGTGTAGCCATCGCCCTTGGCGCATGCGCGCAGTTGCCGCAATCCGGCGGCACGCTGCGCATGCAGCAGCCCGGGTCCATCCCGTCATCGCGGTCGCTCGAGGCGCCCGAGATGCAGTGGCCGGCGGACCGCTGGTGGACGGCCTATGGAGATCCGCAGCTCGATGCGCTGGTTGGCGAAGCGCTGGCCGGATCGCCCGAGATGGCGGCCGCGCTTGCCCGCCTGCGGCAAGCCGAAGCAGCGACCCAGGTATCGCGTGCGGCCACGCGGCCACAATTGAGCGCAAACGCTTCGGTCACCGGGCAGCGCCTGAGCGAAAACCACCTGACGCCGCCTGAGGCCACGCCGGCAGGGTGGAATGACTACGGCCGTGCGACCCTCGATTTCAGCTGGGAGATCGATTTTCGGGGACGGCAGCGGTCCGCGCTTGCCGCAGCAGGCTCGCAGCGTGAGGCCGTCCGCGCCGAAGTGGCGCAGGCACGCCTGCTGCTCGCCTCTGGCATCGCTTCGAGCTACGCGGAACTGAGCCGCCTGTTTGCAGGGCGCGATACAGTATTGAAGGCAGTGCTGGTGCGCCGCAAGACCGCCGAGTTGATGGGGGAGCGCTTCGCCAATGGTCTGGAAAACCGTGGCGCCGCCCGCCTTGCCGATGCCAACCTCGCAGCTGCCGAGAGCAGGCTTCTCGACATCGACGAGCAGATCGGCTTGCAGCGCAATGCGCTGGCAGCACTGGCAGGGGCAGGACCCGACCGCGGACTGTCGATCCAGCAGCCGTCGCTGGCGCTGGGCCGCCAGTTCGGATTACCCAAGCACCTGCCGGCCGACCTGCTTGGGCGGCGGCCGGACATCGTCGCGGCGCGCCTGCAGGCGCAAGCGCAAGCGAGCCGCATCGAACAGAAGAAGGCGGAGTTCTATCCGAACGTGAACCTGACCGCCTTCCTCGGCGTGCAGTCGCTCGGACTGGACATGCTGGGCAAGAGCGGTTCGACTGTTGGCAGTGTGGGGCCTGCGGTCTCGCTCCCGATATTCAATGGCGGCCGGCTGCGCGGCGAACTCGAAGGCGCGCGCGGCGGCTACGACCAGGCGGTTGCCCATTACAACGCCACGCTCACGCGCGCCTTGCGCGAACTGGCGGACAACGCTATCAGCCGGAAGGCACTCAGTGCCCGCCTGGAGAAAAGCGAACTGGCCGTGGCTGCCGCCACTGAGGCGCACCAGATCGCACGCAACCGCTATGAAGGCAGTCTCGATAGCTACCTGGCCGTGCTGAACGCCGAAGAGGTGCTGCTCGACAGCCTCGACGCGCTCACCGACCTGCGCTCACGCTCGCTCACCCTTGATATCGCCCTGAACCGCGCGCTCGGCGGCGGCTACCAGCTCACTTCCCGTTAATCGATCCCGGAATTCCACATGACTCAAGACACTGCTGTTAACACACCAAACACGCAACGCCGCAACAAACTCCTGCTCGCACTGGGAGCAGTCGTCCTCATCGCGGGCGCAGCGGGATTCGCCTACTGGAAGCTGCACGCATCGAAGTTCGTCAGCACCGATAACGCCTATGCCGGGGTCGAAATCGCCCAGGTCACACCATCGGTCGGCGGCACCATCGCCGAGGTGCTGGTCAACGATACACAAATGGTCAGGCAGGGCGACGTGCTGGTCACGATCGACCAGGCTGACGCAAAGCTCGCGCTAGCCCAGGCCGAGGCGGAACTCGGCCTGGCGATGCGCCGCGTAAAAGCACACGCCGCCAATGACGGCGGCCTGGCCGCGCAGGTGGAGGCACGCAAGGCGGAGGAGACGCGTGCCAGCGCATCCATCGCCGCGGCCAAGGCGGACTTTGAACGCGCCAAGGTCGACCTGAAGCGGCGCGAAGCGCTGGCGCAGTCGGGCTCCGTGTCGGGCGACGAGCTGACGCGCGCCAAGAACGCCTACCTGCAAGCGCAAGCCAGCCTGGCTGGCGCCAATGCGGCAATCGCGCAGGCCCGTGCCAACAGCGTGGCCGCACAGGGAGCGCGCGATGCAAACGCGGCGCTGATCGACAACACGACCCAGGAAGCCAACCCGGAAGTGGCGCTGGCGCGCGCCCGCCGCGACCGCGCCCGCATCGACCTGGAACGCACCGTCATCCGCGCGCCGCTGGATGGTGTCGTTGCCAAGCGCCTGGTGCAGCTGGGGCAGCGCGTACAGGCCGGAACGCCGCTGCTGTCGGTGGTGCCGGTGCAGGATATGCACGTGATGGCCAACTTCAAGGAAGTCCAGCTGGAGCAAGTGCGCGCGGGCCAGAAGGCGATGCTGCAGGCCGACGTGTACGGCAGCTCGGTGACTTACCATGGCGTGGTCGAAGGCTTCTCGGGTGGCTCCGGCGCTGCGTTCGCGGCCATTCCGGCGCAGAACGCGACCGGCAACTGGATCAAGGTCGTGCAGCGCCTGCCGGTGCGCATCCGCCTCGACCCGGCGGAGCTGAAAGCGCATCCTTTGAAGGTCGGCCTGTCGATGAAGGTCGAAGTCGATACACGCGGCAGCGACGGCGTCTGACATGAGCCAGGCCTCCTTGTCGAAAGCCCCGGACGCTCCCCTGACCGGCGGCATGCTATGGGCGGCGGCCTTGATCCTTGCCTCGGCCAACTTCATCGCCGTGCTGGACATGACGATCGCGAACGTCTCGGTCACCAACATCGCCGGCGCCCTTGGCGCCAGCACCAGCCAGGCTACGTGGGTGATTACCTCGTATGCCGTGGCCGAGGCAATCACGGTGCCGCTCACCGGCTGGCTGGCGTCGCGCTTTGGCGCGGTGCGCGTGTTCACGACGGCGATGGTGCTGTTCGGGCTGATGTCGGCCCTGTGCGGCATGTCCAACTCGCTAGGCATGCTGGTCGTTGCGCGTATCTGCCAGGGTTTTGCAGGCGGGCCGCTTATGCCCTTGTCGCAAACGCTGTTGCTGAGGATATTCCCGGCCGAGAAAGCCTCCGCCGCCATCGGCTTGTGGTCCATGACCACGCTGATAGCCCCGGTGCTCGGGCCGATCCTGGGCGGCTACCTGTGCGACGAATACTCCTGGCCGTGGATCTTCCTCATCAACGTGCCGATTGCCGCGGGTTGCGCCTTCATGGGCTGGCGCCTGCTCAAACGCTACGAGGGTGCGTTGCTGCGCAATCCGATCGACGTCGTTGGACTGATGCTGCTGGTGGTATGGGTCGGCTCGCTCCAGCTGATGCTCGACGAGGGCAAGAACCTGGACTGGTTTGCATCGACGCAGATCGTGGTGCTGGCCTGCACGGCGGCCATCGGCTTTGCCGCTTTCCTGATCTGGGAGCTGCATGCGGAGCACCCGATTGTCGACTTAAGGGTGTTCAGGCACAGGGGCTTCAGCGTCAGTGTGCTGACCATCAGCCTCGCATTCGCGGCCTTCTTCGGCATCAATGTGTTGACGCCGCTGTGGCTGCAAAGCTACATGGGCTACACGTCGACGCAGGCCGGGCTTGCCACGGCATGGACCGGTGTGTTCGCGGTCTTCGTCGCCCCGCTGGCTGCGGGGCTGACCGCCAAGGTCGACCCACGCCGCCTGATCTTCGGTGGCGTGCTGCTGCTTGGCGTGGTGACGGCCTGGCGTTCGGTGGCGACGACCGGCATGGGGTTCTGGGACATCTCGCTGCCGTTGATGGTGATGGGGCTCGGGCTGCCGTTCTTCTTCATCCCGACCACGGGGCTGGCGATGGCCAGCGTGGACGAGGCGGAGATGGCGAATGCAGCGGGCCTGATGAACTTCCTGCGCACCTTGTCGGGCGCGTTTGCGACGTCGATGGTCACGACGGCATGGCAGGACCAGACCACCGTCAAGCACGCGGAGCTTGTCGGGCTGGCGGATGCCGACAACAGCGTGCGGTCGATGTTGGAGGGAACAGGCATGGCGGCCGATGCGGTGCTGCAGACGATCGATGGGATGATCACGAGCGAGGCCGTGATGCTGGCGACGAACCAGATATTCTCCATCGTCGCCATCGTGTTCGTCCTGGCGGCGTCTGTCATCTGGTTGGCGCCCAAACCTACAAGGGCGGTCGATCCTGCCGCGGGCGGACACTAGCTACGGGTCCTCCTGATGCGGGGCTATACTTGACACCCCTTTCAAGGAGTGAGTATGGCCTGGCTCATCATCAAGTACCTGCTAACGTCGGCCGTGGTGGTCGGCGTGTCCGAGATTGCAAAGCGCAGCGACAGGGTCGGTGCGCTGATTGCTGCGCTTCCCCTTGTCACCGTGCTCGCGCTGATCTGGCTTCATGTGGAAAACCAGCCACAGGCAAAAATCGCCAACCATGCCTGGTACACGTTCTGGTATGTGGTCCCGACGCTGCCGATGTTCCTCGCGTTTCCCGCCTTGCTGGGGCGGATCGGCTTCTGGCCGACACTGGTCGCCTGCGTCGCGCTGACGATTGCTTGTTTCGCTGCGTTCGCACTCGTCGTGCGCCGGTTCGGGATCGAGCTGCTGTAAAGCCAGTTTGGCCAGTAGTGAAGCGTCTATCGGTCCGTGGCGCGTATCAGGCGCGCCAGCTTTTCAACCAGTGCATCCATATCCGCTCCGTCCACCTGGGAGTAGCCGAGGAGCAGGCCGCTCCATCCATGCTGGCGCAGACCGGTCGTATGCGCGCTCAGTGCGCGCGCAACGATCCCCTGTTCAAGCGCCGTTTCCGCGATGCGGACATCGGACCGGGATGGGTCGGTAAATTGCAGTGACAGATGGATTCCGGCGGAGCTTCCATGCACGGCGACCACGTCCCCCATATGCCGCTGCAAAGCGCCCACGAGCACGTCGCGCCGGCTTCGGTACAGGCGCCGCATGCGCCTTAGGTGCAAGCCAAACTGGCCACTGCGCAGCAGATCGGCGAGGGCGAGTTGGTCCGCGGCGCGGCCGTGCGGCGCCATGTGCGCGAGCATCGTACGCAGCGGCTCGACAAGGCTCGGCGGAGCCACCATGTAGCCGGTGCGGATCGCGGGGAACAAGGTTTTGCTGAATGTTCCCAGGTAGATAACGGGGGCGTCGCCGGTCAGGCCCTGCATCGCCGGCAGCGGCGGGCCCTCGTAGCGGAACTCGCTGTCGTAGTCGTCTTCGATGATGAAGGCGTCAGCCGCCTTGGCGCGCCCGATCAGGTCGAGACGGCGCTGCATGCCGAGTACGGTACCGGTCGGATACTGATGCGACGGGCTGGTGTAAATCAGCTTCGGCGGATGCTTGTGCCAATCCTGTTCGCTTGGGTTGATCCCGCCAGCATCGACGACAATGCCGATGGTGCGTAACTGCGCTGCGCGAAACGCCGCGAGTGCGCCCATGTATCCGGGATTCTCGATCCATACCGTGTCGCCCGCGTCAACGAAAGTACGCGCACACAGCTCGAGGCTGGACTGGGTCCCACCGGTGACGAACACCTGGCTGGCGTCGCAGCGAACCCCACGCGACGCGCCGAGATACGCGCTGATCTCTTCGCGCAGCGGTAGCAGTCCGGCCGCTTCAGTGTAGTTAAGCTCAGCGTGGGTAAGCGATCTCCATGCCCGGTCGACCGCGCGGCGCCATGTCGGAATCGGAAAGGACTGGAGGGCCGGCACACCCGGTGCGAAGGCCCGCGCTTCGGTGACCGCGCTGGCCTGGGGGCAGGGTGTACGCATACGGCGCGGGAGCGCTGCGTTCACGGGTGGGCCCACTGCCGTTCCTGACCCCGGAATGGCCAGCGGTGCGACGATCGTGCCGCGCGAGGTGGCCGATATCAGGCCTTCCGTGGCCAGCTGGTCGTAGGCGTAGACCACGGTGTTTCTGGCAATGCCCAGTTCGGCCGCAAGGGTGCGGCTCGCCAGCAGGCGCGTGCCCGAGGTCAGGCTGCCGCCGATAATCGCGGACCGCAGACAGGCATGAATGATGCGCTGGCGCGGCCAGGCACGCGTGTCATGGTCGCGTTCGAAACTGCTCAGGAGAACTCTGTAGTCCATCTGCAATTCGCCCCTGTCTCTATGCCGGCGGCCGCCGTGGCTCAAGTACCAGCGCACGCGAGTGTAGCGCGTTTCGCGTGGCCGGTGGTTCTAAAAAATAGGAACGGAATGGCCCTACCGGTGGGACAGCCTGGTGGATATGATCTGTCTGCTTACTGATTCGTCGAACTGACTGGCTGCCCATGAACATCCACCTCCCTGCGCTCCTCGTCGCGTTAACCCTGGCCATGCCGCCCGCGACTGCGCTCGGCAGCGGCGATCCCGTTACGACTTCGGGCCAGCGCGACTTCGACGGTGAGATCGGCACCTGGGACACGCAGTTGAAGCGCTTGAGCGAACCGCTCAGCGGGAAGACCCGATGGCTCGAGTACACGGGAACATCCGTTGTCAAAGCGCTCATGGGCAAGCGCGCCAACCTTGTCGAGCTTGACGTGAACGGGGCTGCTGGCCGTATCACGGGCGTGTCGCTGCGGCTGTACCAACCCGAAAGCGGACAGTGGACCCTGCATTTTGCGAATCTGGCGAACGGCTTGATGACCGATCCGATGTATGGTTTCTTCAAGCAGGGAACGGGTACGTTCTACGGCCAGGACACGGTGCATGGCCGCATGGTGTCTGTCCGTTTCCTGGTCATACCGGTCAACAAGGACCAGTGGCGTTTCGAGCAGGCTTACTCGGCCGACGGCGGGGCGACCTGGGAAACCAACTGGATCGCAGTAGACACACGCCGCAAGGCGGATTAAAGGAGAATCGAATGGTGAAATTCTTGCTGGGTGCGCTAATGCTGACTTTGTCCGTGAGTACGAGCGCGAAGGATAAGAAGTGCTACAACCTGGATCCGGCCTTTGAGAACGAGATGGGGTACTGTCAGGCGGTGCGCATCGGCGATACCCTCTACATCGCCGGAACCGCTGCCTCCGGCGACATGCCCGTCGCAATCGGCAGGGTGTATGCGGACCTGAAGACAACCCTCGCCGCGCACGGGCTGACCTTTGCCGATGTGGTCAAGGAGACCGTCTACGCCACCGATCTGGACGGGTTCATCCAACATCACCAGGTTCGCAAGGCGATGTACACAGGAGGCTATCCGGTGGCGACCTGGCTGCAGGTGCCACGTTTGTTCACGCCGGCCTTGGTGGTCGAGGTGGAGCTGGTGGCCGTGTTTCCGTCAAAGTAGCGCTCGATCTTACTGCGCGAGCGCCTGCTCGGCCTTGGCCAGGTTGCTGCGGTAGCCGCCCAGTACACGATCATTCTTGCCCTGTTTTTCCGCGATCGCAATCGCATTCATGAACTGGACCTTTGCTTCGGCAGGCTTCTTCGCACCGAGCAGGACTTCTCCATAGCTGTCTTGCGCGTTGTCCGATTGTGCGTGCGTTTGCGCGTTCGCTTTAAGCACCAGTTCAGCCAGTTGCGGCTGGCCGCGCTTGCCCAGCAGTTCATAGCCGATGCGATTGATGTCCGCTTCACTGAACTTGCTGGCGCTGATCGCGGCAGCGACGAGGACTTCCGCTTCGGCGTCGCGGCCGGACTTAAGTAGTGCCGGGGCCAGCTCCAGTTGACGGAAGAGCGATGCGCGGGCCTGTGCGTACAGGCGGCGCTTCTCCTGGTCGCTGGCGAGTGACATCACTTGCTCGATAGCGGCGATGACGAGCTGGGGCTGTTCCAGGTGGATGTTATGGCCAGCGTTCGCGGTTACCGTGTGGATGCCTGTACTGAACTGGCGGAAGAAGCTCTCGTGCAGGCTGCGCCAGGTCTTCATGCCCTCCGTGGAGTGCAGGAAGAATTCCGGGTTCTCGTGCTTCATCGACGACGTCAGGACGGCCACAGGTACGTCGGGAAGGGGGCCTGCGATTGCCAGCTTGCCGCTGTCAAAAATGGCCTGCACATGCTTCAACTCCGCCTTGAATTTCGGCGGCGTGTAGCTTTCGCTGATCTTGATGTCCTGGGCTGTCCTGGCAGGATCGATCTTGCGTAGTTCGGCCTCGATGCGCTCGTCGCTCGCATCGACGAAGACCATGCCCGCGACCTGTGTGGGATTGCGCGCTGCGAAATCGCGGATCAGGAAGCCGCCATACGAATG
>CXWL01094443.1_pt1 | contig 18130 bp, 20 predicted proteins | sample 590931 | NCBI WGS metagenome assembly CXWL01 (sample SAMEA3498368, study PRJEB10139) | groundwater metagenome | biome: water well; material: biofilm material | place: Germany | collected 2015-04-27 | reverse complement strand
ACTGATGTCCGAGGCATTGTTGTACCCTTGGAACGAATACGTCGACATGCCCAGCGTGCTGAATTCGTAAATCTTGTCCGGTATCAATTCATCCCTGCCGCTGTACATGGAAATGTCAGGCATGCTGAACTCGTAAGCATGCATCTCGTCGCTACCGGGATAAGGCAGCGACATATTGGCAAAGGTCTCGGCAGCGATCTTGAGCGCAGCCTCTTGCTTCCCCGTCACCACGATCAACGCATGCAGGCCGTCTTTTCCACCATCACTTTTCGGCACATTAAATATTTTGATCTGGCCGCCGTCCGAAGCATCCAGTTTAAGGTCATATTTTGACAACACACCGCCAACAAAGGCCGTCGAACCGATCAGTATGTTATCCAGGCCCGGCTTGATATCCGGCGAATGCGAGAACTTCACCTTACGGTAATCGAAACGTCGCGCGATCCCCGAGGCTGCGATACCGACCATAGTCACCGCTTCCGGAGTCGAAGTATCGGCAACCATATTGATGGCTGCTTCCGGAAACTGTTTGGGATCAAAAATCCAGCCTGTCGCTTCACCCAGTTTCAAGGGGATCGGCCTCAATTCATAATCCAATTGCAGCGACGAATCCGCCACGCTGATATTAGTCCACAAATCCGGGGCACAGGGTTGTTCGCACTGATTCCGCATGTAATGCTGGGCAACCTGAAATGTCAGCGAGTTATAGCCCGTCTTCAGGCGCTCGGCAGGAATCTGTATTTCGCTTACCACCCCGGGAGCCTGGCTATCCAGTTTTAACTGAGTAATCAGCTCGTCGTTGATCTTCACCACCATTTGCGAGATGTCGCTGAGCATATTGTTCGACACCGTGTAGCGCAGGCTGAGCACCGCCTTGTTCACCCGCCAGCGTTCGGGAATAGGAATGGATATTTTCTGCCCACCGCTTAGGCAGCGCATTTCCAGTTCGTGGGCCGAAGTAAAGTTTTGTAGCGGGAGCTTGATAGTCTCGGCTTGCGCAATTGGGTACAGCATAAGCAGCGGCATGATCAGAGCAATGAACTTCATCATTTTTTGAATAAAGCACCCCGCCGCAAGCAACAGGGTATTAATGCTGCTTTCCAAGCAGTTGTCTTTCGACAGCCTTCGACCCAAGGGGCGGAGAGTTGACTCGGAGAGATTGAAAGTTGTTTGCATTATTTTTTCTCCCTGACACGTGTTTCTGGATTCAAGAATATGAATGACAGTGCTGTACCGACAGCTTTCATCATGCGAGCGAAGGCGCTTATTGTGACTACCCCGCCTTGAGCCAATAACTTGCCACCCGGCATCAAGACATAACGCAACATGTGCAAACTATCTCCGTAGACGAACCTGACTATCTTTGGATATGAAAACACGTCCACGATGAAATCAGCGCCACAAAGAGATTTTTCGCCGCGCTCGATCACGCGCTCTATCACGGATGCGAATTGATAGCCCTTCCCGTCTTTTCCGTTCATTTTTACGGTAACACGCTCACGCTCCCTGATTTTGAAAGGTAACTCTGCAACGATGCCTATACCGGTCAGCGAAACATCTTCTACCTCGCCCATCAAGGTCGCATCCAAGCGCGGGAAATATATCGTGGCTACGCCACTTGTATGGATGCGCTGAAGTTTGCGCGCATGTTTGTGATCCAGATACTCAAGCAAGAAGGCTGCTGCCAGGTAAAAGTAATACACGCACCAACTGGTGACTGCCAGAATCTTGTCGCGCAAGATGGTGGTGGTCATCCATTTGACGGCCAGCTTCCAGAGCTTGATCGACGCAAGCATGAACAGGGGCACGACACTGCTCAAGAAACCTTGCACGCCCGTTTTCATGAAATACCACAACATGCGGTAGGTGCCGCGCACCTCCGACTTGCGGTCCCAATTTTCCTGCCAGCGCCGGCTATCACCGAAAACATAGCTGACCACGTCTGCGTAGGAAACGTGTTGAGTGATGAATTCGCTGCCGCAGTAATATTTTTCGCTGTGGCTGATGGCGCGCTGAATATAATTTTCAAAACGATATTCCCGTCCGTAACTATCCTTGACTTCAAGCACCACTTGCTCATGCTCCCGCGGCAAGAAGGGTAGTTCAATTTCGAAACCAATACCTGTCAAAGAGACATCGCACACCTCGCCGGTATGGGAGGCGCCCATGCGCGGGAAATGCACGGTAACCGAACCGCCCGCATGGATGCGATGGAACTTGCGTATCTGTTTGCGCTCCCAGAACGCCCCCAACGACACCAGCGCTAAATAAAGGTTGTAAATGCTCCACACTACAGTCACCGCAATCACGTCGTGCAGCATCGGTTCGTTAACCCACTTGATGGAAGCCATGACCACCGCGATCACATTGATCGCTATGACTAAGAAAAACGGAGCAGCCAGAGGGCTGAGGTAATTCTTTTCATTGGTCAGCCCCTTGGGAGTAACTTTAAATGACGGTTTCCACGGATTAAGCAGCACGGAAAGCACGGCCGGAATCAGAAACAGCGACTGAACGCTCTCATAAATCTCAGAGAAGAAAGGCTGTCGCGTTCCATGATAAAAATAATCCATCGATATATACAGGCTCAATACGTACGGCAGCGTGAATGCGACTATTTGCAGCCAGGATGCGTTGTACATGCTCAACCCCAGAATCAAGTAAGCCGCCGGGGCGATAAAATAAATGAAACGAGGAAAACCGAAGAACCAGAAAAAACTGGAATTGAAGTAGGCGATCTTCTGCGGTAGCGACAAGCCTTTCCTTCCTAGCGGGTTGTTGAGCAAGACTAATTGCACCATACCCTGCGCCCAGCGCGAACGCTGGATCACATAATCGTCATAAGACTCTGGTGACAGGCCACAAACCATGGGCCGGTTGATATATATGCTGTTGTAGCCATGGCTGTGCAACAGGAAGGCGGTTTCGGCGTCTTCGGTAATCGTGGCACCGCTGATACCGCCCACTTCTATCAGATATTTCCGGCGCAACAATGCAGCCGAACCGCAGAAGTAACTGGCGTTCCAGAAATTCAGCGCGGGATGGATACGGCGATAGAACAAATCGTTTTCGCCTGAGGGATCGGACATACCCTCCAAGTTCTTTTCCATCGGCGTCGGGTTGATGAAAAAATGCGGCGTTTGCACCAGAAACAACTTGGGATCAGCTATGAAATGGCCGACGGTGTTTTGCAGGATGTCTTTGGTCGGCACATGGTCGCAATCGAGGAATAGAAGCAAATCGCCATCGGTATATTCCAATGCATGGTTGATATTCCCTGCCTTGGCCTGCTGGTTTGTTTCACGGGTCAGATACCCGATGCCAAGCTCCGCTGCCATCTGCCTCAAGCGGTAATGGCGTTCCCATGCCGCCATGCCATTTTCCGGGTCGTTGCGTTTGGCTTCGGTGCCGCCATCGTCAATGATATACACCCGAAGTTTTTCCTTGGGGTAATCCATCTGGGTGGCAGCAGTTGCGGTGATGCGGATGATATCGTCCGGCTCGTTATAAGTCGCGATGAATACATCCACTGAGGGCAACTGCTCCGTCTCCTTCGGCAATGGAAGGTGCTTGCTTTCCAACGGCCAGACATTGACGAACATGCCCATGATATAAATAACCAGTCCGTAGAGTTCGGCAAGGAAGAGCAATGACATCCCGATGAAATCAAGCGGCCCTGTGTAGAGCAACGTATCAAAGGCTCGCCACTGAATATAACGAAACGCCAAAAACGCTGATAAGCATATAAAAATCAAACGCCAAGGTTGCTGCCGGAATTTCCTGACTTTGTACATCAGCAAAATGGCTATGAAACAGCCCCAGCCGAGGTACATCTGTTTGGAAATATCGAAATAGGCGTAAGTGAAGTGTAGAAAATAAAACAGAATGCCGATCAAAATCACGCCCACCGCAGCGACCTGCCATGCTCGGTCATATTTACTTATATCCGGCATGATGTTTATTGTTTTCATGTACTCAACGCTGCATATCCGGCGCACCCGCAGAATCGACGGAGTGGCTTATCGAGCGCTTGCTTTCTGTCTGTTGCGCCGATCCGAAGAATTTCGAACCTAAGGTCAACAGCAACACAATGGCGATCAGGGCGGCTACCCCCCAAACCATCTTCATACCAGACGACCTGATTGGCACATTCAATTCCTGCCTGGGCAAGGCGTCCTTGCCGTGTTTATCGAGTTCGATTTCTTGAGGATTCCAGAATACCTTGTAGGCATTGAACGGCTCCTTTTTACCTTTAAGCGTGACCTGCTTAACGAAGCGGCAGTAAATCTCAGACTTATCAGACAATGCATTGTAAGTATCCTCTGACATCAGTATCCCGCCGGAGTCGGCGGATGACTCGAAACGGGAAGCGGTGTTGACCACATCGCCGAAAATATCGTGCGCCTCGACCACGCACTTGCCGGAGTGCATGCCGATGCGCATCAGCACTGTAAACTTGAATTTTTTCGACATATTGAGCGCATCCATTTCCTTCTGGATGCGCGCCGCGGCGCGCACTGCGTCGAGCGCATTTTCGAAATACGACAAGCTGCCGTCACCGATCGACTTTACATATACGCCATTATTTTCCTTGATCGCGGGGTGAAGAATATCGCTTTGCGCCTTGATCAACATGCGACTGACAATGTCGCCCTCATTCTCTGCAATCGTCGTCGATCCCTTTAGGTCGGTGAACATCACCGTGATGAATTTGTGAAATTTCTCATCGAACACCGAATCAAGCTTTGCGCGTTCGGCAAGATATTTTTCCATGTCGCTATCGACATCGCCGCTTTCATCCGTGTCGCTCTTGCCGGTGGCAGCGACGACTGTCTTCTCGACAGGTCGTTGCGCGCCGCCAGAAGTAACGAAGGTCTTTTCGGCGGGGGCATTCGACGAGACAATGGTCTTGTCATCGTCCTGGCCAGCAGTGCTCAACTGCTGTGCCGTATCCATGGCGAGGAAACTCTTAAGGTCATCGGCAAACTCGCTTGCATGCGCATAGCGTTGTTCTGGATTCTTTGCCAGCGCCTTGTTGACGACCCGATCCAGAAATGGCGGCAAATTCGCATCCAGCGTGGATGGCGGAGCTGGATCCTCATTGATGATTTTCTGCTGTATGGTGAACACGCCCTCGCCGGTAAAGGGCTTTTTCCAAGTTAGTAACTGATACAAGACGACGCCGGCGGCAAAAATATCGGACCGCGGACTGACCCCGGTGCCAAGTATCTGCTCCGGAGACATGTAGCCAGGCGTACCCACCATGGTTCCAGCCTGCGTGCCTTCCTGGTGATCTAACACCTTTACCACGCCGAAATCAGTGAGCTTCAGGCGACCGGACTGGTCGATCATTATATTTGCAGGTTTGATGTCGCGGTGAACGATGCCATGGGAGTGAGCGTAATCCAGTGCCCCCAACAGATCGATCATCAATCCCAGGGACTTGGTCAGAGGGAATTGAACACCGCTGTCGAGGAACTGCTTTAGCTCATGCCCTTGAATGAACTCCATCACAAAGTATGATATATCACCCTCTTCGCCAAAATCATAGACAGCCACGATGTTTGGATGATTGAGTTGCGCAACCGCCTGAGCCTCGCGCATGAATCTTTCGGAATAGTCCGCCGCCTGCTCCGCGTCAATCAGCGCACTTTTGATGATGGTCTTGATCGCCACATGGCGATGAAGTTTATTGTCTTGCCCCTCATAGACCACCCCCATCGCACCGCTACCCAGCACGCGGACAATCTCATAACGGCCCAATTGCTTTAATTCGCCCATGAAACCCCTTTATACTTAATGAAAACTTGGCATTCCGAAGTGACTATGGCAGATTTGCAGAGGAGATACATTCCATTTGTTAGTTTTCGCATACCCATTGGTTTTGCTGCTTTGTTTCTGTTTTGAAGTTTCATCATAATCCTCTTGCAGAAAAGGGGGAAGTGAGACTTAATTTGACCGAACCCCAAAAACCCCATAACCGGAACGCATCCATGAAGAGATTGTTTTTGGCCCAAATGCTGACTGAAATAAATTTCTTTTCCATCTGCAAAATGTCGAAAGTTGCGGCGTACTGGTTTATGGCTACCATCTTGCTTTCAGTCAGCACAATAGCCTCCTCCGCACCTGAAACTGGCTGGTCTTACTTCAAGCAACATTTCGTAGGCCCAAATGGTCGAGTGATTGATGTTGGTCAGGGGAACATCAGCCATTCAGAAGGTCAAGGAGTCGCAATGCTGCTTGCTGTCCACTTTGGTGACCGCGTTTCGTTCGAGCAGATATGGCAATGGACGAAAAATAATCTTCAGGTGCGCGACGATAATCTGCTGGCCTGGAGTTGGTCGCCTCAAGAAGGCATCACCGACAAGAACAATGCTAGCGACGGAGATATGTTGGTGGCATGGTCGTTGCTGCGCGCCTCTAATAAATGGCATGCTCCGGGATATCTGCAAGCCAGCAAAAAGATCGCACGCGACATCCGCGAAAAGTTGCTCCGCAAAACACCACAGGGGCTTATCCTGCTACCTGGGGTGGAAGGCTTTGACAAGCCGAATGGGATCAAAATCAACCTCTCCTATTGGATATTTCCAGCGCTGGACGAGATCGGCCAAGCCGATCCTTCTCCTGAATGGGATGCCCTATCCCAAACCGGCATGACCATTTTGCAGTATGCCAATTTCGGCAGATGGGGACTACCTCCAGACTGGCTGATACTGTCCGATAAATCTTATCCCTCCGACGGATCTTCAGAACGATTCGGCTACAACGCAATACGCATTCCCCTTTACCTGCTGTGGAGCCGACGCGAATCACCGGCATTGCTTGAACCATACAGGAAGTTCTGGGGGCATTTTGCAGGGGCCAAATTCCTCCCCGCATGGACTGACCTCAAGAATGACAGCGTGGATTCCTACGATGCATCAACAGGTGTACACAAGCTGGTGCAGTGGGTACTCGACAATGCAAGCTCGCCAGCCGCCCAAAATTACACTCTCGAAGGTACACAAGGATACTACTCATCATCGCTGTTTCTCTTGACTGAAATGGCCATATACGAACGCGATCTGCGGCGAGATTAAGCAAAACAGGCAGATTAAAAGCTCGCGACAGGCTGAATCGAACTACCTGTTCGAGCACACGTAAGGCTGATAAAATAAAAACATAAAAAATATCGCTACTCATGTAGCAAAATATTTGCAGCACTCGGGGGATTATCAACAAACATGTCACGTGAAGTCAGTTGAGCATCGTTGCTCATTGGCTGATGTGTATTTATTGATTATTGGAGTGTTGCGATGAAAATGAATAATGGCGGAATCGTCTTGGCATGGCTATATGCGGCTTTGCTATTAACTGGTTGTGGGGGTGGAGGTGGAGGTGGAGGTGGAGGCAGCGTTGCTAAAAATACATCTACACCACCTTCAACAATTATGATGGGCGGATCAAGTCAAGGCGCTCCTCTCAATCTTTCTGGAATAGTATCAACCATTGCAGGTTCGCCGATTACCGTACTTGGGTCTGCGCTCTGGACGGACGGCGCGGGTGCGGTGGCAACTTTCTCGTCGCCTTACGATATTACGACTGACGGAATTAATCTGTATGTAGCAGACGATGCTAACGGCAATATTCGCCAGATCGTCATTGCCACGGGAACCGTAACCACACTGGCAGGCCCCGACAGCGCGATTTGTGCTGCAAATGTCACAACTATTGGGGGTGTTACTGCTGCTCGATGCCCAAAAGGTCAGCTTGATGGAACTAGTACGTCAGCTCGCTTTCTTTCTCCTTCCAGCATTACGACTGATGGGGCGAGCCTATATGTGGGTGACCAACAAATCATTCGTAAAATTGTCATTGCTACCGGTGTGGTGACCACAATAGCCGGGGCAGCTAATGGCTATTTAGATGCCGTTGGAACTGCAGCTAAATTTTCTGCAATTACCTCCATAACTACTGACGGCACGAATGTATATGTGGCCGATTTTGCAAACATCCGCAAACTGGTGTTGGGAACTGGAGTTGTATCGACATTAGCCGGACCCGGTGCAGTGTTTACTTCAGGGAATATTGACGGAACAGGTTCAGCTGCAAGGTTCGGTACAACACTGCATGGCATGACTACAGATGGCACAAATTTATACCTCGCTGATTACCGCAACAGCTCTATCCGCAAAATTGGCATCACCACTGGTGTTGTAACTACATTGGCGACTGGTCTGTCTACGATCCAAGGTTTAGCTTCAGACGGAACCAACCTCTATACAGGAGGTGGATTTTTGACTACTTACAAAGTCAATATTGCTACTGGAGCAGCAAGTACTCTGAATGGATATGCAGGAGTAAATGGAATGACAACAGATGGGATTAGCCTCTTTGCGGCAAGTGCAGGTGCAAATTCCGTTGGTAAAATACAATAGGGTTAAATTGCCACCGGCAAAGCTGGTGGCTATTGAATAATAAGGGAGCCGTTCAGGGCAGCGAAACCATCTCTTCCCAGTGCCCGGATTCGTCTGAACCGGCGAGCCAAAATTCAACAAGCAGTCAAGCCATCTTTCGGGGTGGTTTTTTGCTTTTTCGGGATTCGGTATTAATGTAGTCTTCAGTTCGGCATAGCCCAACTTCGCTGTCGGCATAAAATCTCTCCGGCTTGCCTAACGGTTCAGCGAAGTGCTTCCCCGATTAATCCGATATTCGCGCGCACGCTAAAATTCAAACAGGTGCAGACGTAACGAACAGGATAAAAATGATACGAATATTTTTCAGGACGCTACGCTTGGCATTGATGCCATTCATGTTGCTTTGGGCAAAAGCTGGAAAGCCCAAGGGGATGGTACGCCCGGCTGACGAGCAACAAAAGATAGACCTGGCATGCAATGGGTTGGTGCTTTACCACTTTAGTACCTGCCCGTTTTGCATCAAAGTTCGCCACGAAATGGCAAGACTCTCTTTACCGGTACAACTTCGTGAGGCGCAACATGATCCCAGGCACAAAGCCGACTTGCTGCAAGGCGGGGGGAAAGTTCAGACGCCCTGTCTGCGCATCGAGGACGGTCAGGGCAATGTGCAGTGGATGTATGAGTCCAGCGAAATTATTCAATACTTGCGGCAGCGGTTTGCCTGATTCCGAATGGATTTCACTATAATTATTTCCCTGTTGCTGGTGGCGCTGGGGTGGTTCTGGATGAGCAGTCTTCGCGTCCTTGAGATTGCACGGAATGCCGGCAGGCAAGTTTGCATCAAGGCGGATGTGCAATTTCTTGATGACACGGTTGCCGGCATCGGGATAGCGCTTGTACGCGACGCGTCTGGGCGCAGGGTGTTGCGGCGCACCTATCGTTTCGAATTCAGCGAGACCGGCAACACTCGACTTGAAGGGAAAGTGATCATGCTTGGTGACAAGGTCGAGTCGGTCACGATGGATCCCTATCAAATATTGCAGTGAAAAGCCGGAGGATAGGCAATGCTATTTCAAAAGTGGATGGTCCCCGGGCAGCTGCTTTGAATACCAGATTGCAAGTTTGTGCCGCAAAGTTTTCTCGGCGACCTGATCTTCCGGCAAGGGCTGAATAACTTTATCGTGCACAAGCAGACGGTAAATATACAAGAGTTTCTCACTCGCCGAATCAGTGGCTTCAAACTCGACCACGCCTCGCCCCTCCGCGTACTTTACACCAGCGAGCAGCGCCTCTTTAAACAATGCCGTTTCATTTTTTAGTTTGTGCATGTCGCCTCCAGCATTTTTCAGGTTTTTCAGCGCAAACATACTACTTTTCTTCTTCCCCTGACAGCGGAAGAGTCGCTGCAAAGCAGCCGGGCATAAAAAAACGCCCGCGATCAGGCGGGCGCTATCTTGAAGAATTATGTTGCGGTATTACCTGGCCGAACGCGTAAACGGAAACACTTTGGTAAAGCCCAGAATGTCCGTCACCAGCAGCACGATGAAGATGGTGAACAGTATCCCGAGGATGTCACCGCCGGCGGGCATCTTGTCCAGCTTGCCCGCAACCTTCTGCACTTCCTGGTCGGTCAATGCATTCACCCGCGCTTTGGCGGTGTCGGCATCGATTCCCTGAGTTTGCAATTCCTTGCGCACATCTTCACGGTCAAGGAAAGCGCGAATTTGCTCGCGTTGTGTTTGCGACTGAGCGGATGCAGCTATCCTGTCCGTTCCCACCATCCCGGCATAAGCCGATTGGAACGGCAGGACAAGGCTCAACATACTGGCGATCAGCAAGCGGCTGGTCATGCGCATGAAGCGTGAATTCATTTCTTTCTCCCTTTAGATGTTCCGGTAACTGAATCAAATATGGACATTATTGTCCGCCTGGATCGCAAATATATTCCAAAGTCAGCGACGATCCGTCATTGGGTCCGGCTCAAGGCAAATAAACAATTTCGTCCCTGGATTTTCGATACAAAAAGTAACTATGCAAATACCAACCCAATACAAATCCGGTCATCAAAGTGAAAAATATCAGCAACGCACTCGATATCGAAGCTCTCCAGAATAAAAAACTGATCTCAACTGCCGAGACATTTTGAGCGATGAACACCACCGCCAGACTTGAGAGAATCAGTATCAGTACCAGTCTTATATTCATCTTTCAAAACCCCGTTAACGAACTGGCAGCAGTTGCTGATTACAGATGGACTGCGCAGCACACCCGGCAACACTTCACTTGAATTTGGCATGGGCGTCAGCCACGCCAGACTTAAGATCATCCCAGATTTTGTCGGCTGTTACCTTAACCTGCTCCCACGCTTCGCCACTGGCCTTACCCAACTCCTGCATTTTTTCCGTTGCCGCATGTTGTTTCGCGCGCAACTCTTTAATCTGCTCGGCACGCTTGACCTTCAGGTCGGCTCCGGCATTCTCCAACTTGGCTTCCAGCAAATTGATTTGGGCACCCCACTCTTTCAGTTGCGCCGCCCTTTTTTGTTTGTATGCATCTTGAATTTCCATGTCCTACTCCTTAATTCGTTAGCGGTTGCCCAGTCTTATTTGTTCGACTTGACTACCAGCCGGTTGTTAACCTTGTTGACGCCGGACACCGCACCAGCCAACGTATTGGCCATATCGCTATTTGACTGTGAAGCGACCGATCCGCTCAATGTCACCACGCCGTTTACGGTATCCACACTGATTTGCAGCGTCTTCAGGCCCGGCTCGGCGAAAATAGCCGCTTTGACCTTGGTTGTGATCTCGGCATCATCGATCACCATACCGGCTTTCGCGCCCTGCTCACCCAATTTGTCACCGACTTTTTCGGCCGCTTCGTTTATTTTCCTGCCGGCATCATCCGCCGTCTGATCTATCTTTTTACCCGCAGTCTCTGCAGGTCCCGGCTTGTCGCATGCAGCAAGCCCGACCACCAATAACAGCGAAATACCGATTAATTTAAGACTCTCTGAAATTTGCATTTGATTACCTTTTAATTTAAGACTCTCTGAAATTTGCATTTGATTACCTTGTTTGTTTTCGCATACAGCGCAAAAAAAAGGCTTCGGTAAAATCGCCGAAGCCCGGATATATGTTTATTTGTTGGTGTAGTTGAAGATGATGTTGACCCTGCGGTTTTCCTGCTGGCCCTCCAGGGTGGTGCCGTAGGAAACACGCCGGGTTTTGCCAAATGCCGCAGTGGAAAGACGCGTACGGGAAATATCAAGTTTATCCACCAGATAATTCACCACGTTCTGCGCGCGGCGTTGCGAGATTTCCATCGCCAACTCGGGGGTAACACGCTCTTTGCCGACGTATTTGCTGGCGTGCCCTTCCACTGTGGCGGTGACGGTTGGGTTCGCTTTCAGGAAATACGCCACTCTTTCAAGTCCGTCGGAGTACTGCGGTTGAATATCAGACTTGTAGGGGTCGAACTCTATTTCCATGGCCATGGTGACCCTGGCGGCTGCCACCTTGAGATCCGCGATATCCGTCGCGCATGCGATGACAGCATTGATGCGCCGGTTCGCCTGCCTCCCCACCATGGTGCTATTGTCCGCGATAGGGCGCGTATCCCCGTACCCGACTGCGGTCAGCCGCGAAGCGGCGATATGGAGGTCATCTATCAGGTAGCTCACCACGCTCTCCGCCCGGTGCTGGGAGAGTTTCTGGTTGTACTCACTGGTGCCGACATTATCGGCGTGCCCTTCGATCACTGCCGTGGTATCGGGATACTTCTTCATGAAGGTACCCACTACCGCAAGCTTCTCCTTCTCTTCGCGCTGAATATCGTCCTGCTTGATCTCGAACTGGATGTCGAGGATGCTGCAGTACTCCTGCGTCTTCACCAGGACCGGCACAATAACCAGTATCGGTTCTTCGGCAGCGACGGGAGCAGCTGCCGCTTTCTGGACGGGAGCCGGCTTCTTCTCGCCGAAACGATAGATCAGCCCGAGAGAATACATATTGATGTCGCCTTTATTGCCGACTGCATCGTCGACCCGGTAGCGCTCCGCCTCGACGCGCATGCCCAGAGACTCGGTGAAATCATATTGAAGCCCCAAGCCGGCCTTGTAGTTCATGGCGTTCTTGCTCGGATTCGGATTGGTCGGCACGGGAACAGCTCCGGTGTTGCTGAAATTGTCACTGGCTTGCGAGTAGATCAAGCCCAGTCGGCCAAACGCAGAGAATTTATCAGCCAGGGGAAACATGCCGACTGCATCGAAATTCAGACCTTTAAGTTTGATATCGCCGCTCAGTGTTCCAGCCGGTGTAGTGTTCGCCACAAAACCAAACTGTCCCAGACTGTAGTAACCCGCTTCAAGGGAAAAATTCTTGTTGTACTGATACCCGCCGAAAAGTTTATAGGCGGTGTTGCTGTTGTCATCAGCGATCGAGTTTGTGGCAAGACCGTTTCCCAATAGCTGGTCTGTGATTCGCGCGTCGTCGATCTTCGCTCTCGACTGGCCGATGTTACCGCCGACGTACCAGAATGAATCATCCTCAGCCACTGCAAATGAGCTGCTCATCACAGCGCACCCCACCAGACCCAGTATTCCTACGTTTTTAGCTACTCTTTTCATGTTTTTCTCCAAAATAACCTAGCACGATCCACCGTGTTCCATTAATTTAACGTACCAGCGGTTGGCCCCTAAAGGGAGCTTCCGGTATTTCCTGATGCAATTAGTTCTGCGTTCATAACGAATGCCTGAATCCTTACGGTACGGTGATGGTGGTGACTGAAGGAGCGGCCGCGCCAGTCAACACGATCGCACCGGCTCCACCTGCGCCACCCAAGACTCGACCATTGACCGTTGAGCCATCCAGAACTGTCGCATCACGACCGGCCAGTATGTTTCCATTCCAGGTTGTTCCCGATCCGATGGTGATATCCCGGCCGACCACGAACCAGATGTTTCTGGCCTGGGCTTGATTGACCAGCACAACCTGGGTTGGCAGGAGTAGCGTGCCGGAGTCGGTAAAGTCACCGGTGCCCCCTACCGTGCCCACCTTGACCACAAAGATAGCGTTGGCATCGTTCTGGGCATCGAATGTGACTACGCCAGTGGCTGCCAAACCGAGATTTGCTTCGTTATAGACCCCGGGAAGGAGCGTCTTCCCGGCTAATTCACCCACCAGGAATCCTGTGGCGAAAGTATCAACTTTGTTGAAGCCCTCAACCCACGCGGCATTCAAAGCATTCGCGACAGCAAGTGCTGTGGCACCAGCGTCACTATCGGTAGGGAAACGAATCAACCCATTTACCGTCAACCCGGCGGCGCTTGCCGGTTTGGATTCGACGAGGCAGTTGGCAGGAGTGCCGGTGGCATCGGAACAAGTTCCCGTTGGATACAACGCGACATTCCCGTTGATCACGGTGACACCGGTTGAAGTCATGCCGGCACGAGCTGCAATACCATAAGTCTCAGCAGCGCCCATATTGATGGCGAGCGGCACTACCGCTGCTGCAGTCTTGAAGTTCCATGCATAGCTACAGCCGATTGGTGTGCCCGTGGAACTCGTGACGGCAGTTGTGATGACCGCCGTGTAAGAAGTATTGGCCAGTAACGGCGACGATGTCGTAAAGGTCGCAACCATGTTTGTGCCATTCATGGCAACGGTACCGGGAACGATGGTTCCGGCTCCGGTTGTCATGTCCTTGAGCGTAAACGTGCTCAACGCTCCGGGCGTGGCGGAGTTGATCGTTACCGGATCCATAGCCAGGCTGAAAGTGGCAGTGATCTGCTTAACGCCAGTACCGATCGACACATTCTGATTGCCACTTACGGGGTTTGACGAAAGCACCGTGGGTATTGTGGGTCCTGCGGCTGCGGTACAGACACCACCAGGGAGGATCGCACCCGCCGGTGCACCGGGGATAACTCCAACACCGTCCCCACCCAGGATTGGATCGATGAGATCAACGTGCAAATCCAGCGCTTCCTGCTGACCATGCTCGTGTCGAACGTCCTGGTTGGCGTCGGCATCTGGATCACGTTCAAGGCAATTGGCATAGAGCAGGCCGGTGTGTGGGGCGTCGTCGCCGGCGTGCTGCACTCCGTTCCCTATCTGGGCCCGGCGGCAGTCGCGATCGCCGGCGGCATGGCTGCTTTCCTGCAGTTCGGGTCGCTGCTCCACGCGCTCGTCGTCACCTGCGTGGCGCTGCTGGTGGCGGGTGCTGTCGGGTTCGTTTTCATGCCCTGGCTGCAGAGCCGGTTTGCCGGCGTGAACGCCGCGGTGCTGTTCATTGCATTGCTGTTCTTCGGCTGGTTGTGGGGAATTTGGGGTCTGCTGCTCGGCGCACCGTTGGTCGCCATGGTCAAGGTTATCTGCGACCGGGTCGAATCGCTTAAACCGATCAGCGAGTTGCTTGGGCCTTGAGAGCCCGAACTAAAGTATCGGATATTTGAACGGGGAGGTAATCAAAATGAAAGCTCTTAAAAGATTTTCAGTGAATGCGGCAGCGGCAGTTCTGCTGTCGGGACTGGCGGGATGTACCGCGATCGGTGCGGGTGTCGGCGCTGTGGTCGGGTCTGGCACTACCGCCGGCATGGTGGGCGGTGCGGTGATCGGTGGCGTAGTTGGCTACCAGATGGGCAAATAACACCTGGGCCATCCATGCTCCTGTGCGCATGCCCGCTCGTTGCAGGCACAGCCGTATGTAAAATCTCTAGATTGAAAGGTCAAAACCATGCTCTATACCATTGCCGTTGTTATGCTTGTCCTGTGGCTGCTCGGCTTGATCACTTCTGTCACCATGGGCGGTTTCATTCACATTCTGTTAGTGATCGCCATCGTGGTTGTCTTGCTGAGAGTGATCAAGGGATAAGGTTGCCATCAAGCCGGTCAGTGTGCCTGGCTGTTATGTATGACACCGCACAGACCGCCTCTCGTTAGCGCCATATTGTCAAAGCGGCGTTGAATTTCGTCCCCGCTGATGATCGGCGGAACGCAAAGCAGCCGGCACCGCCGTTTTGTGTTGGCTGCTGTTAAAAATTGTAAATCGTTGCAGGTGCAATAAATATTCATTGCAATGATTGTGTGTGACGTTTAACCCAATGGATAGAAATAATGATGAAAACATTTAATCAGCCCAGATCAAAACAAATCATGCTCAGGATCGGTGCAGTTGTCTCTGTTGCAGCCTTCCTGGCAGCTTGCGCGAGCCCTCAGCCGCCTATCGAACAAATGGCCACTTCCAGAGCTGCCGTAAGTAGTGCCAGCAGTACCGGTGCCAATGAGTTCGCACCGATACAGATCAAGACGGCGATGGAGAAGATGGATGGTGCTGAGCGCGCAATGGTAAAGAAAGATTATGTGCTTGCCCGTCAACTGGCGGAACAAGCACAGGTCGATGCCCAACTCGCCGGGGCGATGGCGGGTACAGCCAAGGCAAAGAAAGCAGCAGACGCGTTGCAGGAAGATAGCCGTGCGCTGCGCCAGGAAATCGACCGTAATACCAGGTAATCAACGACGGAGTTCAACATGAAAAATATCAGATACCTTCCCTTGACGCTGATCGCAATCGCGATTTTGGCAGGATGCAATTCAACAACACATAACTCGTATCTCTCCGATGCGCACAACAGTTACAACGCTGCACGAGCCAATCCCCAAGTCACGAATCTGGCAGCGCTGGAATTGAAAGAAGCCGGCGACTCTCTGGGCAGGGCGGACAATGCCCTGAGCAAAGGTGAAAGTGCGGCCACAGTCAATCAACTGGCTTACATAGCCAATCAGCAAGTGGCGATCGCGCAGGAAACAGCCAAGCGGAAAACAGCCGAATTGGCAGTCGCCAACGCCGCTGCCAACCGCAATCAGGTCCGCCTTGAAGCGAGAACGGCTGAAGCCGATGCAGCCAGACAACAGGTGGCGATCGTGCAGGCTACATCCGATCAGCAAGCGGAAGAACTGGCGGCGGCCAGCGCCAATGCAGCAAGTGACCAGGCGCTCATTACCAAACAGGAACAGCAACTCAAAGAATTGAAGGAATTGAATGCCAAGATAACCAAACGTGGCTTGGTGGTCACACTGGGCGACGTATTGTTCAGTACCAACAAGGCACATCTGAAATTGAGCGGTACACACAATGTGAAAAAGCTGGCTGATTTTCTCAGGCAATACCCGCAACGCAACGTGTTGATTGAAGGCTACACAGACAGCACCGGCAGTGACAGCCACAATCAGCAACTCTCGGAACGGCGCGCCAATACCGTGCGCACGGCTTTGGTTGAGCTTGGCATCAGCAGCGATCGTGTCGCCACGCGCGGTTATGGCGAGCAGTTCCCGGTTGCCGATAACGACACAGCCGCCAATCGTCAATTAAACCGGCGTGTGGAAATTATCTTTTCCGACGACAACGGCAAAATCACTCAACGCTAGGCCTCTGCATAAGGCACCTTTACAGGGAAAATTGAAATGTCACTGGGAACTGTTCTTTTGATCATCGTGGTGTTGATGCTGATCGGTGCGATTCCGGGTTGGCCGCACAGCCGGGCGTGGGGTTATGGACCGAGCGGAGGGCTCGGGCTGGTATTGATCATCGTGATTATTCTGTTGCTGATGGGACGATTGTGATGTGTTCTGGAAATTTCGCAGGAAGGCTGTTAGTATCAAAACGCAATTTTATTAATCAAGGAGACAAGTCATGAACACGAAAACGATGCATTCTAAAAGCACCAACATTGCAGCCCCAAAAGACAAGCTCATGGAAGATTTGCGCTCAGTCGTGGAGGATGCGGAAGAGCTGCTGCACGCTACCGCCAACCAGGCGGGTGAAGGCGCGGCTGCCGCTCGCGCACGCATCCAGAAGAGCCTGCAGGTTGTAAAGGAAAATCTGGTTACAGCCGAAGAAGCCGTGCTTGAGCGCACCAAGCAGGCCGCAAAAGTCACCGACCAATACGTCCACGACAACCCCTGGCAAGCGATCGGCATCTCTGCCGCCGTGGGCGCGATCATCGGAATGCTGATCGCACGGCGCTAAGGTATGTCGGAATCGAGCGGACTGATGGAGTCGCTGAAACGGATGGCGAGCACCCTGCTCGCCATCTTCCGCACGCGGCTTGAATTGCTGTCCAGCGAGCTGGAGGAAGAGCGGCTGCGCGTGAGCCAAATGTTGTTCTATGCCAGCGCCGCTCTGTTTTTTCTTGGCTTGGCTATCATGCTGCTGACGGTATTTATCGTGGTGGTGTTTTGGGACAGCTACCGGCTGCAGGTGTTGGGCAGCCTTGCTGCGTTGTTTTTCATCGCCGGGCTGTGGGCATGGAACGCGCTGCACCGCGCGGCACGGGAAAGATCCAGACTGTTTTCTGCCAGCCTGTCCGAATTGTCCGATGACATTGACCGGCTTGCCCCACGGCCATGAAAAAACGTCTTGCCGACCTTGCTTACCGTCGCCGTGTGCTTTTGCGGAAAATCGAGGCACAGCGCATGGATGTGGCCGAAATTTCTCTGCAATGGCAACAGCCCCTGGCGCTGGTTGATGCGGGGGTGAAGGCGATGCGTTTCATCAACCATCATCCCGTCTGGGTAGCCGGTGGCGTAGCTGCGTTACTGGCATGGCGCCGCAAGGGTGTTGTCGGTCTGGCACAAAAGGGATGGCGCCTGTTGTACCTCTACCCTTCCACGCTTGCCTTCGGTTTGAAATTACTGTCCATGGCAACTCGCACCCCAAGTCAGGAACGCATGACT
>CXWL01112211.1_pt1 | contig 18133 bp, 21 predicted proteins | sample 590931 | NCBI WGS metagenome assembly CXWL01 (sample SAMEA3498368, study PRJEB10139) | groundwater metagenome | biome: water well; material: biofilm material | place: Germany | collected 2015-04-27 | reverse complement strand
CTGTTGGGGGAAAACACCATCTGCATCAGGCCGCTGCCGAAGTCCGGCCGGTTGACGCGTTCGCCCGGACTGGTGAACAGCAACAGTTCGATCATGTCGCGCACATGCCCGCTGTCGTCGGCGACGGCGGCGCGGCCGCGGTTGTCGAAGTGGAACGGAAAATCGAGTTGCATGCCTCACTCCTTGGACACTACGTTGCGATGACCCGGCTTTGCACAAAATTGACCAGGGGCACTCCCTGGGGTATTTGCTCGGCACTTTTGCAAACGCCCGAGCCAGGCCCGGTTCCGGGCGGGGGCGCCGCTTGCAGCAGCAACGGCTGCCCCATCACGAGCACGCGCGTGGAGACGTTGGCCCACTCGACCGTGATACACGGTTGCGGCTTGGTGCCGACGCCAAACGGAACCTGGAACGGGCAACCGGGCGCGACGTTGATCAGGTTCGATCGGACCGCCGCCGGAAAAGTGCCGACCAGGACGCGCGTCTGTACCGGTGCGGTGGCGCACGGAATTTTGTGCGTGCACTCGATGCTGGCGCTGCTGTGAAGAACGAATCCGGGCATGCTATTTCCTAGAGAATGGTCATGGCGCCAGTATTGAAATCGATCTGCTTGCCGACCATGAAGATCGACGCTCCCTTCCCGTTGGAAATGTAGATTCCCGAGTCATTGACCACGATCATCGCCCCGCCAATGGTCTTGAGGGTGATCCCGCCCGTGAACGGGGTTGGCGGCATGTCGCTGATGATCAGGGCGTGCTTGCCCAGCGACTGGATCACCACCGGAGGGCTGACCGGGTTGCCCAGCTGGGCGTCGGGCGGCACGTCGGTGGCGGCGATCAGGCGGCAGCCGTTCCAGATCGGGTAATTCAGGTCGCCTTGTTCGAATTGCACCCAGACGCCGGCGCCGACCGGCGGCACCATGTAGCTCGCGGCCGGTGCGCCGGGCGGGCCGGACAGTGCGAGCACCGGTTCGGCCCAGGTCGAAGGAATCAGCTTGAGCACGTCCGGCACGCTCAGCAGCAGACGGCCGCGCCGCTCCGGATCGATATTGACCAGTACGGTGCCGCGGTACATGCCGAAATATTTCTCGCACTCACTCATGGCAATACCCTCGGTGTGTTGGAAATGAGTCCGTCGCGCGACAGCGTGAAGCTCTGTTTGAACTCGCCGCGCTTGATGTTGTGGGTGACCGTGTCCACGTAATACAGGCCGTCGTAAGCCCTGCTGGCGCCGCGCACGCCCACCAGCTGGCGCGAGCGCAACACATGGCCGTAGCGCAGCACGTCGAGCGTGCCGTTGCCACTGATGGCGTCGGCGTTGTTCATCACGAAGCCGAGAATGTCGCGCAACGCCTTGTCGGGCATCATGGCGGCGCCGCGGCAAGCGAAATCGATCTTCGCCGGCGGTGTCGGCCGCAGTCCCAGCGGTGGCTTGAAGATGCTGACGTTGGGAATCGGAATCGGCACCGATACCCTGCCGGTGGCCGGATCGAGGATCATGTAGATGCGCAGCTTCTTGGCCAGGCCGTCGAGCGAAAAACTGAGCGATTCGACGTTCGAATGGGCGTCCATGTTCACGCTGAGCGCCGGCTGCGGAATGGGATGGCGCACGTCGGGGCCGAAGTAGGCAACGCTCTGTCCCGGCAGCGGCCCCGGCTCGACATAAAACACGTAGCCGCAGCGTTGCGCCAGGCTCCTGATGTAGACCAGGTCGGTGCCGACCTGAGTCTGGTGGCGTGCGGTGGGCGAGTCGACAGTGGAAATGATCGGCGGTATCGCCAGCGGCACGATCCCGAACACGGCATACGGCGCCAGCGCCGCGTACACCTGGGCGACGTCCGGCATCGAGGGATACGGCTTGGTCACCTCCACCACGTCCATCAGCACGCTCAGGTCTTCGCCGGTGACGGTGAGGGTCGAATGCCCCGGTTCGCTGCTGGGCTGCAGTTCCTGGCGCGTGACGATCCCGTCCATCAGGACGTTAGGCATGCCGCCGAGCGTGACGATGATGATTACACGGGTAATCATCGGGTCGAAATACCCGGCCGGCAGCATCGCTGTCAGCAGGCTCGACTTCTTGCTGACGGCGAACGTCAGTTGAAAGCCGCTGCGGTCCTTGCCGCTGGTGACCTGCACGCCGGTGACGGCGTCGATCACCGCTTGCGGCGCCGGAACGGGCCCTGCCGGGCCGATCAGCAAGGTCAGGTGGATGCCCTTAAGCATGTGGCGTCCCCGGAACGCCTTCCGGCAGCGTGATGCGCAAGGTCGTGCCGGGCTGCTCGGTCAACTGGTCCGGCCGCATCGCCCGGTTGGCGTCGCACAGGCGCCAGAATTGTTCCGGGTCGTCCAGGTAGCGCGCGGTGACGTTGTCGAGCCGCTCGCCTTGCAGCACCGTGTGCAGCTGCAGCAAGGCGAAGTCTTCGGGTGGCGGCACGAAGCGGCGCTGCAGGTAGGCAGTCTTGGCGCCGCTGTCATCGGTCAGCGTCAGCGTGTCGATGTTGTAGTAGCGGCTGGTAGGCGAAAACTGGTAATTGTTCATGGGATCCCCGTAATGCCGGCGCTGCGCAGCGCGCCACTTGGGCCGCGCCGGGCCAGCTGTTCCTTGTTCTTCAGGTATGCCATGAAGAGATTGCCGCCCTTGTGATCGAAGCCAAGGTCGTTCACGGTCAGCACCCGCATGCCCAGGCTGATCTTGGCGCGGATCGGATTGAGCGCGGCGTCGAAGGCTTCTTCGGTAATGCTCAATTCGGTCAGGCGCACTGGAATGATCCGCGTCGCGCTCCAGATGAACAGCGACAGCGGCGCCTCGGCCGGCGAAATTTCCAGGGTTCCCATGCCGGCCAGGCTGTTGCCCGATTCCAGCTGGGCGCTGGTCGGATAGGCGATGATCTCGAGCGCGGCCAGCTGTGGAAAAATGCCGAGCTGGGCGGTGGTGCGGTTTTGCTCGGGGAATTCGAGCTGATCGGTGGCATCGATCTCGGCATCGAGCTAGATCGTTTCGTTGGGCGGCCCCTTCATGCGCAGCGCTTCGAGCCGGTCGCCCTCGCCGCCCACGGCCTGCATCTGCAAGGTGCGCGTCAGCGTGTCCGGGTTGTATTGCAGCGTGATGATGCGCAAGACGGTCCCGGTGGACGGGTCCAGCAGGACGATGCCGCCCTTGAGGACGCGCGGCGTGCGGGGGGATGTGCTCATTGCGATGTCTCCATTGAACTTCACTCCTGTTCGCGCCAGTGGTTTGCATCCGGACCGATCGCATGAACGTATGTGCTTGGTCTGACCGAAATCAGCTAGTCAAACTGTCTACCGATGGCGCCGCCAGCGGCACCACCGCCGAGCGCCCCCAACACTCCAAACCCAAGGCCGCACAGCAACAGCCCCGCGCCGGTGATTGCGAGACCGACACAAACTCCAGCGGCAAAAGCCCCAACAAGTGTTCCGCCAGCAAAAGAGCCGAGCGCGCGACCCTGGGTTTCGCGGCGCGTAGGTCCTTCGGCGGTCACCACATCCTTCGCGGTGAGCGCGGCGCCAACAAACACCAGTCCCCGCCCGCCCCACTTCAGGGCCGGGCCGACCCAGCCGCCAAGCGGGGCGCCTCTTGCAGGATTGGCGACGATTGACAGAATCCTGGGGGCGCCGGCGCCCTTGCCGGCGGCCAGATCAATTCCCACCACGACTTCCAGTTCGGCCGCCATTCCCTCCGAGGCCTGCCCGCCGCGCTTGAGGATTGCATTCACCTTGCCGACGTCCTCAGGCTGAATGCGGACCCGAACCACATACGCCCTGTTCGAGGCGACGCGCGGCATTTTCGATAACGCGATATCAGGGGGATGCTCGGTCAACGAAAGGAGCGGACTGGCGGGTGTTCCGCCAGAGACTTCCGCGTGGACGCTCGTGATTCGTTTGAGCAGCGCTGCCTGGCCGGCATCGAGTCCCGCGATGCCTTTTGCCCTGATTGCCTTGGCTAGAGTGTCCAGCTCGGCCGGCGAGATGCCCGCTTTGCGAAAAATTTCAAATGCTTCGAACCGGGCGCTCAGCCCTGCCGAGCTGACTGCGGGTTGACTGTAGCGCGGCGCGAGTTCATTGCCGCGAAGGCGGTTTGGATCGAAAAAACCCTCGGCAGATTCAGGCCCGATGAAGCGTGTATAGACATTGGCACCAGCCGCGCCCGTTCCCGCTGGGATGGGATTGACAAAACGGCTCACGCCGGTGCCCGATGCTGTGAAGACACCGGGTAACCACGGTTCGATGTCGGACTCAGCAGATGGCGCTCCGACGCCGGGCCCGGCGAGAACAATCGGTGTTGCTCCGCCCGCTCCAGCGCCAAACAAACCGCCGATCGACGCCTGCAGGTCCGCCGGAAGCGCTGCTGCGCTACCAGTGCCGGCAAGCCCGACAAGCTCATAAGACAACTGCACCGGGACGAACTGCCGGGCTATTGCGTCGCGCGCTTCGCTCGCCGACGCGCCAGCGGCGCCATGCCGGGCNNGCGCCATGCCGGGCAGCCAAAGGCTTAGCTTGCCCGCCCCTCTCTTCGGTAGCTTCGATGAGGGTAGCCACTCGTCCCGCTTTTCCGATGGGAAGCAGGAGCGATGCGTTGCGCAGACTGCTGCGGAGGTCCGCCGACAATGGTTCGAGAATGGCGCGGGCATCATCGTCAGTCATTTCCGCCAGATAGCCAGCCGCTTGCGCGAAGTCCAGGGCCGTCAGCGCCTGGTAGAAATGCGCGGGGACGGTGACGGCGCTGGCGGCCTGCCGCTGAACGAGGGGGCGATTGCCGCCGCGAGAGTTGATCAAGGGATCGGCGGCGCTACCAGCCGGGCCCTCATTTCGCTGTCCGTGAGCGACGCGCATGGCGTCGGCGTTGCCCTGCTGCACGACATGCGTCAGCTCATGCGCGAGCAGGCGGCGCCCCGCATGCGTCGCGGGCGCGAAGCGTCCCGCGCCAAACGCGATGTGACAACCGGCCGTGTAGGCATGCGCGCCGATGTCATTCGCCGATTGCGCTGCGTCCGAACCGGTATGCACCCGAACGCGCGAAAAATCGCGGCCGAAGCGCAGCTCCATGGCTTGCCGTAGCAGCGGTTCGAGTGGACTGCCGGGTTCGGCGACGACAGTGTCGACGCTCGCCGGTGCCGGGTCTGTCCCGCCGTTGGGATTGCCTGTAAAACGCTGGACGCGCCGCGCCGTGCGCCTGGCACCGACTTCTTGCGACGTGGTCATTACCTGCTCGGCAACCTGGTCCGCTTCGCGTTCCAACGGGTCATTGCTTGCGCCGATAGCCAGTCGGCTCTGCAACCCTCTGCGCTTTTGCCCGGTTTCAAGACTTCGCCCCCCGCCCACAGCGAAGTTGCCGCAGGCGCATTGATGTCGCAGCAAGTTCCCCGCGGTCGAACCAGGCGCTTCGGCCTTCATGGGCCGTGTGCAATGGCTACGTGCGTTCATGGCCGACCTTTGCCTGGCGCGCAGGCAGGACATCGACAGGCAGCCGTTCGACCTTATTGCGGAGAACACTCATTGCGCCCGACTCCTCTTTTCTCCCAGCGTCGACGTTCGTTGCTGGGCAAGTTGCTCAAACTAATACGCCACCGACGGCCGCCGCGATCCGACAGCGTCGACAGACACATCAGAACTGGGTGCCGAGCACCAGGCCAAGCCTGAACCATCGGCTGCGCGCCGGATCGGCGGCGATATCGGGCGGCATACCGATGACACCGGCAGCTCCCAAGGTGGTGCCGAGCGCGCCTTCGACCCGGATATCGAAACGCATCGAGTCTTCGAGCAAGGGGGTGCGATAGCCGGCGCTCGCGCCCAACTCGCCATAAGCCGATTTGGCGCTGGTGCCACCCGGGGACGCACCCGAGGAACTGAACCAGCCGTGACCGACCTCGCCAAATGCGCCGGCCGTCAACCCATGCCCGGCTGCGCCAGTGCTGCCTTCGAGACCCAGCCTTGCGCCGAGGAGAAATGCGCTCACGAACGGCGGACCGCTGGCCCATATCGTGTTGAACTGCGGACCGAGCATGAATTCCCAGCGGCGCAGGCGATCGAGCGGGATACCTATCCCCAGCCCGAGCGAGAAATATCCGCCGGCTATTCCGCTGAGGGTGGCATGACCGGCGCCCACGGTGAAGCGGAAATCGAGCATGACCGGGCGCGCCTGCGCCGACAGCGTCGCAACGCATCCGGGAAATGCCTGCTCAAGGAAGACTTTGACCCCATTGAAATGCCGTTCGTGGAACATCGCGAAGCGCGAGTGCTGGCCCGGCCCCATCGCCGAGTAGTCGCGGCGCACGCGTTCGGGGCGGAACCACTGTGGCGAGACGGCCCTCAGGCGCTCATCCGTTTCCAGATATTCGTCGCCAAGTCCAAGCACCTGGTGGCCGCCTTCGTGCACCGCCGTAGACTTGTCCCATGACTTGGCGTAGATGGTGCCGGAGTCGGCCCGGCCCGCGCGGTTGACGACGGTGATGGTGACATCGGGGTGAGCAGAATCTTCGCGCGCCACGACGCGGATCGGCAGCGGCCGGTCGCCGCAGCCCGCAGGGCATTTTGCGCCCGCGAGGCGCACATTGAACCATCCGTTCAAGCCGCTGTTGACGGCCGCCAGTGTGTCGGTCTTGATGCGATTGAACGCATTGGCCGCAAGCGGCGGCACGGCAGTGGCAGCCGGAGGATCGTCCGGCCCGGTCGCCGCCTGCACAAATTTGTAGGACAAAGGAATGGTGACAGAACAGTCGGAAGGGTCGAAGCGTATTGCCATCCTGCCCCAGCTGATCACCTCAGCCGGCCTGGCGCCGCTGGCCGGCGCCGTTTCCCTGCGCTCTACCGTACCTTCGACGATGCCCGGTCCGCTGGCCGGCTGGTGCAGCGTGCGCACCGTGTCCTTGAATTCGGTCGAACCGCCGCCTGCGGTGTCGCGCTGGACAAGCGGCGGCGCGCCCCCTGCGCCGCTCTGCTGCACCACATGCGTCAACTCATGGGCAAGCAGGCGCCGCCCTTCGTTGGTGTGCGGTGCGAACCGACCCGCAGCGAAGGCGATGTGATGTCCTGCTGTGTACGCGAGCGCGTCGACCTCACGCGCCGATTGCGCGGCATCGATACCGGAATGCACCCGCACATGCGAAAAGTCGTGGCCGAAGCGTTGCGCCATGTCCTGTTGCACCACCGGCTCGAGCGCTCTGCCCGAACCGGCGAGCACGCGCTCCACACTGGCGGGCGCCGCATCGGCGCCACCCCCCGCCTGTGCAGTCGAGCGCTGCAATTGCGCTGGCGCGGTAGCGGAGGCGCAATTGGGCGGTGCTGCGACGATTCGATCGGCAAGCTGGTCCGCTTCCCGTTCCAACGGATCATTACTGGCGCCGATCGCCAGCTTGCGCTGTAAGCTGCCGCGGCGCTTTGCGCACTGCGCGCACTCGCCTGCGGAAGCAGTTTGGGTGGCGCAGGCACATTGGCGCTGCAAAATGCCGTTAGCAAGGGGCGAAGCGGCCGGGGCATCGACACGCCGGGTCGCGGTCGACTTATGCATGGCCGATTCCCCCATCTTGCGGCGCTGCAATGCGAAGGGCGGATGCGGGCGATGCTCCCTTTTCGAACCCGCCATACACGGCAGCGGCAATCTGCCGGCCCAATCCGGCGGCACTCACGCCATGCTGGAAATGCATCGGCGGCGCTTTAACAGCGGGCATCGCGCCGCCGCCGCCGAACCCCGGCGGGAGCCTGCCCGCAGCCAGCAAGCGGGCCAGTTCCTGTTGAAGCGCAGCTTGCAGTTGCGCGCGGTGCCGTGGCTCAAGCGGCAAGCCATCGAGCACCAGGCGTTCGATGTGCAGGTTGATGTTCATGTCTTGCCCTCGGTCGTTTCAAGCCAGCCGAAATCGGCTTCGTTGATGGGCCGCTCCATCTTGCGAAATTCGTTGCGCGCCGCCTCCAGCAGGAGCGGCATGGTGATGCGGCTGTCGCTGACCGACTGGGCGGCCAGAAAGGCGGCATTGATGGCGATGTTGCTGATGTTGCCGCCTGTGATATTCAGCCTGCCCAGGCGCGCGTAATCGAGCTCGCCCACGGGCGCCTGCGGCGGAAAAACACGCTGCCAGATGGCGATCCGCTCGGCCACCGCGGGGAACGGAAAATTGACCATGAAACGCAGGCGGCGCACGAAGGCGCTGTCGAGCGCGCTTTTCATGTTGGTCGCCAGGATGGCCAGGCCGCGGTAGGCCTCCATGCGTTGCAGCAGGTAGTTGATTTCAATGTTGGCGTAGCGGTCGTGACTGTCCTTGACTTCGCTTCTTTTGCCGAACAGGGCATCGGCTTCATCGAAGAACAGGATGGCGCCGCCGTCTTCGGCCACGTCGAACAGCCGGCGCAGGTTTTTCTCCGTCTCGCCGATGTACTTGCTCACGACGGCGGACAGGTCGATGCGGTACAGCAGCAGGTCGAGTTCGTTGGCGATGACTTCGGCGGCCATGGTCTTGCCGGTGCCCGACTCGCCGGCAAACAATACGCTGATGCCCAGGCCGCCGCTCATGCGTCCACGGAAGCCCCAATCGTCGTACACGGTCATGCGATGGGCGACCTGGCCGGCGATCTGGCGCAACAGGCGCTTTTCGGGCGCCGGCAGGGCGATGTCGTCCCAGCGCGCTTTCGGCTGCAGCGGCTGGGCCAGCTGGTTCAGCGCGGGACGCGACTGGCGCAGGCACTCGCGCCACAGCACGCCGTCCGGATCGGCGCGCTGCGCGGCTGCGCTCGCGGCAACGCCGTGAATGGTCGCCGTGTTGAGGTTGAATTGCGCCGCCAGGCGCGCCGCCAGGGGAGCGCCGCCCTCGCCCAGCGCCTGCAGCCATGCCGCGCGCTGTTCGTCATGGGTCGGCTTGACGACATCGTAGGTGGTACTGGCGCAGCCAGGGTCCGGCCACGGCTCGCGGGTGTCGAGGAAGGCGACGCCGATGCCACGGCTGAACCAGCGCCGCAGGGCCGCCGCCTGCGGGTTGCCGGTCCGCTCCAGTTCGCTTGCGTCGACATACAGGGCAAGCGGTTGCAGCGCGCATTCGCGCTGCCACAGGCGCAGCAGAATGTCCTGGTCGCCGACCTGGGCCGGTATCTGGTCGGCGCAAAGACGAAACAGGTTCACGCCCAGCCGGGACGCGGTCTGGCCCGCCAGCACCAGCTTGATCGCGCCGTCGGCGCCAGCCAATTGGAACAGCGGCAGCGACCAGGCGCCATTGGCATCGGCAACACGGGTGGCCATCTCGTCGACGAGGCGCGATTGCGACGGCGGCAATGGCTCAGTACCCGGGTGGACTGGCGTGGCGAACGGCACCACCCGGTCGTCCAGGTAGTTCAGGCCTTTGAGGTAATTGAGGATGCGCTCGTCGATCCTGAGGGCGCTGGTGGCGAGCGGCTGGGCGCCGGGTTGGTTGATATCGATCAGATGCCAAAAGCGCAACGGCCGTTCGGGCGACAAGGCATCCCACTCCGGCGCGTCGAATAAGGCCATGGCAAGCGCAAAGGTGGGATAGCTTCCGCCGACCATGACTTGCGCCCGTGAACATAAGGCTGGCATGCGCGTATCGAGCTCCATCGCAGCGCACAACAGCAGGATGTCGCGTTCGAAATCGGTCAGGCAAAAACGGGCGGCAAGCAGCACCAATGCAGGCGCGTGGCCCGATTGCATTGCCTCGGGCGGAGTCTGGCGCGTCCGGCCGGCCCGATCACCGCACCGGCGTTCGATCGGCGAATCCGGTAACCAATGCGGCTCCGCGGCAAGCGGCCCGGATTGATCGGGCGGCTGCGCCCCGGCCTGGCGCGCCATGCGTTCGAGGCGCTCGCGCAATGCGTCCAGCGACGCTGCCAGGAACTCGTCGTTGGCGGCCAGCCAGGAGGCGCGCGCGTTCATGTCACTGTCACCCGTTGCGCTACGTCGAATACAGGATGCGGCGGGTCGCCCTGCTGCAGCACCGGGATACTGTCGACGCCATCGACGCGCAGGCGCACCAGGTAGCTGCCCGCCTGAATGGCGGGCAGCTTGAATTTCAGCGTGCTCGGCTTGGACACATCGGGCGGCGTGCTGAGGCTCACCGGTTCGTACGCGTGCTCGCCGAAAATCAGGCGCACGTATTGGCCGTCCACGATACGCGGCGTGCACGTCAGCGTCAGCGCAACAGTTCCGGCCGCCGCGCTGGCGGGCGCTACCGCGATGCGCGGCGCCAGCGCGAAGGCGACCGGATTGCCCATCGACCTGGCGGTGTCCTGGCTCGTGAGACTGAGCGAACAAGTGTACAGGCCGGGCGCCCAAGCGGTCAGCGCGCTCGCCTTCTCCGTGACGTCAGGCAGGTGCACGCGGATGGCGCCGGCCGTGCCACCGGCCAGCGGCGCGAGGAAAATCGGATCTTTCAGACGGGGGCTGGAGAACTGCACCAGCACTTTGTCGGCGGGCATGCCGGTGCCGAGCAGCACGATGTCTTCGCCCTGGCGCGCCGCGGCCTGCGCGAACGGCGGGCGCACTTCCATGAGCCGCGCGGCCGGGCCGGCGATTGCGGTGATGCCAATCGACAGCACCGGCGGGCCAGCCTTGAGCGGCGCGCGGCTGTCGATCAGCACGACCGTCACTTCGTAAGCGGCCGAGACCCGGTACTGGGTCTGGAAAATGGTCCACAGCTTGGAGAGTTCTTCGATGCTGAAGCTCAGTGGCGTAATGCGCAACCGTTCGAACTGCGCCGCCACTGCGCTGGCCGGCAGTGCCAGCCTGAGCTCGTCGCGTCCGAGGACGGGATGGTCATGCAAGACACTCATCGCGCTGCCGAGCACGCGGTGACCAATCGCCTCGGCATCGGTATCGCCGCGACCGTAAGCGGTGATCAGATAGCGCAGGTTGATGGCCAGCGGCGGCGCTGCGCGCTCGCCGGCACGCACCTGTCCCGGCATGTCGAAGTTGCTCCATGCGGCGTTGTGCACAGTCTGGTATAAAAACAGGTTCAGTTGCGCCTTGCTGATGTTCTTGCGCGCCAGGTCGGGCGGCTGGGTCGTCACTTCCAGATCGGACAGCTCCGTATCGATGGCCGGCATGCGCGCCAGCAGCAGATTGCGCAAGGTCGTCGTGGCGGCGGCGATGGCCATCGGCTGACTCATCGCCGCTCCCCCTGCCGCTTCAGATACTCATCCAGGCTCAAGGGCTTCGGGCCGGACGCATGGTTGCCGGGCCTGGGCTGCGGCCCCGGGCCGGCACGCACTTCCACGCGGCCGATGGTGACATTGATGACAGGCGCTTGCGGCGCCGCGCTGGCGGCGGCGGAAGCGCTGAAGAGTGCGGCGGGGGCGCTGAAGAGTGCGGCTGGGGCGGCGAGCGCCGGCGCCGAAGCGACGGCGACGGGCAAAAGCGATGCGCGCGCCGAAGCGACAGGGGAAGGCGATGCTGGCGCCGCAGCGGCGGCGACGACAGGTGATGGCGGCGCCGGCACCATCGGCATGCCATTGGCGGCCAGGTGTTGCGGCGCCGATCCATCCGTATCGCCGGCGGCAGGCNNGCGTGCCGCTTGGCGGGAATCCGAAGCATTGCCGATGCATGTCGCGGCGTTCTTGCTGGCGCTGGCGACGGCGGCGCTCGCTCGGCGGTGTCGCCGCCCGCCTGCCCGGGTGCGGGGCTGGTCGGGGTAGCGGTGCCGGGCGCGGGCGGCATCGCCGGCGTGTTTGCCGGAACTGGCAACGCTGTCGCACTGTCCGGAGCCGTTGAAAGCGGCGTTGAAGGCGGCATATGCGGCGCGTCGAATGCGACACGGTCGCTCGGACCGGGTACGAGCAGTACACCGCGGCGGATTGAGCGAGCGACGGCGTCGGCAGCTTCGCCAGCCTCCCCGCCCGGCGGCGGCGTTGCCAGCGCGGCGGCAATTTCCGGCTGGGTCGACGATGCGACCATGTCCGGCGCAGGCCCGAACACGGGCATCGCAGCATCGCCATGCATGGGTTCGAACAGCGACGGCAAGCGCGGCGCGACCGGGCCGGCGGCGCCCAGCGCCTTTTCGGCAACGCGTGATAGAAAGTCGGCCATCATCGTCGCACCTGTATTCATGATCGGCACAGTTCCAGATAGACCTGGCGGCGCGAAGGACTGAGTGCGAGGACAGCGGCCTCGCACCAGCCGTAGGCGCGGGCCAGCACATGCACATCGCGCAAGGTATGTTGGGCCCAGGCGTGCAATTCGCGCCACAGGAAATGCGCAATGTCGAATACGCAATTCCAGGCGTGACGGCAGCCGGGACATGCGAAGCGCAATTGCAGGTCCGCATTCGGGTCGTGCATGGCCATCCGTTCGGTGATGGCGCTCACGACGGACGCGGGCAGCGTAGCGCATGCTGCTGGTTCGTCGGCGCCGTCGCGCACAGCGAGAATGCATCGCGTCAGCAGCAGCTGGCGCGCCGCGTGAACGCCGATGCCCGACGGAATAGCCAGCAGATCAGCACTGGTCAACAGGCGGAAGGTCACGCGGCAGCCGCCCGCTTCGATAAGCTGCTCTTCTTCGCCAGCGCCGGCGGTTTCGACGCGGAGATCGCGCAGGCGCACCGACGCTTCAAGTGGTTCGGCGCAGTGCGGGCATTCCGTCACCAGGTTGAGCAAGTCGCCGAACAGGTGTTCGCGCAGTTCGAGGAGCATGGTGTCGCGATGCCCGACCGGCAGAAGGGCCAACTGATCGATGGAGATTTCCGGATGCGCCAGTGCCGCCAGAACGAGGGCACGGCGGGTCGGCGACGCGGAAATCGCGCCTTCCCATGCATCGAGCAGCTCGGCGGGGGACGGAATTCGCATGGCGCGTCAAGTGGCAGGTTCGGTAAATTGCGGCTCGCTCGGTTCCGCCACGTCGTAATCGCGCTCCCAGCCTTCGTTTTCCAGCTTGATGTGCTGGATTGCCACCGCATTCGCATTGGCGTCGAGGTCCGACAGCGACTGGTACTCCGATACCCAGCAACGGTACAGCTTGTAGGCCAGCGCGAGCTGTCCCGCCTCGTTATAGACCTCGATGATGATGTCCTTGCGAAATTCCTTGAGCGAGACTTCAGCGCCCAATCCGGCGCCAAAGTTCCATATCTTGTTGGCCCATTTGTCGAATTCGCTGTCGTGCGTGACGCCGCGTTCGATCGAGACGGCGTCGAACTCGGTGCGGCCAGGCGACTCNNACTTGCGGCTGCTCGAAGGATCGCCACCCTCGCGATGTTTGACCACTTCCGTGGTGCGCTTCAAGCCGCCCACCTTGCTCACGCCGGCAACATAGCGGCCATCCCACTTGACGCGAAACTTGAAGTTTTTGTATGGATCAAAACGGTGCGTGTTGACGCTGAACTGGGCCATGACGTATCCCCTGTTTAAGTCTGCAATTGCCCAGCGATCTGCTGGATCTTGATGATGACGAATTCGGCCGGCTTCAGTGGGGCGAAACCGACTACCAGGTTGACCTTGCCGCGGTCGATGTCGGCCGCCGGGGTCGTCTCTTTGTCGCATTTCACAAAATAGGCATCGCGCGGGGTCATGCNNGGGTCATGCCCTGGAAGGCGCCTTGGCGGAACAAGTCGTGCATGAACGCGCCGACATTCAGGCGGATCTGTGCCCACAGCGGTTCATCGTTCGGTTCGAACACGACCCACTTCAGTGAGCGGAATAGGCTTTCCTCGAGGAAGAGCGCGGTGCGGCGCACCGGGACGTATTTCCATTCCGATCCGCGCTCGTCGTTTCCCTGCAGCGTGCGGGCGCCCCACAGAATGGTGCCGTATATGGGGAAAGTACGGATGCAGTTCACGGCAAGCGGATTCAATACTCCGTTCTCATCGTTGGTCAGCGCAGTCTTCACGCCGATGACGCCGGTCAGGCTGGCGTCTGTGCCGGCCGGCGCTTTCCAAACACCCCGCGTTGCGTCGGTGCGCGCGTACAGGCCGGCGACGAAACCGCAAGGAGGGTATTGGCGCGGACGATTTTCTTGCAAGATGTCCGGCGCAGTCACCCAGGGGAAATAAAACGCGGCGTTGATCGCGTTGGCGCCGGTCAGATTATCCAGGCCATTATTCGAGAAATCGTCGATTACGGCGCCCTGCTCGCAATCGGCGATCAGGAATGCGCGGCGGGCGCGGCAAAACGCTTGCAGGTTGCTCAAGGTCGCCGTATCGGTGAATCCGGGCACGCACAGCAGGTTAAACAGATCGATCCGATCCAGCTGGAATATGCCGCCCGTTCCGTTCGGCACGCCCAGTTCGCCAGCTTTAACAAAAGCAGCTTTGTCGGCTTGCGGGTCCAGCACCTTGTCTTTGGTGTCGTTCTTGAGGTATGCCGACTCGGGAATCTGGCCCGGCGCAGGATCAGACATCTTGGGAATGACGGTGTCGGTTGGCGGCTCGGTCGCAGCGCCGACAATTTCAGCATTGACCAAAGTGGATTCGTTATTAAGTACGCTGACGATGAAGCGCGGATCGGAGGAAATCATCGAAACGTTTTCGAAGACCTCAACGACAATCCCGACCTTACTTTGCCTGATGTTCACTACTTTCAACTGGAACCGAATTGCTTCCGGTGGCGGACCGCTTTGGACGATTTTTGTGACTATGGCGTAATCGTTGGCCCATTGCCCCGGATTCTTTGCAATTAATTTCAGCTTGCCATCCAAAGTGACAGTCGCTGATTTCGCGTCGTTTGGCACCAGGCGAATAATATAGGCGCGCTGCCCGCCATTCGCGAAAAAATGCGACACGGAATAGCTCATGATACTTTGAGCGTTAAGGCCGCCGAATTTTCGTTCGTAGTCCGACCAGCTCAAGACGAGTTCGGCGTGGTCCGTTGCGCCTTGCGGGGCCCATCCGACAAAGGCAGCGATCGATGTGGCTACGGAGGTAACGGTGCGCACGCCGCTGGCAAGTTCCTCGATGTATATGCCGGGATAAGATACCGCAGTTGGCATGGTTCGATCTCCTTAGAAATATTTACCTTGTGTAGCCAGTTGCGGGCAGAAAAGATGAATGCAACGCAGCGTTTTTCCGGTTCGATATTTTTAACTTCAGTCAAAAGCGCATGTTGCAGAAATGTCGAAAATAATGATTAGCCGCAGATCAAAATTGAATCCGCGCCGGCACCTTGATTGACTTTATTCGTCAATCGATTTACGCGTTTGATGTGCCTCATGTGCGCCTGATCCAAATTTGTCGCGTGAGCGAGAGCGTGTCGCCCCTGAGCTAGACTTCAATGCTTCCGCACTTGGACGAATCGACATGTGCAACCTTTAGAGATGAGTGTCCTTGGGCCGCGGTGCGATCGTATCGTTTATGGGCATGACTTTCACCTATAAGTCAGGCTGCAATTCGCCGCAAGTTGCAGCGGACCTGCCAGAGTACGCAAATACCAGGTATTTGAATTTACCAAGGTTTGCGTCCGCTTCTGTCGAAGCGCACTTAACGCTGAGAATGCAGGAGAGTCCGCATTAGTCGTCGTTCCGAGGCCCGATTGAAGAGTTTTCGTTTTCCCGACCGCCACGCCACGTTGACAACTACGCCAGGGGTATTGCGCCGACGATGCGTTTGACGGCGCGCCTGGGCTCCAGTCGCGCGGTCGATAACCCGGCGCAGCATGTCCAGCGTTCTGTCATCAAAGGTGATATCAGGCTGTCCGGCCGCCGCAAGCGCGATCTGCGCCTTGGGCCACGCGCCGGAACAGGCATCACGGCGCAGCTTGCCGCCATTCTCGGCATCAGCCAGATCTACAAGGCGGCGCCGCCGACGACGCCGATTATCATCGCCGTGCCCGCCGCGGCGCCAGTCTCCAAATAACCCGTCGCTAGCGCGGCGGCGCCGCCTCGGCCGGCAGCGCGTTCGGTTCGGCCTGTTCATCGGCTTGCGGCTGCAGCGCCCGCGCCATCGCGACGAGGATCACCGTCACAGCCGCCGCCAGCAAAAGCTTGGTCGTCAGCGACAACGTGGCCACCTGCGTCAGCAGGATGTTGTTCAGCGCCGCGGCCAGCACGAACAGCGCGACGGCCGCCACCGCCCACTTGCCGCCGCGCGCGGCCGAAAAATGGCGCACGTCGGCCAGCACGAACGGCGCGTGCGGATCGGCCTGCGCCACATCGGCCGGCCGCCAGCCGGTGCGCCGTCCCCAGATCGTCAGCCGGTCGAGCGGACGGCCGGCGCGCCGCGCGTCGCGCCAGACGTCGGCAAACCAGGTGAACTGCGCCCACACCGCGTTCCAGCTGTGGAACGGCTTGCGCACGCCGTACACGCACTCCTCGCCCTCCTCGATATAGGTGCCGAACAGCCGGTCCCACAGCATCAGCGTGGCGGCGTAATTGCGGTCGACGTAGATGTCGTTGACGGCGTGGTGCACGCGGTGCGCGCTGGGCGTGTTGAGGATGCCTTCGATCAGCGGCAGCTTGCCGATCAGCCGGGTGTGGATCCAGAACTGGTAGAACTTGTTGAACGTGAGCAGGACGATGAAGACGTCGGCCGGGCAGCCCATCACCGCCATCGGCAGGAAGATCGGCATGTGGAAGGTGTCCTGGAACGCGCCCTGGCGCAGCGCCGTCGTCAGGTTGTATTCCTCGCTCTGGTGGTGCGGCGAGTGCACGCCCCACAGGAAGCTGATCTCGTGCGACCAGCGATGCGCCCAGTAGTACAGGAAGTCGAGCACGACGTAGAACAGCACCCAGGTGGTCCAGGCGCCGCGGTCGAAATGCAGCAGCGCGTAGCGCTCGGCGATGAAGGCGTACAGCAGCAGCGCCGCGCCCTTGATGAACACCTCCACCGTCACGGTCCAGACGCCGCAGCCGATGCTCGCCAGGCTGTCGGCCAGGCCGTAGGTGCGGAAACGGCGCCGCCGCGCCACCCACCATTCGAGTCCGATCAGCGCAAAAAATACCGGCGTCGCCGCCGCCACCAGGGCATTGTTGTCGAGCATGAATCCATTCCACGTTGAGCAGCAAGGCGGCAGGCGCCGCAGACAAACTCATGCAACGATAGCGATTATTTGCAAAAAGTCAATCGGTGGCGGGGATTTACTTGTCGTGCGCCGCGTTCAGGTGCCGCTTCATCTGCGACAGCAGCTCGATCAGCGTGCCCTTGTCCTCGCCCGAGATGTCCTGCAGCAGCTCGGCGATCCAGCCTTCGTGCACCGCCGCCATCTCGGCAAAGGCGCGCCGTCCCGCTTCGGTCAGGGTCACGCTGTAGGCGCGCCTATCCTTCGGGTCGGGCACGCGCTCGACCAGCAGCTCGCGCTCGAGCTGGTCGGTGATGCCGGTGATGTTGCCGCCGGTGACCATCATGCGCTTCGACAGCTCGCCCATGCGCAGGCCGCGCGGGTGGCGCTCGAGCTGCGCCATCAGGTCGAAGCGCGGCAAGGTGATGCCGAAGGTGGTGCGCAGCCGGCTGCGGATCTCGTTCTCGATGCGCACCGTGCACGAGAGCATGCGCAGCCACAGCTTGAGCGACTGGTGGTGGTCCTGCGTCAGCCGGCTGGCCAGGTCGAACACGGGGTCGGTGTCGGGATCTTGCATGGTGTTTTATCCGGCGTCGCCGCTGCGTAGTTTGAATCGCTGCAGTTTACCGGTTTCGGTGCGCGGCAGCCTGGCCAGGAAGCGTACCGAACGCGGATACTTGTAGGGGGCGATCGCCTGGCGCACGAATTCCTGCAGCGCCGCCGCCATCGCCGGCGAGGCATCGGCGCCCTGCTCGAGCACCACGAAGGCCGTCACCACCTGGCCCCGCTCGGCGTCGGCGCAGCCGACCACGCCGCATTCGGCCACCGCCGGATGGCGCAGCAGCGCCTCCTCGACCTCGGCGCCGGCGATGTTGTAGCCGGCCGAGATGATCATGTCGTCGGTGCGCGATCGGTAATAGTAGTAGCCGTCGGCGTCGCGCTCGTAGGCGTCGCCGGTCAGGTTCCAGCCGTTCACCACGTAGTCGCGCTGGCGCTCGTCNNGAGGATGCAGGCCTGGTAGCCCGGCACCGGCTTGCCGGTGGCGCCGGGGCGCACCTGGTCGCCGGCGGCGGCGATGAAGATGTGCAGCAGCTCGGTGGCACCGATGCCGTCGATCATCTCGAGGCCGGTGGCGGCGCGCCAGGCGTCGCGCGTGGCCAGCGGCAGCGCCTCGCCGGCCGACACGCTCTGGCGCAGGCTCGACA
>CXWL01012872.1_pt2 | contig 18133 bp, 16 predicted proteins | sample 590931 | NCBI WGS metagenome assembly CXWL01 (sample SAMEA3498368, study PRJEB10139) | groundwater metagenome | biome: water well; material: biofilm material | place: Germany | collected 2015-04-27 | reverse complement strand
GCTTGGGATCGACCCTGACGGTGTGAACGGAACGGGCGCGCAAGGGTCAGTTACGTTGGCTGATATCGAGGCCGCTTCGCAACTCGGCGGGGCTGTGCCGACGCAGGTTGCCCCCGCTGCGTCCACGGTGAGCACCAGCGCCGCGACCGATCGCCAGCAGGAAATGCGCCGCGCCATTGCCGCCGCCATGAGCCGCTCCAAGCGCGAAATTCCGCACTACTACCTGAGCGAGACCATTCCCATGGCGCTGGCGCTGCAGTGGCTGCAGCGCCATAACGAGGGATTGGAGATCACCGGGCGCATTCTGCCCGCCGTGTTGCTGATCAAAGCGATGGCGCTGGCCTTGGCGCGCACCCCCGAGCTCAACGGCTTCTACCGCGATGGCCAGTTCGAGCCCGCCGCCGCCGTGCACGCCGGCGTGGCGATTTCCTTGCGCGGCGGTGGCCTGGTGGCCCCAGCGATTCACGACGTGGCAACCAAACCGCTGGCTCAACTGATGCGCGAGCTGGCCGACCTGGTCAAGCGTGCGCGCGCCGGCTCGCTGCGCAGCTCCGAGATGTCCGACCCCACCATCACCCTCACCAACCTGGGCGACCAGGGGGTGCAGTCGGTCTCGGGCGTGATTTACCCGCCGCAGGTGGCACTGGTGGGCTTTGGCCGGATTGCGGTGCAGCCCTGGGTGCAGGACGGCGTGGTGCAGGCCCAGCCCCTGGTGTGCGCCACGCTGGCGGCCGACCATCGGGTCTCCGACGGGCACCGGGGCGCGCTGTTTCTGGTGGCCTTGCGCGAGCTACTGCAGCAGCCGCGGGCGCTGGCCGACGCCCCCACACCGACTGAATATCAAACTGGAGCCCCCTCATGAGTAGCGAGCGCGCGTCACTGGAGAAAATGGTTCTGGAGTTGCTGTATGTGATCGCACCGGAGTTGGAGGGCGATACCCTGGCGCCCGAGCGGCCCTTGCGCCAGCAGGTTGACCTGGACTCGATGGACTGGCTGAACTTTCTGGTCAGCCTGCACCAGCGCTTCGGGGTAGATATCCCCGAAGCGGACTATGCCCGGCTGGTCTGCCTCAAGAATGTGGTCGACTATGTGCAGGCGCGGCTGCCCACTGGTGCTGCCGGTGTCCCCGGACAAGCGGGTGCATGATGCACCCATGAATGAAAAAATCCGCCTCCTGCTTGACCAGATGGCCGCGCTGGAAGAAGACTTGCGCCAAGCCGTGCACGAGCAGGAAGCCAGCGTGCTGTTTCAGATCAAGGGCAAGCGGGTCGAGTTCGAGGCGTCCATCCAGGACGCGCGTCGCCGGCTCAAGACCGGTTTCTTTCGCTGGGTGGTGACCTACCGGCCCCATCATTTACAGCATGATTGTTCCGCTGGTGATCCTCGATTTGTGTGTCAGTTTCTACCAGGCCACGTGTTTCCCGATCTACCGCGTCGCCAAGGTGCGCCGGGCCGACTACATCGTGTTTGATCGTCAGCAGCTTCAGTACCTCAATTTCATCGAGAAGTTTCACTGCACCTACTGCGCCTATGGCAACGGCCTGATTGCTTATGTTGGCGAGATCGTGGCGCGGACCGAGGAGTATTTTTGCCCGATCAAACACGCCCGCAAGGTGCTTGGCCGCCAGGCGCGCTATGCGCGTTTTCTGGACTACGGCGAAGCTGCGGACTATGCAGCCAGATTGGAGGCGATTCGCGCCGGGCTTGACGCCAAGCCACCGCCGGACAAGACCTGAGCGGGGCACTGCCTCAAGCGTGGTGCGTGCGAGCCTGCCGGCGCGGTGGCGGGCACGGGCAAGCCACCACGCGTTGTACCTTGCCACTGCGTCCGCGCGGCAAGGTGGCCCCCGATTTCTCGATCAGGTGGATCGGCCCCAGCCCCTGTTGCAGGGCAAAACCGCGCAACACGCCTCGGCAGCGCGCCAGTGAGGACGCCGCCTCGGCGCCGCTTTGCGGCAAACGCAGTTCCAGCGTGTGGCCATCGACCTGGCGCAACTGAAATTCGAACACGGCGGCCTGGTCCTCCAGCGCCGTGGTCAGGGCCAGCGGCAACAGGGTCACCGCCTGGCCATCCGCGCCGAGCATGGTCAGCGGGTCGTCGTGCCGCCCGGCCACCTCAATCACCGGCAGCGGCGAGCCACAGTCGCAGCGCTGGCTGCCCAGGGTGATCTGGTCGCCCAGGTCGTAGCGGATCAGCGGCTGCACGGTGTTGGCCAGATTGGTTAGCAGCGTCGTGTGGGACTCCACGCCAGGGCGAAGCGGGTGGTACGTGTCGTCGACCGGCTCCAGAATCAGCCAGTCGGTGTTGGCGTGCATGTGACCCTGGCCGCACTCCCAGCCGATGGTCAGGAACTCCGAGGCGCCGTAGCTGTTGCGCACGGCGCAGTTCAGTGACTTCTCCACCCACTTGCGCACACCAGGGGTCAAGGTTTCGCCGCCGGTCCACACCTCGTTGGGCCGATGCTTGAGGGTGCCGCGCGCCGCCTCGTCGGCCAGCAAGGCGGCCACCGTCGGGTAGGTGGAAATGATGGTCGGCGCATAGGTATTGAGTGCATCGATCAGCGACGCCGTGGACTGCAGGATGGAGAAGCTGCGCATCACGTGCGCCGCCCAGGGATTGAGCTGGCGCAGACGCTGGATCGATACATAGCTGGCAAAGTGGCCCGTGGTGGCGCCCACGAAAGCGATGCGTTCGCTCAGGTACAGCGGGTCCAGCCAACGCTGAAACGGTTGCGGCACGCTGCGCCGCAAGGTCTCCAGCGCGTCGTAGGTGGCCATCGCCTGGGCATCCTGCACGAACACGCCAGGTGGGCCACCGGTGCCCGAGCTCTCCCACACCAGGTACTTGCCCAGATAGGGCTCGGCGGCGCGGCTCGAGTCGGCGGTGAAGGCGCGCAGTTCGGGCAGCTTGAGTTGCGGGTCACACACCCAGTCATCAAAGCGCTGCATCAGCTCCTCTTTGGTGACGATGGGCAGCGCATCCAGCGCCACACTGGCCGCAGAGATGCCATGCAAACGCTCGCGGTACAGCCGCGAGTCGCGCGTCGCGGCTTTCAGTAGCCGCGTCAGGCGTGCGCGCTGCTGTGTCGCCAGCGCCTCGGGGGTGGCCCGATCCATGGCCAGCACCTCCAGCGCCACCCTGGTGGTCAGCAGTGAGTCGAACACGGCCGGCATGGCGGCGTCGCGGTGCTGCTTCGTCTGCCCGTCACTGGGCGGAAAAACTCGCCCGGATGGTGCGACCGTCGGAGAGCTGACATTGACCGTCGCCGCCGCCCGACATGCCGCGCGCCGGATCAACCATGTGAAAACGGCAACGCATTCGCTGGTTGTTGGTCGATTCGAGCGTGGCCACCACCTTGCCGCTGTAGTGGGTAATGAACCGAGTGGTTGGGTACGGTGCAACGAACGGGTGGCCCCAGTACGGCCAGTCGTGCCAGCCATGGCGCCAATGCACCCACAGCGGCGTCAGCACTTCGCTACGGGTTTGCTGGGTGATCTGGAAGAAGCGCCCCTGGAAAGACTGTCCCGGCATGGCTGCCGTCATACTGCCCGAGATGCCGCCGTCGGTGCTGGTCCAGATGAACCCGACCGGCTGCTCCTGGCCGCCGGTCGCAGCGACCTGCCCGCCCCCGGTGCCGGTGGTGGTGCACGCGGTCAAGGTCAGGGTGAGCGTGATCAGAATGGATACCAGTCTTGCGGTGTTCATGGTTCACTCCCGGTGGTTTGCTCGCGCATTGATACTTCCCAAGTCGCTACCACAGCAGCGACCCCAGGCCCGTGATCAGGGCCATCAGCACCAAGGTGGTCACCAGGCGCGCGGCGACAAAGCCGCGCGCGCGCTCGGCGGCGTAGCGCAGCGCGCCGAGCCGTTGCCGTGACTCCCGGCACAGTTCAAGGTGCTCCCGCAGCGCGTTCCATTCGATCAGCGGGGCCAGCACCGAGTCGCCGAAGGCGGAGGTGCTCCAGCGCGGGTGGTCCTGTGTCCCGGCGTTCATGCGGGTCCCCGGCTTGATCCGGCGCCAGCGGCCCGTTGCGGCGACACAGACACCTGGGGCTCCGGCTCGCGCCGGGCGGCGCTGTTGCGGCGGGCGGCACCGCCGCGCTGCCTTCGGTCCGAGTGGGCGCTCGGCGCCGAAGCGCCGCTCCTGCTGGTGTCGCGGCAAACCGCGCAGCCCTTGAGCCCGAGTTCCTCGGCGCGCAGCAAGTCCAGCTCGATCACCTGCACGCTGGTCACCTCGGGCAGGTGCAGCGTCTTGGAGATCGCACTGTCAACGTACGACTGCACCACGGACATTACCGCCAGTTGGTCATCGGCATCCACCTCGGCCGCCTCGACAAAGTAGTCCGGCTGGGGCGCGGTCGCGCCGTGCAGCACCCGGTACTCGCGCCAGGCAGGGTCCTGCACCGGAAACAGCACCGGTTGCCCATCAACCCCGCGCACGCGACGGCTGCCTTGCAGCGCCAGGATGGGCTCGATGCCGCTGGAGATGTTGTTGGCCAGCAGGCTGATCGAACCGGCCGGCGCCACCGCCAGCAGGTGGCTGTTGCGCAGGCCGTGCTGGGCGATGGTGTCCTGTATGTCGCGCGCCAGATCCAGCACGAAGGGACTGGCGCCGAAGCGCACCCGGTCGTAGGCCGGAAACGGCCCCTTCTCCCGGGCGATTTCGATCGAGGTGCGGTAGGCGGTGTCGCGCACCGCGCGCAGGATGGCGCGCGTCAACTCGATGCAGTGCGGCGAACCATAACGCAGGCCCAACATGGCAAACATATCGGCCAGACCGGTCACGCCCAGGCCGAGGCGCCGGCTGGCGTGCGCCACCTTTTCCTGTGCCTTGAGCGGATACAGCGACACGTCGTGGATGTTGTCCAGGAAACGCGTGGCCACCGCCGCCACCGCCTTGAGTGCGCCGAAGTCGATGCTGGGGTGTTTCGAGAAGGGTTGCTGGACAAAACGGGTCAGGTTGATCGAGCCCAGGTTGCAGCAGCCATTGGGCGGCAAGGGCACCTCCCCGCAGGGGTTGGTGGTGGACAGTTGCTCGCAGTACCACAGGTTGTTGGCGCGGTTGATCCGGTCGATGAACAACAGCCCCGGCTCGGCGCTGTCATGTTGCGCTTGCAGCAACTTGCGCCACAGCGTGCGGGCCGGCACGCGCCGGTGCACCAGGCAGCGTTGCGGCACGTTGCTGCCGGGCCAGATGCGCTCGCACAACTCGCCCCCCACCGGGACCGCATGATCACTCAAGGGGAATACCAGCGGCCATGGGCCGTCCTGCTCGATGGCACGCAGGAAATCGTCCGTCACCAGTACCGACAGCTTGAAATGTGGCAGCGCGCCGGGGGTCAACTTGGCCTGGACGAAGTCCTCCACATCGGGGTGGTCACAGCGCAACGTCGCCATCATGGCGCCGCGCCGCAGGTTGCCGGTCTCCAGCACCGATGTGGCTGATTCCCAGACCCGCATGTAGGACAGCGGCCCGGAGGCCACACCCCCGCTGGACAAGGCCGTGACACCGGCGGGCCGCAGGGTTGAGAAGTCGATGCCCAGGCCGCCGCCGGCCTGTAGTGTCACCATCGATTCGCGCAGCGCGTTGAAGATGCCCGAGACCGAGTCCTCGATGCTGCCCAGGGCGAAACAATTGAACAGTGTGACCCGGCGCGCGGTGCCCGCCCCGGCCAGAATGCGGCCGCCCGGCAGGAAACGAAAGTCGCCCAGAATCGCGCGAAAACGCTCCCGCCACTCATGGCGGTGGTGCGCCTCGGCACCCGACACCGCCAGCGCGACCCGGTCCCAGGTGGCCTCGATCGACGGCTCCAGCGCGTGGCCCTCGTCCAACCATTGGTAGCGTGTGCGCCACACGTGTTCGGAAATCGCTTCACTGAAAGGAGCCATGGGCATGGTCGCCACCTCTGAATTCTTGTAAGCGTTCAGCGTAGCCGCCGGCGCGCCTGGCGTCTTGAGAAAACGCAACCGCTGTTTATCGCGGCACGGCGAGCGGCTGCGCCACGGCCAGCTCCAGCCGGTCGCGCCCGGCGCGCTTGGCCTGGTACAGCGCCGCATCGGCCAGGCTCAACAGGGCCGCGAAGGAGGTCTCGCCGCTCAGACAGCCGCCGCCAATGCTGACGGTGTAGCCAATGCGCTGCGCCGCCACTTCAACCGGGCTGGTACGCACGCTCTCGACAATGCGTTGCGCCAGCGCGGTGCCGCCCTCGGAGGGGGTATTGGGCAGCAGCACCGCGAACTCCTCGCCGCCAAGGCGGCCTATCAGGTCCGACTCCCGCAGCACGTCCGAGACCGTTTTGACGAAGTCCTGTAGCACCAGATCACCCACTGCGTGGCCATACTGGTCGTTGATGCGTTTGAAATTGTCCAGGTCCATCATCAGCACCATCAGGGGCAGTTGGTAGCGGGTGGCGCGGGCGAGTTCTTGCTCGGCCAGATTGAGGAACTTGCGACGGCTCAGGGCGCCCGTCAGGGCGTCAGTATTGGCCAGCGCCAGGCTGGCCAACTCGGCCAGTTTGAGCGCGGTCACGTCCTCGTGGCTGACCACGATGCGCGCCTGTGCATCCCGCACGGCCGTCACCGTCATGTTGAACCAGCGCTGGTCGGTGGGCGTCAGGAATGGCTCTGGCAAATGAAAATGCGATACCTCGCCGCTGGCAACGGCGGCCATGCCGGCCACGGCGTTGTGCACGGTTGGCTGATGATCGCCGGTCATGACACCCAGGAACGGGACATAGCAGCCGCCAATGAATTCGGGGCCACCGGGAATGCCGCGCGCGTGCGCATAGGCGCGCCACGCCGAGTTGGTCTGCACCACAATGCCGTCGCGATCCAGTACCGCGAGCTGCACCGATAGTGAATCGAACACCGCTTGCTGGAACTGAACCGAGACGCGCAGCGCCTCCTCGGTCTGCTTCTGGTTGCTGATGTCGACATAGGTGCCAATCATTCGCAAGGGCCGGCCGTCGTCGCTGCGACTGACCACGGTGCCGCGCGACAGCACCCACTTCCAGGTGCCGTCCTGGCACTGGGCGCGGTGCGCGCTCGAAAAACTGGTTGTGGTGCCGCTCAGGTGGGCCTGAAAGGTCGCCATCACGGTGGCGCGGTCCTCGGGGTGGATGCGTGCGTTCCAGTTCTCCATGCGCCGGCCCAGTTCCTTGCGCGTGCAGCCCAACAGTTGGGCGAAGCGGCTGGAGAACGTCACATCGCCGGTTTGCACATTCCAGGCCCAGACGCCGTCGCCGGCGGCATCCAGCGCCAGCTTCCAGCGCACCTCGGACAGGCGCAGCTTTTCTTCCAAGAGCTTGCGCTCGGTGATGTCGGTCAGAACCACCTGCCAGCCCCCGCCATTGGGCAACAGGGCGATGCGCAGCTCGACGTGGCCCGGTGGCGCGCCTGGCTTGCGTTCCAGCAACACTTCGCTGACGTCGACCTCGCCGGACTGGGTGGCTTGCTCCAGGCGGACGTTGAACATCGGCCGGTCAGCGCTGGCCACATACAGCGCCAGTTTGGTGCCCATCAAACGCGAGCGTTCGCGCCCCAACAGCCGCGCCGCCGCCAGGTTGGATTTGCGGATCGCGCCGGAGCGGTCCAGCGTCAGGCTGCCCACTGGAGAGAAGTCGTACAACTCGCTGCTTTCGTTGAGCGCCAATTCGAGTTGCGCGCGGGCGGCGTTCAAGTGCTCGTTCTGCAACTCCAGCTCGATCTGGTGGATTTCAAGTTCTTCCAGCAACTGCTGCGCCTCGGGCAGCGTCAAGGCGGTGGCGGTCTTGGTCGTGCGCTCGGCAAAGCGCTGGCGCGCCAAGTCGCGAAGCTGCTCGGCGCTGACCGGGTTTCTACGAAAGGTCATCCGCCACACCTTGCGGATTCTCGCCGCCGCCCAGCGTCGCCAGCCGGGCCTGGGCGGCGCGCAATTGCGACTCCAGCGTCTTGTTCGCGGTGATGTCGGTGAAGATGATCACCAGGCCGTCGATCCGGTTGTCCTGCGTGCGGTAGGGCATGGTGCGCACCTTGTACCAGCGCCCCTGGGTGGCCGGCACGTCGCGCTCCAGAAACACCAGCGTGCGCAGCACCTCCTGCGCGTCACGCGTCATCTCGGGGTAGTCCAGATTGGTCACGATGTCGGTGATGGGACGGCCGGTATCGGCCGCAATCAGCTTGATGAGGCGCGTGGTCTGGGTGGTGAAACGACGCACCTTGAGCGCGTCGTCCAGGAACAGCGTGGCAATCTCGGTGCTGTCGAGCAGGTTCTTCATGTCGTTGCTGGCGCGTGACAGCTCGGTCAGCTTGGCTTGCAACTCGTGGTTGACGGTTTGCAGTTCCTCGTTCATGGACTGCATCTCTTCCTTGGAAGTGGTCAGTTCCTCGTTGGTGGATTGCAGTTCCTCGTTAGTGGATTGCAGCTCTTCGTTGGTGGACTTGAGTTCTTCCTGCGAGGTCTGCATTTCCTCCCGGGTTGACTTGGCCTCCTCGCGAGCCTGTAACAGTTCGTGGGCCAGGGCCTCCAGGCGTTCGGCATGGCCGCTGGGCTCGATCACCCCGGTGCGGCCGCGCCGGCGCGCCGGCGCCGGCGCGTCGACAAACACAACCAGTGCCATGGCCCGCTCGGTGGTCAAAGCGGGCAGCGGTTGCACCGTCACGTCGACCCGCTGCGCCGGGTCGTCCGGGTCGAGCTTGACGCCCTTGAGCGTACCCACGGTCTGTTCGAGCAAGGCCAGGTGAAAGGTCTCGCTCAGGGCTTGGCGCAGGCCTTCACGGGCCATGGCAAACAGGTTCAGGCTGGCGCGCCCGCTGGAGGGCTCCAGGTACTTGCCGGTTCGGCCGCTGACGTACAGCAAGTCGCCCTCGCCGCTGACCAGCACGGCGGCTGGCGCATAGCGCTGCAGCAGCGTTCGTTCGACCAGCGCCTGCAGATTGGGGGTGTGGGACGTGGCGCCGAGCGGCCCCGGCGCGCCGCTACTTGACTTCGGTCCGGCGCTGCCAAAGGCGCTCGGGAAGTCGGGTGGCAACACCCGCGCCGCCGCGTCAAGGCGGCGGAAGATGCGTGACTTGCCTGGCAGGGGTGCAAACAGCGCGGTGCCGGTGCTGATCGACTCGGCACTGCCCAGCACCAGCACGCCGCCGGGGTTGAGACTGTAGTGGAACAACTGGATCAGCTTGCCCTGTAGGCCGGATTCCAGGTAGATCAGCAGGTTGCGGCAGCTCAGCAGGTCGAGTTTGGTGAAGGGCGGGTCGGCAATGATGTTTTGCTCGGCAAACACCACCATCTCGCGCACCTCGTTGCAGACCCGATAGCCCGCCAGGTCTTCCACGAAATACCGGTTCAGTCGCTGCTCGCTCAGATCGGCCGCGATTGCGCGCGGGTACACGCCGGTGCGGGCAGTGGCGATCGCCTCCTTGTCCAGGTCCGAGGCAAAAATTTGCAGAGCGTAGCGATGGGGCGGGCGCATCGCTTCGAGCGCTTCCTTGAAGACCATGGCCAGCGAGTAGGCCTCCTCGCCGGTCGAGCAGCCGGGCGTCCAGGCACGCAAGGCCGCTCCATCGGGGTAGCGCGCCAGCAGCGCCGGGATCACCTCGGTCCTGATTTCGTCCCACACGTCCGGGTCGCGAAAAAAGCTGGTCACGCCGATCAGCAGTTCGTTGAACAGCAGCTCACCCTCGGGCGGGTTCTCGCGCAGGTAGCGCAGGTAGTCGCCCAGTCGCGTCAACTGGTGCAGCCCCATGCGCCGTTCGATGCGCCGGGCCAGGGTGCTTTTCTTGTACTGGGAGAAGTCATGCCCGGTCTGGTTGCGCAACTGGAGAATGATCTTGTCCAGCAGGCCGGTGTCCTTCTGATCAACCGGCAACTCGGTCTGCAGGTCGGGTTCGAGCCCGAGGCGCGCATGGGCGATGAAGGCCAGTATTCGGGCGGGCAGTTCCTCGGTGGGCGCGATCACATCGGCCACGCCGGAGTCGATGGCGCTGCGCGGCATGCTGTCGAACTGGGCCAAGGCCGGCGTCTGCACGAAACAGGCGCCCGCCGCCAGGCGGATGGCGCGCAGGCCCAAGGTGCCGTCCGACCCCATGCCCGACAGGATGACGCCGACGCTGTGCTCCTGGCGGTCCTGCGCCAAGGACTTGAAGAAAGTGTCGATCGGCAAGCGCAGGCCACGTGGCTCGGGCGGCTCCAGCAATTGCAGCGCACCGTGCAGGATGGTCAGGTCGCGTCCGGGTGGTATGACGTAGACATGATCGGGCTGTACCACCATCTGGTCGCTCGCCTGGACCACCGGCAGGTCGCTGTGGCGTTGCAGCAGTTCGACCAACATGCCTTCGCGGTCGGGGTCAAGGTGCTGCACGATGATGATTGCCATGCCACTGTCGGGCGGCACATGGGACAGGAACTGCTGCAAGGCGCCCAGACCGCCGGCCGACGCACCGATGCCCACAATGGGAAAGGGCTTGCTCTGGGGCAACGGCTCAGTGGATTGCACGCAACCTCCNNCATCTCCCGCAGCCACGAGATCTACCCCTCGAATTCTCGCAGCGCATCGAGCGAGTGAATCACAATCTCGCGCCGCTCCACCGAGAGAATGCCCAGGTGGTCCATCGCCGAGAAGGCGCGGCTGACGGTCTCCAGCGTCACGTCCAGATGGTTGCCGATGTCGCGCCGGGTCATCGGCAAGGTGAATCGCTTGGGCGAGTAGCCCATCGCCGCGAGACGGTCCGACTGGATGCGCAGAAAGCGTGCCACACGCGCTTCGGACTTGGCCGAGTGAGACAGGGCGTAACAGGTTTGCTCCTGAGCGATTTCACGGCTGATGGCCCAGTAGGCCATGCGTTCGATGTCGCTGCAGCCGCGACTGGGCGACATGAATTCGGCGGCCGGGATTTTGATCAGGTCGCAGTCCGTCAGCGCCACCACTTCGCTGAGGTACTGGTTCTTGCAAATACCGTCGTAGCCCAGCAAGTCGCCCTTCATCGGGAACGCGAGCACATGCTCCGCGCCGTTGACGTGGGTCATCGAGCTCTTGAGGGAACCGAGTCGAACCACGTACAGACCGTCGAAGGGCTGGCCCATGCGCAACGCCGGCTGCCCTGCCGTGAGGCGGCGCCGGCGGAACAGGCCGCAGTCGTCGGTATCCGGCACCTGACCCGTGAATTGCAGCAACTCGACCACTTCCTGTAAGGGGGACCAGCGCTCATCGTTCTCCAGTTTCAGAGCGGGGTGCGCCGTCAGGGACGGCTGCCACCTGGGGGGCGCACCCGATGCTGTTTGAAGGTTCATCACTTTGTGGCTCCCAAACCGGTCGCCGCACCCGGTGGGCGCACAAGCAATCGGTCAACGCAACTTTAGACACCGCACCGAGCGGCGTCTGTAGGGAGATCGTGACGACTGTTGCCAGCGTTGTTCGACAGTTGACGTTTGCGGCCCATGTCTTCGGCGCTGCCCTGCGCGGCTACCGCCATCGGGCGTGTGTGGCGACCGGAATCGGTGCTGGACTTGTCGACGAACGAGATGCGCAGGAGTGACCCCAAGGCAATTGCCGCGACGGCGTACGCTAACCACTCCAGGACGATCAGAATCACCTTGTTCATGCTGCGGCGCCTCGTTTGCGGGCTTCTTTGTGATCGATGTGCCTTTGTAGACCTCTTGCCACGGTCGAGACTTGCGGATTCTCAAATCGATTCGCACTCCTCCTTGGCGTGCCGCTTGGCTTGGCCCCTGCGTTTGAGACAACGCAAGCTCGCGTTCGAGTCAGCCCAGGTTCGGGTCGATCAGCTTGTAGCGAATGGCCAGCCTGACCAGGCCGGCCACGTCGTGCACGCCAAGTTTGCTCATCAGGCGGCTGCGGTAGGTGGCGACCGTCTTGGGCGACAGATGCAGGCTCTCGCCGATTTGCGAGCTCGATTGGCCCCGCACCACCATCACGATGATCTGGCGTTCGCGCGGCGACAGGGTGCTCAAGGGGTCATCCTCGTCCGGTCGGGTCAGTACCTGCAGCGCCAGATCGGCCACATCGGCGCCGAGGTAGCGCTTGCCTTGAACCGCTGCTTCGATGGCGCGCATGAGATCGCTGCCAGCCGAGCCCTTGAGCACATAGGCGCAAGCACCCATGCGCAGCGCCTCGGTTACCTGGCGCGGCTCGGCCGACATGGTGAGCACCACGCAGCGCACCGGCAAATGGCGGCGCTGCAACTCGGCGAGCAATTCGAAACCGGAACGCCCGCCCAGGTTAAGGTCGAGCAGCAACACCTCGGGGTTCAGGCTCAGCAAGTCGGCCAGCGCCTGGGTTGGATCGGCCGATTCGCCCACCACGCGGTGGCCGACGGTTTGCAGCAGGGCGCGCAGACCTTCACGCACGATCGGGTGGTCGTCAACCAGGTACAGGCGGGTCATGGCGTGGGCTGCCAATGAAAGCGCATGCGGGTACCACGGTCCGGGTCCGACTTGATCGCGACGGTCGCTCCGATGGCGTGGGCGCGCTCCTGCATGCCCAGAATGCCAAGGTGGCCGGTGCGCCGCGTCGCGCCGACGGGAATGCCGGAGCCCTCATCGACCACCTCCAGTTCCAGGGCCAGCGGCCCACCCGACAAGCGCACCGCGACGCAGGCCGAGCCCGAGTGCCGCACGGCATTTTCGATGGCTTCGCGCGCCACCATGAAGGCGGCGTACTCGACATCCGACGGCCAGCGCAGGGTGGACACCTCGGCTGCCACGTCGATCGAGAAATCAACCTTGGGTAACATCAGCGAGCGGTTGCGAAGCTCGTTGTCCAGCGAGGAGGCCAAGCCCTGTTCTTCCAGCAAGGGCGGGCGCAGGTCGATCAGCACCTGGCGGATCTGGCGGATTGCCTGACCGATCAGCATGCCCAGTTGCGACTGCAGCCGATCCACCTCGAGCGAGACTTGGCCAGCCTGAACCGCCACCGCCGTTTCGTGGGCCATGCGAATGGCCGCCATGGTCTGGCCCACCTGATCGTGCAGCGCCAGCGCCAAGCGTCGGACCAGGGTCTTCTCCTGCGACATCAGCCTTTGCGTCAGGTCCGACAATTGCACCCGGGTTTGCTCGAACTCGGCATCGGAGCGCACCCGCAAGGTGACGTCGCGCAGATTGACCATCAGCCGGGGCTGCTGCTGAACCATCACTTTGGAGATGGTGCCCTCCAGGTCCAGTTCCTGCCCATCGGCGCGAACGCCCTTGACCAGGCCCAGTCCCATCATGCGGCTGTGCGCGCCTGAGTCGACGAAGTGGTGGCGTTGCTTGGGGTGTTCCGCGCGAAAGCGCGCGGGCAGGAGTGTTTCGATCGGCTGGCCCTTCATACCTTGCGCGCCACGGCCAAAAATGCGCTCGGCGCCGGGGTTGAAGCTCAAGATCAGGCCCGCAGCGTTAACGCTGATGACGGCGTCGTGGGTTGAGTTGACCACGGCGGCCAGCGTGTCGCGTTCCTCGGCCAGGCGTTGTTCGCTCTGGCGTTGTTCGGTGATGTCGTGGAAGTAGACCGTCAGCCCGTGCTCGGAAGGGTAGGCCTTGACCGCATGCCAAACCTGCCACGGCTCATAACAGGCCTCGAAGCTGACGGACTTACCCTCCCTCGCGGCCCACTCGAACTGGACTTGGTAGGCGCTGCCCAACGCCTGCGGGAAACGCTCCCAGATGCCACGCCCCAGCAGTTGATCGCGTTGGCTGCGCATCAGCGCCTCGGCGCGGGCGTTGACATAGGTGAAGCACCAGTCGCGGTCAAGCGTGAAGAAGGCGTCGGTGATGCTCTCCAGCGTGGTGGCGAGCCGTTCAGTCAACTCGCGTTGTGCCTGCTCAAGGCGACGCTGCTCGGTCAGGTCCCGAATCAGCACCATGTGCGCGCGCATCCCATCGGCTTCGATGGCCTGGGTGACGGTCTCAACCTCGATCGAGGCGCCGCTGCGGTGCCGGTGGCGCCAGAGCTGTCTGGGCGGGCGCTCGTCAATCGGGCGTCCGAGCGCTTCCCGCAAGGACGGGTGGTCGTCCTCATGGTGAAGGTCCAGTAGCGTGAGTTCGACGAACTCCCGCATGCTGTAGCCGTACTGCGAGGCGGCCGCTTCATTGGCCGCCAGCACGCGCCAGGTGNNGAGCTGCAGTGAGTCGGCTGGACCTTGCGGCGATGGCGTCATGCGTGGGCCTCAAGTGCACGGATCGCGGCTGATGGCGACCAGGGACACGGTCCTTGAAAGGACCGTGTATGAACCATCTTAGTCACCAGCGGGCACCGCGTAAATGCTTGGCTTGGCTTTTGGCGCGCTAATTGACCCGGTCTTGAGAGTTGTCAATCCTTGGGGTGGCCCGGCGGTGGAACTACTCGTTTTCCAAGTGCGGCGGCGACTGGCCCTCGGCGGGCTCGCCGGTTTGCGGGTCGATCCAGTCGGCGATGCCGATCTCGCGTTCGAGCTCGGGCAGCGTTTCCTCTGAATCGGCCAATCGTTCGGTTTCCATTTCGATGTCGTTGATGGCCAGTTCCGTGGCGCCAAATAGCCCGCCCGGCGGCGGCGTGGTGCTATCGGTCGGCGAATCCGCCGACGGTGTTGGCTGTCGGTGCCTGGGTTTGGCGCCGGTGAGCGGCGGTTTGGGCTGGCCGGAGTGGGTCTTGCTGGCCGGATGGGCCAAGGGCTTGCGCATGGGATTCCTCCGTGGTGCCGAGTTGGCGATTCAATTGTTGAAGGCGCAGGCGAGCATGTCAACAGTGTTCCCAGAAGTTCTCGTTCCAGGGGCGTGCATCAATCTCGCTGGTCCAGGCGGTGCGGGCCTGGCGATGCAGATTGAACATGACGTCGGCGATGTGGTTCGGGTCGGACTGCGTCCTTTCAGTGGGGTCGGGCCGGTCCTCCTGAATGTCGGCGTCAATCACCAGGTGTGCCACGTGAATGCCTTGGGGCCAGAGCTCGCGCGCCATGACCTGGGCGATGGCGCGTTGGCCGAACTTGCCCACCGCCAGGTTGAGGTGGCCGGCGCGACCCAGTAGGGAGGAGGTTGACCCGGTCAGGATGATGGTCCCGCGTTGCGCCGGCACCATGGCGCGGGCGGCCTCCCGGGCCACCAGAAAGGCACCCAGGCAGTTGTGTCGCCAACCCTCCTCGAAAGCGGGCACCTCGACCTCGACCGCTTGCCCCGGTCCGAAGCATTGCAGCGAATAGACCACCAGGTTGGGAACGCCGTGGCGCGCCTGAACCTGTGCAAACAGCTCGGCCACCGACTTCTCGTTGGTGGCATCACAGCCGTAGGCGCAGGCCATGCCGCCCGAGGCCTCGATCTCGCTGGCCAGGTGGCCGAGTCGGGTCGCGTTGCGCGACGCCATGACGACCGACATGCCTTCAGCGGCCAGGCGTCGGGCCAGCGCATGGCCCAGGCCGGGACCGACACCCACGATCAGGGCGATCTCGCGTGAGGATGGTGGCGGCACCGGTTCCGGGTGTGGCACGCGCGCGCTGCTGGGGTGCGGCACTCTAGGCAGGGCGCGGCGCAGGCGCTGCCTGGAGTCGGGCGTGATGCGCACCGCCCGCTCGAACTTGAAGGCCAAGGCAACCGGACCAAACTTGATGGTGCGCAGTCGCTTGAGGTTCTTCCAGATGTTTTGGATCAGGGTGGGCGTGTTGTCGTAGAAGCCACGCGTGGCAAGGTCAGGCTGCATGATGGTCAGTCTCCATGGTGGTTTGAATCAATCGCTTGCGGCACCGCCAAGCCGACAGTCTCGAAGCGAGCCCGTCGATATCTTCACGTCGCCGATCAGTTGTTACGGTAGGCGCTGCCAAAGGGTCCGTGGTTGACAAATCGCAAGTGCGTGCACATCAGCCTACTTACCATGTGACACGCGCCTGTGTGTATTCGTGAGCACGGCGTCTTAATCTCGAGGAGTGCCAACATGACTGAACTGACCCAAGCCCACAAGGAGCACCTGATGGGTGACTTGCGGATGGTGATTTCCGACGCCGAAGAACTGTTGCGCATCACGGCCGATCAGGCCGGTCAGGGTGCGGCCGATCTGCGCGGGAGGATCGCCGCCCGAATGCAGCAGGCCAAGGTGGAACTGACCAACTTGCAGCAGGTGGCCGTGGCCAAGGTCCAGGCGGCTAGCCACGCCGCCGACCAGTATGTGCATGACAAGCCCTGGCGGTCGATTGGGGTTGCCGCTGGCGTTGGTTTGGTCGTTGGCCTGCTGATCGGTCGGCGTTAAACCTGATACTTTGCGGGACAGACCGGAGCGCAGCGACGCTCTGTCCCCAACTGATCAGGCGTGTTGTTGCCGGGCCAATGCCTACCGCTGGGCGGAAGGCGTCAGCGTGGCGCCGAGTTCGATGCGTAGGCGTACCGTCAGATCGGTCCGCGAGTCCGCATTGTCAATCGCTTGTTCAATTGTGATCAGGCCATTGGCGAACAGGTCAAACAGCGACTGGTCGAAGGTGTGCATGCCGATGTCATTGCTCTTGCCGATGACCGCGCGAAGTTGGTCGATTTGCCCTTTGTGGATCAGGTCGGCGATATAGGGTGAGCGCAGCATCACCTCGGTGGCGGGCACGAGCTGGTTGTCCACGCCCTGGATCAGCCGCTGCGCCACCACCGCATGCAGGTTCAGTGACAAGTCCAACTGAACCCGCTTGTGCGCATCCTCCGGGAAGAAGTTGATGATTCGTTCAATCGCCTGATGGGCGTTGTTGGCATGCAGCGTTGACAGACACAGGTGGCCGGTCTCGGCGTAGTTGATGGCGTGCTGGACGGTCAAGCGGTCACGCATCTCCCCGATCATGATCACATCGGGGGCTTCGCGCATGGCGTGGCGCAGGGCCTGATCGAATGACTGCGTGTCCACGCCAACTTCGCGCTGGCTGACGATGGACTGTTTGTGGCTGTGGACAAACTCGATCGGGTCTTCGATGCTCAGGATATGGCCCGACTGGTTCATGTTTCGATAGTCCAGCACCGAGGCCAGCGTGGTCGACTTGCCGGCACCGGCCGCGCCCACGATCAGCACCAGGCCGCGCTTGTACATTGCCAGGGTTTCGAGGATGGGCGGCATGTGCAGTTGCGCCACCGAGGGTAATTTGGATTGGATATGGCGCGCCACCATGGCGACCTCACCGCGCTGGCGATAGACATTGAAGCGAAAGCGCCCAAGGCCTCGCACCACGCAGGCCAGGTCGCACTCCATTTCGGCTTCGAAGCGGCTGGCCTGGGACTCGCTCAGTACAGATGCCGTCAGCGCCTGGACTTCGTCGGCGCGCAAGGAGGCGAAGGGCAGGCGCTGCACCTCGCCTTGAACCTTGATGGAGGGTGGCGCGTCGACCGTCAGAAACAGGTCGGACGCGTTGCGCTCGACCATGGCAGTCAGAAAACGATGCAGGGGATTGGAGGGCGGCAAGGCCAGATCTGACACGCTGGATGCTCCGATGGATGGTCTCGGCCGGTGTGGCCGATGCCCCGACAGTATCAAACCCGCACTGGCAAACGTCAATGGCTTGGCGGTTGGGGCTGATGGGGCGTGGTTTGGTTGCAGCCGGCTGGCGGGCCGGTGGCTGGGTTCTTGAACCGCGGCGAACGATTTGTGAGGTTTTTCAGAGTTTTTTTGGAAATAGCCCTAAATTCCCCCCTATATCTGCCGTTAAGAACTGTACGTACACGGAGAAAAGCCCCAGACCAAGACCGGGACCTTTGAACACTATGCACCTGCCAGCCATTGACCGATCAGCAAGTCTGCAGCCTACCGGCGCCGATCTTGCCTCGTCGTTGCCGGCCAGTGTTGTGCCGGTGGCACCGGTCAATCCGGGGGTGTCGGTGGTCTCGCCCAGCGTGATCTACAGCATCAGCGAGCTCGGACAGGCCCAGGCGGACAAGGCCGCCGAGGCGCTCTATAGCGGCACGGTGGACCCGGCTCAGCCCGGCTCGCAGAACGCCGCGGTCGAGCGTGACTGGACCATCCGCCGGCCTGAGCCCCAGAAAGTTGAAGACCCGCCGCCGGTGCCTATTTCCAAGCTGTTGCTGGAGTTCTTGCAGTCGGTGTGGCGCGCCAGCGGCACGGCAGTCGAAGTGGCGCAGTCACAAAACCAGAACCTGAATCTCAATCCGAACGCCACCCCGGGGCAGTTGGTCAAGGAAGAGTTGACCTACACCCCCAGCAAGATCAGCAA
>CXWL01007444.1_pt1 | contig 18137 bp, 21 predicted proteins | sample 590931 | NCBI WGS metagenome assembly CXWL01 (sample SAMEA3498368, study PRJEB10139) | groundwater metagenome | biome: water well; material: biofilm material | place: Germany | collected 2015-04-27 | reverse complement strand
GATATAGGGCAAGTCGCGGGCTTCCAACGCGGTCAGGAACGCGGTCACAAAAAAGCCGGCATCGGCCCGCACCAGTCCGATTCGATGCCCCGTCGGCAACATGGTCAGCGCTTGCGCGAGAAATTCTCGCACGCCGTTGGCCGTCCCCGCATTTCCCGCCCGCAAGGTCGCCCACAAGAGCCGCCGCCGTTCACTCAACCACGCCATCAACGGGTGATGGGAAGGCCGCCCATGTTTGATCGGATTATGTCCGATGCGACTCCCCTCGTGTGTGCCATAGCGACAGAACACGGTGGAATCCAGATCGAGCGTATGGCCCAGCAGCGTCGGCCGCAGGCGCTGCAACGACAATCTCATCAGGGCCTCCGACACGTCGGTCGTGTGGCGATAGGTGAACCGCCCGAAGCACCGCCGTACCGTATCGGGGGAGGGAAACCGCGGCAGCCCCAGCAGCCGGGACAACAACGGATCGCGCCGATAGCGGGTCAAATGTTCAAACCGTTCGGCACCCAGGGCCAGTCCGTACCACCAGGCCAGTACCACGTCCACGGCGGGAATCTGATTGTTCGACGTCTTCGCAACGGGAACGAGGAGTGGGACAAGCGCCGCACGCAACCCGATCAGTTCAAAGTACAGTCGCAGCAGGATGGCTCCGGCCCAGACGGTGATCGGATGGTCCGTAAACGCAAAACGAAGCTTGGGATAGAGCGGTGAGGCCTGATCTCGACGACGACGCATGCCAACCTCCTGGGTGACCAAGAGAATCTGGCTGCCGATTCTACCTCAATTCCAAATCAACTGCGGAATCCGGGATTATTGGGCACTCGAGTAGCGACTATAAGGAGGAAACAGGAGGTCCACGAAAGCGAGAGTAGAAAGAAGCCAGGGGAAGAAGTGTGCCAACTAGAGCAACGGTCGCTCGCTCAATGGGTTGTAGTTGTGGGTTCAGCTGAACCGAAGCCGATTCGATCCCTTGCCCAGCAGCGCAGAACCAGGCACACATCCCGCTCGAGTGAGTAGTCGCTTGATGGTCTGCATGGTGCGCGGCATGGCTGACGCTGGGCGCAATCATGAACCCGTTCACGAACACCGTACAGAACAATAGCGCCCAAACTAAAGCAGGTGGTTTTATGTTCCTCAGCATCTGAAATCGCCACTGAAGAGGAGCAGGAGTGAAAGGATAAAGAACAACTGTCAGAAATTTTCGGGCTGCGGGATTCACGTGATTCATCGGTAAGACCAGCTAGCTTGGACCGGCAACAAATACTAGGGGACCGTCACGATGAGTGTCCAGCACCCTTCGGCCTGCTTTCTCTGCTAGATGCACTACCGAGTCCCCATAGTTGAACCGCCCCCTTGGCCAAACCTTGCGCCATCCACAGCGCGGGCCCACCATTAGAATTAGCGAAACCCATCGAACAACAGCACGAGCGAGTCAGATCATCGAAGACAGTGTGACCGGGTATTATGCCCATCCAGCCGAAGAGGCAGCGTAAGAATCCTGGAGCACCGGGTAGACAGTTGGGCTCCTGCGCTCTCCTTCCAGTCGCCTCGATCTGCATCACCGCATCTTAGCCACCCTCGAGCAATCGTTGCACTTTCTCCACATACATCTCAGTAGTCGCAATAGTACTGATGCGCATCATCTTCTGCACCCGTGTGGGATTTGCGTCATTCCGCAGGGGGAAGGTCGGGGTAGATCGATCGTCTTTGCTGTTGCCTCCGTGTTTAGTGACTGGCAGACCACCTCATCGTTCACGGTCTTTCCCCCGTTCCCGTTCAGTCTCCGGAGTACGATCAGGTGAATTGAGATAGCGCACGAGCTCCACGGCCAGTTGGCGGTCCTCTCCTCGATCGGATCTGGCGAGTGTCCTCATAATCTGTTGGTAGTAGTGCATCACCTCTCGCTGTTTCCCCGGCATCTGCGTCTGTCGTTTCTGACGATCGATCAATTTCGCTTTGGTGGTGCGATCACGAAGATGCTGAACTCTCCACCGTTCGTGCGTCCTGCGGTGAATCCGGCTCGTCGTGCTGGCCTCAATGCCATGTTCGCGTAACGCCTCCGCAAACCCTTCTCGCCAGCGCTGCAGATCGGCCTTTCTTGGATTTAGGCGCATCTCGTCGAAACCGGCGGCCTTCACCGTCAGGTGGACATGCGGATGCGGAGAGGGGTTCGGATCCGGATCGGTTTCGAAGGTGTGCAGCACCATCGCGTACTGAAACCCTGAAAACTCCCGCTTGGCCAAGTCACGGGCTGCCCGTTGGACGGACAACGGATCGGTCCTGGTCGGCATGGAGAGGACGAGATGAAAGGCATCACGCATGGTTGAGTCCGTCGCAATCGGCATCCCCCCATCGCGCCATTCGGCTTTCAGCTCAGCCACGGCATCCTTTCCAAGAATCACCTGACCGTCTTGATCCTCGATCTCGAGTTGGCCATCGCGAGAAATGTAGGTGAGGTTGTTCGAGATGCCCTTCATCCCTTTCGGCGCCCTGACGAGTTTCACCACGACTTGCGGCGAACGGCGGACCATGGCCTGCAGTTTCTGCCGCACATAGGTCGCACGAGCCTGCGAGGTCCTCAGCCGTCCTCCGGTGCTCACGAACTTAGCGGAACCAAGACGAACATTTTTGCTGGACCGCGGCCGCGGGAGGGTCTCCGTTGAGACATTGAAGAGTCGACTCCCCCACTGATCGAGCTGCTCGTCGATTTGGCTGGTTGCTGGGGTCATTGGAGATGCCAGCGCTCCACGGTCCCCCGTAAGACATCGGACACCTTCTTCGTATGGGTCTGGATCACACGAGCGAGTTCGGTGATGACCTCAACCCGAAAGGCGGCTCGGTTCTGAGGCGCTGTATTCAAGACTTTCGCGATCTGGTTCAAGTTCCTCCCTAAGGCAAGGAGTTGTTGGTTTGACCGGGCCAAGGTCTCCAATTCCGGCTGTCCGACCTGCGGCTGCCCGGTTAACTTGGCGCGCACCATCGCCACCAGCCATTTCGTCGGCACGTAGCCTTCGTGACCGGCCATCTTCTTCAGAGCAGTGAGCTCTGAGGGCGTGAGGTTTAGTTCGATGCGAGCGGTCGCTCGTTCTCGCTTCTGGGTGACTCGTAGCCGAGGCGCGGGAGCCCGCGTGGCTCTCCGGTCCATGGCTTGCCGAAGGGCGTTACGCAGGGCATGGCTCGGCGTGATGCCCTGGTCCTGACACCAGGCCTGCCAAGGCGCTTTCAGTTCACCTAGATCCACCGTGACCGTGGTCGTTCGTTTGGCCGTCTGTCCCATTAGCTTACCTGCACCAACACAAGTCGAGACACCCCGCGCCCCTCATCGACCTGTGTCTGATTCTGGTCATCGGAGGGTCAAAGCACAGGCGCACAAGAATACGATAAACCCATAATGTAAGACAACTACGGGCAACAGCCATATCCTGCAACCTCTTCAAATCGGTCTTACATTGTGCCCATGCCGACACAGATCCAAGCCCCCAGATCTACCGTTCACGCTGCACACAGGACACCAGAAATGGGCCCCGGATCGTCCGGTCAGTGGCGCCTCCGGCAAGCAGAACAGGCTGGCATTAGGAGTCGGGTGGTCGAGTTCCTAGCCCTTCAGGTTCCCCCATTTGAAGGAGAGGCTCTTCTTGTTATTCTGGGACACAGGGCACCGCCTGTGCGTTATTGAGGCGACAACCATGCGCATGACCGCGACAGATAGTCTTCGATGCCTTCTGGCACTCGGCTTGATCAGTGGGCTCGTGGCCTGAGGCAGCTTTGCCAACTGTTTCAATAGTGGGTTCGCTCCCGCCGCCTGTGGCGGCGGGTATAGCGAGAGCAACGTGGCTTCTCTACCTCAACCCACGGCCACCTCGGCTGAAGGTCGCTGGACGGGTACGACTTCTACCGGCCGCGCTGTCGCTGGGCTAGTCCTGGAGGACGGCTCGTATTGGCTGTTCTATACGGCAAGAAGCAATCCCCAGGTCCTAGCTGGACTAGTTCAAGGAACTGGCACGTCACACTCCGGCTCCTTCGGGTCCTCGAATACGAGGGATTTCAATCTGGAAGGTGCCGGTATTCGCTCAGCGACAATGCATGGCAGCTATGTGCCGAACAAGAGCTTTCAGGGGACGATCGCCTACTTCAACGGCGACACAGAGAGCTTCACGACTACGTCCGATGCGGACTCTGAGTCGGCCCCGCATCTGACTCTGGTGACCGGGACCTATGCGGGGCTCCGTTCCGACCATCACCAGGTCACAGTGACCGTGGATTCCACCGGGACGCTTTCCGGTCATTCATCGGAGGGATGCACCTTTGGAGGGACCTTGTCTCCTCGTGCAAAAGGGAATGTGTTTAATGTCACCCTCACATTTGAAGGGGGCGCCTGTGGCACTGGAACCGAGACGCTCACTGGGGTGGCCTTCTACGATGCCGCGACCAACCGGCTGTACAGTGCCGCCCTCAACCATGCCCGGACCACCAGCTATCTCTTTCTCGGCACGAAGCGGTAAGCCTCACCGGTTCACTATTCGGTCGGGTTGCTTTTTTTAACGGGGGTATAATGTGATGACATCATGCCCCTTGAATGGATCGATCCGATTACGGGGACAGGATCTCTCGAACTGCGGTGGGGGCAAAGAATCCCTGATCTCGAAGCGTGGCAAACCAGGCCTTGGCAAACTCCTTCAACTCCTGTTTCAGCAAGGGCACGACGTGGGTGCGCCTGCCCGTCTCGTCATACCGATACACTTCTTGCGAAAGCCCCAGGTAGTCGTTTCGGAACGACACCGGTTCGGCTGCCGCGCCGTCGGGCAGATCAGTGACCATGAACACCAGATCGCAATCACGCAACAGGCCGCCGTTCTGTTCACCATACTGGCAGAGGGACACCAACCGGTGCCCGTCTCCACTGGTTCCAATCTCCTCGACCGACAGTGGCATGTAGCCGGACACGGTGATGCGGACGGCCTGGACACCGCCAAGCAGTTGATCGAGATGCGTCGCAAACTCCTGATAGCTGTTCATCGTCATGTTTCCTTACTTCAGTTGCAGGAAGCCCCCGGCGCGACGGCCGGAGGCTTCCCGTGACAGTCAGCGGTCCAACCGCTCCGCGATCCAGCGTGTCGCCTGTTGGGCGACAACGATGAGCGCGTCAAGGTCTGCGACTCCGAAGGATTCGGAATTCTTCCAGATTCCATCCGGACCCTTGTACGAGCGGGCCACGGTCACGTTGTAGAACGGACCGTTCATGCCCTCGTTCTTCCAGATGCTTGCCTTGATGCGGCTGCATCGAAGCGTGGTGACCGGCTTGGGTTTCTTGTCTTGAGGTGCCATAGTGTTGTCTCCTTGAGTTAGAGTTGATGTGTTGGCCTCTCACGAAGCAGTGGAGGCCACACAGCGACGACAAAGGAGACAGAGAGGCCGTCGGCACCGGGCGGGCCGGCGGGCGCGAAGCGGAGGAATGCCCGCGGAAGACGACGCGGCTTCTCGCGGCGCGCGGGCATGATCGACGCAGCCCGCCGGTGGAAAGCCAGGGCGACGGCCGGATGCGCACAGGCACCGGACCTGAAACCACAAGCCGGCCCCCGCTCATCAATAGCACAGCATGGCAGAGCAGATTCAACGGACGAGGTGAGAAAGTCCTGTTCAGCGAGACAGAAGAGACCAAGCCTGTTCGTCAAGGTGGAAAAAGATTAACGAGTCAGCTTCGAGATGGTCTTGAGCTTGACGCGGTTGTCGGCCAGCAGACGACGACGCACATGTCACGGGAGTCATTGAACGCAGTGGAAGACCGACCGGCTTTCGCGAGGTTGCCGGGGAAACATCACCATTGTGGTGAACAAAGGGTCAGAATCAGAGACGAGCGGCGTAGGGACGAAGCGCCGCCACGAATTGTGTCAAGGACTGGCGTTCAAGCGTCTCGAGGTATTCGACCGTGGTTTTGGGAGGATGTTTGAGCCTCGCCCTATGCATTCTGGCAGCGGCACAGATGATGCTCGGTACCAGATTGAAAAGGTGCAGTAGAAACTCATCGGGGTGTTGGGGCGTGATGCCGTATTTCAGGAGTTCCTTGTCAGGAAAGTCCGTGAGATTGTAGGTGACAATCACGTCCGCCCTTCCGCGAATGGCGGCCGCCAGAACATGCCGATCATTTGGGTCTGGCAGGGTGAGGGAGGGAATCAGCTCCTCAAAATCCTCAACGAGGCAGTCGCGAGCATGCATATCCATGAGGTCTCTCGTGCGACGGAGCTGGGCAGCAGTGAGATCTGGTCGATCCTCAAGTACCGCCCGTATCCACTCGTCATGAATGTGTGAGGACCATTTGGCGCGAAACAGATCCGTGACAGCCAGTTCGAGGAGTAGATCACGAAGAGGCGCGGGATACAGGACACAGGCGTCGTAGAGCGCGGTGAAGGTGGCCACATTCAATAGCCCATCTTCAGCCCTTGCGCGTCGTGGGTCAGTTGATCGAGGGTCGCGCGACGGTCCGCATCGATCTGATGTTTGTAGCGCATGAGATCGGCGAAGAGAATGCGCCGGTGGGTGCCCACCTTGCGGTAGGGGATTTTCTGCTCGTCTAACAGATTCACGAGGAACGGACGTGACACATTCAGCACGTCCGCGGCCTCTTGCGTCGTGAGTTCAGCATGAACTGGAATCAGTGTGATGGCATTGCCCGCCGACATTTCGTCAAGGATCGTGACCAGGAGTTGCACAGCCGACGTCGGCAACAACAGACGTTCAGGAGTTTTCCGCTTCTGAATAATCTGAACGTGGAGATCCATGAATGGGTCTTGATGCGATGCCAGAGCTTGGAGCGCTTTCTTCGCGAGCGCGGCGTCCTCAGCGGTCGGCACAATCGGTTCTCTGGTCGACGTGGTCATGGATGCGTTCCTCTCTTCTCTGAAGGCAGTATAGCAGCCAATCGCAATAAGCGCAATAAACGAAACAAGTGAAAGGCTATGCGGGTTTCTGTAGGTGTGCCGTACGAAGCTGAAGGGATCGTGCTGTGCCGACAAAGCATACCGGAAGTAGCCGTGTGAGCGTATGTTCAGACCGCACGACGCGACGCTCGCCGTTCCTCGCCCCCGTGACGGTGTCCCTCACTCTGCTCCTTGATCACCCTCGAAAAGCCGAACCGATCATGAACGGTCTCAAACACCGGACTCACACTGTCAAGGGTCATCCAAATTTCCCCAGTTCGGGTCATCGAAAATTCCCCACCCTGGTTAAGTGGTCGCCGCCGTTTCCTCCAGTCGCACGAGCCCCGCTTTGAGCTTCTCCTTCAGCCGATAGGATTGGCCCCGGATATTAATGGTGATCGCATGGTGCAGCACGCGATCGAGAATCGCGGTTGCCAGCACCCGGTCTCCAAACACCTCCCCCCAGGCGCCGAAGCTCTGATTACTTGTGAGAATCATCGGTCCCTTCTCGTAGCGGCGTGAGATCAGCTGGAAAAACACATTGGCCCCGGTCCGGTCCAGCGGCAGATACCCAATCTCATCAATGATCAACAATCGTGGGATGGTGTAGAGTTTCAGCTTGTCCTCCAGCCGATTCTCCGTCAGCGCTCGGGTGAGGATGGCGATCATAGCCGCCGCCGTCGTAAACAAGACCCGGTAGCCCTGCGCAATCGCTTTGAGTCCCATCCCAATGGCTAAGTGGCTCTTGCCGACCCCGGGCGGGCCCAAGATGACGACATTCTCGCCGTGCTCGATGAAGTGGCACGTGGCCACCTGTTGAATCTGCTTCTTATCCAGCGAGGGTTGATAGCTGAAGTCGAAGGCCTCCAAACTCTTCACAAACGGAAACCGGGCGAGACTCGTGCGCATGGTGATATTCTTTTCCGCCTTGGACACGACTTCTTCGCCCAGCACCTGGTCGAGGAAGTCGGCATACGAGAGTTCCTTCGCCGCCGCCTCTTGCAAGAGGGCGTCGAGGCGTTCCCGGCTCTTCAGCAGCCGCAGCCGCGTCAAGTGGTCGCGAAGGCGTTCGAGTTGGTTGGGGATCATTGCGGCGCCTCCTGGGCTATCCCGGCGCCGCACAATGCTTCATAGCAGGCCAGATCACGTACTTCGACCTCTGGCAGCGCCCGCGTGACGGAGCCCGCGTCACTGACGGTCGAGCGGCGTTGGCGAGTCGTCCGGGCGATGGCCCCAGGGCCGTGCTCGGGCAGGATCCGGAATTGGTGCTGGCCGGGGAGCACCGCGTGCGTCGCGATCTCGTGGTCCCGGTGAAAGATGTGGACCGTGTCCCCCCGCCGTTGCACCTCGACGCGCTGGCCGATGAAGCGATAGGGAACAGAGTACCGGTTCGTCGTCAGACTCACCAAGTAGTCCTCCGCGACGATTCGCGAAACCCGCGCCTCCTGCTGAAAGCTGGACTGGCCCGCCAGCGGCACCAGATCGTCGCGTTCTCGCGCAAATCGGGTGAGCGGCTCCTCATGCGTTGTGCCATGCACACGCCGATCCGCAATCGTCGCGGTCCATTCATCGAGTTGGGCCTGAAAGTCCTCCAGATCGACAAACCTCCGTCCCGGCAGAAAGTTCCGCTTCAGATACTTCACCCCCGATTCGACCTTGCCCTTGGTCTGTGCCCGATACGGCCGACACACGCGGGGCTCAAAGCCCCAATAGTCGGCAAAGGCTTTGAACGTGGGATTCCAGAGCCGTCGTCCCGTCTCGTCCGCATAACACACCGTCCGCGGGCGATCATACAAATGCTCGCGCGTATGGCCGCCAAAATGGGCAAAGGCCCGTTCGTGCGCCTCCAGAAACTGCGCCATCCGCTCATCGGCACACGCATAATAGAATCCGCGGCGACTGAAGCCCAATGTGAGCACGAAGACGTGCACGATCGTCGGACCGGCGCGGAAAGGCACGGTGGCTTGGCCCCAATCAATCTGACTCTGCTGGCCCGGCGGGGTTTCAAACCGCAGGAGCGCCCGGTCCGCTTGGAGTTGGACTTCGCGGAGTGGCGCAACGAACCGCTTCACGGTCTCGTAACTACCAGGGTAGCCGTGATGCGCCCGCAGTTCCTGATACAGAATCCGCGCCGAGTAATTCACCTGCGGCGCCCGGGTCCGCACACAGTCAGCATGAGCCGTCAGCAACGTCTCCGCCACCGCTGCTCGGTGATACGGTTGCCACGTCGCCTGCCGCAGACTCCGCCGCACGGTCTTCCGATCGAGGTCCAACCGCCGCCCGATCTCTGAAATGGAGATCTGCTCGTCCTGTCGCAACCGCCGAATCTCCGCCCATCGCTCCTGATCCACCATGCAGACCTCCCCCGTGTGATTGCCCTGGGGTGGCATGATGGTCGTCTCCCTCGTCTCGTCAAGCTCCATCGTCTCCCTCCTCCGTCAGAGGGTGGGGAGAATTCAATGACCACAGCTGGGGAGTATTGCATGACCGCTGACACTCACACACCAACCTCTTCTTAACACATTGTTGCGCCCCTCACCGACACCTAGGGCGCAACAGACATTCCCAATCTGTGGCCACGAACGGCTGCAAGCGTGACACCGTCCGCGGTGGCGCGGTTGCCCCGGGCGTGCCACACCCCCTGATGGATGACGGATGTTATCTCTGCACGGTCGGGCCGCACTGCGCGACACGACGGTGCCGGACTCCACATGGCACGGCGTCTCCCAACGCGGTGCCTCAGAGGCGTGGCTGCCAGAGCCCCTTGCCCAGCGCAAGCCAGCTACACCTCAGCAGAAACCAACACTTCGCCTTCCTGCTACCCCAGGTGAGTACCCGCTAGGGACTCGGACGTACCCGACACCACGGTTCCTTCCTTTGTGCGGCCCCCCTACTTTTTCGGTATGGTCATAAATTCTGAACTCTCTCATAAGTGCCACTCCCGAGAGCTGTGCGAAGGTGTCGGTTGGCTCACTCGACCTCAGTAGAGCAGGAAGGAAAGGCCTGTCTGAAGCGCCATGAATAACCTTTTGACAATGGATGAGGCCGCGAAGTATTTAGGCATATCAAAATTGACCCTGTACGGATGGGTCTCCGCAAGGAAACTGGGGTACGTCAAAATCGGGCGGCTGGTGAAGTTCAAGCAGACTCAGCTGGACGCCTGGATCGATCAGCACACGATCACACCACGGAGAGACAGCCATGGGACTAACCAAGCGACGCGATAGTTACTATGTGGAGTTCCGTGTGATGGAAAGTGAGGACGGCAAATCATGGAGCCTCGCGAGTGGCGTACCCGGCGCAAAAAAGAAGCGATGGAAAGTGGGGTGCCTGAATAAGACGATCGCCCGAGAGATGGAAGCCGCGATCAAAACCCGCTTGCTCTTGGGCCACGAGAAAACCGAACAGGCCAAGCCAATTCTCTTCAAGGAATGGGCAGCGGCCTACCTGGAGCTCGAATCAGTCAAGACGCTCCGTAGCTACCAAGATCGCGTCGAAATCATAGACAAGCAGCTGATCCCTTTCTTCGGTGGAAAGGTCCTAACAGAGATTAGACCTCATGATGTCGAAGTCTTCCGAGCACAACGAAAGAAGAAAGACGGAAGCAAGCCCAGTATTCAGACCGTGAACAATGACCATATTGTGCTCAAGCACTGCCTCAACGTTGCTATTCGACGGGGGCTCTTACAGATCAACCCTGCTACGAGGGTTCCCCTACCTGATCCGCAGAACGCGCGAGACAGAGTACTGACCGAGGAGGAATGGAGCAAACTCTATCAAGCGGCAAAGCCCCACCTTCGCCCAGTGCTGTTGACGGCTTACCAACTTGGACAACGTCTGAGTGAAATAGTCGGCTTAACGTGGGACCGCATCGACCTCAAGAGAGGCTTTATCACCCTGCGGAGCCAAGACACCAAGACAAAGAAGCCACGACAAGTCCCCATGACTCCAGACGTCAAATCCACGTTGCAGCGGTTAGCGAAAGTACGAAGCCTCTCAACGAGACACGTGTTTCTGTACAATCGGGAACCATTGAGGGATTTTCGCACAGCATTTAGAACAGCCCTGACAGAGGCAGGTTTAAGTGACTTTCGTTTCCATGACCTTCGGCATTGTGCTGCTACAAACCTACGGAGAGCTGGAATTGACACAACCACAGCCATGCAGATTGTAGGCCATACGTCGCCGCAGATGTGGAAACGATACAATCAGATCAGAGAGGAAGACCTCACCCAGGCCGCAACTAAGCTTGGAAAATATCTCCAAGAGAACACGCCCGGAACACTTGACCCCAAGGCCGAGAGTCTGTAAAACTGCAACTCGTTAAAATCATTGGGATGCTGGCGTAGCTCAATCGGCAGAGCAGCGGTTTTGTAAACCGCAGGTTGGAGGTTCGATTCCTCTCGCCAGCTCCAACCTTTCAACACCTTAGAGAGGCCTCGCTAAACTGAACCTCTGGTTGTGCTAATTTTGTGCTAACCAACCGGCCTGACTCCAACGCCTCCACCCCTTCTCGCAAACTTTCCGGATAATGATGGGCATAGCGCTGAGTCATCATCGGCGACTTATGTCCGAGGAGACGCTGTACCTTGTACAGATCCACTCCGGCTTGGACGATCCGCGTGGCAAACGTATGGCGAAGATCATGGAAATGGAAATCCTGAATCTTTGCTACCCTCAGTGCGGCGTTCAGTCCATGCCGAATGTTGCTGCCATCAAGAGCTGTATCCGCTTGGCTGTGGAACACCAGCTCAGTCATCCGTGAACGTGCTGCGTACTTGCGCGTTAAAACATCAAGCACGATTGAGTTGATCGGGATGGTCCGACGTTCGCCGTTCTTGGAACGAAAGACGGTCACGGTTCGCCGGAACAAATCGACACCGGCCCACGTGAGAGCCAGAATCTCTCCCATGCGCATCCCAGTATTGAGTGCGAAGATAATCAGGTCACGCAGCCGCGGGCTGATAGTCTGAAGGAGCCGTTGTTCTTCCTCCATGGTCAACCAGCGGCCCCGTGTATTGTTCTCTCGCTCCATCGACACCCGGCAGACTGGATTTTCGGTGCACCATTCCCATTCTCGACGGGCCAGGTTAAACGCCTTCTTCAAGGTCGCGAGCTCCCGGTTGATCGTCGCTGGTTTGACCCCATCGGTGTACCGTTTGTTTTTGTAGGCCACGATCAGCTTCGGCGTGATGTGATCGAGCCTCGGATTGCCAAAGAATCCTGTGAGATTTTGAATGCTGGTCAATTCACGCCGGTGATTCGCTCGTCTTGCCGCATGTTCACTCGCGTAACGATCCAACAGTTCGGCCAAGGTTCGCTCTTGCGGTTCCTGCTTCTCAAAGAACCGTCCTTCTATGATTTGGACCTTGACCTTGCTTAAGACCGCCTCAGCAAGCCGTTTATCACCGGTCCCCGTGGACCGTCTGATCTGCTGACCGTTGAACATAAACGACATCCACCACATACTCCCTCTCTTCACGAGTCCCATACTCTCACTCCTTTCCTCTAGGACTCGGTGTGTTGGTTTCCCCGTAGCCGGGAGTATAGACGGCACGTTTGGCGGCTTCAATGACTCGATCCACCTCGTGTACGGCCTGACGAGGGAGGGACGGAGTGGTTGCACCGTGGGATGGCGTAAAGGATTGCACCCATCTGGCGATGGCTTCGGGGTCGAAGCGGATCAACCCATGGATCTTCTGACAAGGAATCTTCCCTTGCGCGGCCCAGAGGTAGAGTGTGGAGGGCTTGATGTTGAGCTGTCGAGACAGGTCTTTGATCGTGAGCAACATGGCTTCCCCAAACGGGGGGCGTCTGACGACACCCCCGCACCCCCGTTCGCGCTCGCGTCAGCACGCCAGCGTCTCCTGTGGTGGCTGGGGTCTGCGGGGAGCATCGGGCGGGTCCTTCCGAAGCCCTCAGGCCTTGCCGATGCGACGCGCGCCGCCCAGCACCTCGGATTCGACCCTGTCCCTGGTCGGGTGTGGGGGACAGGGTCTGTTATCAAGAACCATTCGACTCTGTCGCCCGTGCCTCTATCGGTTCCCCGTCGTGGCCGGATTGCGGCAACAGGCGATGATGCTTGGTCTTCCACCGCTTCTTGCCGGCTTTCGCGATACGCTGAAGGCAGTCGAGTCCATCAGGCTGTTCCAAAACGACTGCTAAGAGCGGCCCTACGGAGTGGTGGAGCCAACTTTTCACCTCCGCGAGGGTTTGCGGCTCCTTCTCCACGACAAGCCGGGATTTCCGGAAGCCATCTGTGAGCGTTGCCCACCAGTCCAGGAGTGGAGCTCGATAGCGGTACTCCTCGTCTTCGTCTCGCTGCGTGTCCCGGAAATCGACATGGGACCGCAGGACGCCAACGATGAACTCCAGCCAGTGGGTGTCATCAATGGATGCGAGGGCTTGCCCACAAAGCTGAGCCCGGTCCTGTTTCAGTTCGAGTTCCCAGCGGATGCCGTACTCCTGCCAATCGAGGCGCTCTTGTGCCTGCATCTGGAGACGCTTATCGTAGATCCGGAGAAGGGTCTGACTCTGCCGACTGCCGAGATAGACAGTTTCGCCGGTCGCTGTCCCCTCATGGATCAACCCCGACCATATCTTTTGCCAACATTTGGCTCGCGTGACACACTGCCCCGCCGCGATCGCATCTTTGATGGTCGTCAGCGAGACGGAGGTGACCCGGTCATCTAGGGCGCAATCAAGCCGGGTGAGGTGCCCGTTTTTCTGAAGCACCCATCCAATGACGGCTCGCACTTTTTCTGGTAGCCACTGGGCGACAAGGCCACCCGACAGATCGACATGGACTTCCCCCGGATTCCGATCGACGCCGGTTCCGAGCTTGCCAATCCCGCGTCCGGTGCTCGTCGTGATCCAGACAAACCGATAACCTCGAAACCCGCCTTTCGTCTTGGTCCAATCGCCTCCCAAGACTTCCATGGTCTCGCGTGCCGAAGCAGTCGGTAACGTGAAGGCAAACCAGTCGATGGTGAGGCTGAAGGGTGACGTCATAGAATCCGTGGAATCCATAGAATGAAACGTGTGGTTTGCGCCCCCGTATTTACCAAACGGGGGCGGCGCTGGCCGTCCGGCTCGCGCCGGACGGGACAGCATCTCGCCTCCTTCAATCAGCCATTGGATTCGCTTTCAATCGCCGACTCAAGGCATCCATGGCCTTCATGCCGATGGTGCGGCCAATGATTTTGAGCGCCTGCACTTCGCCATCCATGACCATGGACATGAGCATGCTGGCGCGGATGTATTCCGACACGGTCATGCCTTCCTTCTTGGCGCATTTCTCAATCAACGCCTTTTCTTCGTCGTTCACCCGAAACTGCATCATCGTGGTTTTCATACATCCTCCATTGTCAGTCGGTCTGCATGACGTACTGTACGTCAGTATGCATGACGTGTCAAGAGTGCCTAGAGAGGATAAGAGGAATTAGGCAGCTTAGTACTGTTTAGACTTACTTAGGACTTGATTGAGCAAGGGACTGGTCGTTCTTTGACGCGGCGCTGGGGCTTGCGTGGATTAGCTCGGGCGTACGAATGGTCCACGTCACGAGCGGAGGCAAGGAACGTGAGGAGGAGAAGAGATACTCTGAAGCCATACCCTTGCCAAATACGCGTCTCGGCCTTAGCCAAGGCCGAGACGCGTGTCGTGTGGCAATACAGACCTAGCGGCTCAGGATCTTCAGAATCTCATCCAGCGGACGAATGGTGCCTAGCAGTATGGGCTCACCGAACCGTTTATTGTGGCGATTCTCTTTTACTTGAAGTAACGCGGTCACCAAATTGTTGAAATCATCCAACTTAGCCGTCTCAAAATACGTAATGAAGTCCAAATCGTCTAAGCCGCTCGAGTGGTAGAGCTTGCGCTTGACGGTCTTCAGATAGAGCACCGTCGCATCTGTGTGCTCTTTCATCAAAGTCGTTCTGACATCTTGTGGCATCAGCCACCAATCGGCATCTTTGCGGACAGGGACCACCACCACGTACGGACTACCCTGAGGCGGAGGAGTCTTCAGTTCAGCCTTGAGATCCTCCGGAAATTTCGGCGCATAATTCAATGCCTTTGTGATGCCGTTAAACGTATCGGTGTTCTTGAGGGCTTTCCCGAACGACGTGCCGATAAAGTCCACCAAAAAATTCTGGTTGTCGATCATTTCCTTGGAGTGCACTCTGAGAAAAAAGTCCGCTTCCTCGGACAAGCCCCGCACCAAGTGGGTATCCACGGAGACCTTGTCCGCATGCATCTGAAACACCCGTTTCACTTCCTCCACAGCGCTCGCCTTGGCTTGCTGATCCATGTGCGACCATTGGTCACCGACCTTGAAGACGGCGAACGTTGCATAGACGCCTGGTTCCTTTAATAACTTCTCTCGATCCACTTCTGCTCCAGCTACGCGTGCGAGAGCGATGACAGCAAAAAGTACTAGGACCAGGACTGGTATAGTCCGCATGTAGTCCTCCTTATGGGTAGATGTTAGATCTGTTGGAGGATCATGGTACAGGTTCCACCTGTGAGACGGCTCGCTACCATCCCTTCCCGCAAGATTTCAGTGTGAGATCTTTGCGGCGAGCACATCGACCTGCTCGATCTTTGGCGCTTCGGCTAGTAACTCGGGAGCTTTAGCCATCAATGCTGCTGCGATCTGGCCAGCTAAATGCGCCTTGCGACCTGCGTCATCAGCAAAGGCGTCGAAGATGCCAAACGTCGCTGGACCCAATCGCAGTGCGAACCAGATCGGCGTCGTCGCCTCCTGATTCGCCAGGGCGAGCCCGCTTTCGAGAAATCGGGCAACATCCGCTTCTTTCCCCGGCTTGGCTTGTAATCGTACTAACAGAGCAACTCGTACCATGGCAGTCTCTCCTTTCCAAGATTGAACAGTGTGAAGCGCATTCTAGCAATGAATTTCAATTGAAAGTAGTGGCAGGAGTGACAATTATGGTACAGTTCTCGCCATGCGAATTTTCGTGCTCGCTCTGAATGAAGTCTTCGACACCGGCTTAACTACTCTTCTCGACACCTTCGGCACGGCGAACGATCTGGCGGAATCCGCTGGATCCCCTTCGACCCGTTTCGATGTTACGGTCGTGGGTGTTCGCTCCCGTGTACATACTAGTCACGGATTGTTGGTGCCGATCCGGTTGGCGACACGACTTGCGCGTCCAGATGTCGCCCTCGTGCCTGCACTCGGGGCGAAGATACCTAAGACCCTGCGAGTTGCGCTTGAACGTCGGGACGTAAAGGACGCACAAGCACTCCTGCGTCGCTGGTCTGGCAGCGGCACTCTGGTTGGTGCGGCATGCACGGGCACGTTTGTCCTTGCTGGCACGTCGCTACTCAATGGCCAGACTGGGACGACATCCTGGTGGCTCGCCCCGTTCTTTCGTGAGCGGTACCCGCATGTCGTGCTAGAGGACTCGCGGATGCTCGTGAGTTCATCTCGCTTTGTCACCGCCGGGGCCGCGCTGGCGCACCTCGATCTGGCGTTGTGGCTGGTGCGTCGCAAAAGCCCGTCGCTGGCGGCCTTGACGGCCCGCTATCTGGTGGTTGAGCCACGGCCATCGCAGGCGGCATTCGCAATTCCTGACCACCTTACGCACTCGGATCCGCTCGTCGAGCGGTTCGAGCGATGGGCACGGCACCAGCTGGCTGACGGCTTTTCCCTCAGCGCAGCGGCTCGCGCCGTCGGGACCAGCGAACGGACTCTGGCGCGTCGTCTGCAATCCGTGCTGGGCAAATCCCCGCTCACGTACGTTCAGGATCTTCGGGTTGAGCGTGCGGTACACCTGCTACAGACGAGCAGTGCCAGTATTGACCAGATCGCCACCCAGGTCGGATACGTGGACGGGGTAACGCTGCGCACACTCATTCGACGTAAGATCGGCCGTGGCGTACGCGACCTGCGCGCTCGCAACTGATCGATCGGAGAGGAAACGTTGGTGGACCTACTTCTTCTTAGCGTCTGTGGTGGGAATCCGGTTCAGCTAGTTTCTATCGCTCGGCTAAAGAAATAGACAAAACTGACCCCGCACGCCCATGGAGCCGGGCCTGACTGGAACTGTCCGTGTGCTAAATATGTGCTAAACGTTGTCCGAATAGACGGCAACCCATGAGATCAGTAGAGTCACTAGAAAGTTCCTAACCCTCAGCATTTAAATAAGAAACGGGGAAACCACTTGAAACACCGAGCCTTGTAGTATTAACCCTTAATGCATTTGTAAACCGCAGGTTGGAGGTTCGATTCCTCTCGCCAGCTCCATATCGCACTTCCTCCGTGCTGGCGGCTCTTCATTGCACGATGGCAATTACGCCGCCAGATGAATATCACTCGTGAACTTCATTCCCACTCCCTATCGCCATCCAGAATCCACGGGACACGTGCTTGGGGTGACATGGTACGCCCCGCCGTAGATCCCATCTTTCGATCTGACAACCATCCCTTCACGACAGATGTTTTCCCGTCCCCCATCCTGGCGTTTTGCTAGAGTGACGGGTACCTCTCGACGGGAATCATCACATGCGCATATGGAGTTCCCGCCAACACAACCCAGAGACCGCCGTTTTCTTGAGTTCGCCGGCACGCTCTTTAACGTGTCTACATCAGGCACGCGGGAAAGGCACAACGCATCACAGGCAACCACGGTTGTACGAGATACCACGCAACGGAAAGCAACGGGCTGAGAGCTGCTTCAAAGACAAAGGCCGCGTCACCTGAGACGCGGCCTTGACAGCTCCACAGAGGAATCACCGCAGACCGGAGGAGTGAGGTCTATCGCTCCGCCTCGGTCAAACTTGTTTCGGGTTCTAGCTTGCCCATCTCGGAGTCCGGCTTTCCTTTCGTGGTCGACGGGTGGAGGCCGTATTTTCTCAGCATCTTATAAAAATCGGCTCTGTACCGGCCAGCAAACTGCGCAGCACGGGAGATATTTCCGCTCGTCAATTGGAGGACGGTCTTCAAGTAGGTCCGCTCGAATTCTTCTTTGGCCTCCGTCAGCGGCTTAAGCGGTGACTCGTCCGACACACTGACCGCCGGCAACAAATCTGGCGTGAGCATATCTTGCCGCGACATCACCACGGCCTTCTCGACCACATTCTCCAACTCGCGCACATTGCCGGGCCAAGGATGGATCATCAATCGATGCAGTGCCGCAGGTGTGAATCCCTTCACCTCCTTATTCGACCGTTTCACACTGAGTTGGAGGAAATGTTGA
>CXWL01129280.1_pt1 | contig 18139 bp, 18 predicted proteins | sample 590931 | NCBI WGS metagenome assembly CXWL01 (sample SAMEA3498368, study PRJEB10139) | groundwater metagenome | biome: water well; material: biofilm material | place: Germany | collected 2015-04-27 | reverse complement strand
TCGACGTTGTACAACTGCGCGTGCTCGAAGATGATCACCGGGTCGGGGTCGGCCAGCGCCGGCGCCAGCATGCCGCGCGCGTCGGCCACGGTGGCCGGCGCCAGCACGCGGATGCCCGGGATGTGCGCATACCACCCTTCCAGGCTGTGCGAATGATGGGCCGCCAGCTGGCGCCCGGCGCCGGTCGCCATGCGGATCACCAGCGGCACGCCGAACTGGCCGCCTGACATGTGGCGCATCGCCGCCGCCGTGTTGACGATCTGGTCGAGCGCCAGCAGGCTGAAATTGACGGTCATGATCTCGACCACCGGGCGCATGCCGCCCAGCGCCGCGCCGATGCCGGCGCCGACGAAGCCCAGTTCCGACAAGGGCGTGTCGCGGATGCGCTCGGGGCCGAATTCGTCGAGGAAGCCTTTCGAGACGGCGTACGAGCCGCCGTATTTGCCGACGTCCTCGCCCATCAGGAACACGCGCGGGTCGGCCAGCAGCGCCTCGCGCAGCGCCGCCCGCATCGCCTCGCGGTAGCTGAGCTTCATGATGGCGCGCCCACGCCGAGCAGGTCTTTGGCGAGGTCGGCCACCGGCTCCCAGGCGGCGGCTTCGGCGAAGGCGACGGCGGCATCGACCTCGCGCGCGGCGGCGGCGTCGAGCGCGAGGAACTCGTCTTCGCTCAGCTTGCCCTCGGCCTTCAGGCGCGCCGAGAACGCGTGCAGCGGACCGTGCTGCTTCCACTGTTCGACTTCGGCCGGGTCGCGGTACAGGTCGGGGTCGAACATCGAGTGGGCGCGAAACCGGTAGGTCTGGCATTCGAGGAAGAACGGTCCGGCGCCCGTGCGCACGTGGCGGGCTGCGGCCGCTGCCGCCTGGTGCACCGCCAGCACGTCCATGCCGTCAACCCGGGCGGTGGCCATGGCGGAGCTGGCGGCCTTGGCGCACAGGTCGGTCTGCGACTCGGAGCGCGCCAGCGCGGTGCCCATCGCGTAGAAGTTGTTCTCGCAGATGAACAGCAGCGGCAGCTGCCACAGCACGGCCAGGTTGGCCGTTTCGTGGAACACGCCTTCGGCCATCGCGCCCTCGCCGAAGAAGCAGGCGTTCACGCGCGGAACCTGCTGCATCTTGTCGGCCAGCGCCAGCCCGGCCGCCAGCGCGATGCCGCTGCCGACGATCGCGTTGCCGCCGTAGAAGTGGGTGGCGCGGTCGAACAGGTGCATCGAGCCGCCGCGCCCGTGCGAGCAGCCGGCGAGCTTGCCGAACATCTCGGCCATGATGGCGTTCATCGGCACCCCGCGCACCAGCGCGTGGCCGTGCTCGCGGTAGGTGGCGACGATGTTGTCCTCGGGGGCCAGCGCGTGCAGCGCGCCGACGGCGACCGCCTCCTGGCCCACGTACAGGTGCAGGAAGCCGCGGATCTTGCCCTCGCCGTACAGCTCGGCCGATTTTTCTTCCATGCGGCGGATGCGCAGCATGTCGGCCAGCAGCGCGTGGCAGAAGCCGCGTTCCTGCGGCGCACTGGCCGGCCAGGCCGTGGACAGCGCGGCTTCGGCGGGGTTCACGCGCCCGCCTCGAGGGTGGAGAGGTCGCCTTCCGGCAGGCCCAGTTCGCGCGCCTTGAGCAGGCGGCGCATGATCTTGCCGCTGCGCGTGCGCGGCAGCGCGGCGACGAAATCGATCTCCTTGGGCGCCATCACGGCGCCCAGCCGGGTGCGCGCGTGGCCCAGCAGTTCCTTGCGCAGCGGCTCCGATTGCGTAAAGCCGGTCTTGAGCGAGACGAAGGCCTTGACCACTTCGCCGACGGTCGGGTCGGGCTTGCCGATGACGCCCGCCTCGGCCACCGCGGGATGCTCCATCAGCGCGCTTTCGACTTCGAAGGGGCCGATCAGGTGGCCTGCGGACTTGATGACGTCGTCGCTGCGGCCGACGAACCAGAAATAGCCTTCGGCGTCGCGCCGCGCCAGGTCGCCCGTCAGGTACAGGTCGCCGGCGAAGCACTTGCGGTAGCGTTCCTCGTTGTTCAGGTAGCCGCGCAGCATGCCGGGCCAGCCGCGCCGCAGCGCCAGTTCGCCCTCGACGTCGGGCGCGGTGACGATGGCGATGCCGCCGTCGTCGTCGTGGCGCGTGATGAAGGCGTCGACCCCGGGCAGCGGGCGGCCCATCGAGCCGGGCTTGATGTCGAAGCCGGGCGTGTTGGCGATCATGATGCCGCCGGTCTCGGTCTGCCACCAGTTGTCGTGGATCGGCAGTCCAAGCACTTCCTGGCCCCACCATACCGCCTCGGGATTGAGCGGTTCGCCGACGCTGGCGATGAAGCGCAGCGCGGGAAACGCGTACTTGCGGGGGATGGCGTCGCCCGCCTTCATCAGCATGCGGATCGCGGTGGGCGCGGTGTACCAGATGCTGACCTTCTGTTGCTGCAGGATGGCGTACCAGCGCTCGGCATCGAAATCGGCGGCGTCGACGATCGAGGTGACGCCGTGCAGCAGCGGCGCGATGATGCCGTACGAGGTGCCGGTCACCCAGCCGGGGTCGGCGGTGCACCAGAAGATGTCGTCGGGGTGCAGGTCGAGCGCGTACTTGCCGCTGACCCAGTGGGTGAGCACGGCGCCGTGGACGTGCATGGCGCCCTTCGGCGTGCCGGTGGTGCCGCTGGTGAAGTGCAGCAGCGCCAGGTCGTCGGGGCCGGTGTGGGCGATCTCGAACTGGTCGGATGCCGCCGCCATCAGCCGCGCCAGGTCCTCGGTGCCGGCAGGCATATCCGGGCCGTCGCCGTCGCGCACCAGCAGCACGTGGCGCAGCGCGGGCAGCTGGGCGCGGATCGGCATGATCTTGCGCCGGTACAGCTGCTCGGTGGTGACCAGCACGCGCGCGTCGCCGATGGTGAGGCGCGTGGCGATCGGTTCCGAGCCGAACGCGGAAAACAGCGGACAGGCGACGCTGGCGTTCTTGAAGCTGCCGAGCACCGCGACGTAGAGCTCGGGAATGCGGCCGGCCAGCACGAACACGCGCTCGCCCTTGCCGACACCGAGAGTGCGCAGCACGTTGGCGAAGCGGTTGGTCAGCAGGGACAGCTCATGGTAGCTGAGCTCGCGCGAGCGGTCGTCGCCGAGAAAGCGGAAGGCCGTCTTGTTGCGCGCGGCGCCGAGGGCGTGGCGGTCGACCGCCTCATGCGCGATGTTGAGGCCGCCACCGGGCAGGCCGGCCAGTTCGCGCCGCGCATCGGCCCAGGAGAAGGTGGCGCGCAAGGCATCGTAGTCGGTCCAGTTGGGCGTGACTCCGCCTGCTGCGCTACCTTTGCGGATGATTGAAGGTCGTGGCACGACTTCTCCCTGCTCGCAAACCATATGACCATTGTGCGGCGCTCTCGCCGGCAGGTCAATTGAATCCATCCGCCCTCGCGCGCTGCCGCAGAGAACCCGGTTCATTTAAGCTGGATCAAGCCCGCGGCCTATCCACAGCGTCAAATTGAAACGATCGAATGGCGCCGCCTCCCGCTGGCCGCCCCTGTTCACGACCGCGAGCGTTTGCGCCGACTGAAGGGATCGACATCATGGCCAGGCGCAAGATCATTATTTCGGTAGCGATCGCCGCGGTGCTGCTTGCGCTGTTGTTGGCCGCGCCGCTGCGCACGCTGTGGCGCCCGGACAAGCGGGCCGATGCGATTCTCCTGTCGGGCAACATCGAGGCGCACGAAAGCGTGCTCAGTTTCAAGAACGTCCAGTCGCGCATCGTCGAGCTGCCGTTCAACGAGGGCCAGTGGGTCAAGCAGNNCGCCAGTACCTTGCTGGCCGACCAGGCGGACCTGCAGCAACGCCAGCGCGACGAGCGCAGGGCCGCCGACCTGCGCCAGCAGGGGTTCGTCTCGGCGGCGGCGCACGACCAGGCCGACACGGCGCTGAAACAGTCGAGCGCGGTGCTGGCGCGCGACCAGTCGCTGCGGGCGACGGCGGCGCGCAATATCGATGTCGCCAAGGCGAGCGTAAAAAACGGCGAAGCGACGGTGGCGCTGGCGAAGATCATGCTCGGCTATACGACCTTGAAGGCGCCGTTCGACGGCGTGGTGACGGTGCGCCAGGCGGAGCTGGGCGAAGTGGTGTCGCCCGGCACGCCGGTGCTGACGCTGGCCGACCTCGAACACGTGTGGGTGCGCGCCTACCTGAACGAGGCCGACCTGGGGCGTGTCCGCCTCGGGCAGCAGGTCTCGGTGGGCAGCGACAGCTACCCCGGCAAGCGCTACCCCGGCCGCATTTCCTTCATCGCCAGCAAGGCCGAGTTCACGCCGAAAAGCGTCGAGACCCACGCCGAGCGCGTCAGCCTGGTCTACCGCGTCAAGATCGACGTCGCCAATCCCGGCCACGAGCTGGTGCCGGGCATGCCGGTCGACACGCGTATCGACTTCCACCCGGCGGCATCGCAATGACGGCGCCGGCGATGATCGACATCGGCGGCCTGGAGAAGCGCTTCGGCACGCTGACGGCGGTCGGCCAGCTGAGCTTTTCGGTGCAGGCGGGCGAAATCTTCGGGCTGGTCGGGCCCGACGGCGCGGGCAAGACCACCACCATCCGCATGCTGGCCGGCGTGATGCGGCCCGACGCCGGCAGCATCGTCATCGACGGCGTCGACGTGCTGGCCGCGCCGGAGCGCGTCAAGCGCCACGTCAGCTACATGCCGCAGCGCTTCGGGCTGTACGAGGACCTGACGGTCGACGAGAACATCCGCTTCTATGCCGACCTGTTCGAGGTGCCGGCGGCGCTGTGGCGCGAGCGCACCGACACGATGCTGGCCGCCGCCAAGCTGACGCCGTTTCGCGACCGGCTGGCCGGCCAGCTGTCGGGAGGCATGAAGCAGAAGCTGGGCCTGACCTGCTCGCTGGTGCACACGCCGCGGGTGCTGCTGCTCGATGAACCGACCACCGGGGTCGATCCCTTGTCGCGGCGCGAGTTCTGGCAGATCCTCTACCGCCTGCGCGGCGAAGGCGTGGCCATGCTGATCTCCACCGCCTACCTGGACGAGGCGGAGCGCTGCGACCGGCTCGCGCTGCTGCACCAGGGCGCCATGATGTATNNCACGTGCGCGGCCTGGTCAAGCGCTTCGGCGCCTTCGTGGCCATCGACGACGTCAGCTTCGCCGTGCGGCGCGGCGAGATCATGGGCTTCATCGGGCCGAACGGCGCCGGCAAGTCAACGCTGATCCGCATCCTGTGCGGCTTGTTGCGTCCGAGCGCGGGCCGCGCAATGGTGGCCGGGATCGACGTCGCGCGCAACCCGGAGGCGGTGCGCAGGCACATTGGCTACATGTCGCAGAAATTCTCGCTGTATAACGACCTGAGCGTGCAGGAGAACCTGCGCTTCTTCGGCGGCATCTACGGCGTGGCGCGCGAGCAGTTGCCGGACAGGCTGCGCTTTGCGATCGACATGGCCGGCCTGGCCGGGCGCGAGGACACGCTCGTCGCGACGCTGGCGGGCGGATGGAAGCAGCGCCTGGCCCTGGGCGCGGCGATCCTGCATCGGCCGGCGATCGTGTTTCTCGATGAGCCCACGTCGGGCGTCGATCCGGAGGCGCGCAGGCTGTTCTGGGACCTGATCCATTCGCTCGGCGAAGACGGCGTCAGTGTGCTGGTCAGCACGCACTACATGGACGAGGCGGAGTATTGCCACCGCATCGCCATGATCAACCATGGCCGCCTGATCGCGCTGGGCACGCCGCAGGAGCTGAAGCAGCAGTCGCTCGGCGGCGAACTGCTGGCACTGGAGGGCGAACATATCGACGCCGCGTTTGACCAGGTGGCCAAGGCCCCCGGCGTGCGCGACGTGGCGATGTTCGGCGCCACGCTGCACGTGCTGGTCGACGACGCCGCGCTGNNAGGATCGCCGGCGCGCGCGTGCGGCCCATCGCGCCGTCGCTCGAGGACACGTTCGTGCAGCTGGCCAGCGCGACGCGGGCGGGAGCACCGGCATGAAATGGCGCCGCGTGAAGGCCATCGTCGTCAAGGAAAGCCTGCAGATCGTGCGCGATCCGCGCAGCCTGATGATCGCGCTGCTGATCCCGCTGCTGCAGATGTTCATGCTCGGTTACGGCATCAGCCTCGACATCAAGCATATTCCGCTGTGCGCCTACGATCGCGAGGGCAGCCAGGCGTCGCAGGACCTGCTGCGGCGGTTCACGGCGTCGCCGTATTTCGACCTGCACAGCGTGGCCGGCAGCTACGCCGAGGTCGCCCGCGGCCTGGACGGCGGCAACTGCAGCATGGCGATCGTGATTCCGGCGGGGTTTTCCAAGGGGCTCGCCGACGCCGGCCAGGGCGAAGTGCAGGCGCTGTTCGACGCCACCGACACCAACACGGCGAGCATCGCGGCGAACTATGCGCGCGCGATCGTGGCGGGCTATTCGTCCGACACGCAACTCGAGTTCATCGAGCGGCGCGGAGGCAGCGTGCAGACCGCGACGCCGGTCGACGTGCGGGCCCGCGTCTGGTTCAACGAGGACCTGGTGAGCCGCAATTTCATCATACCGGGGGTCGTCGCGCTGGTGCTGGCGATCGTCGGCGCGCAATTGTCGTCGCTGACGATCGCGCGCGAATGGGAGCGGGGAACGATGGAATTGCTGGTGTCGACGTCGGTCCAGCCGATGGAGCTGATGCTCGGTAAACTGCTGCCATATTTTGTGATCGGCATGGTCGACGCGTGCATCTGCCTGGCGCTGGCGGTGTTCTGGTTCGACGTCCCCTACCGCGGCACGCTGGCGGCGCTGTTTTTGACCACCGGCCTGTTCCTCACCGTGATGCTGTGCATCGGCTATTACGTCTCGGTGGCGATCCGCAGCCAGGTCGGCGCCAGCCAGGTGGCGCTGGTGCTGACGATGCTGCCGACGACCCTGCTCTCGGGCTTTGCTTTTCCGATCGAGCAGATGCCGGTGCCGGTGCAGAGCATCACCTACGTTGTCAGCGGGCGCTATTACGTCACGATCCTGAAGGCGCTGTTCCTGAAGGGCGCCCCGTGGAGCGAACTGCTGATGCCGATGCTGGCGCTGGCGCTGTACGCGGCGGTGATGGTGATCCTGGCGGCGCGCGCGTTTCGCAAGACGCTCGATTGAGTGCGGCATGATCGCGCGCATCTTCCACCTGCTGCTCAAGGAGTTCCTTGAACTGAAACGGGACAAGCCGGCGCGCCTGCGGCTGCTGGTGCCGCCGGTGCTGCAGTTGCTGCTGTTCGGCTACGCCGCCACCTTCGAAGTGCGCAACGTCGCCACCGTGATCGTGGACCAGGACCGGACCCAGGACAGCCGCGCGCTGGTGGCCGACTTCGTCCACAGCAGCCGCTTCCGGCTGGTCGCCGAAGCGGACGCGCGGCGCCAGGCGCAGCAGGCGATCGAGAGCAGTTCGGCGCTGGTCGGCATCGTCGTGCCGCAGGGATTTTCGGCGCTGCTGCGCAAGGGCCAGAGCGCGCCGATCCAGGTGCTGGTAGATGGCACCAATTCGAACACCGCCCTGATCGCGCTCGGCTATGCCGGCCAGATCGCCAGCAGCTTCGGCCAGAACCACGCGCGCGACCTGGCGCAACGCACCGGCCGCGCGCTCGGCCAGCCGCTGGTGCAGGTGAGCATGCAGGAGCGCTACTGGTACAACCCCAATCTGAACGCCCGCTGGTTCTTCATCCCGGGGCTGATCGGCACGCTCACCTTGATCACCATCGTCAACCTCACCGCGTTTGCCATCGTGCGCGAACGCGAGGTGGGCACGCTGGAGCAGATTTTGGTCACGCCGATCCAGCCGATCGAGTTCATCATCGGCAAGACGCTGCCGTTCTTTATCATCGGCCTGCTGCAAATGGCGCTGGTGGCGGCGGTCGGCATGCTGTGGTTCCAGGTGCCGTTCGCAGGCAATCCACTGGTGCTGTTGGCCGGCACCTGCCTGTTCTTGCTCAGCGTGCTCGCCATCGGGCTGCTGATCTCGACCGTCTGCAAGACGCAGCAACAGGCGTTCGCGTCGAACTTCTTCGTGCTCAATCCAATGTTCATCCTGTCCGGATTCAGCTTCCCGATCGCCAGCATGCCGCTTGCGCTGCAGTGGATTACCTATCTCGATCCGCTGCGCTATTTCCTCATCATCATCCGCGCCACTTATCTCAAGGGTGCCGGCTTCGCCGTCCTGTGGCCCCAGATGGCGGCGCTGGGCGGCATTGGCCTGGTGCTGTTCACGCTGGCCGTGATGCGCTTTCGCAAGTCGCTCGATTAGCGTCGACGCCACAAGAACTCTTATTGTCAGACGCGGTCAAACTAGTATTATGTCTGCCCTCCACATCTTTATCGCGTCGTCCTCCGAGGGTATTTCGATCGCCAATGCGCTGCGCACTGCGCTGCAGGCCGAACTGGGCGGTAATGCGCGCGTGGAACTGTGGTCCCACAAGTTCGAGTTCGGCGACACCGCCATCGAGGCTCTGGAAACCATCAGCAACGAGGCCGACTTCGCGATTGTCGTCATGACGCCCGACGACAGGGCAACAATTCGCCGTGCCAGCGAGGTCGTACCGCGCGACAATCTCGTGTTCGAACAAGGCCTCTTTGTCGGCGCCCTCGGCCGCCAGCGCTCGATCGTGGCGCTCGATCCAAAGGATAAATTAAAGCTTCCATCGGACGTGCTGTCCGTGACGGCTCTCAACTTCGACAACAGTTCGCCGGAAAACCTGGCCACGTCGCTGCAGGCCGAGTGCGTCCGCCTCGCCAGACACATCGCCGAGATTGGACCTAGGCCCAAATGGCTGGCCGAACGGCGTGCCGCCATGGCGGCCAACGCCGACTTTTGTACCGCCATCGCCGGCGCCTGGTGGGAGAGGATCAATCACCCCACTGGCAGCCAACTGAGCTTCTTCACGATCGCCCCGGACCCGCTCAGCGGCCAGGTGGTGCTCGAAGGCGCCGCCTATGGCGCCGACGGCTGTTTGTGCGCCCTGTGGAAAAGCGAGATGGCGCGCCTCTATCCCGACGACCGGCGCCTCACCTACCTCTGGCGCGGCTCCCATCCCTTGACCGGCTACAGCCACCTGAAGTTCCATGGCTATGGCAGCGTCGATTTCCGTCAAGCGGCCGATCATTCAGCGCAATTAACGGCCGCAACAGGTGATTTTTGGGACGTCGACGAGGCCGATCCCGGCAAGACCCTGATAAAGTCGGTTGAACTTCGCCGGGTAGCGAAGGACATCGACTTGCGGACCATGAGTGCCGGTAGCGCCAAGGCGAAACGTGATCTCGTGATGAAGGTACTCAAGGACTGGTAACGCGGCGCCGCGAGTGGCGCTGCGTTGCGGCCAGCCGCGCTGCCAGCACAGCGGCCATGGTCACGTCGAAGGTCAGGCAAAATGCCGGCCACCACGCCGGCACGCCGGCATTGGCAATCACACTGCCATGCACCGCGTCAAACACACCGTGCGCGAAGAGTGCGGCGACGACCATCCAGTCGGTCCACTTGTAGCCCGCGATGGCCAGCGTGAAGAACAGCAGCGTTGCCGCGATTTCCCGCCACAGGGCGGGAACGGCCCCCGCCAGGAGCGCGAAGAGGACGTAATACGAAGCAATCACGATCATCATCAGTGGATAGAAGCCGCGCTCACGACTGAATCCGATCAGGGCTGCAGCGGCGCAGACCCCGATGGCGAGGGCCACGCCGATCAAAGCGGCAAGCGGATAGTGAAACAGGTTCATGGCGTCCCTTCCCTGATGTCGCCGGAGAGCGTGGCGAGAAAGCCCGCCAGGTCGGCGATCTCCCGCTCGGTCAGGACCATCGCGGTGCGTTCATTGTGGCCGGTGGCCGCGCGCGGCGCCGCCGCGTAATGGCGCACGACGCCGTCCAGCGTGCCGATCTGGCCGGCATGCATGTAGGGCGCGCGCAAGGCCACGTTGCGCAGGCTCGGCGTCTTGAAGGCGCCGTCCATGTGGGGATCGTCGCCGGCGATGAACTGCAGTTCGCGGCAATCGCGCGCAGACGCGTCGCTAAAGGGACCGAGGCAGTTGAACTGGTCGCGCAGCACCAGCGCAATCGCCGCCTGGCGCCCGGTCTCGGGCCGGCCCCGGTCGTGCGGAACGACGCCGGTGTTGTGGAAGTGCTGGTCCGTGAACAGGGGGCCGTTATGGCATGTGATGCATTGCGCCTTGCCGGCAAACAGGCGCAGGCCGCGTTTTTCCGAGGACGACAGCAGGCTTGCCGCCGCCGCATCGCCCTTCAAGGTCGCATCGATGTACTTGTCCAGGCGCGATGCCGAGTAGTGCAAGGTCGATTCATACGCGGCGATGGCCTTGCCCATGTTGGCGAACACGCGCGAGACGTCCTGCTTCTGCGCTTCGGTCATCCGGTTCCACGCGGCGCGTTCGGCGGCGTTGCCGTTCGGGCCCGCGTCGTCCGGCAATCCCGCGAGGCTGGGCATGGCGCGGAAGAGCGCTTCATATTCGCCGCGATAGTGCCGCTCCATCAGCCGGGCGTAGGCAAGGCGATTGCCGCCGTGTTCAGCCGCATCCTCCAGCGGACCCAGCGCTTGCGACCACAGGCTGTCCTTGCGGCCGTCCCAGAAGAACCACGCCTGGCGGCTGGTGTCCGCGATGGGCATGGTGCGGCGGATGCCGGTGCCGACACCTTGCGCGACCGCTTTGCCATCCTGGAATTGCTGATCGGGCAGATGGCAGCTGGCGCACGCGACTTTCTGGTTCCCGCTCAGGCGGGTGTCGAAAAACAGGCGCTTGCCCAGGGCGGCCGCGGCCGGCAGCCGTTCCACCGCATTCGAGGGATCGGGCCGCGCGGCAGGCAGGCTGCCAATGTGCAGCGACGACAGCACCTTGCGTTCGGCCGCGCTCCAGGCGTCCTCGTCGCCGGCGGCAGCACAGACCGGCATCGCGGCGGCGAGCGCGAGCAGCCAGGCCGAGGCCGCGGCTTTCATTGGACTCGCGCCGGATCGGCGACCACGGTGTTGAAGACGACCAGGTCGCTGCCCTTGGCCGAGTCGAGCTGCAGCTTGATCTGCCACCAGCCCGTCATGCTGAACTTGACGCCGTCGAGCACATAGCGGCCGTCGCCGAGCGCCTCGGTGACCCGGGGATTGGTCGGAAAACCATGATGATGCTGCGGCATGCCGCCGGAGACGCCGATGCGCGCGTCCGACACGGCTTGGCCCGCGCTGGTGGAGACGCGGATTTCCCACGCATGGATGTGATTGATGGCGGCGTGTTCCTCGAGCGGGCGCAGCGAAACGAGGTAGCGGCCGTCGGCGCTGGGCTTGGTCAGCCGCACGTCGAGGTCGGCCGGCGGCGTCAGCAGGGCGCAGCCGCTTGCCGCAACGGTGAGGATGGCGGCGGCGGCGAGGTGAAAGAGGCGGTTCATGGGATTTCCTTTTCAAGAACGAAGCTGGGAATGAAAGTATCTCGCCGCAGCGGTGGCCCTCCCGGACAAGCTTGCCGACATTCCTGCCAAGGCGGCGGCGCCACGGAATTTTCCCGCGCCGCCAAATGCGCTACTATTCAGGCATCCCGGCAGCCAGTCCTCCTGTGGAACCGTTCATGCACCGACCGCATCGCATCGTCATCGCCGCCTTCGCGCCGGCGCAAATGCTCGACATCACCGGCCCGCTCGACGTCTTTGCGACCGCCAACGAGTGCGCCGCCAACGCCGGCAAGCCGCCGCCCTACGAGCTGGTGGTCGCCGCCGCGCAGGCGGGGCCGGTCATGACCACGTCCGGCGTGGCCCTGATCGCGACCGCGTCGCTGCATGACCCGGGCCTGGCCGCCGACACCCTGCTCATTGCGGGCGGCGCCGGCGCGCGCATGGCCGTGCGCGACGAGGAACTGATCCGCGCCCTGGCCGCCTTGTGCAAACGGGTCGCGCGCGTCGGCTCGATCTGCACCGGCCTGTTTCCGCTGGCGGCGACCGGCTTGCTCGATCAACAGAGCGCGACCACGCACTGGGCCCATTTCGACGAATTCGCCGCCCTGTTTCCCCACGTGGCGCTCGATCAGCACGCGCTGTTCGTCACCAACGCGCCGTGCCACAGTTCGGCCGGCGTCACCGCCGGAATCGATTATTCGCTGGCGCTGGTGGAAGCCGACCTCGGCCGCGCGCTGGCGCTGGACGTGGCGCGCAACCTGGTGCTGTTTCTCAAGCGCCCGGGCGGCCAGGCCCAGTTCAGCGCCCCGCTCGCCGCCGAGGCCGCCGCCAGGGATCCCGACCGCTTCGCCGAGCTGACGCAATGGATCCTGGAGAACCTGAAAAGCGAGCTGTCGGTCGAACTGCTGGCTGAACGGGTGGCCATGAGCCCCCGTAATTTTGCGCGCCGCTTCGCCGAGGCGATGAGAATCGCGCCGGGCAAATACGTGGAAAAGCTGCGCATCGACGTCGCGCGCCGAAAATTGACCGACGGCGACCAGTCGCTCGAACGTATCGCCGCCCATTGCGGTTTCGCGTCGGCCGAGGCGATGCGGCTTTCGTTCAAACGCCACCTCGACGTCACTCCCAACGATTTTCGCGCCCGCTTTCGCAGCGCCGGCTCGGGCCAACCCGGGCATGCGGCGACGCATTGATCTGTCCGTATTCCATCGACATCTGTCCTTCCCGTCGCCCCGGGTGATCCGACAATGGCTGGCCGTTGCTCAACGTTCCGTTGAACCGGCCCGCTCAATCAAGAAGGGGATCCCATGAAGACTGTCGCGATCTTGCTGTTCGATGACGTCGAAGTCCTGGACTTCGCAGGTCCGTTTGAAGTATTCGGCGTGGCCGGCGGCGCGCACGATTTGTATCGGGTGATAACGGTCGCCGAATCGCGCCGCCCGGTCCTCGCGCGCAACGCTCTGAGCGTCAATCCCGCGTTCGACTTCGCGTCGATGCCGCACGCCGACATCCTGCTGGTGCCGGGCGGCGCCGGCACCCGGCGCGAGAAGCTCCGCCCGGAGATGCTCGCATTCATTCGCGCCAGGGCCGCCGCGGCCGACCTGGTCATTTCCGTCTGCTCGGGGGCCTTGCTGCTTGCCAGGGCCGGGCTGCTTGCGGGCTGCCATGCGACGACCCATCGCGGCGCGCTGGCCGAACTGGCGCTCGACGAACCGTGTTGCGTGGTGCTGCCCGAGGCGCGCGTGGTCGACAACGGCAAGTTCGTGCTCTCGGCCGGCATCTCGATGGGCATCGAGGCCTGCCTGTACGCCGTGGCCAGCGAGCATGGCGAAGCCGTGGCCGGGGCCACCGCCGCATACATGGAGTACGACTGGATTCACCGGCAGGCCGACGGCCGCCTTGTGGTGCGCACCACAGAGCTGCTATCGGGCTGACGCTTGCGCTTGCGCGCCGTAACGCATCGCCACGCCCATTCCCGCCGTGACGAGCGCCACGCCGCCAAGCGCGACGTGGGTTGGCACCTCTCCCAGCAACAGCAACGCGCCGAAGGTCGTCACGCACGGGACCGCCGCCGTGAACAGCGCCGTTTGCACCGCACCGAGCGCGGCAACGGCACGGGTATAGACAAAGATGGACAAGGCGCCGATCAACACGCCCTGGAAAATCGCCTGCAGCAGCAATTCGCGCCAACTCACCAGCAGCAGCGCTTTGCCGGGCAAGAACAGGTAGACGGGCAGGAAGCTGCACATCGACAGCACCGCCACCATCGATGCGGCGTGGGCGGGTTTGACCCCCAGCCTTTGCGCCAGCACGCCGTAGGCCGACCAGCAGGCCGACGCCAGCAGCAGCGAGCCGTCACCGAGCAATTGCCGCCAGGTGGCGGTGCTGGCGCTGTCCCACGCCATCGCCACGATCCCCAGCGCGATCAATCCGAGGCCGGCGACCTGGCTGCGTTGCGCGCGGGCGCGCGAGCTCAGTTGCACCAGCGCGAAGGTGAACAAGGGCAGCGTGCCGTGCAACAGAACGGCGCCGTGGCTGGCGGGAGCGAGCGAGAAGCCGGCGTACGCAAACAGCGCAAAGCCGACGCCGCCAAAAAATGCCAGCGCCGCGGCCTGGTGCCAGCGCAGGCCGCCAAAGCCATGGCGCAGCAAGACCGGCAACAACAGCAGGCCGCCAATCGAAAAGCGCAGGGCCGCGATATCGGGCAGCGTCAGCGCGGAGGCAAACCCGATCCGCGAGACCAGCGTGAAGCCGGAAAAGAACAGGATGACGGCGACGCCGCAGACGATCCCCACGACCCGCCCCGCCGGTGCCGGCAGCGCCGGCGACGCCGGCTCGGGGAGACCTTGCATGGCGTGCGGGCGCCGTCGCTCAAGCCGGCTTCGGCAATTTGGCGAGAATGGCCTGGCGGCCGGACTCGAGGAAGGCCTGCGACAGCACGGGATCGTCGACGGCGCGCGCCAGCGTCATGGCGCCCACCATCGCGCTGGCCACCGCGCGCGCATCGGCGTTCAGGCCGTCGTCGCGGATGGCCTCCTCGATCACCGCAATCCAGGCCTTCAGTTCATGCGTGAAGCCGGCGCGCGTCTCGATCGGCTGGCGCGCCAGTTCGGCGCCATTGGCCGCGGCCAGGCAGCCCTGCTGCGGCTCGTCGCGATGAAACTCGGTCAGGTAGGCGTTGACCAGCGCGGCCAGGCGCTCCCCTTTCGGCTTGCCGAGGATGTATTCCCTGAACGCGGCCGTCGTGCGCGAAAAGGCAGCGGTCGATGCCTCGGTGATCAACGCCTGTTTCGACTCGAAATGGGCATAGAAGCCACCGACGGTCAGGCCAACGTCGGCCATCAGGCTCGCCACGCCGACGGCATCGATACCCTCGGCGCGAAACCGCTCGCCCGCCTTGCGCACGATGCGCTCGTGGGTTTCCTGCCTGTGCTCTTTTGAATAACGCATGAAACTCTCCAGCCAAATTAGTCTGTCATCAATGCAACGGCGTGGCCCAGCACGCGCGGGTCTGAAAGGATGCGCTTGTGGCCCAGGCCTTCGCAGGCCAGCAAACGCGCGCCCGGCCACGCCGCGGCGATCGCCTGGCCATTCGCAAACGGCACCACCTGGTCGTCCATCGAATGGATGACCAGGGCGCGGGTATCGATGGCCGGCACCATCTTCGGCAGGTCGATGCTGTCGACATCGACCTGCCTGCTGCGCAAAGCGGCCGACAGCGCCGCCGGATCGACCCCGACCTGCATCGAGAAAGCACGGGCGAAGTACGCATAACGGGCCGGCGGCGACACGAACACCGTGCGCCCGGCCCGCATGCCCAGCCCGAAGGCGGTCGCGGTCGCCGCGCATCCCACCGAATGCGCAATGATGCCACGGACCGGCCCCATCGCATCGGCAATGGCGCAGATCGCGGCGGCCATGTCGCCCATCGACGCCGTTTCGCCGTCGGATTGCCCGTGGGCCGGCAAATCGATGCTGACGGCCTGCAAGCCTTCGGCCACCAGCGGAGCGACGAACGCCGCCATGTCGGCGTGCCGTCCCGACCAGCCGTGCACCAGCAGCACGACCGGCCCCTGCCCTTCGCACCAGGTGGCGACCTGCCCCGCCGGCGTGGACAGGAACCTGGCCGGCGGCAAGGCGGCTTCCGCTGCGCGGCGGCTGTTGTCCGGCGTCACGAACATGAGCGCGGCACGCTCGGGGGAAATCGGTGTCAACATGCTGCCTCCGAAAAAAACAGATCAGGCAGCCTTTGATTGCGCGCTGCGATTTTTAATATTATACTCATCATATAAAAATTCACAAGGCATCCAATGAAGATCGATCAAGTCGCCGGTTTCGTCATCGGATGCCTGCCGAACCGGCTGGCGCTGCGCATGGTCCGGACGCTGGCGAGTTCGAAAAGGCCGGCGATCACGCCGACGCAGCAACAGGCGCTGAGCCAGGCGACCGAGCTACGCTACGGCAAAGCAGACCGCAACATCGCATGGGCGTGGGGCGACGGGCCGCTGGTGATCCTGGTGCACGGCTGGAACGGCCGAGCCGCCCAGCTGGCGCCGCTGGCACAGAAGATTGCGTCGCAGGGTTTCCGCTGCGTCGCGATCGAAGTGAGCGGGCACGGCGCCTCGCCCGGCGAGCGGCCCGAATGGACCCACTTCATCGACGACATCGCCGCGCTGACGCAATCGCTTGGCCAGCTCGTGCATGCCTACGTGGCCCATTCGGCCGGCGGGCTGACGACGATGGCGGCGCGCGGCCTGAAAGGGATCGCGGCAAGCCGCTACCTGTGCATTTGCGCACCCTCCCACCCTTTTCCGCCGATCGACGTGCTGCGCAAGAGCCTGAACCCGGCCGCCCGCGTGATCGACGCCTACCGCGCTTTCATCGCCAGGCAGTTCGGCGCCGGCTGGGATGAGCTGGCAGCCGGCAGCGCCTTTACGGGCGCGGGGAGCGAGCTGCTGCTGTTCTACGACAAGGCCGACCGGTTCGTCAGCCATGAAGAAGGCGACCGGATCGCGCGGCTGTGCCCCGGCGCCGGCCTGATGAAAACCGACTCGTACGGCCACATGAAAGTACTCGAGGCACCCGAGCTGGTTGAGGCGGCAGGCCGGTTCCTGCGGGGCGACTAGCCGGGTTCAGGTGGGGAACGGCGTACCGTCCAGATGGACGAATTCGGATCTCCCGCCGTCGGCGATGACCGTCTTCAGGTCCTCGCCCGGATAAGTCACCACATCCCCGGCCAGCCGTGTGCCGATCTCCAGGTAGACCACTTCGCGATCGGATCGGTTGACCAGGTGATGGGCCGACCCGAGCGGCACAAATCCGGCGCACATCCCCGGACGCAGCTCGGTATCCCCCGCATCGGTGACCAGCGTTGGCGTGCCTTCCAGGATGTAGATGAATTCCTCCTGCGCGCTGTGCCGATGATGCAGCGCCGACAGCGCGCCGGGCGCCAGGTGGGTCAGGTTGACGCCGAAGTCGTTGAGAAGAAATGCGTTGCCCAGCGCGCGTTTCTGGCGGCCCGTGACACGCGCCGCGTAAGGTGCGGGATACGGCGAGGTGGTGCGCGGGACAAGCGACAAGGCGTCGATGGCAACGGGTTTGCTTGATTCAGGCATGGTGGATCTCCGGTCAGGTTAAAGAAAAAGGACGATCACGTGCTCACGCGTCCGGCATCGGACCTGTCGTAGAACGCGCTTAATCGGTCGCTCACATCTTTGCCGGACGCCATGCACGCGTAGCCATACAGGGCTTCCAGCCGCAGCTGGTCGTCGATATGGCGGCCGACCATTTCCAGCACTGTCTCTTTGGCCGAATGCAGCGCCGCCTGGTCGTTGCGCAGCAGTTTCTTTGCCCAGCGGATGGCCTCTTCCATCAGTTGTTCGTGCGGAACCTCCGCCGACACCAGGTTCAGGTGCAGCGCGCGGGCGGCGTCGATGGGGTCGGCGGTGAGCACCAGTTCCATCGCGACGGCGGTGCCGCACATGTTCACCAGCCGCGCAATGCCGCCGTCGCCATGGTGAAAGCCGCGGCGCGCTTCGAACGAGCCGAAGCGCGCGCGCTCGGAGGCCACCCGGATATCGCAGGCAAGCGCCAGCTCGAAACCGGCCGCCAGTGCCCAGCCGTTGACGGCGCCGATGACGGGCTTCTTCAGGCGATGCAGGCCGCGCGTCAGCCCGCCCAGGCCGAGTTCGGCGATGGCGCGCACCTCGCTGGGCGAGGCACCGACAACGTCGGGCACGAATTTTTTCAGATCCATGCCGGCGCAGAAGGCGTCGCCGTTGCCGGTGACGATGGCCACGTCGGCATTCGGATCGTCCCGAAACACGCTGAACGCGGCGACAAGTTCCAGGTGCAGCTCCTGGTCGATGGCGTTTTTTGCCCGCGGCCGGTTCAGCGTGATGGTCGCGATGCGCTCGCGCACTTCATAGATCACTTTGGCCATGATTTCCTCCATGTTATTAATTGGATAATACCCTGCTCTGCCGTCATGGTTCGAGCCAGCGCCGGATTGCCCGCGTCACCCGCTGCGCCCTGTCATGCTGGACGAAGTGGCCGGCGCCGGGAACCGCAACAATCGTGAGCTCGTCATCCACCCATTGCCAGACATCGTTCAACCCCGCGGGCAAGGCGTAGACATCGTCCAACCCGTGGATCAGCAAGGTGGGCGCTTTGACGTGGGGCGGTTCATCGTCGCGCTCCCGGTAAGGCTCGCGTGGCCAGTTGGCCCTGTAATAGTTCAGCATTGCTTCGAGCGACGACGCCGCCATCGCCGCCTGGTGGGGCCG
>CXWL01000132.1_pt1 | contig 18139 bp, 11 predicted proteins | sample 590931 | NCBI WGS metagenome assembly CXWL01 (sample SAMEA3498368, study PRJEB10139) | groundwater metagenome | biome: water well; material: biofilm material | place: Germany | collected 2015-04-27 | reverse complement strand
GGAACGATCGGGTACATTTTGAAAGGCTTTCCCCGCAATTCAGAAGCCTTTATCACGAATGAGATCTATCTCTTGGAACGGATGGGGCTCAGGCTTCGCCTGTTCTCGGCTTTTCAGGGCGACGGCACCGCCATCGGGTCTCGTGTCCAGGCTATCGTTTCCCCGCTGACCTACCTCCCCGAATGCGACGAGGCCAAGGACGGCGGGTTCATTCCCTGGTTGCTCTCAAACTTCGCGAGATATCTTCCCAGCCACCTCCAAGTGCTGCGGGTCGCACCTCGCCGATATCTTCGGACGCTCTTCGAGGCACTGCGGCTGAGTTTCCATTGCCGGTCGGGAGCCTTTCGATGGCCCAAGAAAGTGTTTTACAAAGACTTCCTCCGCTCAGGCTTCATCGCCTGCCAGGTCAACGAGGATAGTAATATCCGCCACCTTCATGCGCATTTCTGCCACGGCTCGACCACCATGGCCATGTTCGCCAGCATGCTGACCGGGCTTCCGTTCAGCTTCACGGCCCATGCCAAGGATATCTATCTCCCAAAGCTGAATCCCGGTGACCTGCTCCAGATTAAAATGCGACGGGCGCAATTTGTCGCGACCTGCACCGGCGCCAACAAGCAGTATTTGGAGGAGGCCTGTCCTGACGGGGCGCCGGTCCACACTATCTACCATGGCGTCGATACCTCCCGGTTTCATCCCTCACCGGACGGAGAGCCTGAACTACCTGTCATTCTCTCTGTCGGGCGGTTCGTCGAGAAAAAAGGGTTCCCGTTTCTGGTGCAGGCCTGTCGGATTCTCAGAGACCACGGGCATCAGTTTCAGTGCCGGATCGTGGGGGAACCGGACGAGCAAAGCGGGCTCGTTCGTCAGTTGATCTTTCAGTCAGCACTTGAGGACAGGATTGTTATCGAGCCAGGCGTGACCCAGGACGAATTGCGAGCCCTGTATCGGCAGGCCACCATGTTTGTCCTGCCTTGCCAGATCGTCGATAACGGGGATCGTGACGGCATCCCGAACGTGCTGGCCGAAGCCATGGCCACAGGCCTTCCAGTCGTCTCGACGGACATCTCGGGCATTCCAGAATTGGTGGTTCACCGTGACAACGGCTTGTTGGTCCCGCAACGAGATGTGCACGCCCTCGCCAAAGCGATGGAAGAGCTGTTGACCGATGCCCAACTGCGACAGAGGTTAGGGCAGGCAGGGCGAGACACGATCGGACGCATCTTCGACTCAGCAACGACCACCAAACAACTGTGCTCGTTATTCGCTTCGCCGGCCTGCGCTGAAACGACCGTTCAGAAGGAATCTCATGCCACTTGCTGCTGATCAACAGGTCGTTTCCACGACTGCGGGATACGGACACCTGTTCCGTGCTCCGTACGACGCCTGGACACCGGACCAGCTCCTCCGTCATTTCCAAACGAGGACGTCGGTCCAGTATTTCCCCGTTGTGGATGCAGTCGAAACCGCACGGGAGAAGATCGAGAACATTCTCAACGACCGGTTTGAGTTTAATCAGGAATCCCATACCGCGCCGTCTCCAATCCAATGGACCGAGAATCCCAGTCATGATCGCGAATGGCTGATACTCCTCCACAAGTTCTATTACGCCGTCGGGCTGGGGATGGCCTATCACGAGACCGAGGCGCCCTGCTATGCAGAAAAGTGGGTCGAGCTCACATCCTCGTGGATCAATGCCGTTTCACTCGATTTCTTACCCAGCGACGTCGCAGGGCGGCGCATCCAAAATTGGATATTCGCCCACTACTACTTTGTGACGCTCCACCAATCAGCCTGCATTGGCCCCGAGTTCTACGTGCGGTTCCTCGAATCGCTGCATCAGCAGATTTGTTATCTGCGAGAGCACCTCACGCCCGCGAGAAACCATCGTACCTTGGAACTCTGCGCGATCTTTCTGGCTGCCGTGGTGTTTCCGGAATTTGACGAGGCCGAGGACTGGCTTACATTTTCCACAGAGGAACTGTCGAGCAATATGCAAACCGACTTCCTGCCGGATGGAGTCCATTGCGAGCTGTCCACCGACTACCATCATCTCGTCCTCAAAAATTACCTCTGGATCCGCAGGCTGGCCCAGATCAATCAGATCGACATGCCCAATTCGATAGACGAGGGGATCAAGAAGGCACTTGAGTTCTCCGTCTATTCGCACAGACCGGACGGCGCGATTCCCTCTCTGAGCGATGGAGACAGCCGGAACTTCCTCGACCTCCTGGAGCAGGGCTACGAACTCTATGGAAGCGAGCACCTCAAGTATGTATCGTCCCAAGGAAAGATCGGAACTCCTCCCACTGAACGATCCAAAGGCTTTGCCGACAGCGGATATTACATTCTCCGGAGCGGCTGGGGTGATCAAAGCGATTCGTATCAGGATCAGCGGTATTTGATCTTCGACTGTGGCCCTCTCGGCGCCGGGAACCATGGGCATCTCGATCTCTTAAGTTTTGAGATGGCAGCCTATGGCAAGCCACTGATCGTCGACCCTGGGCGCTATACCTACGATGAATCCGGGGAGACCAATTGGCGATCGCTCTTCCGTGGAACTTCCTACCACAATACCGTCCTCGTGGACGGCAAGAATCAAACAAGGTACGAGTGGAAAAAGAACCGATTCAAGGTCACTGGTTCAGAACCGGAACGAGAGGTCAAATCGTTCGTCACTGAGCCTGGGATCGACTATCTGCACGGGGTAGCCCGGAGCCACGAATACCCGGTCGTGCACGAGCGGAAGGTCGTCTTCGTCAATGGGGAATACTGGGTGATTGTCGACCTCCTGAGAGCCACCGAGCCCCACGAGTACGACCTGTTGTTCCACCTCTCGCCCTCGGCGCAGGATCGGGTCTCAGTCAGGGTGTCGGACGATACGCTGTCGATCCATTCGCCACGGCTCATTCTCGCGCAGCCTTTCATCCCGAACGTGCGCCCCTCCATCCAGGGAGGTTTTGTGTCCACCTCCTACGGTGAAAAACATCGTGCCCCGATCGTGCGACTGACTCAGCGAGCTTCAAGCGCTTGCTTCTTCACCGTCCTGTATCCGTATAAAGGAGACAAACCGAATATCTCCGTTGAGACGCCTGAATTCGACGGACCCCCACAGACACTCCTCTTCGGCGAACGGGCGGCTGTTCGCATCACGATTGCGCGAAATGGGGAATGGTATCGCGACGATCTTCTGTTCACAGATCAGGCCGCCGCTCACAGCGAAATTCCCGATTGGCCCTTCTCAAGTCATGTGCGCGTCTCGAGGACAGACCGTAACAGCCGCCTTCTCTTTCGGTATCAGGCCTGAATCATGATGAATCATGCTGTCATCAATGAGACCATGCTGGATTTCCTGATAGCGCCTTACGCCTCTATGTCGGCGGATGAGCTGTTGAGTTACTTCCAAACCAGGAACGGTGTTCGGTATTTCCCTCTATCATCCGGATCCCCGGTACACGTGAGACGAGCCGATAAACTCTTACAGCATGAGTTTGACTTCAATAATGAGGTCCATCGGCTACCCCAGACATTCGACTGGAAGACTAATCCGAGCCTAGACATCGAGTGGCTGATTCTTTTGCACAAATTTTATTACGCCAAAGATCTCGCCGCTGCCTACGACTACACAGGCGAGGAAGCGTACCCAAGAAAATGGATGGAGTTGGTTTCGTCGTGGATCAGGGATGTGCCGGATGGCTTTATCGACAGCCAAGTCACTGGGCGACGATTGCAGCAGTGGCTGTTAGCGTATCACTACTTCGTTCCTGGGCAACGTTCGACTTCAATGACCCCGCCTTTCCTGGTGGAATTTGTCCGATCGATTAATTCGCAGACGCTCTACTTGCGGGAGCATCTGACGCTTGAAGGCAACCACCGCACCATCGAGCTGTACGCCATCTTCTTGGTGGCCGTGATGTTCCCGGAGCTGAGAGAGGCCATGTCGCTTCTCGAATTCGCGAAGCAGGAGTTGCTCAAGAATATGGAACAGGATCTCCTAGGAGACGGTGTCCATCGCGAGCTGTCTACCGATTACCATCATACGGTGCTCAAGAACTACCTGCGCGTGCGGGCACTGGCTGTTCTCAACCGAATCACACTGCCTCCGAGATGCGACGAACTCATTCACAAGGCATTGGAGTTTTCGATCTATGTCCACAAACCGGACGGGCTGATTCCGGCAATCAATGATGGAGACAGTAATAGCTACCTGTCCTTCTTGAAGAAGGCCTGCGAAGAGGATCCCAATGAACACCTACTCTACGTCGCCTCCAAAGGTAAAGAAGGGTCGCCGCCGCCTGAACGCTCGAAAGGGTTCGCGGACAGCGGGTACTATGTGCTTCGTGGAAGCTGGACGGATGAGCCATATGAGGACGGATTGTATTTATTGTTCGACTGCGGGCCTCTGGGATTCGGCAGTCATGGACACTATGACCTATTGAATTTCGAGGCAGCAGCCTACGGCCATTCACTCATCGTCGACCCAGGCCGGTATACCTATAGCGAAGACAGCAGCGACAGCGTCAATTGGCGCAGAGTATTCAAGGGTACGGCTTACCACAACACCGTTACCGTGGATGGGAAGGATCAGATCCCCTATTGCCTCGGGGCTCCGATCAGCCCGGAGCCACAGGCAAGGCTGAGAACATTTGCCACGGCAGATGGGTTCGATTTCATCCACGCGCAGGCCGTCAGCCATGAATACCCCGTTGTCCATGAACGCATGGTCTTTTTTGTCGTTCCGGAGTATTGGATCGTGACGGATCTCCTGCATGGCGAAGGCAGCCATACCTATGACCTGCGTTTTCACTTGGCCCCAAGGGCACTGGGTCGTACCACTCTGCGCACTGGGGATAAAAGCACATGGGTATCTTCCCCGAATCTTCTTATCGCCCAGCCACGATTGTCGGACATACACCCGGCGATAGAAGAGGGATTTGTTTCGCCGGAGTATGGCGTCAGACAGGAAGCGCCGATCGTGAAGTTCACGCAGAAGGCCGATGAAACCGCCTTCTTCCATACCGTGATCTATCCTTACCGTTCGGAGCAGCCGGCCCTTGACGTAGAACACCTCACGGTGAACGACCCGTACCAACTCTGTTCCCCGACGCGCGCTACGGCTTTGAAAATCACGATTCGCTCAGAGGCGGAGCAATACTCCGATTATCTCTTTATCGCGCATGAACGGCCGATAGGCGAGTATCGTTTTGATGACATTGTCTGTCGAAGTCAGGCGTTGTTCTTGAGAAAAGACAGCCTCGGGCGTATCGTGAATCTACAGGCCGAAGGTTTGGAGCGGCTTCAGGTCGGATCCACGGTCCTGATGGAAGAACTCGCAGAGGGCCGGCGGGTGAGTTATCGAGACGACCAGCGCCATTCAAGCACGTCGGTACAAACACTACGCATGGCACTTGAACCAGAACAGGGTAACGCCCTGTCGCAGCTAGTCCGTGCGAACCAGATCTAATAAAAAGTCAAGAGCCGCATGCGAAGCGACCCACAGTTTCCCCATCTTTCAGAGGCATTGTCTCCCCCGCGCATGCAGGAGTTGCTGCAAACCGCTTTAGTGGTTCCGCTCGACGAGCAGAGGCAAGGGCTCGTAGTCGGTTCATGCGTGATCGGAGAAAAACGCTATAAGCCGGGACAGAGTTGCGTCCTGTCATACCGCCTCCAATTACACAATATGAATACCGGCTCTCACCGTGAGCAGGTGGTGTCGGCGAGGTTATGCAGGCCGGACGAGGGGATGGAGGAGTTTAACCGGGCGGGATCCATGCAGCTATTTCGCGCATCTGGGGTGCAAGCGTTGATCTATATGCCCGAGACGGAGATGGTCCTATGGTCATTCCCCAATGACCGAAAACTCACACACCTTCCTGAGCTTCTGAATCTCGAGTTTCTTGCGGCCCATCTCCCTTCAAAGCTGGCATTACTCGGTGTCAATGACTCTGGTGAGATAGAGGCGGTCACCACGGAGGTCTTACACTATTTACCGGAGCGCTCGTGCATGATTCGTTACCATCTTTCATTAAAGCGCCGATCGACCGGGGAATGCCGCGCCTTGACGCTCTATGGCAAAAACTACCGTGATGACAGCGGCGCCGAGGTGGATGCAATCATGCGCCAGTTGGCGGAACAGATGCCTGAGAATGCCGTTCCACTGGGGTATGATCCGGAGCTTAGAACCTTGTGGCAATCGCATGTGCCAGGCGAACCATTCCTATGGGAATCGTTGGAAGCGCCTGATGCGTTGGACGTGGTCCGAAGAATTGCACGGTGTGTCGCAGAGTTCCATAGTTGCACCGTCCGCACCCCCTGGCGATATGATCTGCACGACATCGATGAATCTCTTATGGACACCATAGAGCTCGCTGAGCGAGCTTATCCTGATCTTGCAGGCCGCATTGCGTCGCTGGTGAACGCGTTATTGGCTCAACGAAAGTCCATGGACTGGTCGGATGCTCTGACCACCCCTGTACATCGTGATCTCAAAATGTGCAATTTCCTGATCGGTGAGGAGAGAGTCGCGCTCATCGACATGGACTCCGTAAGCCTCGGCGATCCTCTGACCGACATAGGCAGTCTGATCGCGAATTTCTATCTCAATGGAATTCGCGCCGGATCAGATTTCGGTAGAATTCGAAAGATTGTGGAAGTGTTTGGCTCCGCCTATGCCGAAGCTGTCCCTTGGACGGTGTCGCAGGCCCGGCTTAACTGGTACACAGCGGCAGCTTTCATCCATGAGGTCACGCGTAGGAGCATTCGCCAACTGGATGTCGAACGCATGAAACACATTGACGACTATCTCGACTTGAGTGAAAGCCATTCTTCCACTTGTTTTGAACTGAGGTGACGCGCAATGGGAATGCAACAGGCCATGGCCCCTGAGACGATTTGGCCAGAAAACCGCCCGCGCACGATCTTCCTTGCGAGACACGGGCAAAGTGAATCGAACCTTGAAGAGCGTATTTCAGGGCAGGCGGATCCGAACTTGACCGAGAAGGGCCTACGGCAAGCGCAGCGGTTGGCGGAGGCGTTTCGTGGCATACCCCTGACCAAGATCGTGACCAGCTCGTTAAAAAGGTCGATGGAAACGGCTCGGCCGACGAGCGAACTACACGGAATCCCAGTGTATCCGCTGGATGCCTTCAAAGAGATGAGTTTTGGGGTGCTGGAGGGCCAACTGCGCGGAGGCCTGAATCAAGGACTGCAACGGCTTCTGGACCAATGGACCCAAGACAAGGTGCATTTCAGGATTCCAGGTGGTGAACACCTGTTTGATGTTCAGAAACGAGTGCTCCCGTTCCTGTCACAAGTTCTTGCAGACAACCCCGACGGCACGATTCTCATCGTTGGGCATCGCCATACGAATATCGTGCTATTGAGCGCCTTAATGGGCTGGGAATTAGCGTCAACAATGGATCTTTCCATTCGGAGCAAGTACGTGTATGAGATTCATTGCGCTTCGACTCCTCACATCCACACCATTTGCCTGACAGGAAAAGGACGTGGAACGAGGGTTGAAGGCTTTCTCAACGAGGACGGCTCTATGCGCTCATCGCATGATCACCAGGTATGTTCAGGAAAACCAGAACATGCGGGCACTCACCAGTAGGCGGAGTGGCGATAAGAGAATGGGGCATGACTTAACCAGATTTGCTGATCCAACTGTGATGAAGGCCGTCCTCTCGGAGCGCCTTCCTCTGCTTTGTCCTGGCAGTTGGACGATTACGAGTTGCCGCGTTCAGCATGTGAAGTATTCCACGAAAAAGAAGATCGAGAATGAGCGCCTGGCTGCCTGCTACCACATCGAGGTTATAAACAGCGACTCCCGCTTAAAGCAAGCGTTGATCCTTTACTGCAAAGCATTTCGCGGCGGACGAAGCCAGGAAGAAATCGACACCTTGGCTCAAAGCAACGCAGGCACACAAGCGCTTCATAGCATGCCGCTCCACTTCCGCGATCTAGATATGCTCCTGTGGATCTTTCCGGAAGATCCGGCGATCCCGCATCTGCCGGAGGTAAGTGATCCAGCGCGAGTTACCGCGCATCTCCCCTATTTATCCCTTCCGAAGGGTCTTGAGGGGGCGGAGCACATCAGATCAGTCAAAGTGGAGGTTGTAAACTACCGCCCGGAGTTACGCTGCACGACCCGGTACGATCTCAGATGGGGAACGGACGAACAGCCTCAGCATCTCACCATCTTCGGCAAGACTTTTCGAAGCGGGGAAGGACGCGACGTCTACGCCAGAAGTGAATACTTATGGAAGCGTTTCTCCGGCGTTGACGAGGAAGTTCTTTTCTCCCAACCGTTAGGATACAGATCTGAGGTACAGACCATGTGGCAACTCGGCGTCGAGGGAACTCCGCTCTGTAGTGTGATCGAAGAAGACAATTGTGATTCCTATCTGAGGACGGTCGCCAAGGGATTGGCCATAGTTCATAACAGTGACTTGGCTAGCCTCCCGACATGGACACTGGACGAGCACCTCACTGAAGCTGATAAGAAGATCGAGAAACTACGCAAGGCGGTTCCCTCGCTGCTGGAAGAATTGAACCTCCTCGCCCAGCTTGTCCACCGCGACGCCCCAAACCCTTCCGACATCCCCCTTCGACCGATGTATTGGGATTTCCACATCAACCAACTCCTGGCCCAAGACGGAAAGGTCGCCTTTTTCGATTTTGACGAGCTCGTTGTCGGAGATCCCTTACAAGATATTGCCAATTTTATCGTGGACTTACAGTTCCGTGACGTGAGCCCGTTTCTGGCTCGACGGATGGCGAAGTCGTTGTACGACTCCTACTGTTCTCAGGTGAAGTGGGAGGTTCCGATCGATCGCGTCAGGTGGCATGCCAGGGTTCAGTTCATCAATAAAGCCTACAGAGTTTACATTCAACAGTCTCCTAACGTCAAAGAGACAGTGCAGGAAATCATCCATATGGCGGCCCAAGAGACGACGTTGGACTGGATCGACAACACGAGGCTGATCGAGGAGATGTCACGATGAAGAAACGGGTACTCATGTATTGCCAGCATGTCCTAGGGGTGGGGCATCTCGTGAGAAGTCTGGAGATCGTTCGTGCGTTGAAGGACTGGGACGTCACGTTTCTGAACGGCGGCGATCTCTGCCCTGGGATGGAATTCCCTCCTCAGACGGAGGTCGTGAATCTCCCGCCGATCAAGTCGGAATCGGATTTCAAGACCATCCTGGCCTCGGAGAACGGCCAGGATCTGGAGGCCGTGAAACGGATTCGCGCTCGTCGAATCCAGGCGGAATTTGCCCGCATCCAGCCCGACGTCTTTCTCCTCGAGATGTTTCCATTCGGACGAAAACACTTTGCGTACGAGCTGGTACCGGTTTTAGAGCAGATCCGGCTCAAAAAGATGCCGACATCCGTGGTCTGCAGTCTTCGCGACATCTTGGTCAATAATAAACGGAATCAGGCGCAGCATGACGAACGGGCGATTACCCTCATGAACCGGTACTTCGACCTGCTCTTGGTGCATGCGGACCCGCGATTCCAGACTCTCGATGAGACGTTTCCACAGGTCCGTGAGCTTCAGTGCGACATCAGATATACGGGTTTCGTCTCGCAAGCGGCTCCGCAGACCCTCGAAGCGCCGTCCGATCTCCAGGCCTCGGACCAACCCATGATTCTCGTGAGCATCGGAGGAGGCAGGGTCGGCTATGAATTGGTGGAATGTGCGCTGCAGGCATCAGCACATCTTCGAACCATCCTCCCACACCGCATGATGATTTTGACGGGGCCCTATATGCCGGAGGAGCAGTTTCAACAGCTCCAACAGGCGGCTGAGGGGCAGGAGCAGGTCGTCATCCAACGATATACCTCCGAGTTTCTCTCTCTCTTACAGCAGGCTTCCCTCTCAGTCAGCATGGCCGGCTACAACACCTGCATGAATCTCATTGCCACTGGAACTAAGGCATTGGTCGTCCCGTTTACGGGTGGAGGCAATACCGAGCAAACCATCCGCGCAGAAAAGCTCGCTCAACTCGGAGTCGTCGGCGTTGTCAGCCCATCGCAGTTGCGGCCGGACTACCTGGCGGAACGAATGATTCAGGCTCTTCAAGCTCCGCCCCCGACGCAAACACTATCCCTCGATCAAGATGGCGCCATGAAGACCGTAACCTGCCTGCAAGAGTTGGTCGTGAGGAAGACTCCTGTATCGGACAACATGGTCCCTGAGTCCTTCTCGCTTCCAAATGGGAATCACCGAACCCCTTGGCAAATGGAATTGAGGGAAAATCTGGCGCTGATTCAGGCTGAGGGAAAGGAAGTCCGGATCTTCTTTCGAGACGACGACATCGACGAGGACGAGGAGACCCTCATACGGCTGCTCGACCTGTTCCTGGCCCACGGAGTACCGCTGAACTTGGCAGTGATACCGGATCTCCTCTCGGACGCCACCGTGAGGCGGCTCCACACGAGAGAACTATGGATTCCGGAATCCCTTGGGTTGATTCAGCATGGATGGAGACATATCAACCACGAGCAAGAAGGGCGGAAATGCGAATTTGGCATCAGCCGCTCGCTGGCCGACAAGTTCAACGATATCGCGCGCGGAAAATCCCGGCTGGAGGACGCCTTCGGTCCGCGTTTTTATCCCGCCTTCACGCCCCCCTGGAATCGGTGTACGCAGGATACGTTCGGCGTGTTGGACGAGCTTGGATTTATGGTCTTTTCCAAAGATCGGGGGAAGGAACTTGTCGAAGGCCATCGATTCCAAGAGATTTCCACCACCCTGGACCTCTATCGCTGGAAGGATGGGGCTACGCTCCAACCTCCCGATTTCATCGTCAAGACCCTAGTCAGCCAATTGTGGGAACTCGATACGATCGGCATTCTCTTGCACCATAAAGTCATGGACATCGCGGCACTGACATTTCTCGACCAATTGCTGACTGAGCTACGGCATTGCCCCCAGGTACGTTTCCACACCTTCAAAACCCTCATGCAGCAGATCGAGACCACACAACCAGTTTCAAGGTCGTAGACACGATGAGCTTACGTCAAGAGAGTCGGTTCAGAAAGATCGTCCTCAGTCACTTGCTAAAAATGAAGGGACGCCTTTCCTTGGCGGCTCTGTGCCTTGCCGGGTACGTAGCCATTGATTTGCTGAAGCCCTGGCCCCTTAAAGTCCTATTCGACTACGTGTTGCTGCAGCAGCAACTCCCGACTTCCCTGTCCAGTTTTCAGTGGACGCTCCAAGACGGCATCCTATTGCCGCTCGGCATTGTGGCCGGCTCGATTATCTGCATCAGCGTTCTCAGCGGCGTCTTTTCCTATGGCCAGTTGTACCTGACGACGAAAGTCGGCTTCGAGCTCAGCGCGACCATCCGGCGCGAACTGTTCTCCCGCTTGCAGCGTTTGTCTCTATCCTTTCACCACCAAACCCGCACCGGCGAGCTGCTCACCAAAGTGTCGGGCGACACGACTGCGCTGAAGGATGTCTTCGCCGACTGGGCGCTGACAATGGCCGGTCATTGCCTGACTCTTCTCGGCATGATGGCAATCATGTTTGTGTTGAACTGGAGATTGGCTCTCGTCGCCATGGTGACCTTACCGATTCTCGGCACCCTCCTCTTTGTCTTGATCCGAAAGCTCAAGGCCACGGCCCAGAAACAGCGGAAGCAAGAAGGGAAAATCGCCTCCCATGTGAATGAGGTCTTGGGAGCGATCTCCCTCGTCCAGGCGTTCGGACGAGAGGGGCATGAAGATTCGCGGCTCCAGCAGTACAGCGACCACCATGTGGAACAAGGCATTCAGACGGCGCGGCTCATCGCGTCTGGCTCCAGAGTGGTCCACGTCATGGAAGCGATCGGAATCGCCGGCACCGTTCTCTTCGGAGGCTGGTTGGTCCTCGCAAAGCAAATGACGCCTGGCGATCTGCTTATTTTCCTCTCCTATGGCCACTCGCTGTATAAACCGGTGCGAAACTTGAGCAGTCTGTCAGTCAAGTTCTCCCGGGCAATGGTCAGTGCAAGACGCGTCGCGGAAATCCTCGACATCGAACCGGAAATCTGCGATCGGCCCGATGCAAAACAGGCCTCGGCCTTGCGGGGGGACATCGCGTTCAACCAAGTGACCTTCGGCTACGAGCGCAACCGGAACGTGTTGCAGGGGATGTCCTGTCACATCAAGGCAGGCCAGAAAGTGGCATTGGTCGGATCCTCCGGAGCCGGAAAGTCGACGATCGTCAACCTGATCCTCCGCCTATACGAACCCCAAACCGGCTCCATCATGATCGACGGAACCGACAGCGCGCAGTACAACCGGGAATCTCTCCGGCAACACATCGGCATCGTACTGCAAGATACGGTGTTGTTCGGCGCGAGTATCGCTGAAAACATTTCCTATGGGAAACCAGACGCGACGCGCGATGAGATCGAACGAGCGGCGGCGCTCGCCTACGCGCACGACTTCATTGTGGCGTTGCCCAACGGCTACGACACCATCCTCGGCGAGAGGGGTGGCACCCTGTCCGGAGGACAACGGCAGCGGATCTGCCTGGCTCGCGCCATCATCAAGCAGCCCTCGATCCTCATCCTTGACGAGCCGACATCCGCCGTGGACCCTGCGTCGGCGGCGCTGATTCGCGACACCGTGGCCCGTCTCCAGGCAGGCAAGACAACCCTCGTGATCGCCCATCAATTCTTTGCCATGGAGCAGTTCGACCAGATTCTGGTCCTTGAGAACGGCCGCCTCGTCGAGCAAGGCACGCACCGCCAACTCGTGGCTCGCAAAGGCCCTTATTGCGCCCTGCTTGCTCACCAGACGCGCGGGACGCAGCCGGAAGACGACGGTACATCGAATACGCTCTACCCTGAAACTGAAGGCGAGGCTGAAACATATGCTTAAAGTAGTGTGGCCACTCGGAATCCTGGGCGAATGCAGATTACGGAGCGTACAGCCGGTATGAGCGTGATCTTAAAAACCGATAGCCCAAGGACCTATGTCTTAACGATCGACGTCGAGATCGATGCAGGCCCTAAATGGAAAACGTCGAATCCAGCGTCATACCAGGGGGTCTATACAGGCATTGAAGTCCTCCAGCGTCTGTGTGACGCCTACGGGGTAAAGCCCGTGTACCTGATCAGCCCGGCGGTCATGGTTGATCAGAGATCGGTCGATTGTCTCAAGTCTCTCAATAGGAGTCATTGCGAATTGGGAACACATCTCCACGGGGAATACATCCCCCCGATGGAACGGTTTCCAGGATCGGATTTCAGTGGATGTGACCCAAAAGACATGCAGTGTGAATACGACAAAGATGTCGAATTTGAGAAACTCAAGAATCTCACGGACAAGTTTGTTGACCTGTTTGGATATGCTCCGAAGTCATTTCGCGCAGGAAGATTCGGGGCGAGAGGATGGACGTTGGAGTGCCTCGAACGGCTGGGATACACACATGACACCAGTGTGACCCCCTTCCGCAATTGGCACGATATCGCGGATTTTTCACAACCGAGCAGCCTGTCGCCATATTATCCATCTAAAGATAACATCTGCCTGCAGGGCGATTCCAAAATTGTGGAAGTGCCGGTTTCCATCACCCCGAAATTGGAATGGCTCAGGCCGACCCCTCGGTTTTCAGACTTCGACCAATGCAAGAAGGTCATCGACTGGTATGAAGCCCATACCACTCCTATCGTCTTATGCAGCATGTTTCACAACGTGGAACTGGTCCCGAACAAGAGCCCGTACTGCAAAACCGCAGAGGACTGCAAAGCGATGCTCGAGAGGATAGAGCAGACGTTTCAGCTTCTAAAAACACGAGGTTATGTCTTCAAGACACTCGATCAAATAACCGTCGAGGGTAAAGTCGGCCATGCCGCGCATCTGCCGACATGCGAGCCGATTGTCTCAACCGGGGGCGCTTGACACCGCACCATGCGCAAAGTTCTCATTATCATAGATAAGTTCGGGTGGTCTTACGACGCCATTGCGAAGGGGCTGGCCAAAGGCAATGTCAATGGCGCTCTGTCATTTGACATCGTCTCCTTGGCAGACAACCTCGATTATATCGAACAGCATCACGCGAAGTATGATCTCGTGTTCGCCATGGGCTGGACACTGATCATGTCCAAAAAGAAGAAGCATCGGTACCGCCAAGAATTGACCTTTCTCGATCGAAGGAAACTCATCACTGGCATCCATTCTCACCGTTCGTGGGATGAATATGCCTCTCTCCCTGAGGCCTGCCCTCCCCCGCCCCAAGAACTGATCGAGGAGCTCTCCACGCTGAGGCACATCAATGTCATTAGTCGGCGCTTGTTTACCATCTTTCGGGAAGCCGGATTGTCGAACATCACCTTGACGGAAAATGGCGTGGACACGGACCTCTTTGCCCCCGCTCATCCCATTGCCACGGATCGTCACCGACCTCTGATCGTCGGCTTTTGCGGAAGTACGCACATCGACAAGCACGATCATTTGAAGGGGTATTCCCAATTTATTGCGCCGCTTTGCGAACTTCCCAACGTGGAGATCAAAGTTCTGGGTGGAAAAGGCGAGGGGCAAGTCAAGCGGGAGGAAATGCCGCAGCTATACAACCAGATCGACCTGTACATCTGCACGTCAACTTCTGAAGGATTCTCCCAGAGCGTTCTAGAAGCCTCCGCCTGTGGCCGAGGCGTGATATCCACACGAGTAGGCGGCTGTGAAGATCTCATCACGGAAGGACATAACGGATTCTTCATTACGAGAGATCTTTCTGGCATCAAGTGTCTCGTCTCTCAATTAGAAGCTGATCGCCTTCTGGTCCAACAACTTGGATGGAATAATCGAAAGCGGGTTCTGGAACGGTATGCTTGGACCATCCAAGGACCAGCGTGGTTGAAATTCATTGAATCCAATCTTCCTGAACCTGTCGGCGTATGACAGACACGGAGCACCCAAGGGATCGAATGATGGCGAGACGGGCATTACTGACCGGCCACTTCTCCACCGTCGGGGACATCGAGTGTCTCGAGATCGTCCGGCATTGGCTGGGCGGAATGGGCATTTCCTGCGACGTGGCGCCTTTCGCCGAATCCGTCCGCGCCAAGCTGCCAGGAGCCACTGACCTCGCCAGGGTCGATCCCCGCAGTTATAGCCACTTAGTCATGATCTGCGGCCCGGTGTGGAAGGAGCAGCTTGAGGGACTGCAGTTCGACCTTGCGAGATTTCGGCACTGCGTCCGTATCGGAATCAACCTTACGTTGATTGCGCCGATTGAATCCTGGAATCCTTTCGACATACTACTGGAGAGGGATTCGAACCGAATAACCCGGCCCGATCTCACACTGCTTGCGGATACGAAATCGGTTCCCGTAGTGGTCGGGCGCTGTCTCGTACGCAAGCAGTCGTCCTATGCTGGACGGGAGCGACACGACCAGGCGCGCCAACTCTTCGACGACTTGATTCAAAGACGCGACTTCGCCGCGATCGACCTCGACACGCGTTGGTACCGGGATGGCAACGGCCTCCGGACTCCCGCTCACTTCCTGTCGGCACTGCAAAGGATCGATCTTCTTTTCACAAACCGCCTGCACGGCATGGTCTATGCGCTCAAAGCCGGCGTGCCGGTCGTTGCCATTGATGCCATCGAGGGAGGGGCGAAGGTCTCTGCCCAGGCGGAGGCCATCGGTTGGCCGCAGTGCATTCCGATCGAGAACGCGACGCCGGAACGCCTGGATGCAGCAGTGGATTGGTGCCTTTCCCCACAAGCCCAAGGGGTGATTGAGTCCTGTCGGAAGGGGGTTCTCAACGAGCTCAGAGAGGTCAAGCGCGAGTTCCTCGCTGCCATGGCCACAGAAATGCCTTTGCCGGCTGCGCTGAAGACATCGAGCCATGTTTCAGAGACAGCGATCGGTGACGCGTCATGACCATTATCTGTACCGGCAAAATCGCCAATACGACTGTGGGTCATATTGACCACGCGATGGCCTATCCAGCGGGATTCCAGCGGCTGGGCCATGACGTCTATGTGATGGAGCGGGTGGGGTCGAATCGCTGCACCGATTCCAACAAGCAAAAGATACCTTTTGAACAATGGGATGGCCGGCTTCATTTCGAAGAGATTATGAGGACGTACGGCATATGGCCTCGGTGTTGCTTGATTTACAAGAACGGAGAGGCCACCCACGGCCTATCGTATACCGAGGCGGTAAACGTAGCCAAACGATGCGATTTACTGATCACCCGCAGTGGAGAGATCAATAAGGCTCCGGAGATATTCGAGCAGGCCAGGCAACGAGCCTACTTTGATGGCAATCCAGGCAATACACAGGTTTCCCTGCAGCAGCATGGAGAGGACTACGAGAGTCTGAACCGCTACGACCACCTGTTCACCTTGGGCCTCAACATCGGTAAGGCCACCTGTCCCATTCCCACGGAAAATCGCCAATGGCATCCCATGGTCCGTCCGGTCGTACTGCCGATGTGGCCAATGGTGACAAACGCCAATAATAAACGGTTCACGACGATTTCAACTTGGAAAGGCAGGGCTACGTTCCAGTGGGAGGGGCAATACTCAGGTGAAAAATCGGATAATTGGCTTCGATTCCTCGATCTTCCCCAACAAACGGGACAGGAATTTGAAATTGCTTTGCGGCTTGACTCTGCCAAGCACCGAACCGACCGCGAGCTTTTTCAAGAGAAAGGCTGGTGGCTTTCGGATCCAGGAACATTCCGTAATCTCGCTGACTACCGCGATTATATCGGGCAATCCCGCGCCGAGTTTAGCGTCGCCCATAATCGGTATGTCGAGTTTTCTACAGGTTGGTTCAGCGACCGCAGCCCCCTCTATTTGGCGTCCGGGAAGCCGGTTTTGGTGCAATCGACGGGCATCGAGCCTCATCTCCCAACGGGAAAAGGTTTGCTGACGTTTGCCACCATAGAAGAAGCGGTGGCCGGTATTGAAGAAATCAACGGGAATTACTTACTCCACAGTCGGGCAGCACGAGAGATTGCCGAGGAGTATTTCGATTCGGACCGGATACTGACAAGGATACTCAATCAAATTGGATGTTGATTTCAGAAGCCGTTATTACGCCCTGCTGGCTCACCGGGCGCGTGAGTGAGCTTCCTGGCCGCTCGGACCCTTGTGGCGCGATTGAGCACTGCTTCATCGAGGTCTTGGGCGCCAAACACCCGTTGCCAATATACATAAATCGCGTGACATCCTCCCTGCGAATCGGCATTTTTAGGCATGCGTTGTAAGGCTGGAATTCAACAAATCATCTTGTCGGCCGCTTTTGCGCTGTTGCTCGCCAATGTGGCGCAGGCCGCAGCTAAGTTGAAGGATGGGCCTGCGAGACTTTCAACGCCATCATCAGCCGGTGCGACGTTAACGAAACCGCCCGTTGCAGAGCCTCTTGACCCAAATGCGCCATCGAAACCCACTAAGCTCGATGTTCCCGCTCTCGAGCCTTTTGATCCGAATGCACCACTGATACCNNCCACTGATACCTGCCGCACCTACTACTACTCCAGTTAAAGAACCTTTTGATCCGAATGCGCCACCGAGAGCCACGATACCCATCGGGCCCAATCTGACGTTCGGCGGTTTTGTAGAACTCCAGGCGGACACGAAACGTCGCTACGGACTAGGGGCTCGGTCTGACGATGCAACCAGCATCTTTATCCCAAAGTTTTCTCCTGCTTTCTCCTATGACCCCAACCAATACCTTCAGATCTATGCGAACCCTACAATCGAGACGCCTGTCGCCTTCGAGGAAACCGTAGACAATACTCAAACCCCGGCGGTTAAGTTGAACCTCGCCTTTTTGACGCTGAAGAATATCGTTGATGGAGCAAGGTTACAGGTAGGAAGGCAACGTTTCATCGATAACCGAAGATGGCTGTTCAATGAAAATATGGACGCTGCCAGGCTGGCCTACCAATATGAAAACGTTTCCCTGGAGTTATCGGCTAGCCGCCTCGATCTGTTTCAGCGTGATTTGTTGAACCGGGAACGAAAGGATACAGGGGAAACCTTCATCAATTATTATTCATATCTCGATTACAAGTTCGGCAAAAAAAATCATATCGGCCTATTTGCCTTATATCAGGATGAGCAACTCTTAGATCAGAAACATCCTATTTTTTTCGGCCTGCAGTCGGAAGGGAGAATCCTCAA
>CXWL01122804.1_pt1 | contig 18141 bp, 15 predicted proteins | sample 590931 | NCBI WGS metagenome assembly CXWL01 (sample SAMEA3498368, study PRJEB10139) | groundwater metagenome | biome: water well; material: biofilm material | place: Germany | collected 2015-04-27 | reverse complement strand
AGGCGTGCAGTTTTCCGTTGACGATTTTGGAACAGGCTATTCGAGCCTGAGCTATTTGAAGCGCTTCCCGATAAGCAGCCTCAAGATTGACCGTTCTTTCGTGAGCGGCCTTGCGGACAGCCGCGATGATGCGGCGATAGTGGCAGCCATTATCTCACTGGGGCACAGCCTCGGATTGAAGGTCATTGCGGAGGGCGTGGAAACCATGGAGCAACTGGACTACCTGCGAAAAATGAAATGCGGTGAGATGCAGGGATATTTGTTCAGCCGACCGGTTCCTGCCGCAGAAATGACGCAACTGCTGCAACGCGGGAAAAACCTTGATTTGTTTCCGGGGGAATGATGGAACGCACGCTGTTGCTGGTTGACGATGAAGAAAATATTGTTTCCGCCCTGGTGCGTTTGCTCAGGCGCGACGGTTATAACATCCTGAGGGCGCATAGCGGCAGGGAGGGGTTGGAGTTGCTGGCGCAAAATGAAGTTGGCGTGATCATTTCCGACCAGCGCATGCCGGAGATGACGGGCGTGGAGTTTCTGAGCAAAGTGAAGGAGCTTTATCCGGATACCGTGCGCATCGTGCTGAGCGGCTATACCGAGCTGAACTCGGTGACGGATGCCATCAACCGGGGAGCCATCTACAAATTTCTCACCAAGCCGTGGGAAGATGACTTGCTGCGCGCCAACGTGGAAGAGGCTTTCCACCGTCACGAATTGAAACTGGAAAACGCGCGGCTGAACCGGGAACTCCAGGCAGCGAACGGAACCCTGCTGCGCATCAATCAGGATCTCGAACAACGCGTGGAGGAAAAAACCCGCGCAGCCATGCTCAACCTGAATGTGTTGCAGGTATCGCAGAATATATTGGAATGCCTGCCGGTGGCGGTAATCGGCATCGGGGAAGACGGCATGATCGCCGTCGCCAACCAAATGGCGCGGCAGATTTTCGGGGAGACCGGGTTGCGGCCGTTGCTGGGCGAGGCGGCGAGCGAAGCGCTCCCGGCGGAATTATTGGGCTGTATTTCGAGCGTGGGTAGCGCCGAACAGGACGCCAGTAAACTGCGCCTTGCGGATGGCAGGGAGTTTGCTTGCCAGTGCAGCCTGATGGGGGGGTATTCCCAATCAAAAGGGGTGATCCTGACCTGCATACCGGACAGGCTCATGCCATGAAGGTGATTTATAGAGGCCCCCTTTATATCCTGGATTTTCGTAACTCATGCATAAACCTGGATAATCCTGCCCCATCCCACCTGGCAGGGGGAAGGGACATCGGTTCTAATGACGGCTGTTGATGGACGAAAGGATAACTATGCCCGCCATAACCCAGGACGAAATTCTCGCCAGTCTGCACCAGTTGCCCGCCATGCCGCTGGTGATACAGGAAGTGATAGCCAGCTTCAGGAACGACAATGTGGACGGCGCCACCCTGGCGCACAAGGTGGCGCAGGACCAGGGTTTGAGCGCAAAGGTGTTGCGGGTGGCGAACTCCGCGTTTTACGGCCTGCCGCGCAGGATCGGCTCGGTGCAGGACGCGGTAATGGTGATGGGATTCAATGGCGCCCGTTCGCTGGTATTGTCGGCAGGGTTCGTGCATACCTTCCCGGCCATCCCGGGCGGCGCATTCGACAGGCACGCATACTGGCAGCGCAGTTTCCGCGTGGCCGGTTACGCCCAGGCGCTGGCGCAATGCCTGCGGCAGGATCAGCAAATGGCATTTACCGCAGGCATGTTTCACGATGTCGGCCAGTTGGTGCTGGATGTTTGCATACCGGAGCAGTTTGCCGCCCTGTTGCAACAGCAAAAAGCTTCCGGGCTGGGCCTGATAGAGATAGAACAATCCCAATTTGGCTTTGACCATGCCTTTATTGGCGCCGAAATGGCCAGGCGATGGAATTTTCCGCCGGAAATCGAACACGCCGTCCGCTATTGGCGGATACCGGAGCACGAACCATTCGAGCCGGTCACCGGCATCGTGTACATGGCGGTGCTGCTCGAAAGCGGGCTGGGCGGTGAGGGCTTGATGGCGCACTTGCCGGAAACACTGCGCGACCGGCTGAAGGTGAGCTGGGAGCGCATCGGGCCACACATGCCGACGCCGGATCAACTTGATGCCGGGGCTGATTTGATGCTGGCATAGAATAAAGAGGTCCCCTAAACCCGGATTGTTTATTAGACGCGGGGCGGGCTTGTCAATTTTGCACGAGCGAAGCGAAGTAACAAATTGCCTGACTTTGTTATTAGCCCGACCTACAGCGCCGGCCGTTAGCATAAGTTCCAAACAGAACGGCGCACTACATTAGGATTAAAGAGGAAAAATATGTCCCCGGACAGAATGAGCCAGCTTTCCTGGATTTATGACCTGTACCGCCTTGGCCAGGATGCGGTGCTGGCAAAAAGCACGTCAGCCGTCTATCAAAAGATTCTCGTCCACATCGTGGGCGGGCTCAATGCAAAAAGCGGTTCGCTGGTGTTGCGCGACAATGATAATGGCAATCTCCTTACTATTATTGCCGGCATTGACTTGCCGGTCGGTGTTGTCGGCAGCAAGGTGGAAATGGGCGAAGGGGTGTTGGGATGGGTGGCAAAAGAAGCCAGGGCGCTGTTGCTGAACGGCGATGTTTCCAATGACCCGCGCTTCCAGTTGCGGCGCAGGGAAGGCCGCCCGGCGGCAACCCATTCGGCCATTTGCTGGCCGCTGGAAACTGAAGGGCGCATCATCGGCGCCATCAGCGTAAACCGCCCCGGTGGCATGCCACCGTTTTCCGAAGCCGACCTGGAGCAGGGCACAGCCTTGCTGGGCATGGTCAGCCTGGCTCTGGTCAATATGCAGTTGCATATTGACCAGAAGCAGCGGTTTGAAGAACTCCAGCAAGTGAACCGGAAACTGGAGGAAACGCAAAACCAGTTGATGCAATCGGAAAAGATGTCCTCCATCGGTCAACTGGCGGCGGGTGTGGCGCACGAGATCAACAACCCGATCGGCTATGTCTATTCCAACCTGGGCACCCTGGAAAAATATGTGCATGACGTGTTCAGCATGGTTGACGCCTACGAGCAGGCGGAAGGCGCGATTGCCGATGCCGAGGTGCGGGCGCGGTTGCAGGCGGTCAGGAAAAAACTGGATATCGCCTTCCTGAAAGACGACTTGCGCGCGCTGATGGGCGAATCGAAAGACGGCATCACCCGCGTCAAGAAAATCGTGCAGAACCTGAAAGACTTCTCGCACGTGGACGCTTCCGACGAATGGCATTACTCCGACCTGCACAAGGGCCTGGACAGCACGCTGAACATCGTCAACAACGAGATCAAGTACAAGGCGAGCGTGGTCAAGGAATATGGCGACATCCCGGAAGTGGAATGCCTGTCCTCGCAGCTCAACCAGGTGTTCATGAACCTGCTGGTGAATGCGGCGCACGCCATCGAAGAACGCGGCACGATCACCGTCCGCACCGGGCGGCAGGGGGAAGAAGTGTGGGTGGAGGTCGCGGACACCGGCAAGGGCATCGCGCCGGAGCACATCAAGAAAATCTTCGACCCGTTCTTCACCACCAAGCCCATCGGCAAAGGCACCGGGCTGGGCCTGTCGCTGTCCTACGGCATCATCCAGAAACACCACGGGCGCATCGAGGTGCAGAGCGAAGCGGGCAAGGGCACGACGTTCAGGGTGTGGCTGCCGGTGAAGCAAATTGATGAGGTGCAACAGTCATGAAATCATTATTCTCGCCAGCCATCGCATTGATGAACCGTCTGGGTTACAACCGCAAGTTCACCCTGCTGGCCCTGATAGCCGTAATTGCGTTCGCAACGGTGGCATACAACCTTTACGCAACCCTCGACAAGGAGGTGCGTACTTCACAGCGTGAGTTGGCCGGGCTCGCGCTGACCAAGCCAATTTCCCAGCTCGTGCGCGCCATCCAGCAGCACCGAGGGCTTGTGGCGATGGCTACCGGTGGTGGCGATGTCACGGGGGACGAGTATGCCGCCATAGAAATCAGCGCTGCCACAGCTTTTGAGGAAACGGAGGGCAAGCTGCCACCGGGTTTGATAGAGAGGGAAAACTGGCGGCGCATCAAGGCGGACTGGGAATCCATGGAAATGGAGCAATCCAGTATGACGGCTGAAGACAGTTTCGACGCGCATACACGGCTGATCGAGAAATTGCTGGTTTTCATGGGAGCCATTGCCGACGAGTATGCGCTGACCCTGGACCCGCAGATAGACACGTACTACCTGATTGACACCGCCATCAACAAGCTGCCGGGCGCTCTGGAGCACATTGGGCAGCTCCGTGCCTATGGCAGCGGCATTCTGGCCAGGAAACAGGCCAGCGAAAAACAGAGAATAAATATATACAAAATCATTGGCATGCTTGATGACGCCAACGTGGTTCTTGAGATCAACCTTGAGAAGACCGGGCGCCACAACCCGGTGCTGCGGAGTGCGCTTGCCACCGCATCCAGGGAAATTGCCGATTCGTCGCACCAGGTTGTCAGCGCCATCGAATCCGACATTCTCACCGGGCGTTTCAGTATGCCTCCCGGAGATTTTTTCGCGAAGGCTACCCTGGCGGTAGATAAAGGCTATGCCCAGCTCTACGATTCCCTGCGGCCAGCGGCGGAAGCACTACTCAAGGTACGCATTGCGCGGGCGGAGATGGTGCTGCGCGCCAGCATTGGCATTGCCGTGCTGCTGCTGTTGATCATGGCTTATTTTGCGATAGGCATCTACTATTCCATTGTCGGCAGCGTACAGGCGCTGGCGCATTCCGCCAGTGCCTTTGCCAGCGGCAATATGCGCGAGCGGGTTTGCCTCGACACCCGCGACGAACTCAGCCAGATCGGCGACAGCTTCAACGAAATGGCCGACGGTTTCGACGTCATGTTGAATGCGCGCAAGCAGGCCGAAGTTGGGCTGCAAAAAAGCCTGGCCGAGCAAAGAGAAACAAACCGGAAACTTGAAGAAGCGCACCATCAGTTGATGCAATCGGAGAAGATGGCCTCCATCGGCCAACTGGCGGCGGGTGTGGCGCACGAGATCAACAACCCGATCGGCTATGTGCATTCCAACCTGGGCACGCTGGAAAAATACATGCGGGACGCCATCGCCATGATCGAGATGTATGAATATGTGGAAAAGCTCATGACCGACGACGTGGCGCTCGCGCGTCTCAAGACGGCGCGGGAGAAACTGGATATCGCCTTCCTGAAAGACGACCTGCGCGCGCTGATGGAGGAATCGAAAGACGGCATCACCCGCGTCAAGAACATCGTGCAGAACCTGAAAGATTTCTCCCACGTGGACGCCTCGGACGAATGGCATTACTCCGACCTGCGCAAGGGCCTGGACAGCACGCTGAACATCGTCAACAACGAGATCAAGTACAAGGCGAGCGTGGTCAAGGAATATGGCGACATCCCGGAAGTGGAATGCCTGTCCTCGCAGCTCAACCAGGTGTTCATGAACCTGCTGGTGAATGCGGCGCACGCCATCGAAGAACGCGGCACCATTACTATCCGCACTGGCGCCGTCCGCACCGGCCAGCAAAACGAAGAGGTCTGGGTGGAGGTGGCCGACACCGGCAAGGGCATCGCGCCGGAGCACATCAAGAAAATCTTCGACCCGTTCTTCACCACCAAGCCCATCGGCAAAGGCACAGGACTCGGATTGTCGCTGTCCTACGGCATCATCCAGAAACACCACGGGCGCATCGAGGTGCAGAGCGAAGCGGGCAAGGGCACGACGTTCAGGGTGTGGATGCCGGTGAAGCAGCCACAGGATGAACTGACGGTAGTTTCGTAGACCGGGTCGCGCTACGCTAACCCGGTTTGCAGGCTGTTATGGCAGAGACAGAATATATGTTGATTCTAGAAACGGCAGTTGGCGGGAAATTCTTCATAGCTTCATGCTATTGGGCTGCATTTGTAGGTGCGAATTTACCTCGCAGAGGTTCTTGCACCCTGTGGGTGTTCGCACATAGCACATTGGTTAGTGCGAATAAATTCGCACCTACAAAACCGCCAACTGGTTTTTCCAGGTTGCTTTAACTTCGGGTGCGATGTAATGGCAATGAAATTTAACTCACTTAAGACACGCCTCATCATTACGCTGCTGTTGATGGCTGCTTTGCCTGCCATCACGATAGGCTGGATGGCTCTTAACATGATGTCTGAGCATATCCGGTCGGATCGGATAGCGGACGTGGGGCATGTTGCCAATACCAAGCATGAGCAGTTGGTTATGGTGTTAACCCGGGCAAATAATCGGGCCGAACTTTTTCTGTCAGACCTGAGCACGCAATGTGGCGATAACGCCGCCAGGGTTAATTATTCTTGCGCCACCAGTTTGATGGGGGCATACCTGGCTGCGGAAGGGGCTATAGGCGCAAACCTGCGCATGAAATGGGGCGGCGACAGCCTGACCATTGGGGTTTCTGCGGTTCGGCATGGAGCAGATATTTCGTTTCAAACCGGGCAACTCGCAAAATTTTCCAGCACTGGTTTAAATAGCGATCACTCGTATTTTATTTCAGTAGCGGAAAAATCTACCGGGCTCCAGTTGTCAATCACCTACCCATCATCGGTGCTTGATCCGGTTTTCATCCCGCCTCCCGCAAATCTCGGACTCACAGGAGAGACCTTTCTGGCGGATGGAGAAGGTTATTTCGCCACCCAGCCCAGATACCCCTCTGCGCGAGGGCTTGGCCGCCCCATTTCCGCACGTCCCATGCAAACTTGCCTGAGCAGGCAAAATGGAGCAGCGCTTGATCTGGATTACCGGGACGCAGCCATCATTCACGGGTTTCGTTTTGTTCCGGAATTCGGCTCGGCTTGCATCATGGCTCACATTGGCCAGGATGAAGCCTTTACCCCACTGAAATCGCTTGAAAGGCAGTTCATTACTGCGATAGTTGTTTTTTGCTTGATCCTTTTCATGATGGCTATCTACATTGCCAAACAGATCGTAAAACCGGTGACCAAACTCACGGGTGTAGCCCGTGCCATCGCGGCAGGAAATGATGAGGCCCGGGCAGAAATAGCGGGGTTCGACGAAATCCTGGAACTGGGCATCTCGTTCAACCTCATGACCGACCAACTGCATGCTTCTCGCGAGAACCTGCATCGCCTGCTCAATTCGATGGCTGAGGGCGCTTATGGGGTAGACACCGCTGGCATCTGCACCTTCGTCAACCAGGCATTCCTGCAAATGCTGGGTTACCAGAACGCCAATGAAGTGCTGGGCAAAAACGTGCATGAACTCATCCATCATTCCCATGCCGATGGCAGCCCGCATCCTGTCAGTGAATGCATGGTATATCGCGCCTTCCAGACCAACCAGGCAACCAATGCTTCCGATGAGGTGTTCTGGCGCAAGGACGGTATCGCGATCCCGGTTGAATATTGGTCGCATCCCATCGTGGCTGACGGTGTGGTGACGGGCGCAATCGCCACCTTTGTTGACATCACGCAGCGCAAGAAAGCGGCGGAAGACATTAATCTCCTGGCTTTCTACGACTTGTTGACCAGCTTGCCCAACCGCCGCCTGCTGCTCGACCGCCTGCAACATGCGCTGGCAACCAGTGCGCGCAGCGGCATGTATGGCGCGATCATGTTCATTGACATGGATAACTTCAAGACGATCAATGACACCAAAGGGCACTATTTCGGCGACCTGATATTGATGGAAGCAGCGCGGCGTTTGCAGTCCTGCGTGCGCGAAGGCGATACCGTGTCCCGGATCAGCGGCGATGAGTTTGTGGTGATGCTGGAAAATCTGGGGAGCGAGGCGGAGCATGTCGCAGCACAGGCCGAGGAAGTGGCCGAGAAAATTCGCGAAGTGCTCAACAAGACCTATCTGCTTAAAGAATCTGAAATTCACAGCACCGCCAGCATCGGCATCAGCCTGTTCGTTGGCCACCAGGCCACTGCGGACACTTTGCTCAAACATGCGGATATTGCGTTGTATCAGGCGAAGGAATCAGGGCGAAATGCAGTGCGTTTTTTCGATCCGGGGATGCAAGCCGTTCTGGAAGCGCATACAGCCATGGAAGGGGATTTGCGCCACGCGCTTGCCGAGAAACAATTCAGGCTTTACTACCAGGCGCAGGTTGACGAGACCGGCCGCATTTTTGGCGCCGAGGCGCTGGTGCGCTGGATTCATCCGCAGCGCGGCATGGTTCCTCCCTTCCAGTTCATTCCCATCGCCGAAGAAAGTTCATTGATTCTCGATATTGGGCATTGGGTGCTGGAAACTGCCTGCCAGCAGATCGCCCTATGGGGTGGTGACGAGCAGAGATGCAACCTGGTGCTTGCCGTGAACGTCAGCGCCCGGCAGTTCAAATTAAGCGATTTTGTGCATAGGGTGGCGGCAGCCGTAAAGGTATACCGCATCAATCCGTCGCGCCTGAAGCTGGAATTAACCGAAAGCGTGGTGTTGAGTGACGTAGCCGACATCGTAGCAAAAATGCATGCGCTGAAAGCGCTTGGGGTCGGCTTGTCTATGGACGATTTCGGTACGGGCTATTCATCATTGTCCTACCTGAAACAACTGCCGCTCGATCAACTCAAGATAGACCGAAGCTTCATAAATGATATTGTGACCGACCCAAACGATGCCGTGATGGTGAAAACCATCATTGCCATGGCGCATAACTTCCGCTTGAACGTGATCGCCGAAGGAGTGGAAACCGAGGCGCAACTGGCTTTCCTCAAGCAGCACGGTTGCATGGCGTATCAGGGCTACTTGTTCAGCAAGCCTGTGCCGGTTGAGGAGTATGAAGCGTTGCTGAAGAAACAANNATACGGCAAGGGGGTGCAACGACGCATGGCGGAAAAATACGCCATTTCATGTTTCGTTATTTCTGGTTTGCGACACTAGTGTAGTGTTTCGCTCTACTAGAGATGTTTAACATGAAAGGGTGTTTATATGACGGATAACAATAGTTCTGCCCAAGGTGAGCGGCGAGTACACCTTGCGATCAGGGAGGTTTTTATGCAGGCGTGCGCTCTGCTGGCTCCATTGGTTATGGGTAATAATAAATCCATGAACACGTCTGGCTTCGCCATGGTGCATATGGTGCAGGACCATTTTCCCGGACTTTCCAGCTCGGAGGCGCGTATTGTCATCAGCACAGTCGAACGCTTGCACCGCGAGAACCGACTGCAAACGCTGCTTGAAAAATAAGCGGACTTCCCCAAACCCTGACAATGCGGTTTGGGGGAGTCTCGTCCGGCCCAGGTTGCTTGATGGATATGCACATGAGTGAAACACCGGTCGCACCCACACCACAGGACGCGCAGGAGGCAAGCGCGACCCTGCTGTTCGTTGATGATGAAGCCAATATCCTTTCATCGTTGCAGAGGCTGTTCCGCCCGTTCGGCTATCGCATATTCACGGCGGAGAGCGGCGCCAAGGGGTTGGAAATAATGGGGCGCGAAGCGGTAGACCTGGTGATTTCCGATATGCGCATGCCGGAAATGAACGGCGCGCAATTCCTGGAAAAAGTCAGGGCACAATGGCCGGATGCAGTGCGCATCCTATTGACCGGCTACGCAGAAATCGGCGCCACCATTGACGCCATCAACAAGGGGCAAATCTACCGCTATATATCCAAGCCGTGGGAAGACAATGATATTGCGCTGATTGTCAGGCATGCATTGCAGCAGAAGCACCTGGAGCGGGAAAAACGGCGCCTGGAAGAATTGACGCACCGGCAAAATGAAGAGCTGAAGGATCTGAACGCCAATCTGGAAGAAAAGGTCAAGGCGCGCACCGAAGAGCTTCGGCTGGCCATGGCATCGCTCGAGACCGCCCACGAGAAGCTCAAAAAGAGTTTCATTACTTCGATCCGGGTTTTTTCCAACCTGATCGAGATGCGCGAGGGTGGGATGGCGGGGCACTCGCGCCGCGTGGCCGAACTGGCGCGATCCATTGCCCAGCATATGGGCATGAGCGATGAGGAAGTGCAGGACATATTTCTCGCGGCGCTGCTGCACGATATCGGAAAGATCGGCCTGCCCGACCGCCTGATGAAGAAGCCGTTTGCAAGCCTGACCGCCGAGGAGCGGCTTGACGTGACCAAACATCCGATCAAGGGACAGGCGGCGTTGATGGCGCTGGAGCAACTTCACTTTGCGGCAAAATTAATCCGCAGCCACCATGAGCGTTTTGACGGCCTGGGATATCCGGATAGCCTGTTCGGATCCGGCATTCCGCTTGGGGCGCGGATTCTTGCGCTGGCCAATGATTACGACGCGGTTCAGGTCGGGGCGATTTCCGACAAGCGACTGGATCATGCCGGCGCGATCATGTTTATCCGGGACGGGAAAGGCAAGCGCTATGATCCGGCGGTGGTGGATGCTTTCCTGGGCATAATAGCGGGAGGAAACAATGTAAAAGTGGTTCAAACAGCGCCAGATCTGGCGCTGCATTCGGAGCAGATCAAGCCCGGCATGGTGCTCTCCCGTGATTTTGTAACCCCAAGCGGAGAGTTGCTGCTATCGAAAGATCATGTGCTGGATGACCAATTAATCGAGCAGATCAATAATTTTGAACGGCTTGGCAATAGATTGCTCATCTATGTGTATGTCAGAAAAAGGGCTTGACCGGATGGCAGGTGTGGAAACATTCTGACCCGCGCCGCCCATGGCGGCTATTCTCCGTATACCGGAAACTTTGCGCACAGTTTCTTGGCCTCGCCCGCAACACGCGCTATAACCGCATCGTCGCTCGGCGCATCCAGCACATCCGCGATCAGGTTCGCCAATTTCTCCGCTTCCAGCTCTTTGAAGCCGCGCGTGGTCATCGCCGGGCTGCCGATGCGGATGCCGCTGGTGACGAACGGTTTTTGCGGGTCATTGGGGATGGCATTCTTGTTCACCGTGATGTGCGCGCGGCCCAGCGCCGCCTCGGCTTCTTTTCCGGTGAGGTTCTTGGGTTGCAGGTCAACCAGGAATACGTGGCTGTCGGTGCGCCCCGACACGATGCGCAGGCCGCGTCCCTGCAACACTTTGGCCATGACGCGCGCATTGTCTATCACTTGTCCCTGGTACGTCTTGAATTCCTTGCTCATCGCTTCCTTGAGCGCCACCGCCTTGGCGGCGATCACATGCACCAGCGGGCCGCCTTGGATGCCGGGGAAAATCGCGGAATTTAATACCTTCTCAAATTCGGCGCGCGCCAGGATCAGACCACCGCGCGGGCCGCGCAAAGTTTTGTGGGTGGTGGTGGTGACAAAGTCGGCAATGCCCACCGGGCTGGGATAGTAGCCCGCCGCGATAAGGCCGGCATAGTGCGCCATGTCCACGAACAAATAAGCGTCCACACTGTCGGCGATGGCGCGGAAACGCTTCCAGTCTATTACCAGCGCATAAGCGGAAGCGCCCGCTACGATCATCTTGGGCTTATGCGCCAGCGCCAGTTTCTGCACGGCGTCGTAGTCTATCTCTTCCTTGTCGTTCAACCCGTAGGTGATGGCGTTGTACAGTTTGCCGCTGAGGTTCACCTGGGCGCCGTGGGTCAGGTGGCCGCCGTGCGCCAGCGACATGCCGAGAATGGTGTCGCCCGGCTTGAGTACCGACATGTACACCGCCTGGTTGGCCTGCGAGCCTGAGTGCGGCTGCACGTTGGCATACTCCGCACCGAACAGCGCCTTGGCGCGGTCAATGGCGAGCTGCTCGGCGATATCCGAGTATTCGCAGCCGCCGTAATAGCGTTTGCCGGGATAACCCTCCGCATACTTGTTGGTCAACTGGCTGCCCTGAGCCTCCATCACCGCCGGGCTGGTGTAGTTTTCCGAGGCGATCAGCTCGATGTGATCTTCCTGGCGGCGGTTCTCGCCCTGAATGGCAGCCCACAGTTCCGGGTCGGTATGGGCGAGGGTATTTTTTCTGGAGAACATGGCAGCCTTCCAATAGAACGGTGAACGGGAAAGGCGCGTATTTTATCACGCTGGAAGGTAAGGGCGGGAATGCAGTATGCGGATGAAATGCAACGGAATCCGGGGAAATCCTTGCACGCCCATTGCTGGCTCGTCCGGCTTAGGCTCATGGGGCATAATTCGGATGAAAAATGGCGGTCGCAGCTTTTACCGCAAGCGAGACGATTTGGGTTTAACGAATAAGCTATACTTGTCGCAACAATATTTCGGGGGCAGCCATGAAAAAAATCGAAGCCATCATCAAACCGTTCAAGCTGGACGAAGTGCGCGAAGCCTTGTCCGAACTCGGCGCCAGCGGCCTGACTGTTACCGAAGTGAAGGGGTTCGGGCGGCAGAAGGGGCACACCGAACTGTACCGCGGCGCGGAGTATGTGGTGGACTTTCTGCCCAAGATCAAGATCGAAGTGGTGGTTGCCACCCCCATGGTGGAGGCCGCAGTGGATGCCATCGTCAAGGCGGCGCACACCGGCAAAATCGGCGACGGCAAGATTTTCATCACTGCGGTGGAGCAGGTCATCCGCATCCGCACCGGGGAAACGGACGAAGCGGCGATCTAGTTGATCCGGTGCGAATTGAAATTCCATTCCGTTCTGCCTGATCCTGCCGAAGGCCATGTAGCCATTCATGTTTCGGCAAGCCCAACACGAACGGCCTCATCTTTATTCGTGCCGAATCTATAGCCTGATAAATCACCTGAACGCAAAACTCCAGCGACTGCTTACGGGTAGTCATTCAGCAGGCATGAGGGTCGGCTGTGTGCCACAAGCGGCACGTCGCGCCTCCCCTCCAATTTGCTTAACCTATGAGCAACATAAAATATTCTGACGATTATTGGAGGATATTCATAACTCCAATATTGCAAAAAAATATTCCAAAAATCGAATAACGGTTCGGTACCTTTGAGCTCCAGCATGAAGTCAGCATCTTCGTCTTTCGGAAGCGCAAGCCTTGTAATGTGAGTACAGTTGGCGCACAATATTAACATCAAAATTTGGGAGTCCACCATGGGAACCACGGAACTAAAGGAAAGCCGCCTAAATATTCGGTGCGACAGCTACACGCGTCAGCTACTGGATAAGGCAGCCAGTTATGTGCATGTCAGCATTTCTGAATTTGTTCTGTCGCATGCGTTGGCATCCGCCGAGCGGGTGGTGCAGGAACATGAATCAATTACCTTGAAGCCTAAAGACTTTGAGGCCTTCTTGGCTGCGCTGGATGCACCGGCGAAACCTAATGCGGCGCTGAAGCGCGCTTTCAAACGTCACGCCGATCAAGTTAAATGACCCCCGGCAAAGCCGGGGGCTTATTGGGTGAGCCCCTCAAAGGGGCCGATNNTAATGACCGCCGGAACGGTCAAACCTGACTGAGTCCCCCGGCATAGCCGGGGGTTTACCTAACCGAATTAACCGTTGATGACTTACCACATCAGGCCGCTTGATGCTTCCATCAATACAGCCAGTTTTCAGTGCGGTTGTGAGCCTCTGGATGACTATATTCGTCACTACGCATCACAAGATGTGCGCAGAAATATTGCCAGAGTTTTTGTTGCCACGGCAGAGAATGATCCTCAACAACTGTCTGGATTCTTTACCCTGAGCGCGGGAAGCGTGAGTTGTTCGAGTCTTCCCCTGTCTTTAGCGCGAAAACTCCCTCGTTATCCTGTGCCAGTTGCACTGGTCGGTCGGCTGGCCGTGGACAAAAAACTCCAAGGCAAGGGATTGGGTTCTATTCTACTTGCTGATGCCTTCCAAAAAGTTTCACAAGCCAGCGCTGTTCTCGCCGTAGCCGGGATCATCGTTGATGCAAAGGATGACGAAGCCATCTCATTTTATGAACACTTTGGTTTTATCAAGCTGCAGGGGCAATCGGATAGGATGCTGTTGCCCGCTTCTGTGTTTCAATCAAAAAGTTCTGCATGAAATTACTGATCCAGGCCGCAATCGCATCCGTGATTTAATGCAACAACAGGCTTGTGAGCTTCTGCTTCAAAGAAGCAGAAAATTCACCATGAAGCGCAGCAGTGTGCCAAAAGTTGCACTTCAGAGTTGACTTGTGATTCCCCGCAGTCTTGCTGCGGGAATCTGTGGTTGAATACAATTTGAACCGCTTGCCACAGTCATAGGCTCGTGCAACTTCGTTGTCGTGGGCAAGGCCCGCTACATGTTTTTCAACAGCACCAGCACCGCACCTCCGCCACCCGCGTTCGGCGGCGCTTCGCAGAATGCCATCACTTCCGCGCATTGGGTCAGCCAGTGCCGCACTCGGGTTTTCAGTATCCCTTCACCGCCGCCCGCCTGCCATCCCTTGCCGTGTATCACGCATACACAGCGCAGGCTGTGCTGCGCCGCTTCGTGCAGGAATTCCAGCAACAGTTTGCGCGCCTCATCACTGTTGAGGCCATGCAGGTCGAGATGGTCTTGCACCGGCCACTGCCCGCGCCGCAGCTTGCGCAGAGTCATGCGTGACACTCCGTTGCGGATGAATTCGGTGAGTGGCGTATCGCTTGCGCCGTGGTCGGACAAAGTGTCGGTAACGGGGAGCGGAGAAGTGTGGGCGCTGTGAATCTTTGGGCGGCGCGGTGGTGCGGAATAAGGGGATATCCGGTTGGATGGCGCCAACGGAACGACGCCATCCAGCGCCTGCCGGAACAGATCGGTATCTACGGGCGCGGGCTGCTCCGGTTTTTTCTTCAAGGTTTGCCCTATTGTGCCGCCAAGTATTTATCCGCATCCAGCGCCGCCATGCAGCCGGTGGCCGCGCTGGTGCAAGCCTGGCGGTAGATCTGGTCCTGCACATCGCCCGCCGCAAATACGCCGGAAATGCTGGTCGCAGTGGCGTTGCCGGCCTGCCCGCCGCGCGTGATGATGTAGCCGTTGTCCATTTCCAGTTGGCCGGTGAAGATGCCGGTGTTGGGTTTGTGGCCGATGGCGATGAATACGCCGGTCAGCGCGATGTCCTGCGTTGCGCCGGTTTTTACATGCTTGACCCGCATGCCGGTTACGCCGCTGTCATCGCCTAATACTTCATCCAGCACCTGATCCAATTGCAGTGTGATCTTGCCTTCTTTCACTTTTTCCATCAGGTGGTCAATCATGATGCGCTCGGCGCGGAAGGTGTCGCGCCGGTGTACCAGCGTGACATGGCGCGCGATGTTGGCCAGGTACAACGCCTCTTCCACCGCCGTGTTGCCGCCACCGATCACCGCCACATCCTGCCCGCGGTAGAAGAAACCGTCGCAGGTGGCGCAGCCCGATACGCCCCGCCCCATGAAGGATTCTTCCGTGGGCAGGCCGAGATATTGCGCCGAGGCGCCGGTGGCGATAATGAGCGCGTCGCAGGTATAGCTGCCCGCATCGCCTGTCAGCAGGAAGGGTTTTTGTTGCAGTTTGGCGGTGTGAATGTGATCGAAAATGATTTTTGTGTTGAAACGCTCCGCGTGCTGCTGGAAGCGTTGCATCAGCTCCGGGCCTTGCACGCCGTTGGGGTCGGCGGGCCAGTTATCCACCTCGGTGGTGGTCATCAGTTGCCCGCCTTGCGCCATGCCGGTGATCAGCGCCGGGCCGAGGTTGGCGCGCGCGGCATACACGGCGGCAGTGTAACCGGCGGGGCCGGAACCGAGGATGAGGAGGCGATGGTGCTGGGCGGTTTTTTCCATGGCTGGGCTTTCTGCTTGAATTAAAAACGGGAGTGAAATTTAACAGTGGCGCGCCAACCTGTCGAGTAAAATGCGCGGGTTATGTTTTCCCGCCTATTTCTCGCCCTGTTGCTGCTTGCTTCGCCGTGTGTGCGGGCAGCTGACCTGCCCGGCATCCCCCAGTTCATTGACGAAATGGTGGCCAAACACCAATTTAATCGCGACGAACTGGTGCAGGTGTTCCAGCGCGCGCAGCATCGCCAGTCCATTATTGACGCCATTTCCACGCCTGCCACCATCAAGCCCTGGGCGGAATACCGCGCCCTTTTCATCAACCCCAAGCGCATCAATGGCGGGCTGCAATTCTGGCAGAGCCATGCGGAGGCGCTGCAACGTGCGGGAAAACAATATGGCGTGCCGCAGGAAATCATCGTCGCGCTGATCGGCGTGGAAACCATGTACGGCAATAACAGCGGCAAACACAGCGTGCTGGACGCACTGACCACGCTGGCTTTCGATTACCCGCGCCGCGCCGTTTTCTTTCGCGGCGAACTGGAGCAATACCTGCTGCTGGCGCGCGAGCAGGATTTTGAATTATTCAAGACTCAGGGTTCTTACGCCGGTGCGGTGGGCATCCCGCAATTCATGCCGAGCAGCTACCGCAAGTATGCGGTGGATTTCAGCGGCGACGGCAAGACCGATTTGCTGCACGATCCGGTGGATGCCATCGGCAGCGTGGCGAATTATCTCAAGCAATATGGCTGGCTAAGCGGCGAGCCGGTGGCGGCGCGGGCGAGCGCCGGAGAAAACGGGCTTGCCGTGAGCCTTGCGGGATCACAAACCGTGGCAGCATGGGCGGCTGCCGGCGTGCAGCCGGACCAACAGGTTGAGGCGGACAAGGCTGCGCGCCTGATTGATTTCACGGTATTGGAAGGCAAGGAATTCTGGTTGGCGTTCAAGAACTTTGATGTCATCACCCGCTACAACAACAGCGACTTCTACGCCATGTCGGTACACCAGCTTGCCGAGGCGTTGCGCGATGCGCGCAATTAAAAACGGGTTGTGCGCCCCGCTTGAACGCAGGGTCAGGCAGGATTTTCTATTCCTCAATGGCTAGTGGGCGCTTCTAAAAATTCAGAGTTCGCCCAAATGCCCCACAAGGGGACGCCGACCCGCTACGGGCAAAAGCAGCCCGTGCGGAATCGTCAGCAAGGCGCGGAAGTGGGGTAAGCAGGCAAGCCTGCGTAGCGCTGGCCGTTGGCATAAGTTCCAAAACAGCGTGCAACACTACACTAGAGATCCAGGTGTTTTTGGACGGAACGGCGGAGGTTGTCTTCCGGGTTCCCGAGGCGGAGCGGCACCGGTTTATTGAGCGTGCGCTTAAGCGGTTTTTCTAAGCAACAAACGCGCTGTCCCAGGCTTGCTCATGGCCGAATATCTCCCTGCCACGTGAAATGAAGCCCGGCGAAGCGCGTGCCGGGAAGGCCGGAGTGTCGGCTAATCAGGAGATTACTTGTCTCACACCGCATATTTTGAAGCGTTGGGTGCGATTCTCTTAAGTAGCGCGACAGATACAACTGAGGCCACAAAAACCACAATAGGCGTACTCAATCCGGATATGAGATTGATCTTGTAAACAATCATAAAACAAAAAGGGTGTATTAAATAAATGCCTAATGCGCATTCTGATAACCAATTAAAATTAATTTTCCCCGGGAGAGACCGATTAAACAACAAAACTGCAGCGCTTACGCTGATGCCTAGCAAGTAAGGAACTCCGACACCGGGCATGGGCAATACTGCAAGATAAGCAGCCAACGCCAGAATAATCAGAAGCAGTGCGGATCGCGCCAGATTCGGCAAGGTGTAGTAATAGGCAAGGAAAACTCCGATAAGGGCACCATTTACAGCATGTGCATATTGTGCGAATGGAGCGCCCAGATTAAGTGACCATAGCCTCCAATCAGAAGCCGTAATGAAGATTAAAATTGCCAAAATTGCGCACGCATACCCAATGAAACGTGGCGTTATTCGATCTCTTAGCCAGTCGAATATGATGAGGATAATAAAAATGAAAGGCATGTACCACAGATGAATACTGGTTCCGACCAAAATTCCGGAAGCAATTCCATTGTCGAGCGGAATAAGCGGTTTGTGTTTTGCGAGGTTAATTGCCCCATAAAATACAAACCACACAACCCATGGCACTAACAACCTTTTGGCTCTGCTTATTACGCTCTTGGAAGCCATAGTGCTTTGCGCTGATAGATAGAGGGAAAGAACAACGAATACAATCAGACCCGAATAAGCAATATCATGGCCAACTGCACCTGAGTGAAACCACACTATGCCAAAAGCGCTAACCACCCGAAGCAGTTCAATATCCTGTCTTTTATTCATTATGTGTGGCTATGTTTTTCATCAATTGTAGCCGCAGAACACGACGTGATCCACGCCGCCCAGCCCGGTGCCGCCTTCGGCCAGGCAATAGCGCGCCGCGTTCACGGGAAACCGGGAATCATGCTTCTTGCGCGTGAAGCGCTCTTCCTGCGCGGCGGCAACGATGCGCCCGTCC
>CXWL01121220.1_pt1 | contig 18148 bp, 22 predicted proteins | sample 590931 | NCBI WGS metagenome assembly CXWL01 (sample SAMEA3498368, study PRJEB10139) | groundwater metagenome | biome: water well; material: biofilm material | place: Germany | collected 2015-04-27 | reverse complement strand
ACGACAACCTTACCGGTCGGATTATGCAAAAATCTCTTGACCGGAAAGACGGTATCTACAAAGGCTGCGTAAGCTATTGAAACGCCAGAATTCTCTTCACTAATTGAGGAATTTAGGTTGAATCCAGCATCTGCCGGGCCTGCATTATTTCGCGACGCGTGTCTCGCCCCCGCTGCCCAGCACGCGCACTCTGTCGCCGATCTGGAATTGCTCCTTGCCACCCTGCACCACCGAGATCAGCCTCCCGTTATCCAGCTTTATCGTGATTTCCACGCCGTCCTCGCGGGTGTAGGCTTCTTCGGCGGCAGCGCCCACCACCCCGCCCGCTACCGCGCCCAGCACCGCGCCGATCGCGCTGCCTTTGCCCTGCCCGGCAGAGCTACCGGCGATGCCGCCGACAATGGCGCCCGCGCCCGTGCCGATCTCGCTCTTGGTGCCTTCGATCTTGATCGGTCGCGTGCCTTCCACCACGCCCATCTGCACGGATTGCACCCGCCGCGCTTCGTCGCGGGTGTAAACGTCTCCGGATTTGCTGCTGGCGCAGCCCGCGACGGCAACGGCCAGACCCAGCATGAGCAACAGATTTGCCCGCTTCATAGTGTGTCCCCTCGTGGAATTCAAACTACATCAAACCCGGCATTCTCCACCGCAGCCTTGAGCTGTGCGGGTTTGGCTTCAGCGGGATTGTAGACTATCGTGGCGCGCATTTGTTCCAGCGAGACTTCCACGCCGGACACGCCCGGAACTTTTTGCAGTACGCCTGTTACGTTTTTCACGCAGCCGTTGCAAGTCATGCCCTGGATGTTTAACTGCAATGTCTCCATCAGCCCGTCCCCATTAACTGCCGACATTATAAGGCTGCCAGCGCTTGAGCAACAGGGCGTTGCTGACCACCGAAACCGAGCTCATCGCCATGGCCGCGCCCGCGATCACCGGGTTGAGCATGCCGAGCGCCGCCAGCGGGATGCCCAGCACGTTATAGGCGAAAGCGAAGAACAGGTTCTGGCGGATTTTATTCAACGTCGCGCGCGACAGGCTGATGGCATCGGTCACGCTCACCAGATCGTTGTGCATCAGGGTGATGTCGGCGGCCTCGATAGCGATGTCGCTGCCGCTGCGCATCGCGAAGCTGACATCGGCGGCGGCCAGCGCGGGCGCGTCGTTGATGCCGTCGCCCACCATGCCGACCAGCAAGCCCTCCGCCTTTAACGCATGCACGTGGCCCGCCTTGTCCTGCGGCAACACCTCTGCGCGGAATTCGGCGATGCCCGCCTGCTGTGCAATGGCTTGAGCGGTGGCGGTGTTGTCGCCGCTCAACATCACCACGCGGACACCCATCCCGGCCAGACGCTGTACCGCGCTGGCGCTGCTGGTGCGCAGCGTATCGGCGAAGGCGATGCAGCCCAGCAGGGTGGCTTCGCGCGCTACCGCAATGACCGTTTTGCCCTGCTGCTGCAAGGAAAGCGTCTGCGCGCTATCCAGCGCGATATTTTCGCTGGCGATAAAAATCGGCGAACCAAGCAGATAATGAACGCCGCCGATTTCCGTGCGCAGGCCGCTACCGGAAAGCTCATGGAACGCATCGGGCTGGAGCAATTCGGCCCGTTGCGTCTGCGCATGTTCCAGCAGAGCGCGCGACAGGGGGTGGGTGGAGCCTTGCGCCATGCTGGCCGCGATTTGCAGCAACTCGCCCACGCTACTTCCCGGCACGGGCAGCAGGTCGGTAACAACGGGCTTGCCGGAGGTCAGGGTGCCGGTTTTATCCACCACCAGCACGGCCAACTTGTGCGCGCGCTCCAGCGCGGCGGCGTCCTTGACCAGGATGCCGGCATGGGCGGCGCGCCCGGTGGCCACCACCACGGCGGTCGGGGTGGCCAGCCCCAGCGCGCACGGGCAGGCGATGACCAGCACCGATACCGCATTGATGAGCGCAGTGGTAAAGCCGATGCCTGCCGCCCACCATGCGATAAACGTCAGGGCGGCAACCACCAGCACCACCGGCACAAAAATGCCGGAGATTTTATCCGCCAGCTTCTGGATCGGTGCCTTTGAGCCCTGTGCCTGTTCCACCAGGCGGATGATCGCGGCCAGTTGGGTCTGTGCGCCCACTGCCACGGCGCGGCATTTGAGCAGTCCCCGCTGGTTCATGGTGGCGGCGTACACCTTGTCGCCACCCTGTTTTTCCCGTGGCAGGCTTTCTCCGGTAAGCATGGCTTCATCCACGCTGGACGCGCCTTCCAGCACCACGCCATCCACCGGTACGCTTTCGCCGGGGCGCACCCGGAAAATGTCGTCGGGTTTCACCTGCGCTACCGGCACTTCCGCCACGATGCCGTCGCGCTCCACGTGCGCCAGCTTGGGTTGCAGGTCAATCAAGGCCTCGAGTGCGGCGGAAGCCTTGCCTTTGGCGCGCGCTTCCAGCAGCTTGCCCAGCAGCACCAGTGTGATAAGGGTCGCGCTGGCCTCGAAATAAATCGGCTGGCCGATGCCCAACCCAAAAGAATTGGCCAGCAATACGGCGCAGCTCAACAGGTAGGCTGCGCTGGTGCCGAGCGCGACCAGCACATCCATGTTCGCGCCGCCGCCGCGAAGGCTGCTCCATGCGCCGACATAGAAACGCTTCCCTATCCAGAATTGCACCGGCGTGGCGAGCAGCCATTGCAGCCAGGCCGGTAGCATGACGTGGGTTCCGGCAAACATCAGCAGCATTTCCGCAAGCAGCGGCAGCGCAAGCAACGCCGAGATGGAAAACCGGATTTGTTCCTGACGATATGCGGCGGCGCGCTCCCGTTTTTCGGCGGCAAAATCGCGTACTACATGAGCATCGAAGCCCGCACCCTGCACTGCCTTGATCAAGTCGGCAAGACCGGCTTGGCTGGGGTCGTAGCTAATGTTGGCCTTCTCGGTGGCAATGCTTACTGCCGCCTCCACGTGCGGCAGCTTGTTCAATACTTTTTCCAGGCGTGCTGAGCAGGCTGCGCAGTGCATGCCGGTAATTTGCAGGTCAATGTGGGCCGGTGCGGTCATCTGCCAATTATATGCGCACCGGCGGGAGTGAACGGGATGAAAAACGTCCGATCATGCGGATATGGGCAGTCGCGCAAAGCAGGGGATGCTTCCCGCACCATATTCGCCGGGCAGGCGTTCAGGCCGGAAATATGCTCGATCAGGCCTTATCCCATTGCCCTGAAATCTGGGTGCGACAATATGCCGCATTCCAATTTCAGGGATTTGGCGAATAATCGCAAAATTGCTGTTGAGTCGCAACAGTTGTGGAGCATTTTCAATCGTAAATTGAAGAAAGGGATGCAGTCATGAATGAAACCAAACACAGTGCGACCTCTCACGGCACCAACAATGAAATGCCCTCGTTGCTGCTGGGCGCCGGGGTTGCGCTGGCTTCGCTGATCATATTGCCCGCGCTGGCGCAACGTATCGGCCTTGGTTCCAGCCTGACCATCGCCTTGCGTGGCGCCTTGATGCGCGCCGCTAACAGGCTCTGATCCCCCCGCCGCTGGCAGGAAGTTGCGCAGGATCCAGACCGTTTCTTTCTGGCCTTGGTGCAGGGACACGCGCGGTTGCGACAGCACCCCTTGTTTCGCTGAACGAAGATCGCGGTAAATTTGTTCTCCCTCTGAAATCAAGTCAAGCTGTGGCGAGTTGGGTTATTTGTCATGCATAAATAGTCAAAGACCAAGCGGCTATTTCGGCTCAACTGTGCATTTTCTGCGCGACGCTGAATTTGCCATCGGAGATGAACTGGACGACGCCGACGGCGAAGCGACGTAGTCGAGAGATGTTTTCCGGACCGTAGCCTGTGCGGATACGGCAGCGATACTCATCATCCAGTGGCCGCGATTGATTTTAGAGGCGCCCTTTAAGGACGTGTTGCGGACTGGCTTGTTCTGGCGGCGGAGTTTTGCGCAGGCCGACGCGCATTTCATGCATTGTTTCGGTCTGTTGGAGAGGCAGGGAATCCCGGCAGAGGGTGTATTCTGACTTCAATCGCGGAATTGGGACGCAAATCACGGTTGAATACTTTTCCTGTTTCAGGGTAGAATCGCGCCTCTTTAAAAAATGGTTGGAGTAATTTTTCATGGCACGTGTCTGTCAAGTAACGGGAAAGCGCCCGATGGTGGGGAACAACGTATCTCACGCCAACAACAAAACCAAACGCCGGTTTCTGCCGAATTTGCAGCGGCGCCGCTTTTGGGTGGAAAGTGAAAACCGCTGGGTTTCACTGCGTCTGACCAACGCAGCACTGCGCACCATAGACAAGAACGGTATTGATGCGGTGTTGTTTGAAATGCGCACTCGTGGCGAGAAAGTTTAAGGAGAGCGAACGTGGCCAAAGGAATACGCGAGAAAATCAAGCTGGAATCAAGTGCCGGCACCGGTCATTTTTACACCACGAGCAAAAACAAGCGCACCACGCCTGAAAAACTCGAAATGAAGAAATTTGATCCGGTCGCCCGCAAGCATGTCGCTTACAAGGAAACCAAGCTGAAGTAGCCGCGCACGGTTTGCGGTGCATGGAAAAACCCGCGAAAGCGGGTTTTTTGTTGGTGCGGCTTTTTGTGTGGTGGTATGGCTGGCGGTGTTCCGCATGCGTCACGGCAACAGGCAAACGGTTTCCTGCTGTAGACCGGCGTGTAGCCTCAAGAGCGCGCCGTTGTGTTTGCTTTTACCAAAGCCTGCCGGTACACGTTCCACGCCCGGATGAGGTTGGCGAGCAACAGCGCCCCGCCCAGCAGCAACACGCAGCCGACCACGTAGATCCACGGGTGCCATAGCGCGGCGGCAAGGCAGAGCGGCAGGCTGGCGAGGTGGACGCGCAAATGCCGTCGCGCGGCACGGTCAGAAACGATGTCTTTCATGTTGGGCGCTTTCCCGGGTGGCAGTTTGCCTTGCAGGTGGAACCAGACCAGAAACGACACGATCTTGTACAGCATCCCTTGTATCACCGACAGGGCAAACCCGACGAGAAACAATACGCCCAGCGCCAGCGCATAGAACGTGCTGTCGGCCAGCGCGCTGCTGGCTTGCCCGATCAGCCACAAAACGGACGCAGCGAGCAGGCTGATGAGGCCGGTGCGCCAGAACGACAGGGTGATGTCCGGCACCTTCCTGCGCCGCTTGTGCTGCAAGCGCAAGGTGATGACAGAGAAGGCGGCAACACATGCGGCCAGCCCGCATCCGGCGAGAAGAGCCAATATGCCGGATGCCGGTTCCGGCAACAGCGGGTGGCACGACCACAGCAGCAGCAGCGCAAACAGCGTGCCGCCCAGCCAGCGCGCGACGGCTTTCGGGTAGGGCGGCGTAAGCTGGAACATCGGCACCACCTGGTAGGCCACCCCGATCACCAGCAATGCCACCCACCCGAGCAACCCCCACCCCACATGCAGCGCGGCGAGTTGCAGCATGGGCAAGCCCAGCAGGCCGGTTATGGCTGCGGCCAGCAGCAGGCCCAGCGCAACCGTGATTGCCAGCGCAACCTGCGCCATCAGCATGGCGCGCGTGCTGGCGTTGTGCGCCTGCGCGCGCACCGCGAGGCTGTAAATGGATAGGGCGAGAAACACCGCGAAAGCGAAGATGAGCAGCGGGGCGGCCAGGGTAATCAGCATGGGGATGCCGAAATACAGCCCGCCGCACAGCAGCGCGGTGCCGGCCAGCAGCGGCAGATGGATGACCCATGCCACGCCGCGCGGATTGGGTACGGGCGTGCCGGCCAGCACCGGCAGCAGTTGCAGCATGGCGCCTATCATCACCATGCCCATGCAGCCCAGGGTAAGCAGGTGGGTGATGCCGAGCAGGGCTGGTGTCCAGCGCGATTCCAGCGCCTCGGGGCCGGCCACCATGAGGGCGAGGGCGGCCAGCAGCAGAAACAGCGGGGCGCTGAAGAAAAAACGGAACGGCACCGAAATCGGCGGGGCCTGTTCCAGCGACAGGCTGGTGAGGCTCATCGCCAGATCAGGATTTCGTAGCAGCCGTCGGGCAGTTGCGCGGTGCGGTGTGTGTAGCCGCGCTCGCCGAGCGTGGCATAGAGCGGGAAGGGTTCGCGGTGCAGCAGCAAGCGCAACTTCTCGCCTGGCCCCAGCGCGCCCAAAGCCGCAAGTGTGCGCATCATCGGCTCCGGCGGTTCGAGAAAGCGCGCGTCTAGTTCGCGCACGATGTCTTCCGTCATGGCTTGCTTGTTATTTTTTTTCCGACATTTGCCCGATGATGCCACCCGGTTCGCGCAGTGCGCGATCCGCCATCGGGTAGAGCATCTGCTCTTCTTTCATGTTGTGCTGCTGCATCAGGATCAGCAGGGTTTCCGACAAACCGGCGTAGGTGGCGGTGTCGCCCGCGTCGAGCGCGGCCTGCATTTCCGCGAACAGCTCGCGCATCTGCCCGTGTTCCATGCGCATCACGCTGGTCGGCCCACCCCGGCTGCCGGTCGCCTGCTCGAAAGCGGGGAACATGATCGTCTCTTCCTTGGACAGGTGCTGCTCCATTTCCCGGTGGAAGGCGGCAAATCCGGCTTGTGCGGCAGCCAGATCGCCGTTCGCCGCAGCCGTTTCCGCATCGGCGAACAGGCTGTCGCAATGTTGGTGTTCTGCTGACAGATATTGGGTGATGGTTTGCATAATAGCCTTCAGTTCTGTGGGTTATCGTTGCGTGAGGGTAACCAGCGCGGGATCGTCGCAGTAATCTATCAGGATGCGGCGCACCCGCTCCTGCCACATTGCCGCAAAAGCGGCCTGATCCCCCGGCTGATCGGTCTGGTTGAGCAGCCCTTGCAGCAACGCGGACATGTTCCGGTCGGGCAGCACCCGCTCCGGGTGAAAGTCGGCTTCCACCGCTCCGGCCCGATCGGTGCGCTCGTAGCGGATCATGCCCCCGATATCGGCGTTGAACGTCAGCAGCCCGTTGCGCTGGTATTTGCCCGCCAGCCCCTTGAAGCCGCCGTCTCCGGCTGCTCCGGTAATCTGGCTGACCACATTGGCGATCACGCCGGTCACCCCGCTGCCCGGGTCATCGCGGAACGACACGCGGATGTTGCCCCGGACGGGGGTTTCCTTGCCGTAAAGCGACGCCAGCGCCTTGAGCGTCATCAGGTAGGCGCCGGCCACCGTGGGGCACGAATGCCCCGCCAGCTTGACGGCATCGGTGAAGCCGTATTCCAGCAGGCCGCCTTCACTGGCTCCCAGCAATTCGGCCAGCGGATCGTACAGGGTAACGGCGCGAACCGAGCCGAAAAAGGCGGGGTGCGTCATAAATGATTATTGGCGCGCGAAATCAATCACGATCTGGCCGGGTTCGCGCACCACGTACTTGATCGCGACCTTCTCGCCGTAGCGCTGTTGCAGTTGTGCCAGCAGGGGCAGCGGGTCGTGGTCGTTGACGAAGCGCATGGTTTCGCCGCTGTTCAGCGCATCCAGCGCCCCGAAAATGGCCGCGTGGCGAAAACGCTTGGCGATGCCGCGCGCGTCGAAAGGATAGAGGGCGTCGGGTTGCAGGTGGGTGTGGCATTGGGACATGGTTGGCTCCTGTTAAAAATAGGGTGGTTGCAATGCGAGGGCGGGATTTTAATAATAATGCATTTAATGTGCAAGTTTTGCGATAGACCGAAATCCCGCGATTGAAATCAGTACACACCCTCTGCCGGAATTCCCGGTTTCCCCAACAGGCCGGAGCGATGCATGAAATGCGCGCCGGCCTGCGCAAGACTATTGACGCTCCTCTAATCTTACTGTGTCACAAAGCGCTGAAGGGCGCATTGCGGCGTTAAAATCTGGCTCAAAATGCTCATTTACTACCTGTAAACTCCGCTTTTTCGCCCGATTTTGCCTTGCACCGCATCCCTTGATCGCTTTGTGACACAGTAAGACTAACGAGGCTGTAGAAAAAGCCAATTTTCGAGAAAAATCGTTTCACAACTTATTGATTTGTAGAGTGGCAATTTTGGCATTTTTGGTTTTTCTACAGCTTCAACGGACATGGCGAGTTTCATTATCGGGTGTGGCGTTTGCCACACCCGATAAGGGAACCTCTAAAAATTCACGTTTCATCCCAACTGCTGTATTGCAGAAAAATTTAGTTCCGGACAACCTGAAGGTTACCCTTCACTGAAACTCCGTTTTTTTGATGACATATCAACCAGATACGGCGCTGTGAAGCGGGGTAAACAGGTTGCGCGTAAATGTTCAGGAAAATAGTTAGCCGCTAAATTCGCCGGAAATTTGCGGGGCGAGCAAATTTACTCTGGAACGAAGGGTGGGCGGGCGCGCTGATGTGACAGAAAGAAGGTAATATCTGTGCTGGAGTGCCGTTTTTTCAGGTGCGCATACCATGTTATCGAGAAACTCACACCGCCTATTCGCCTTTCTCGCCTTCCTCATCGCGCTGTTTCTGCTGACGTTCGCTGATAGCGCCTACCAGCTCGCCTGGCGCCCTTTAACGGCGGGAGCGAATGCTCGGATGGTAGCGCGGCTGGGCCTGACCGACCTGTGCCTGTTCACTGAAGCCCGTTACACGCGCCACCCTTCCCAAGCCGATTTGCACAGCGCATTTCAGGATCACCCTATCGGCCTCGAACATTTTCCAAGCGGAGCGCTGCTGCCGCCGCCTCGCGCGCTTGCAGCCTCATATGAAAACCTGGATCGAAAAACAAAAGTCCCTGATTGATTTTACGCTGTCGTCGCTGGCGCGGCGCAAGCTCAAAAATCTCGGCCTGTTGCTGGTCTATGTGCTGATCGTGTTCCTGCTTGCGTCGGTGATGCTATTCACTCACGCATTGCGGCACGAAGCGGCGGAAGTGCTGAAAAATTCGCCTGAAGTTATCGTCCAGCGCATGGTTGCTGGCCGACACGACCTGATCCCGCCAGGCTATCTGGAAAAAATTGGACGCATCCGTGGAGTGCAGAAGAAGGAGGGGCGGTTGTGGGGCTACTACTATGATGCGGTAGTCAAGGCCAACTATACGTTGATGGCGCCGAAAACAGAAGCGGGTGGCGCAATAGAAAGCATCCCGGACGGGAATATCCTTATTGGCGCGGCAATGGCGCGAGCGCGCGGGTTGGCGCCCGGCAACCTGATCTCTTTCCGCTCCTACTCGGGAAAGTTGTTTTCTTTTATGGTGGCAGACGTCTTGCCACATGCGGCAGAGCTTGTCAGCGCCGACCTCATCCTGATGAGCGAAGCCGATTACCGCGCTTTCTTCGATATTCCAGCCGGATATTACACCGACATCGCGCTGTCGGTGGCGAACCCGCAGGAGGTTCGCAACGTTGCCGCCAAGCTTGCCGAAACGCTGCCCGATTCGCGGCCTATCCTGCGCGAAGAAGTGCTGCGCACCTACGAATCCATCTTCAACTGGCGCGAGGGCATCGTGCTGGTGCTGCTGGCGGGCAGCATACTCGCTTTCGCCATCTTTGCCTGGGAGAAAGCATCCGGGTTGTCGGCGGAGGAGAAGCGCGAAATCGGCATACTGAAAGCGATCGGATGGGAAACCGGCGATGTGATCAAGATGAAATTCTGGGAGGGCGCGCTGATCTCACTGACCGCGTTTCTGCTCGGCTATATCGCCGCCTACCTGCACGTGTTCCGCTTTTCCTCCGCGCTGTTTGAGCCGGTGTTAAAAGGGTGGGCGGTGCTGTATCCGCGCTTTGAGCTGGCGCCGGCAGTGGATGGGTTTCAGGTCGCAACGCTGTTTTTCTTCACCGTGTTTCCCTACACGGCGGCGACTATCGTGCCGATCTGGCGCGCTGCCATTATGGATCCGGACGCGGTGATGCGGGGCTGACATGATCAACCTCACCAACATCCGCAAAGCCTACAACCAGGGTCGAGCCAACGAGTTCTGGGCGCTCAATGGCATTGATCTGAGCATCGAGCAACAGCGGGTGACGGCATTGCGCGGCCCCAGCGGTTCCGGCAAGACCACGTTGCTGACTATCGTCGGCTGCCTGGCGCGTCCGACCAGCGGGCGCGTACATCTCAAGGAGCGCGACCTGTCTGGTTTGCCGGAACGCTTTCTGACCGAGGTCAGGCGCAATACCTTCGGTTTCGTTTTCCAGCAGTTCAACCTGATCAAGGGCCTCACTGCGCGCGATAACGTCATGCTGCCGGCATACCCGCTTGGGGGCGAGTGGCGCGCGCTGCGCGACCGCGCGGAGAACCTGCTGGATGCGCTCAAGCTCGGCCATCGCCGCGACGCCCGGGTCGAATGGCTGTCCGGCGGCGAGCAACAGCGCGTCGCGATTGCCCGCGCCTTGATTAACGATCCGGAAGTCGTGATCGCCGACGAGCCGACCGCCAACCTCGATACCGCGCTGTCGCGCGAATTCATGGCGATTCTGGGAAACCTCAAGGAGCAGGGCAAAACCATTTTGCTGACCAGCCATGATCCGCTGGTGGTCGAATCATCGGTGGTTGATACCGTGGTCACCCTGCGCGACGGGCGTTTGGTGGAAGGTGCTTAACGATGCTGTTCCAGCCGGCAATTATCGCCCTGCTGCTGACCTCTGCGGTCAGTGTGGCAATGCTTGCCGCCGCCGCCCCGTTTGCCTGGGAACTGGTGCGCAACTGGGATATTTCCAGCGGTTCCGAGCGGCAGTTGCGCCTGGAGCGCCGCACCTACCTGATGTCCATGCTACTCACCTTCGTTTTTGCCACCCAGTTGGTGGCGCTGCTGCTGTTTGTATTCAATGCCGACAAGATGGCGGTAATGTTCGTCGGTGCGATGTGTGCGGTGGGCACGCTCAACGCCAACCCCTTCGGTTTTCCGGCGCTGGTCGCGCAAATCGTCGTGTTCTTTCTCGCCGCTGCCTGGCTGGTGATCAACCATGCCGATAGCCGCGCGTACGATTATCCGCTGGTGCGCGTGAAATACCGCCTGCTGCTCGGCATCCTGCCCTTCGTCGCGCTTGCTTTCGCGCTGCAACTCGAATATTTTCTCAACCTCAAGGCAGACGTCATTACTTCCTGCTGCGGCAGCCTGTTTTCATTGGATGCCAGAACGCTTGCCGGCGACGTTTCGGCGCTGCCGCCCCGCCAGGCGTTGGCGCTGTTTTACGGCACGCTCGTTGCGGCCATTTCCGCCGCCGCGTTCCATGCCATCCCTCGTGCCGCACAAGAGAGCGAGGCCGCCAGACGCGGCGGCTATTTGGTCGCCGCAACCTCCGCCTTTGCCTTCATCGCCGCGCTCATCGGCATATTGTCTTTCGTCTCGCTGTATGTCTACGAGCACCCGCACCACCACTGCCCGTTCTGCCTTCTCAAGCCAGAATACGGTTATCGGGGTTACTGGCTGTATCTGCCGCTGTTCGCCGCAACCGCTGCGGGTCTGGGCGTCGGCGCCGTACAGCCCTTCGCCCGCATCGCCAGCCTCGCCCCTGTTGTGCCGGAACTCGCACGGCGGCTGTCCCGTTTCGCAGCAGCCGGGTTTGGCACATTTACCATTGTGGCGACAGCCATGATCCTGCGCTCTAACCTGATACTTTTATGATGCCTGAATGCTCTTGAGGAAGCAGGTTTTTGCCTATGGATTCCGCCGGGCAATTGTGTAATAGTCCTCCTATTGATCCGGCACGCATTATCCAAGAATCCGTTCGCATTGAGCTTGTAGAAATGTGAATGGATTCATGTGGTTCAACACGAACGGCAATCAAGTTCAAACTGTGCCGGATCAATAATCTGGGTTGAGGAACCGAGAATAATATGTTCCGCCTTCTGCCGCTGCTGCTGGTCGCCGCGCTGCTCGTCGCCTGTGATGGCAATGCGCCCAGCCCGAACGCCGGTGTAGCAGCACCCGGCTTTTCCGCCACCCTTCTCGACGGCAGCACGGCGCGTTACCCCGATGATTTCCGCAGCAAGCCCGTGGTCATCCGCTTCTGGGCTGACTGGTGCCGCTACTGCGAGGGTGAAATGAAAGCCATGGACAGGATTTACCGGAGCCAGCGGGACAAGGGCCTGCAAGTGCTGGCCGTGAATGCGGGACAGAGCAAGGAATCTGTTACCAGCTTCATCAATAAAACAGGCGTCAGCTATCCGGCACTGCTCGACGAGGAATCGGCAATCGCGAGACAATACGGCGTGGTCGGGTTGCCGACGACTTATTTTGTCGGCGCCGATGGCATCATCAAGGCCAAGGTTGTGGGAGAAGCCGACGAGGCAACCTTCGACAGGCTCACCAAAGAATTACTACAATGATCCATGAGCGCGCCTGCGACCTCTGCGGCCTGGATATCGGCGCCAAGCCGTTCTATCTTGAGAATGCCCGACCGCGCCTGCCATTCTGCTGTGATGGCTGCCTTGGCATCTATCAGTTGCTGCACGATACCAGTTCACCTGCTGCACCTGTTGCACCCGTCGCATCTACGTCAGCTTCACCCAACGACACACAGCCTTCTAAAGGAGAAATATCATGAATGGAATGATGCGTGCTTATCCGGTTGTTTCCCCCCACGCTACTGGTAGTATGCCGCGATAACCAGTCATTAGAAGCCGTTCCGGCCTGCATTACCGCAACGGCCCAGTGGCACGTGCTTTCAGGCAGGCCATCAATTCGCAGCCAACCTACTACATCTAGTAGAGGGGGGAAACAACCGGATAAGCACGGAATGATGGAAGAAACCGCGAAGAATATGCCGCACATGATGGGTTCCGCGAACCCGGTCGCCAAAGGCGCGATGATGGCCGCCACCGGTTATGTGGCCGGGCGCGGCTTGCTGGGTGGCACGCTGTTGCGCAACCCGTGGGTGATGCTGGCCGCCGGCATTATCGCCGGCTATTACCTGCACAAGCATCAGGATCAGATCATTCTGTCGTTGTCCAACGCCAGCGGCATGGGCAAGGACTTCCTGCTGCAACAGAAAGAAAGTCTCGCCGACCTGATCGAAGAAGCCAGGGAAAAGGAAGGGCAGCAGGCTGGCGCCGACAAGCCGGATCAACCCGCCGCTTAAAAGGGAAGGAACAGCCCGGTTCCTCGAAACCGGCCATACTTAAGGAGAAACCATGAGTGACGCATTCTCTCCGGAAACGCTCGCCCGGCAAATCATCGTGCGCTATCGCGGCACCGGGCATGCGCGTTTTGCCCTTCCCGCAGCGGTGTGCGAAGAGCTTTTCGCCGCTGCGATAGAGGAAAGCCTGCGCAATCTCCCGGGAGTATATCGGGTCATCCTCTATCGCCATCAGGGTAAGCTGTCGGTGTATTACGACCCGCACGCCTGCGAGCTGCTCGGCGTGGCACGCTGCCTGCACGGCGCGCTTGCCACCCCGGCGGCGCACAAACAGCGCGAGGCTGCCGTCGCTTCGGTGACGCAGCGGCTGCATGTCGCGCAGCCGCTACAGTGGCTCAAGGAAAAGACCGGAAACCTGAAGGCCAAAGCTGCTGACTGGAAGATGAAAGCCAAGTTGTTGTCCCAGTTCGCATCGGCGCAAACTCAAGGCAACCCGATGCTGCGGAACATTTTGTCGGAAAAATCGGCCATCAACTTCTTAAACGATGTGGTTGCCTTTTATCTGATCAAACAGCACTGGGAAATGGTTACCCAAAAATGGCTGAAACAGCCCCTGAAATATCGTAATGCCTGGCTGACGATCTTCTATCTGGTGTTTCTCATGGTGCGCTATCGCAAACAATCCGCGAAAAAACCATGACGCACACACTGGCCGCTCCTGCCCGTTTTACCGTCGCGCATCGCTTGACCCGGCGCTTGCGCATCGCTTCGCCGCTGCTGGCGAAAAACCCGGAGCGCTGCTATCTCCTCGAAATCCTGCTCAGGAAACGCCCGGAAATCCGCAACGTGCGCGCCGTTCCGGCCATTGGCTCGGTAACGTTGCACTATGATTCCACGCGCCTGCCGGAAGCCAGGCTGCTCGCCGCTCTCGATGCCCTGCTCGGCAACATTTCCGTCAAGCCGCCCGCTGCCGCATTCGGTGGCCCGGTGCAGGAATGCGCCGTCGCGGTGGAAGGCATGACCTGCGCTTCCTGTGCGCTGTTGATCGAGATGAGCCTGAAGCGCGATCCGCGCGTAAAGAGCGCCAGCGTCAATTATGCCGCCGGTAGCGCCAGCGTGACGGGCGCGCTCGGGCGCGAGGAAGTTTCTGCTCTGGTTGCCAGGCTCGGCTATACGCCGCGCCCGATGGATACGCTGGCGCAACGTCGGCTGCTGGTGGAGCGGGAAAAAGAGCAGCTGGCGCTGGCCAGGTATCGCCTCCGGCTTGCCGCCGTACTCGCCGTGCCGGTGGCGGTAATCGGCATGACCATGCACCGCTCCCCGCTGCTGCGCCTGATCGAGTTCGCACTCACCACGGCGGTAATGGCTGGCCCCGGCGCAGAAATCTTCAAGAAAGCGCGGATGCTGGCGCAGCAGCGCGCCGCCAACATGGATACCCTGATCGCGCTGGGTGCCGGTGCGGCATATGTCTATAGCCTGCCGGGGCTGGTGCAGCGCCACCATCATGTCTATTTCGAAGCCGCCGCCAGCATCCTCGCCTTTGTGCTGCTCGGGCGTTACTGGGAAGAAAAGGCCAAAGGGCGCGCCAGCGAGGCGATACGCAAACTGATCGAGCTGCAGCCGGAAACCGCCACTGTCCTGCGCGGCGGACGCGAGCTGGTGATGCCAATTGACGCAGTGGTAGTCGGCGACATCCTGCGCGTGCGGCCCGGCGAACGCATCCCGACTGACGGTGTGGTGCTGGAGGGATCATCCAGCGTTGATGAGGCGCTGGTTACCGGCGAATCCCTGCCGGTGGCAAAAGACCCACAGTCCCAGGTCATCGGCGGCTGTCTCAACGGCATGGGCAGCTTCACCGTCCGCGTCACCGCCGTCGGCGGCAATACCGTGCTGGCCGGTATCGTCCGTCTGGTGGATCACGCGCAGGGCGCCAAGCTGCCGGTGCAAAAACTTGCCGACCGCATTTCGGCGCGCTTCGTTCCCGCAGTTGGCGGCATTGCCGCGCTCACGTTCGGCGGTTGGCTGCTGGCCGGCCACCCCTTATCGCGCGCGCTCGCGCACGGCGTCGCCGTGCTGCTGATCGCCTGCCCGTGCGCGCTGGGTCTGGCCACCCCCACCGCGATCATGGTCGGCACCGGCCAGGCGGCGCGGCGCGGCATTTATATCCGCAACGGCGAAGCGCTGGAAACCGCCGCCAAACTCACTACCGTGGTGTTCGACAAGACCGGCACCCTTACCGAGGGCAAACCGGCGGTTACCGATTTTCTCAATGTTTCCGGGCACGCCGATGCCGAGTTGCTGGCTGGCGTGGCGGCAGCGGAAAACCACTCCGAGCATTTTCTGGCGCGGGCAATCGTCGCCTATTGCCGCGAACGCAAGGTGCCGGGAACCAAGACCAGCCACTTCGAGGCAGTGGCGGGGCGGGGCGTGCGCGCCAGGCATGGCAGGGTTCCGCTGCTCATCGGCAACGCCTCCCTGCTGGAGGAAGACGATATTGCGCCGGGCGAACTCGCTACGGCGGCAGAGATTTTCGCCAACCAGGGCAAGACGCCGGTGTTTGTCGCGTTGGGAGGCAAAGCCGTGGCGCTGTTTGCCATCGCCGACCAATCGCGCGATGGCGCCCGCGCGGCAATCGCCCTGCTGCATCGCCTGGGGATCGAGACGGTGATGGCCACCGGCGATGTCGAAGCCGCCGCCCGCCACATCGCGCGCGAAGTGGGCATAGACCGGGTTATCGCGCGTGCCACCCCCGCCGACAAACTGGCGCTGATCCGCGACCTGCAGACACAGGGGCGGCGGGTCGGCATGATCGGCGACGGCATCAACGATGCGCCAGCGCTTGCCGCCGCCGATGTTGGCTTCGCCGTCGGTGGCGGGGCCGACATCGCCCGCGTTGCCGCCGCCATTGACCTGTCGCGGCGGACGATGCAGATCATCCGCCAGAATCTGTTCTGGGCGCTCGGCTACAACGTGGTGTCTATCCCGGTGGCCGCCGCCGGTCGGTTGAGCCCGATGATTGCCTCGGCGGCGATGGCGATGAGTTCGGTGTCGGTAGTCACCAATTCGCTGCGACTGCAAAAGGATTAACCGGTCGCCATGGAACACAGCCACCATGTCCAGGAATACTCCTACTGGCTCGCCTTCATGACCGGCATTCTCGGCAGCGGCCATTGCCTCGGCATGTGCGGCGGCCTGGTGTCGAGCTTCTTCATGCGCCTCGGCGCGCGGATCCATGCGCCCTATCTGGCCTACCATGCCGCCCGCGTCACGGTATATGCCCTGATCGGGCTGACCGCCGCCACGCTGGGTACCGTGCTGGTGCAGACTGGGATCATTGGAAAGGCGCAGGGCATCCTGCAAATCGCCGCCGGACTCGTCGTGATCCTGCTCGGGCTGGACATGCTCGGCCTGTCGCCGGTTCGCAACACCCTGCATTTTGCCCCTCTCGCCTGGCTGCGTCGGCAGTTCGCCGCCGCCACCCAGCGCGGCCCGGTAATCGGGGCGAGCATCGGCGGAGCAATCAACGGGCTGATGCCCTGTTCGATGACTATGGCGATGGCGGTGCAGGCCACCACCGCGCCCTCTCCGGTCGAAGGGGGGCTACTGCTGCTGGCCTTCGGCGCCGGTACGCTGCCTTCCATGCTCGCAGCCAGCTTCCTGTTTGGCCGACTGGGGGTAAAAACTCGAAGCTGGTTGCTGCGCGGTGCGGCGCTGTTTGTCATCGCGCTCGGCCTTTCTACACTTTGGCAAGGCTTGGCTTATTACAGCGTGATGCGCAAGCTGGCCAACTGGTAATTTCAGGATGCGACATCTTGCCGCATATTTTTGTTGGCTGCTGCCGGTAAAATTTGCTTGTCAGGTGTAATCAACTCATCTTAAGGAGCGCATCATGGAACGACGTGACCTACTGAAATTTTCCCTCGTTGCCGCCGGTCTTGCCGCAATGTCGGCGCATGCGTCCGAACCCTGCTCCGATGATGGCACGCCGATGCAGTTCATACCGAAGAAGCCTGCCGACCCCAAGCCGCTGGAGAACGATATCGAGAAATTCCAGAAATGCCCTTATTGCGGCATGGACCGCAAGCAGAACCATCATTCCCGCACGCTGATCCATTACAGCGACGATCTGCCCGATGCCACCTGCTCGCTGCATTGCGCCGCACTCAGTCTTTCTCTCAACATAGATCGCGAACCCAAGGGAATTTACGTCGCGGATAACGCCTCTGCTACGGAAATCAAGCCGCTGATCGAAGCGGGAAAGGCCGTATTTCTCATTGGCAGCCAGCTCAAGGGCGTGATGACCAGTCGCAGCAAGATTGCCTATGGCAGCGAGGAAGCGGCGAAAGCCACCCAAACAGCGAACGGCGGCGAACTGGGCAATTTCGATAAGGCGCTGCTCGCAGCGCACACCGACATGGCGCAGGATGTGGCGATGATCCGCAAAAACCGCGAGGAGCGGCGCAAGCGGGCGCAACAGAAAAGTTGAGGCGGCAGACGGCGATGACCGCGATGCTTAAAGGCTGGTTGGCCGCNNACCGGGCGCCAGGGACTTGTGCCCGGTGTGCGGCATGCTCATTTCAAAATACCCCAACTGGACCGCCAGGGTTGCCTATCGCGACAACAGCGCCCACTTCTTCGATGGCGCCAAGGACATGTTCAAGTACCTGCATGAACTGGGCAAATATGCCACAGGGCATCGCAAGGAAGATATTTCAGCACTGGTGGTTACCGAGTTCTATGGTCTGACGAAAATTGACGCGCGCAGCGCTCTTTACGTCATCGGCTCGGACGTGCTCGGCCCGATGGGGCACGAGCTGGTGCCGCTGGAGACGCGCGCCGACGCGGAAGAGTTCCTGAAAGACCACAAAGGCAAGCGGATACTTACCTTCGAGCAGGTCACCGCCGAGATTATCGCGAAGGTTGATGGCGGAAAATTTTGAGCGGCTGCCAGGAATTGGCCCCGCCCCTTGCGTTTTGGCGAGCCTTGCTCGCCGCGCCGCGAATAGGGTTGTGAGCAGGCCAAACCGCTTCCCCGCGCCCTGTTGCTGCGGCAGGCAAGCGGTAGGCCGGGCTTATTTTTTCTGCATCGAGCAAGTGTTAAAGCCAAACAGCGCATATGGCGGGCAGAACCCGAAAGCGCCGGTCAACAGCGGCACGACCCCGATCCAGCCCCACATCCCGAGCTGCCCGGCCAGCGTCAGCCC
>CXWL01110811.1_pt1 | contig 18150 bp, 16 predicted proteins | sample 590931 | NCBI WGS metagenome assembly CXWL01 (sample SAMEA3498368, study PRJEB10139) | groundwater metagenome | biome: water well; material: biofilm material | place: Germany | collected 2015-04-27 | reverse complement strand
AACGCCAGCGTGTACTTGTATTCGGGATTGTCGCTGGTGCGCAGCAGCTTCATGCCGAGCACCCTGGTGTAGAAATCGATAGAGCGCTGCAGGTCGCCGACCCGTAACATGGTGTGCAAGATGCGCATCGTAAGTCCTTCAGTAATAGCCGAGAAGCGACGATTTTATGCGCTCCACCGATTTCCTGCTTATTCCTCCAGCCGCGCATCCAGCGTGATGTTCGCGTTCAGCAGCTTCGACACCGGGCAATTCTGCTTGGCCTTCATGGCCGCCGCCTCGAACGCTTCCTTGTTCGCACCCGGAATCTTGGCCACCAAATTCAGGTGCACCGCCGTGATCGAGAAGCCGCCTTCGACCTTTTCCAGCGAGACCGTTGCGGTGGTGTTCATTTCCTGGGCCGTCATGCCCGCTTCGCCCAGCGTGCCCGACAGCGCCATCGTGAAGCAGCCGGCGTGCGCCGCCGCAATCAATTCCTCCGGGTTGGTGCCTGGGCCTTCTTCGAACCGGGCATGGAAACCGTATGGTGTCTTGTCCAGCACGCCGCTCTGGGTCGACACGGTGCCTTTGCCGTCCTTGAGTCCACCACTCCAGACAGCACTTCCATTGCGCTTGATCGTCATCTTCAGCTCCTTTGTAAATGCCCTGGCGCACGCATCGATCGACGCGGCAGGCCAGGGCGAACTAAATAAATATCCCTATTTCGCCGCCGGCGTCACACGCCAGATCATGTTGCCGACGTCGTCGGCCAGCAGGATCGCGCCGGCCTTGTCGACCGCCACGCCGACCGGACGGCCCCACGCGTGCCCATCCGGACTGAGAAAGCCGGTCAGCACGTCTTGCGGCGGGCCGCTCGGCCTGCCGCCGGTGAACGGAACATAGATCAGCTTGTAGCCGGCGTGCGGCTTGCGGTTCCACGAGCCGTGCTGGCCGACCAGCGCACCGTTCTTGAACGCCGGCAGCAGCTTGCCATCGTAGAACGCCAGGCCGAGCGACGCGGTGTGGGCGCCCAGCGCGTAATCCGGGGCCGTCGCCCTGGCGACCAGCTCCGGTTTTTGCGGCGTGATGCGCGTGTCGACATTCTGGCCGTAATAGCTGTACGGCCAGCCGTAGAAGGCGCCGTCCTTCACCGAGGTCATGTAATCCGGCACCAGGTCGTTGCCCAGCTCGTCGCGTTCGTTCACGCTGGTCCACAGCATGCCGCTTTGCGGGTTGAAGGCCATGCCGACCGGATTGCGCAGGCCGGTGGCGAACACGCGGCCCTTGCCGGTGGCGCGGTTGATTTCCCAGATCGCGGCGCGGCCGTCTTCCTTGTCCATGCCGTTCTCGCCGACATTGCTGTTCGAGCCGACCGACGCGTACAGGAATTTTCCGTCCTTGCTGGCGACGATGTTCTTGGTCCAGTGATGGTTGATCCCGGCCGGCAGGTCGAACACCTTCACGCCCTTGGCGGAAATGCTGGTCTGTCCGGTCTGGTACGGAAAGCGCACCACTGCGTCGGCGTTGGCGATGTACAGGTCGTTGCCGACCAGCGCCATGCCGAAGGGCGAATTGAGTCCTTCAAGGAAGGTCGACTTGCTGGCCGCCATGCCGTCCGCACCGACGCCGCGCAGCAGCGTGATGCGGTTCGCGGTCGGGGCGGCCGCCCCCGCCTTTTTCATTTGCTGCTTCATCACCACGCCTTTGATGCCGCCGCTGTCGGCGTTCTCGGGCGGGGCCGGCTTGTTGGTTTCCGCCACCAGCACGTCGCCATTCGGCAGCACGTAGATCCAGCGCGGGTGCGCCAGTCCGCTGGCATAGGCGCGCACCGCCAGCCCCGCGGCCGCGACCGGTTTCGTTCCTTTCGGCCACGGGTCGGCCGGCGCCACGTTCACAGTCGGGATCAGCGACCGTTCCGGCTCGGGCAGGACCGGGTCCGGGCCGTAGCCGACCGGGTAGTCCTGGGCCAGCGCGGCGCCGCCGATGGTCGCCAGCGCGAGCGCGAGGCAGTTTATGGTTCTTTTCATTGTTTATCGCTTTTGGTGGAGGTGGTTGAAGCCTGGTCGCGCATGCCGTCCGCCGTGCCCGGCTGCGGCAGCGCCTGGCCCGGCTGCCCGCGTTGCGGCGCGGCCTGCTCGACGCCGCGCATGCCGTGCAGATCGGTGTCGACCAGGCCTTGCGCCAGGTCGGCGGCGGCCTGCTTCATCACGCCGCGCGGTTGCTGGTCCTGGCCGTCGGGCGACTCGTCGCGCTCATGCGGCATGCGCTTGACGCCGTCGTTCTCGACTTTCTCGTCGGTGTTGATCCTGCGGTCTTTCGATTCGGTGACCATGGCCATGCTCCTGTGCTTCAGACAATTGCTGGAATGATATCGCGTCGATCTGAACCGGGTCGCGCAATTGCACCTCGCGGGTCAGCACCGCGGGGCGGTGCCGGCCTGCGGCGCAATGCACTCGAGCAGGATGGCGAAGGCCGGGCCGATTTCTTCTTCCGGCACGCAGGCGTAGCCGAGCAACAAACCCTGTTGCACCTGCGGTCCGATGAAGTAGCGCGACAGCGGCCGTGCCAAGATGCCGCGTGCCTTGCACGCAGCCGCGATGGCCTGGTCGTCGGCGTCGTCGGGCAGCCGCAGCACCAGGTGCAGCCCGGCGTTGCTGCCGTGTTCATGCAGGCTGTGCGGGCCGAGGTAGCGCGCAATCAGGCCGGCCAGCACCGCGCGCCGCTTGCCATACAACAAGCGCATGCGGCGTATGTGCGCCGCATACTCGCCGCAACGCATGAACTCGGCAATCGCCGCCTGCGTCAGCAAATGCCCGCCCCGATAGAGCTCGGCATGACCGACCTGGAACAGCGCCGCCAGCGCCGGCGGCAACACCAGGTAGCCCATGCGCAAGCCGGGAAACAGGGTCTTGCTGAAGGTGCCGATATAGATCACCGGCGCATCCGGCTCGAGCCCCTGCAGCGCGGGAATCGGGTGGCCCGAATAACGGAATTCGCTGTCGTAGTCATCCTCGACGATCCAGGCATTGTTCTGGCGCGCCAGCTCGAGCAGCGCGCGGCGGCGCGCCAGGCTCATGACCGCGCCCAGCGGATACTGGTGCGAAGGGGAGACGAACACGAAGCGCGGCGCCGGCGTCGTCCCCGCCGCTACCGGCGGCACCGACATGCCCTCGGCATCGACCGGGATCGGGTGCATCGCGATGTCGCTGATCTGCAGGATGCTGCGGATGCCCCAGTAGCTCGGCTCCTCCACCCATGCCACGTCGCCGGGCGAACCGAGCAGGCGCACCACCAGGTCGATGGCCTGGTGGGTGCCGTCGGTGATCAGCACCTGCTGCGGGGTGCAGTGCATCGAGCGCGCCAGCTGCAAATGCGCGGCGACCATTTCACGCAGCGCCGGCAAGCCGCCATCGTAGGAATAGCTCAGCAACGCCGGTGCGGGCTGGCTCCAGATGCGGGCGCTGATCTGGGCGTAGCGCCGGTAGGGAAAGCGCGTCACATCCGGCACCCCCGGCATGAACGCGCCCCATTGCACCGGCGAGGCCGAAGCGTCGCGCAGCAGCCGCTCCCCGCGCGGCGACAGGCCCGGCGTGGTGGCGCGCCCGGCTGCGGCGCCACTGGCCCGGGTGGCGTTGAGGTAGGCCTCGGGCGCGGTGCTGGCGACGAAGGTGCCGCTGCCGACGCGGGCATACACATAGCCCTCGGCCAGCAACTGTTCATAGGCGTACATCACGGTGTTGCGCGACAACTCCAGTTGCGCCGCCAGGTCGCGCGACGGCGGCAGCCGGGTCAGCGGCGCCAGGCTGCCATCGAGGATCGCGCCGCGGATGCAGTCATACAGGCCGCGGTTGAGTGGCTTGCCGAGCGCGGCGACGCCGCCGGTGCCCATGTGCTGCAACAGCACGTCGGAGCAGATCGATCTCAATTGGCACCATCAGATTAAACAAAGTGGACCTCGATTATAGTGCCAAACCAAGGTGTAATCGGCTCTGGCAAGCTGAGGCGTAAGTTCCCGCCGCCGCTCGACATTCACCAGACTGAACATTTTGGCCGGACCACCGGCCCGCGACCATGAAAAACCTCGACCTGAATCAACGCCGTGCCCTTGCCACCCCGCGCGGGGTGGGCGTCATGTGTGACTTCTATGCGGCGCGCGCCGAAAATGCGACGCTGTGGGACGTCGAGCAGCGCGCCTACATCGACTTCGCCGCCGGCATCGCGGTGCTCAACACCGGCCACCGCCATCCCCGCGTGACCCAGGCGATCGCCGCCCAACTCGAGGCATTCACCCATACCTGCTACCAGGTGGTGCCCTACGAGCTCTACATTTCGCTGGCCGAACGCATCAACGCCATGGTGCCGATTCACGGCGTCAAGAAGACCGCGTTTTTCTCGACCGGCGCCGAAGCGGTCGAGAACGCGGTCAAGATCGCGCGCGCCCATACCGGCCGGCCGGCCGTGATCGCCTTTTCCGGCGCCTTCCACGGCCGCACCATGCTCGGCATGGCGCTCACCGGCAAGGTGGCGCCCTACAAAGTCGGCTTCGGCCCCTTCCCCGGCGAGATTTACCACGCGCCGTTTCCGCGCCCTTCGCATGGGGTCGGCAGCGCCGCCAGCCTGGCCGCGCTCGAACTGCTGTTCAAGGTCGACGTCGATCCGCAGCGGGTCGCCGCCATCATCATCGAGCCGGTGCAGGGCGAGGGCGGCTTCCACGCCGCGCCGCCGGAGTTCATGCGGGCGCTGCGCGCGCTGTGCGACCGTCACGGCATCCTGTTGATCGCCGACGAAGTGCAAACCGGTTTCGGCCGCACCGGCAAGTTGTTCGCCATGGAGCACTACGGCGTGCAGCCGGACCTGATGACGCTGGCCAAGAGCCTGGCCGGCGGCATGCCGCTGTCGGCCGTCACCGGCCGCGCCGAGATCATGGACGCGCCCCTGCCGGGCGGGCTGGGCGGCACCTACGGCGGCAACCCGCTGGCGCTGGCGGCCGCGCACGCGGTACTCGACGTCATCGCCGACGAGCAGCTGTGCGCGCGCTCGGCCGACCTCGGTGCGCGCCTGCTGGCCTTCCTCGAAGGATGCCGTGCGCACTGCCCGGCGCTGGGCGAGGTGCGCGGGCTGGGCTCGATGGTCGCCGCCGAGTTCAACGACCCGGCCGGACTGCCGAGCGCCGACCAGGCCAAGGCGGTGCAACGCCGCGCCCTCGAGCAGGGCCTGATCCTGCTCACCTGCGGCGTGCATGGCAACGCGATCCGCTTCCTGTACCCGCTGACGATTCCCGATGCGCAGTTCGATGCGGCGCTGGCGATCCTGGCCCAGGTCTTGCGTACTTGAGCGGTGGCGTGAACCTGTTAATGTATCAGTTTTTTTCCTGCGGGAAATTGTTAATGCCTGCGCCGTCCCGTTGCATGTCTGGCTTGAGCAATCGATTCGGCTTACCTTAATCCACCCTTGAAGAGGCAATACACCATGCTCATCCGTTCGCTCCAAGCCGGCGTCGCAGCCGGAACCCTGTTGCTGGCATCCCTGGCCGGCGCGCAGCCGGCCCCCGCCTGGCCGACGCACGCGGTCAAGATCATCGTGCCGTTCCAGGCAGGGTCGGCGACCGACCTGATCTCGCGCCAGTTCGGCCAGGCGCTGTCGGCGGAATACGGGCAGCCGTTCATCATCGAGAACCGCCCGGGCGCCGCCGCCATGATCGGCAGCGACGCCGCCGCGCGCGCGCCCGGCGATGGCTACACGCTGCTGATGACGGGCCCGGCATCGATGGTGACCAACCGTTTCCTCTACAAGAAGCTGAGCTATGACCCGGATGCGTTCGAAAAGGTATCGGTGGTCGCGTTCACGCCGAACATCCTGCTGGCCAATCCGTCGCTGCCGTTCAAGAACCTGGCCGAGATGATCGCGTATGCCAAGGCCAATCCGCACAAGCTGACCTACGCCTCGTTCGGCACCGGCACCACCTCCCACCTGGCCGGCGAGATGCTCAAGGCGATGGCGCACATCGACATCGTGCACGTGCCCTACAAAGGCGCGGCCGAAGCGATTCCGGCGCTGCTCGGCGGCCAGGTGTCGATGTACTTCGACACCATCATGACCGGCCTGCCGTTCGTCAAGGACGGCAAGCTGCGCGCGCTCGGCGTGTCGAATGCGAAACGCTCCGACGTGGCGCCCGAGATCCCGACCATCGCCGAACAGGGCTATCCGGGATTCGACATCGCGCCGTGGTACGGCCTGGTCGCCAGCAAGGGCACGCCGCCGGCGGTGGTGGCCAAGCTGAACACTTCGATTGAACGCTTGCTGAAAGACCCCGCGTTCCGCGAAAAACTGATGCGCACCGGCGCCGAGCCGCGTTTTGCAAACCCGGCCGATTTTGGCGCGATGGTGAAGACGGAGATTCCGCGCACCGAAAAGCTGGTGCAGCAGTCCGGCGTGGCGATGCAATAAGCCCCTGATCAACCCTTACCTGGACCCCCTCATGTTGCCTTTCGACTGGACCTTCCCCTACCCCGCGCAAAAAATGCCGCTGCTTGCGGCCAACGCGGTCAGCGCCAGCCAGCCGCTGGCCGCCCAGGCCGGGCTGCGCATGCTGTACCAAGGCGGCAATGCCATCGACAGCGCGATTGCCACCGCAATTGCGCTGACCGTGGTCGAACCGGTGATGAACGGCATCGGCGGCGACATGTTTGCGCTGGTCTGGCATGAGGGGCAATTGTATGGATTGAACTCGAGCGGCCGCTCGCCGGCGGCATGGACGCCCGAGTTTTTCAAGGGACGCAGCAAGATGCCGGCGACCGGCTGGGATACGGTGACCGTTCCCGGCCAGGTCGCCGGCTGGAAGGCGCTGTCGAAGCGCTTCGGCAAACTGCCGTTCGCGCAGCTGTTCGAGCCCGCGATCGGCTACGCGGAAGACGGTTTCATGGTCTCGCCGCAAATTGCCCGCCAGTGGGCGGCGCAAGTGCCGGTGCTGATCGAGCAGCCGGGCTTTCGCGAAGCCTTCACGCTCGACGGCCGTGCGCCGCGCGCCGGCGAGCGCTGGAGCTTCCCGCAACAGGCGGCGACCCTGCGCGCGATCGCCGACAGCGACGGCGAAAGCTTTTACCGCGGCGCGCTGGCCGAGCGCATCGCCGGTTTCGCCGGCCAGACCGGCGGCGCGCTCAGTGCCGCGGACCTGGCCGCGCACGAGGCGGAATGGGTAACCCCGATCCAGCAAGATTTCCGCGGCTATACGCTGCATGAAATTCCGCCGAGCGGGCAGGGACTGGCCGCGCTGATCGGCCTGGGGATCCTCGATCGCTTCGACCTCGAAGCGATGGGCCGCGACAGCGCCGACTTCTATCACGTCAGCATCGAGGCCATGAAGCTGGCGTTCGCCGACTTGCATCGCCACGTCGCCGACCCGGCCAGCATGCAGCTGTCGCCGGATGCCCTGCTCGCCCCGGCCTACCTGGCCGAACGCGCCGCGCTGATCGACATGAAGCGCGCCGCGGCGCCGAGCGCCGGCATGCCCAAGGCCGGCGGCACCGTCTACCTCGCCAGCGCCGACGCCGCAGGCACGATGGTGTCGTTCATTCAGTCGAACTACCGCGGCTTCGGCTCCGGCGTGGTGGTGCCGGGCACCGGCATCAGCCTGCATAACCGCGGCGAGGGGTTCAACCTGACGCCGGGTCACGCCAATTGCGTGGCGCCGAACAAGAAGCCGCTGCACACCATCATTCCCGGCTTCGTCACGCGCGGCGGCGAGCCGGTCATGGCGCTGGGCGTGATGGGCGGCTCGATGCAGGCGCAGGGGCATGTCCAGATGATGGCCCGCCTCGCCGTGTTCGGCCAAAACCCCCAGGCGATGAGCGATGCGCCGCGCTTCCGGGTCGAGCCCGGACCGCTGGTGCACGTCGAAGCGCATGTGCCGGCCGGCGTGGTCGAGGCGCTGCGCGCGCGCGGCCACCAGGTCGAAGTGGCGCCGCGCGACAGCATGGAGTTCGGCTCGGCGCAAATGATCTACAAGGCCGCGGACGGCTACATCGCCGCGTCGGATTCGCGTCGCGATGGGCAGGCGGTGGGCTTCTGAACAAGCGATGTAATAAAAGACAGGGCGACAGACCCTGCGGAAAAAATGGAGACAACAGGTATGAAAATAAAGAATCAGAAAGACTTTTGGGCAGGCGTCATGTTCGTCGTGTTCGGCGCGTTTTTCGCCGGCTTCGGCACGCAATACAGCTCCGGCACGGCGGCCAACATGGGCCCGGGCTATTTCCCGACCATGCTCGGCATCGCCCTGATCCTGCTCGGGATCATCGTCTCGGTGGGTGGCTTGTCGGCCAAAGCCACGCCGGAAAAAGTCGACAAGTTCGCCTGGTCCACGCTGTTGCTGATCCTGGGGCCGGTCGCGCTGTTCGGGCTCCTGCTCGGCACCCTGGGGCTGATCCTGTGCCTCGTGATGCTGATTGCGGTCTCCAGCTACGCCAGCCATGAATTCAGCTGGCAAGCCACGCTGGCCAATGCCGCCATCCTGGTCGCCCTGTGCATGGCGGTGTTCGTGTATGCCTTGAAACTGCAGTTCCAACTCTGGCCAGCCTTCATCGGCGCTTAAGGAAATAGATCACATGGAAGGATTATTCTCCCACCTGGCCATCGGCTTTGGCGCGGTGCTGGCGCTCGAGCCGATGACCCTGCTTGGCGTCACTTTCAGCCTGCCGATGAACCTGGTGTACTGCCTGATCGGCGCCATCATCGGCACCCTGATCGGCGTGTTGCCGGGCTTGGGGCCGGTCGCCACGATCGCCATGCTGCTGCCGGCGACCTACGCCTTGCCGCCGCTGGGCGGCCTGATCATGCTGGCCGGGATTTATTACGGCGCCCAATACGGCGGCTCGACCACCGCGATCCTGGTCAACTTGCCGGGCGAAACCTCGTCGGTGGTCACCTGCATCGATGGCTACCAGATGGCACGGCGCGGGCGCGCCGGCGTCGCGCTCGCCACCGCCGCGCTCGGTTCTTTCTTCGCCGGTTGCGCCGGCACGCTGTTGCTGGCCGCGTTTGCGGTGCCGCTGGCGGCAGTGGCGTTCAAGTTCGGCCCGGCCGAATATTTTTCGCTGATGGTGCTGGGCATGATCGGCGCGGTGGTGCTGGCGTCCGGTTCGCTGACCAAGGCGATCGCCATGATCTTCCTGGGCCTGCTGGGCGGCCTGGTCGGCACCGACGTCAATAGCGGCGTGTCGCGCTATGCATTCGGCATTCCCGAACTGTCCGACGGCATCGGCTTCGTCGCGGTGGCCATGGGCGTGTTCGGCTTTGCCGAGGTGATCACCAACCTCGAGCAAAAAGAGCACCGCGAAGTGTTCACCAACAAGGTCACCAGCATGTTCCCGACCAGGGACGATTTCAAGCGCATGGTCGCGCCCATCCTGCGCGGCACCGTGCTCGGTTCCGTGCTCGGCATCCTGCCGGGCGGCGGCGCGGCGCTGGCCTCGTTCGGCGCTTATTCGATGGAGAAAAAGCTCAGCAAGAACAGCGCCGAATTCGGCCACGGCGCGATCGAAGGGGTGGCCGCGCCGGAGTCGGCCAACAACGCGGCGGCGCAAACCTCGTTCATTCCGCTGCTGACCTTGGGCATTCCGCCGAATGCGGTGATGGCGCTGATGGTCGGCGCCATGACGATCCACAACATCCAGCCGGGCCCGCAAGTGATGACCAGCAATCCGACCCTGTTCTGGGGCCTGATCGTGTCTATGTGGATCGGTAACATGATGCTGGTGGTGCTGAACCTGCCCCTGATCGGCATCTGGGTCAAGCTGTTGACCGTGCCGTACCGCTTCCTGTATCCGTCGATCCTGGTGTTTTGTTGCATCGGCGTGTACACGGTCAACAACAACACCTTCGACGTATTGCTGACCGCGGGCTTCGGCCTGGCCGGCTACCTGTTCAAGCGGCTTGGCTGCGAAGGAGCGCCGCTGTTGCTCGGTTTCGTGCTGGGGCCGATGATGGAAGAAAATTTCCGCAGGTCGCTCTTGCTGTCGAATGGCGATTTCTCGGTGTTCTTCACGCGGCCGCTATCGCTGGCGCTGCTGATCGCCACCGCGGTCCTGGTCGTCATCGTCGCGCTGCCGTCGATCAAGGCCAAGCGCGAAGAGACGTTCCAGGAGGAATAAAGCCCCTGTTCTGCAAGTCAAGCTTGCCACCGATCCCCATTGCGCGCGCTGCCGAGCCGGCGCGCGCAATGGCGGTCCCATCAGCCTTACTGACTTTCAACCAACTAATCATGCCACTTACCCTGCGCCGTGCCGATCTGATGTGTTCCCAAAATTTCATTGCCGGTCAATGGCGCGATGCGCGCCAGGCGGCGACATTTGCCGTCACCGACCCGGCCTATGGCGAGGAGTTTGCCCGCGTGGCCGACAGCACTGCCGCCGACGCCGGCGATGCCAGCGACGCGGCGCATGGCGCACTGGACGCGTGGCGCAGCCGCACTGCGCGCGATCGCGCCAGGTTGCTGAAACGTTGGCACGGCCTGATCATCGCCAATGCAGAAGACCTGGCCCGGCTGATTTCGCGCGAACAGGGCAAGCCGCTGGCCGAGGCGCGGGGCGAAGTTGCCTATGGCGCCTCGTATGTGGAGTGGTTTGCCGAGGAAGCCGTCCGCGCCTACGGTGAAATCATTCCAGAGCAAGTGCGCGGAAAGAAGATGCTGGTCGTCAGGGAGGCGGTTGGGGTGGTCGCGGCGATCACGCCATGGAACTTCCCGCTAGCCATGATTGCGCGAAAAATCGCCCCCGCGCTTGCGGCCGGATGCACGGTCGTCGCCAAACCGGCGGAAGATACGCCGCTGACCGCACTGGCGCTGGTGAAACTGGCCGACGAGGCGGGTTTTCCGCCCGGGGTACTCAATATCGTCTCCGCTTCCCGGGCCCAAACGCCGGAAGTCGTGGACAACTGGCTGCAAGACGGGCGCGTGCGCAAGATTACCTTCACCGGCTCGACGCCGGTCGGCAAGCACCTGGCGCGCGAGTCCGCCGCCACACTCAAGAAGCTGTCGCTGGAATTGGGTGGCAATGCGCCCTTCATCGTGTTCGACGACGCCGACCTGGATGGCGCTGTCGACGGCCTGATGGTGGCGAAATTCCGCAACGGCGGCCAGACCTGCGTTTCCCCTAACCGCGTCTATGTGCACGCCGGCGTCTACCAACGCTTTGCAGAAAAACTGGTGGCCCGCGTCACCGCTCTGCGGGTGGGGCCGGCAAGCCGCGAAGACTCCCAGATCGGGCCGATGATCAATGCGCGCGCCGTCGAAAAAATAGAGCATCACGTACGGGATGCGCTGGAGCAGGGCGCCACGCTGCTGGCAGGCGGGCGCCGCCTGCATGACGCCAGCACCGCCGGCCCGCACTACTATGCGCCGACCGTGCTTGGCGGCGCCACCGAGAAAATGGCCTTGTTCAAAGAGGAGACCTTCGGACCCGTGGTTCCCTTGTTCCGTTTCGAGGACGAGCGGGACGTCATCCAGCAAGCCAATGCGACACCGTTCGGACTGGCCGCGTATTTCTATTCGCGCGACGTGGCCCGGATCTGGCGCGTCGCCGAGCGCCTCGAAGCCGGCATCGTCGGCATCAATGAAGGCGCGGTGTCGAGCGAAGCGGCGCCTTTCGGCGGCGTCAAGGAATCCGGATACGGGCGCGAAGGGTCGAGTCAAGGGCTGGCGGACTACATGCATACCAAATACATGTGCCAGGGCGGCCTGGCCTGATTTTCTTCCATGCCGACCGTTTACTTCCACAGCAATCTCGACGATCCCGCCGCGTGGCGCGCCAGCCTGGCGGCCGCCATACCGGACCTGGAATTCATCGTCGGCCCCGAATGCGACAGGCCGGAACGCGTCGATATCGCCCTGGTCTGGACGGCGCCCCCGCAAGGCCTGAATGCCTTCGCCAAGCTGCGTGCCGTGTTGTTGCTAGGCGCCGGCGTCGACCAGCTCGATCTCCGGCATCTCGATCCGCGCATCCCGGTGGCGCGGCTGGTCGATCCGGTCCTGACCCAGCGCATGGTCGAGTATTGCAAGGCAGCGGTGTTTTATCTACACCGGAATTTCCACATTCACCGCCAGGACCAGGCGGCCCGCGTATGGCGGTTTTGCGCGCCGGTCGATGCCTCCGCGCGGCGCGTCCTGGTCCTCGGACTAGGTGAACTCGGTGCGGCGGTGGCGACCAGCCTGGCGCAGGAAGGATTTACCATTGCCGGCTGGAGCCAGTCGCGCAAGACCTTGCCGGGAGTGCACAACATTCAGGGCGAAAGCGCGCTCGCGGATGCGGTCGAAACCAGCGATATTGTCATCAATCTGTTGCCGCTCACCAGTCAGACGCACGGCATCCTGGATCGGGCGTTTTTTTCCAGGTTCAAGCCGGGCGCCTGCCTGATCAACGTCGAGCGCGGGGCCCACCTGAACGAGCCGGACCTGGTGGAGGCGCTCGACCAGGGAACAGTGGCGGCGGCATTCCTCGACGTCTTCGCGCAAGAACCGCTGGATCCGGCACATCCGTTCTGGTCGTATCCGCAACTTCACATTACGCCGCATGTTGCCTCGCTGAGCGATCCGCGGCATTCGGTGGCGACCGTCGTTGAAAATGTGCGTCGCGCCCTGGACGGGCAGCCGCTGTTGAACGCGGTTGATCGCCTCAGCGGCTATTAACAGGTGTGCGCGCGGAATGGAATTATGCAATTTTTTGCATAATGCCTCTGTTCGCCCTGAGCCGGCCGATGCCCGGCGGTATGGCAGAAGCCCGCATAATCGGGTAATCTGCTGCGTGTCGCTGTCCCATCCACCGCCGAGATTTTCATGCCCGCTACGCCTGCACCGCAAAAAACCATCGCGCTCGTGGTCCGGCACAACACCGTCGGCATCGAGCAGGCGGTCGGCGGCATTGTCGACTACCTGCAGGGCGCCGGCTACCGCGTGGTGTTCGAGGCCGAAACCGCGGCCCACCTGGGCATCGCCGGCATCGAGGCGATGAGCGCAACCCAGATCGGCGAGACCGCCAGCGCCGCGATCGTGATGGGCGGCGACGGCACCATGCTCGGCATCGCGCGCCAGCTGGCGCCGTACGAAGTGCCGCTGATCGGCATCAACCAGGGCCGGCTCGGCTTCATGACCGACATCCCGATCGAGCGCATGATCCCGGTGCTCGACGAACTGTTGAACGGCAAGTCGAAGGCGGAAAAGCGTACCCTGCTGGAAGGGCGCGTGATGCGCGGCGGCGCCATGATCGCCTGCGGGCTGGCGGTCAACGACGTGGTGGTGGCGCGCGGCGCCGGCGCCGGCATGGTCGAACTGAAGGTCACGGTCGACGGCCACTTCATGTACAACCAGCGCTCGGACGGCCTGATCATCGCCACCCCGACCGGCTCGACCGCGTACGCGCTGTCGGCCGGCGGCCCGCTGCTGCACCCGAGCCTGTCCGGCATCGGCCTGGTGCCGATCGCCCCGCACGCGCTGTCGAACCGGCCCATCGTGGTGCCCGACTCGAGCGAGATCGTGGTCGAGATCGTCAGCGGGCGCGACGTCAGCGTCAACTTCGACATGCAAACCTTCGCCAGCCTGGTGCACGGCGACCAGATCACCATTTCGCGCTCGCCGAACTGCATCACCTTCCTGCATCCGGAAGGCTGGAGCTACTACGACACGCTGCGCGAAAAGCTGCACTGGAACGAATATCCGTCGGGCGAGGGCAAGCTCAAGTAGCGCGCCGCTCCCGACCAACATACTTACTGATACCTGCATGCTGCGTACACTTACCATTCGCGATTTCGTGATCGTCGACGCCATCGAACTTGAATTCGCCAGCGGATTTTCGGTTTTCACCGGCGAGACCGGGGCCGGCAAGTCGATCCTGATCGATGCGCTGCAGCTGGCGCTGGGCGGGCGCGGCGACGCCTCCGTGGTGCGCGAAGGCGCGGCCAAGGCCGACATCACCGCCGACTTCACGGTCAGCGCCGCGGCCGCCGCCTGGCTGGCCCAGAACGAATTCGCGATCGAGGACGGCGGCGCGCTGCTGCGCCGCGTGATCGACAACGCCGGCCGCTCGAAAGCCTTCATCAACGGCATCGCCGCCACCGCCACCCAGTTGCGCGACCTGGGCGACATGCTGGTCGACATCCATGGCCAGCACGCGCACCAGTCGCTGCTCAAGTCCGACGCCCAGCGCGCGCTGCTCGACAACCAGGCCGGCTTCAAGGACGCCGGGGCGGAGGCGCTGGCGCACGAGGTCGCGTCGACCCACAAGCAATGGCGCGCGCTGGTACGCCAGCGCGAAGAGTTCGAGCACGACGCCAAGAACGTGCTGATCGAGCGCGAGCGGCTCGAGTGGCAGGTGGGCGAGCTCGACAAGCTGGCGGTCAAGCCGGGCGAATGGGCCGACATCAGCAACGAACACAGCCGCCTGTCGCATGCGGCCAGCCTGCTCGAAGGCGCGCAGGAAGCGCTGGCGGCGATTTCCGAATCGGACCATCCGATCCTGTCGCAGCTATCCTCGCTGAACGCCAAGCTGGGCAAGCTGGTCGACGTCGACGCGGGGCTGCAGGGCGTGCTCGACTGCATGGAGCCGGCCCGCATCCAGCTGCAGGAAGCGGTGTATGCGCTCAACGACTATCTCGACCGGGTCGAGCTCGACCCCGAGCGGCTGCGCCAGGTCGATGCACGGCTGGAAGCGATCCACGGCACCGCGCGCAAGTTCCGCGTGACGCCCGACGAACTGCCGGAAGAGCACGCGGCCCTGACGGCCCGGCTGGCGCAGCTGGCCGACGCCAGCGACCTCGACGGCCTGCGCAAGCAGGAAGAAGCCGTCAAGGCGCGCTACCTGGAGTCGGCACGCAAGCTGTCGAAAGTCCGCGCGGCCGCCGCCACTCTGCTCGGCGCGCAGGTCACCGCCGCAATGCAGGAACTGAACATGACCGGCGGCAGTTTCGCGGTCGGGCTGAATCCGGCCGAACCGAGTTCCAGCGGCCTCGAGCAGGTGGAGTTTTTGGTTGCCGGCCATGCAGGCGTGGCGCCGCGTCCGCTCGCGAAAGTGGCTTCCGGCGGCGAACTGGCGCGTATCGCGTTGGCCATTTCGGTGATTACCTCGAACGCCACCACCACGCCGACGCTGATTTTCGACGAGGTCGACAGCGGCATCGGCGGCGCGGTGGCCGAAGTGGTCGGGCGCCTGCTCAAGCGGCTCGGCCAGCAGCGCCAGGTGCTGTGCGTGACGCATTTGCCGCAGGTGGCCAGCCAGGCCAACCAGCACTTCCAGGTCGCCAAGGGCACCACCGCCAACGGCAAGACCGTCTCCCACATCGACGTGCTCGACAACAAGGCCCGGGTCGAAGAAGTGGCGCGCATGCTCGGCGGGCTGGAGATTACGGCGACTACCCGCAAGCACGCGCGTGAGTTGCTCGCGTCTTAAACAGGGTCTGACCCGTTTTAAAACCGGAACTGACCCGTGTTGACCGTTTTAAAATGGGGTCTGACCCGTTTTAAAATGGGGTCTGACCCGGTTTTGGGGCAACAAAAATATGTTTTTTGCATGAGGCGGAATCTATAATAGCGGCCTTGCCGCCAATTCCCAGAATGCCCCATGTCCTTCCTTAAAGAACCTCCCTTCAGCCATGGCACCGTGGCCCGCAGCGCGATCGTGCTGGTCAACCTCGGTACGCCGGACGCGCCGACCCGCCCGGCCGTGCGGCGTTACCTCAAGGAGTTCCTGTCGGATCCGCGCGTGGTCGAGATTCCGCGCGCCGTGTGGTGGTTGATCCTGAACCTGATCATCCTGCCGTTCCGCTCCGGCAAGTCGGCCAAGAAATACGAAAGCATCTGGACCCGCGACGGCTCGCCGCTGTTGGTGCATACCCAGAAGCAGGCGATGCTGCTGCGCGGCGCGCTCGGCGAACGCGGCCACGATGCGCTGCGGGTGACGATGGCGATGCGCTACGGCTCGCCGTCGCTGCCGGAGGTGCTCGACAAGCTCAAGGCCGAACATTGCGAGCGCGTGGTGATCCTGCCGGCCTACCCGCAATACTCGGGCACCACCACCGGCTCGATCTACGATGCCGTGTTCGCCCACTACACCCAGGTGCGCAACCTGCCCGAGCTGCGCATGGTGAAGAACTACCACGACCACGACAGCTACATCGAGGCGCTGCACGACAGCGTGCTGGCCTATTGGGAAACCAACGGCCGCGGCCAGAAACTGGTGATGAGCTTCCACGGCGTGCCGAAGCGCACCTTGCTGCTGGGCGATCCCTACCACTGCGAATGCCACAAGACGGCGCGCCTGCTGGCGGCCAAGCTGCGCCTGGCGCCCGATCAGTACGTGGTCACCTTCCAGTCGCGCTTCGGCAAGGCCGAGTGGCTGCAGCCGTACACGGCGCCGACCCTGAAGCAGCTGGCGCGCGACGACGTCGAACGGGTCGACGTGATCTGCCCGGGCTTCACCAGCGATTGCCTGGAAACCCTGGAAGAGATCGCCATGGAGGCGAAACACGATTTCGAAGCGGCCGGCGGCAAGCAGTTCCACTACATCCCGTGCCTGAACGAGGATCCGTCCTGGATCGCCGGGCTGGCCGAAATTGCCGAGCAGCACCTGATCGGCTGGCCGACCATGATGACCAGCGCGCAGCGCGAGGCCGAGAAAAAGGATGCGGAAGCCGGCCGGCAGCACGCGCTGGCGCTGGGTGCGCAATAGCCGCCAAGAGCGGCCGGCCCGCGCGCTTTGACGGCGCCCGCCCGGCGGCTGGTAAAATGGCGGGTTAGGGCAACGTCAACTCCGCATAGCAGATCCACGCCATGGCGATCAGGGTGTAGGCGACAACGCTGGCGGAAATGAGTGGCAACTTCATGACGAACTCCCCGACAAGGGCGCGGCGAGCGATTCGTGGCAGAACCTTGTTAAGACAATACTAGTGCGGGCGCCGCTTTATTGAATGTCTGAAACGGTAAAAGTTGTAACTTCTGTTACATGTGCCGAACGCGCGCCGCGCTGTAATTCCCCTTGAATACGTAGGTTATAGCCCCATCTGCTGCCCGTGTGGTTAGAAAGACACGATGAGCCAGCAGCCAAGTCATTGATTTTAGGAGTTTTTTCGATGCAAGACCAAGAAAACCAAGCAGTGTCCCCGCCGAACGAAGGCGAAACCATCCAGACGTCGGCCGCCCCGGCCGAGAACAGCCTTGAGCAGCAGCTGAGCGCCACCGAAGCCAAACTGGCCGAGATGCACGACGCCTTCATGCGCGCCAAGGCTGAAGGCGAGAACATCCGCCGCCGCGCCCAGGAAGATGTCAGCAAGGCGCATAAATTCGCGGTCGAAAGCTTCGCCGAGGCGATGCTCCCGGTGCGCGACAGCCTCGAAATGGCGCTCAAAGTCGACACCCCGTCGGTCGAGTCGCTGAAGGAAGGCGTCGAGATGACGCTCAAGCAGCTTACCTCGGCGTTCGAGAAGAACCGGCTGCTCGAAGTGATGCCGGCGCCGGGCGACAAGCTCGATCCGATGAAGCACCAGGCAGTAGCGGTTGTACCGGCCGACCAGGAAGCCAATACCGTGGTCAATGTGTTGCAAAAAGGTTACATGATCGCCGACCGGCTGCTGCGCCCGGCGATCGTGACAGCGGCGCAGGCAAAATAAAAACAAGGTGCTGCTCTGCAAGCTCTTGAAAGCGCGCAGTTCTTCCGCATATTTAGAAATATCTGAAACTTAGAATTTAAAAGGAAAAAAATCATGGGCAGAATTATCGGTATTGACCTGGGAACTACCAATTCCTGCGTCGCGATCATGGAAAATGGTCAGCCAAAGGTAATCGAGAATGCTGAAGGCGCGCGCACCACGCCGTCGATCATCGCGTATCAGGAAGATGGCGAGATCCTGGTTGGCGCGCCGGCCAAGCGCCAGGCGGTCACCAACCCGAAGAACACCCTGTTTGCCGTCAAGCGCCTGATCGGCCGCAAGTTCGACGAGAAAGAAGTCCAGAAGGACATCGCGCTGATGCCTTACCAGATCGTCAAGGCGGACAACGGCGATGCATGGATCAGTGTGCGTGACAAGAAACTGGCGCCGCAACAAGTTTCCGCAGAAGTGCTGCGCAAGATGAAGAAGACCGCCGAAGACTACCTCGGCGAAGAAGTCACCGAAGCGGTCATCACCGTGCCGGCCTAC
>CXWL01003624.1_pt1 | contig 18158 bp, 15 predicted proteins | sample 590931 | NCBI WGS metagenome assembly CXWL01 (sample SAMEA3498368, study PRJEB10139) | groundwater metagenome | biome: water well; material: biofilm material | place: Germany | collected 2015-04-27 | reverse complement strand
GAGCCTAATAATGACTCTGCATTTGATTCATCAATATGGTGTGCCTTTTTCCATATTAAACTAAACAATGATCTTAAGGTAGTTACAAATGTTTTAGAATCTGTCCACATTGCCCTCATGTCTTTTAATTCTGAATTACTCATAAAGAAAATAACTTCACTGTCGTCTTTGATTATAAAGCAAAAATCCTCTCTACTTTTATCATCTAATTTTTTAATTTTTTTAGATGGAACATCTTCGAATATATGCATACCTTTATTTGAATAATCTGTAAGCGTTCGTAGTTCTGATTTTGTTTTTTTAAGGAGATCTGTGAATTCTGTATGGTAAAACTTTTTAAAATCTGATTCAGTTCCTAACACCAGTATGTTTTCTGATGACTCTTTTATCATCTGCTCTAGTTTTACCAAAATTGAATTTCTTCCTTGTAGTGTTTGGAATTTATTATCGTCTGATTTTTCCTTGCTCCCCGCATACTTTGGAATCATCTTCCATAATTTTATGATATTTTCTTTTCCTGTTTCTAATTCATTGATTCTATTTTTTTCATTATTTACTAAAATTGCAATGGACTCATCTATTCCGACGGCATTGAATTTTGTAGGCTTGCCAAACACTGAGAAAATAATTCCTTTTTGTTGTAAAGTACTAAGCAAGTGATATGTCTCAGTTCTTGGGATTCTAAGTGATTTTGATACCTCTGAGGCTGTTTTGATGCCTATTTTGCTAAGATACAGGTACACTTTGGCTTGATTTGGAGTCAAATCATACTTGATAAGTAACTTGTTTAGCTCATTAATTGGATTATCTAACTCAAACATGTTCTCCTCAAGATACTCTGCTGTCATTAGAAATTATTACAAAATTTGAAACATAAGAGAGTGTATGTTATTGCATGTTACAGATTCAAATTTAGGCATGATTGTAATGATTAAGAATTATTTGATAAAGAAACTCAATAAAACATCACCATATAGTAATTGCATGATAAATCCCCCTGTAATTAATAAAAGATAGGGTATTCCTGGAGTAATCCAGGTGTTGGGTTTTGTGCAATATTCTTCATTTTCTGCATGATGGATTGTTAGATTTATTTTCTTTTTACCTTTTTCAGTTTTTTCAATAGAGAAACAAAATTTTGGGTTTTTTGCTTTATAGCCAATCAACATTGCACAGATTTTTTTAAATTTACTTTCTTCAAACCCTTCAAAAATATTCTCATGCTTTAAAATCGATATTAAATTTCTAAGAATATTGACAAAAAATGGTAATATAAATAAAATTGCGGCATTTGATAGTGATGTAAACGGTGTTACAGGATTTTCAGAAAATGTGGCCATCGGTGCAATAACTGCTAATGCAATTAATGCAAATGCGTCTGCTCCTCCAAATAATCCTATTCTCCAAATAAAAATTACAAATGGCGCTATGATTAATGCTATCCCAATTTTGAGTAAATATTGTGAAATATCTGAATTTATGAAAATTAATAAAAATCCAATACTTCCAAATATGATCCAATAATAGTCATGAATTTCTCTTTTCCAAATATCTATTATGGACCCAATTATCAACATGATGAGGGCCAGTCCAATTCCAATTATGTTGTAATTCAGTAATGATTCCATCAAATTGGTCTTCCTTGATTTTTAATTGTTTTACGTTCTTCTATAATCTTTGATAAAATACAGTCATGTTGTTTCATATATTTACCCTTTATTTGTGATTAACGATTTCTTATGTTTGAGATTTTTTCTTTGATTCCTTCGAGTTTTTCTCCAATGTTTAACTTGTCTGCAATGCCTAATTTTTCAATGATTGCATCTAATCTTTCAGTACGCTTCAAAATAAATAACACAACTCCAATTGCTACTGGAATTATGATGTAGATCATATTTGAACCGTCAATAATAAATCCCTGCTCTTGTTTTTCAGGTGTTTCGACTATTGGCATGTTTAGTATTTGTACAGTTTTTGAAATTGTTGATGAACTAAGACCATTGCCTGACACTGTTGCCGAAACAGTTACTGCATCTTTATCATTTGCAATAATATTCAGTATTGCAATTCCCTCACTATTTGTGACATCATCCATGTCTAATACTTCTCCACCCTCTGCAGTCCATTCTACATTAAATCCGTCTAATGATGTTTCTATTTCTGGAATTGTAACTGATAGTTTTGCTTCAATTCTCTCATTCCAATTCAGACCTCCAAGTAAATCCAGCGATATGACTGGACTGACATCTACTATGTTAATATCATATTTTGATAAAGGCATGTCTTCAGATAATAATGCAAGTTCTATCATCCCCTCGTTTTGCGATTCCAGTTTGAATGTATTGAAATATTCTCCTTTTTTTATTGTCACTTCATCTGGAATTTTTAAAACAGATTCATCATTTGAAACTATTTTTATCAAAATATCTTCTTTTGCATACACCGGATTTCCTACAGAATCCAATAGTTGAATCGTAGCTAAACTTTCAGTATTTGCCAAAAGATTTTTTGCAAATGACAAATACATCTCTGCAGGATCTGAAGTGTTACTAGTCATTGCTATACTTCCTTCAAATTGACCTGTCTGAAAAAACAATTCTGTATTTCCCACTTCTTTTGTTAATAAATTAAATAATAAGTATGGTTGATTCTGTTTAATTATTTCAGGTTCAGCATCCACAAAGTCATTTGCTGATAAAGTTAAAACAGAATCTTCAATGAATGGTGTTACTCCGGTTCCTCCTTCTGACAAATATGATATGACTGGAAACTCACTTCCTGCTAAAATCATTGGCACTAATGGTGTTACTGTTAAACTGATCTCACTTTTTTTTGGTCCTACTGGGATACCTGTTACTGTTTTTACTCCTGCATTATCTGTGATGTAAAATAATACAGAGTCATCAGGGGCAACTGTTCCTGTATCCCCAAAAACCAATACAACGTTTTCTCCTTTCTTCATGATTGGGTTAATTGGATTCACAGCGTCCAATTCTGACGATGCAAAATTAATCGCATAATCTTGTTTGGCAGTAACTGGAACTGTAATCGTAACAAGTTCTCTATCTGATGTACCTAATGTACTGCTTCCTGTCTTTCTTGAAACTTCGATATCTGTCTCAAAATAAATTACAGCTATGATCTCTTTCTCACCTGTAGTTAAAAATGGAAGCGCTGTTGTAATTGCTGGTCCTTCTCCTTCCAAAGAACCAATTTCATCATGAGATACAGTAATTGAATCTCCACCTGTATGATAATTATCAGTTGAAATAAACATGTTAAATGTTTGTTCGGTATCTGTGGTAATATCTCCAAGATCTGGTCTAGGGGTGAATGTCGTATATGCTGAATACGTTCCTTTTTTAATTATTAGTTCTTTATTGCTAAATTGAATTTCTTCAAAATCATCACTTGTGTTAACTGACACATCTGGATTTTCTACTCCTAATTTTATGTGGATATCTTCTTCTGCTTTAACAGGAAAACCTTCACCGTCAAGTAGTTGTACTAATGCATATCCTTTGGAATTACTGTAACTACTATATCGTTCTGGAATGGCAAACAATTGAACTTGTAACGGCTCTGTGGGGTTACGTATGTGGACAAACTGACTAATTTTTTTCATATTTTCAGCGCTTGCAAAAATAATCGCATCACCTGAATTCCCTAGATCAAATTCTGTTGTGGTAAAATATTCCCCCTTTTTAATTAATAGTTCTTGATTTCTTAGATTGATCATATCTTTATTTGGAGTTTCTATGTGTATTGTAATGTCTTCTGGTGCAATTGTTGGTAATCCACCAGTAGTTGCCAATTCAACAGTTAGATATCCGAACCTTGGTCCATTTATTGGAAAATCATCTGGTATGATTTTCATTAGAATTTGAGTAGGATGATTATTGTTATTGAAAACTTCTAGCGTAATTTCTTTTGATGAAAAACCCGGTGCTGCTAACGCGATGTTAGCGATTCCTGATTTTATTGCCTTGATTTGCACATTTTTCGTGTATCCACCATTATTTTCTTGAACCTCGATTACTTGTATGACTGAATTATCAGAGCTTACTACTTTGAGATCATTTATTGATCTTGGTACCATCATTTCATTTGAGGTAACAAAAATCTGTAATGTTCCTACTGTGTTTTCTAATAATTTCTCAGGATGTAACTGATACCCGAATTCTGCTGTCGATTGAGCGCTAACAGGCATTACAAATATACTACAAATTACAACTAGTAACAAAAAAATGGCTCTCAATCTATGAAAAATTGCAATATTTTTGTTATATCAAACAGTGTGAAACATTACAATACATACTGTTTCTAGCCAAATATTGAAGCAACACTGAATATTTTTGATTGTATTATTATTATTGCGCCTATTGATATTATTACTAGGATTATTGAATATCGAAATCCTGCTGAGTATGACCCAGTGGTGATTTTACCTAAAAACAGTCCAGATAACCAAGATTGTGCCAAAATTGCTATGCCTAATAACTCAAAACGAGCGTTTGCTTCAAGTTGTAATGCACTTTTCTTTGGAGCGTCTGTTTCTAGGTTTGTTCCTAAACTAGTAAGTGAATCAATTACCAACAGCGTGGTAAATCCTGTAATTCCTATGAGCATAAACCCCACCAATACATATGGTTTTAACATTTCTCTTTTTGATTTTTCAATATTTCNNGATGAGATTATCTCAAATAACACTCTGAAATTAATTAAAATTTGAAAGTCTGTAGTTTCTTTTTTAATAAATTGGAAAATGTCTTCTAATGTCATTCCCCATTCTAGCTTGTTTGAAATTCCGTTTGCTACTTTGTTAAATAATCCAAAATCTTTTCTTTTTGTTGCTTTAATCACACATTTTTCAGGACCCAATCCAGCTTTTCTTGCTTCTGCAACATCTCTAAGAATTATAGCTGATGCTGCTTCAGCATCAAGGGAAAATTTGTATCTGTCTTGGAATTTTAGTGCAGGCCATAATGCAGACATAATTAATGCCCCTCCTAAAATATATAAATTGTAATCAGGTATTACTTTAAGAAACATTATTGCTGCTGCTACAATAATTCCTGGAACCCCAAACATTATAATTTTTTTCAAATCCATTTCCTCTACCTTTGATTTGTTTACTGATTTTGCAAGAAACAAAAACAATCCTGAAATTAATGGAGGCATGATAATCACCAAATACAGAGGATCAATGTCTGTTTTTAATGCCGGCGTTCCAACCCCGCCTGTAGTGGTTGCAGTAACTATGATGTATACTGCTAAAATGACAATTTGCATTGTCATGTATGTGTCTACAAGTGCTTTGACTTGTTCAACTAGTCCTTTTTGAGCACTTTCATAAAGATCAAAAGCACCATTCATTTTAGTTTTAAGGTAATTTACTACATCTCCACCACTTTGAATTGCAGATACATACCCGCTAAGAAACTCTCCAAAATTGGATGGTCCTTTGTCTTTTACCTCTATCATTACAGTTAATGGATCCATGCCTAAAATGTCGATTTTTTTTAAAATTTTCATAGATTCTTTTCTAACATTTGGTAATAATTCCATGTCTTTGATTTTAATAAAAATTGAATATGGTCCAAATCCACTTGTTGCAAGCAACGTAACTATCGTAATAAAAAAAGGCAGTTCAGCATCTATTTTCTTGTTTAATTTTTTCTGCTTGTCTTTTTGCTCATGGTTTTTTAAAAAAGACATCTATCCCCCATATTCAATTTTTCTCATTAGTGCTTCTGGATCTCTATAGTATTTTCCAATGTTTTCTGCAACTTTAGCATAACTTCTAATTCCACGCTGTAACAACCATTTTAAAACAATTTTTCTTTTTTCATACTCATCAAATACTTGCTCCATATCTCTTCCTGTCTGTTCTGCAATTCTATGTAGCATTACACTATCTCCTAATTGTGCATTAAAGTAATCTGATTTTGGATCCCACTTGAATGCTGAATGATATGAATCAGCAGTATTAATCTCCTGAACTGATATTGCTTTTCTAGTACTTTTTCCATCTTGTCCCTTTACTCTTCTAATTACTATGGCACAGTTCATCAGGGATAGATAGGATGCTGGAATGTCCATTGGTTTTTGTTGTAATCTTTTACCTGCAGATTCTAAACTGTCTGCATGCATTGTACATAGACCACCGTGTCCTGTTGCCATTGCTTGAAACATGACATATGCTTCTGCACCTCTAATTTCTCCTACTACGATATAATCAGGCCTATGTCTTACGCCTGACTTTATAAGATCATACAATCCAATTTCTCCCTCACCGCTTGGACCAAATCCTGTTCTGGCAACTAGACTAAACCAGTTTTCGTGTTTGATGTTAATTTCTGCTACATCTTCAACAGAAAATATCTTGTAATCCGGATTGACTAACCCCGTTATTGCATTTAGTATAGTAGTTTTTCCACTACCTGTAGAACCAATAACCATAATTGACATTTTTGCCTCCATTAGCATCCACAAGTATGCCGCAACATCTACACTGATGGTTCCAAACGATATCAAATCCACAACAGAGTATGGGTCTTGTTTGAATTTTCTTATTGTAAAACTTGTTCCCTTTGGGGTAACTTCTTTTTGATATAGTACAGATATTCTGTGATTTCCCTCCAACGCCAAATCTGAAATAGGATATGCCGAACTGATGTGTTTTCCTGCTCTAAACACAATCCTAGATACAAATGAGTTGAGTTTTGCATCTTCGAATTTTATGTTACATGGAATGCTATCATATTTTCTATGCCATACGTAAATTGGGGCCTCTATGCCACTACAACTCACATCTTCTATGTTTGGGTCATGCATAAGTGGATCGATTAATCCAAAACCTGCAATATCTCGCTCTAGATAATATTTTACCTTCTCCATACTTGCCAGTGGATAGTCTTGAAATAATTTTTCATTATCTTTGAGAATTTTATTTACAAATGACATGAATCCAAAATCTTTTTCAATGTTTTCTGGAGAATCTAGGTTTTCTTCTATTAATCGGTATAGTTGATTGTAAATAACTTGTTCTGATTGATTGAGTTTTGTTTCATCTACTTGATATGAAATGCTTCCACTTTCCTGATCTTGTAAAATATTTGCATAGCTAAATGGTGCTTTTAATGGATAGTTTTCAATTACAATTGATCCTTTTTGTGTTTGATTTTGAAGTTCACTTAGAAAATCACTCTTTAGGAAATTTTCCAATCCTTGCTCTTCATTTTTCTTTACCATTTTTTTACCTCAAAAAGATATTTTTGGATATTTCAAAAAAAACCCTTATCCTAGGATTTGCCTTGTATTGTTACGCTTTGGGGTGCACCTGCTTGTCCAGCAAATATACTGACACTTGTATTTAGACCAGAGTCTAATGATGTCAATGTACCGTTAGTCAACTTGAAGTAGATTACTGCTGATGAACCGGGTGTTAGTGAAACTGGTCCAGTACCTGCATCTCCCGTAATACATTCAGTTACAGAACCTGAAGTATCTGGATCGATAGATATCACTGTAGAGCCTCCAGAACAACTGTTTGTTTTTGCAATTTTTCCTTGTACTCCACTCCAACCAGTGTGATTAAGNNTGATTCTTGCTGGGTGCCGCCTTGGAAAAGACTGGCACCATACAACACAACTCCTGAACCAAGTACAACTGATGCCACCAATATGATGACTGTTGTAAGTACTGTACTTAATGCACGATTTTTGTTTAGTTTGGTTTTCATTTTATTAATTTCATATCCTGATTAGGTAGTTATCTAGGCGAGTATGTAATTTTTTTGAATTACAGACTAGAAATATTTACACATGAATTGGATTTGAGCCTAAAATGCCTACAATGTTAGCATATCTTCACATACAAACACAATGCAGTGAGAACACTAATTTTGCAATCAAATGTGATGATATTTTGATACATGTTGAATCTAGCAATGAATTACATACAGTAATTTCTCTTGTCATCATCCGTTTCTATCTGATCTGACTCTTTTTGCTAATTCTAATTGAATCTGGTCCGCACAGTTTTTTTAATTTTGTGACAATCTTAAATAATTTTGATAATGTCTGTTCATCTCAAATTTAGACTTTTTTTAAAATATATTTTATCCGTCTAGACATGTCTAAAAAAAATGATTCATAATGACATGGGTTTAAATTTTATTTTAATTTTTATTAATTGATTTTAGATGTCATCCCCAGATATTCTAGTGTAAGCGGCGATGAATTTAGCTACTGTCTTGCGTAAATTTTCATAAGGCATACAAAGATTAAATATTTTTGTGTTTCCTTGAGGGAATCCTATTGCGATAACTGTGATTCCTTTCTTTCTTGCCTCCATCACTGCATCTTCCATATCTTTGCTATTTCCCATCGTTCCTACTTGTTGACCATCTGTAACTAGAAAAATATATTTTCTTTCAATGTTTTCTCTTTCTAATATTCTAGTGCAAAGTTTTACGGCATCTCCAATAAAAGACAACCCCGTAATCTCTATTCCACCAACTCTTGATCTTGCTGTCTGATCATATTTTTCATAATGATCTTTTACTATTCTGAAATTATTGTTAAAAGTAAAAAACCCCCACTTGCCATTTTTTGAGTTTACTTCATTTGCAGCCTCGCCAAGAGATATTGCGAATTTTTTCATCTCGTCAAATTTTAATCGCATACTACTGCTAGTATCTAAAACTATGGCCCACTCTTCTTCTATTTTTCTATAATCATCTTGCTCAAAAATCTGAACGTTATTATTTTGAGCTGCAACTGCCTGAATTGCAGCCTGCATTTGCAATAACCCCATATCTTCAGGCATGCCTTCATCCATAATATTTGGAACCATCTTCATCTGGCTGCTCATTTTTTTCAAAAACATATGCGTGGCATTTCTTAATCTCAAATATTCTCCAATATTTTCTGGTGCAAATTCAATCCTGTCAAAATTTAGACCATAAGTTAAACCTCCATATTTTTTTCGCACTTTTGCCCTACGCTTTAATTGCTCAAACCATATGCCGATAAAATTTTGTACATTTTTCTGAACCAATCCCTCTGGATTTATTATGATATTTTGCTGCCAATCTGATATTTTTAGATGAAAATAATGATCAACATATGGGATTTTCTCTTCAACTATAATGCCGTCATTATTATATAATAAATCTGCAATCTCCATTAATTTATCTGTGTCTTCAGAATTCGGTTCTAGAATTTGTTGTTTGATTTTAACTATATCTAAACTTTGAAGATTGAATTTTTCAGAAAATTTTTTCTTTGTGTATTCTTGACTTTTCTCTCTTTGCTTTCTTTCATTAATTATTTTAAACGTCTCATCAATTTTGTTAATCTCTTGAAAATATTCTGGAAAAGATTTTTCTAAAAAGTCATTGACTTTTATGTCTTCTATGAACTCTATTACTTTGTATGTTTTTTTTTCATTTTTTCCTTTAACCCAATTCTCATATTTGCTAAAATCTGTTACCTTGGCATGTCCTGCTGCATGACAAATGCTTGCAAAAAATAAATTCCAAATTGTCTCCTGTCCTGATTCATAATCGGAAAAGACAATGCCCTCATAGACATTATTTCCATTTATTTCTCTTGGCAAAGGAAAATACACTGTCATCCTTGGCAAATACTCTATCTTTGGAAAATGAATTGTCTCTAAAAAGAAGACATCGATATCTGTTGGTTTTTTTTCACATATGTCAAAAAAGATCTGATGGGCTACATCCTCAACTGTTTCTTTCATTTAATCACCCTTGACGACTACGTTGTGCCACTTCACTTTCAATTACTTTTTTAATTATCTGCCTTACCTCGTCTTGCACTTCATGATCATCACTAGTCATTGGAACAAGTGTTTCGTCTCCGCCTGCCAAAATGCCTACTCCGTCTGAGCAGATTTTTGCCCAATTTACCAAATCTCCTATAGATGGACCGTAGGGAAGATCTCCCATTTTGTATTCTTGTCTTAGCTTGGCACCTATTTTCACAATTGTCTCTGCATCTTTTAGAGAAATTCCTCCTCTCTCTGAGACCATCTGAAATTCTTTTTCATCAATATTATCCCCTATACTCATGTAATCAAAGTTCAACCAAACACTCATTCTTCTTCTCATGGCAGCGTTGATTGGCTTTGTACCTGCAAATTCCGATGATACGGGGTTCATACTAATTATCATGTATGCATGTTTATGTCTGTGGATAATCTCACTGTCTTTTTCTGTGAGTACCATGTGTCCTCTTTGGTCCAACAATGGGTTTAGCTTTGTTGCAACGTCTTGTTTCATCATGTTTGCCTCATCAAGGTATAATATTCCGCCTTTTCTACACCATCCAGTAATTAATCCGTCAATCCAATTTTCTTTTCCCAATCCAACATATCTTCCAAAAAGATCAAAAACAGATGTTGCCAAACCACAATTAATCTCCCACATTGGAAGTCCCGCCAATTCTGCGACAAGATATACGATATGTGTCTTTCCTGTTCCACTGGGACCAATCAATGCACATTGCTTGAAAAATTTCAGCGCTCTTCCAATCCTCTCTACATAATGCTCCCCATTATCCAGATATGGCGGTGTATCTTTTGGTATCATTTCGTCCATTTCTGGAGGAAATGCCATGTCTGATGAATCCATGTATTTTTTAAAATCATACATTTTTGATAGTTTATGGGTGTCTTTTTTTATCTGAGATATTGATACTGACAGGTTTACCTTATCTGAACTTATTTTTGAATGATTAACTGATGATATGACTCTATTTTGCTCCATACGCATGTAATTTACATAATGATATACTTAATGCTGTTATGTGTGTGTCAATATTACATACACATTGTTTAATGAATTCTGAGACTCTGATTATTCAGATTGAACATTCATGTTGATTTAAACTCTATATCTATGAGTAAGAATGACCCAAAAAATACGGTATTTCACAAATATGATGTAGAGGCATCAATTGACGAGATAGAAAATGCCGAGACCCATTCTACTTTCAAGTATGGGTTTACCATTTTATCAAACCCAAAAAACGTCCGTCTATCCATTGAGGGCATGACCAAAATTGCAGGGGACTCAAAAGAACGCGATGATGTATTAACCAAAGATGAAAATAACGTCCCAAAAATTCTCTCTGTAATTTATCAGGAACTATTTCCTACATTTTTCTTGCTTTCAAAAAGCCTCAATGTGTCTTGCCCTCCTATCCAAATTGGTGGAATGGGAGCAGGCAACATATCTGAAATTGATGAGATTGAAAATGTTTTATCCGTACAAGAAAACATATCCCCCGAAGTTGCAAGAGCGGAACTAACAGGTGAGTCAGAATTAGAAAATCCAGATATTATTCAGCCTAACATGTAATTATGATTTCTTACATACTATCAATAATAGCACAAAAAGGGGTAAATTTTGATAATGCACAAAACACACCTTAGAAATAATACGAGATATCGTTTGAACAATAGACGTGCACTTGCAAATGTTGTGACCAGTGCCATAATTTTGTCTGCAGTAAGCATTATGGGTGTGATGATGCTTGGGTGGTCAAATAGCAGCTTGGCTACACAAAAACAAGAAATCGAAGAAGTATTTTCTACACAAACAAACAAAATAAACGAGGATCTTATCTTTGATAATGTCTGGTTCTCTACTACTTGTCCCGGAAACTGTGTTAATGTTACAATGTCTAATGTCGGAACATTGGGACTAAATGTAACTGGGATGAAATTTATTGATGGAACAACTTTGGCGGAATTAAAAATTTTTAGTTATGATGATGCTGGAATTGTTCCCTCGGGCTCTTTTTCAACCAATGCAACATATTCATGGACATCCGGCGACGACATTGACGTTATTGTATTTACAGAAAGAGGAAATCAATTCACTACCCAAGTGATAGCACCATGAGAAAACACAGGGGTCTAAGTGCAGTAATTGGAACTGTATTTCTTGTTGCAGTAGTTGTTTCTTCGCTTTCTTATGTTACTTATAGTATGAATGTGCTTGGGAATTTTTCTGAATCTCTAATAACAGAAGAAAAAAGACAAAAAGACAAACAAGGTGAAGAATTTGAAATAACATCAGTGGATATAACACCTACAAACAAACTAGATGGGGTTGTTAAAAACACAGGCCAGATTCCTTTAGAGATAAAATCACTCTGGATTGAGGAAATCGGCGCTCCTGAATCTGTTAAAAAATTTGATATTGGTGCAACCATTGCTCCTGGCAATCAACTAGATTTGATTAATAGTGTTGATTTTGATATGGACACTACTAAAGGATATGCCATGAAAATGGTTTCAGGTAGAGGACATGTTCAATCTTTTTATGTAAACTCACCATCATCGCAAAGTCTTATGCTAAACATTCATGCCATTCCAGAATTTGTGCCAAGCGAATTTACAACAACTGTTTTGTTTACTGTTGTAAATAACATGTCAAACAACAATATTTTGTATGATTTGATTCCTTCAGTGAATACGACATCTATTGGTGATGTAATAATTGAACAACGTTCTGGCCCAAACCCCACTTCTTACCCTTCATTAGGTCCTGGAGAGATTGCAACTTTTGAATATATTTATCAATTATCTGGAGATGTAGATGAGGGTGCAATATTTAATGCAACAATTGCAAATGCTGCTGCTGAAAATTTTGTTATAACAACAGCATTAATCAAAGTAGTCACTTTGTCAACTCAGTCAGGTACTTCCCTCGAGTCTTTTGGTTTGTCTAGTGCACTGGTATCTGAAAGTAATATTTTGTATTTTCATGATGAAACTGATCTGACTCCTGGATCCGGATATCAAATGGATGGTTCTGAACCTACGGGTGGAGGTTCAACTGGAGATCCCAGTACTACGGCCATGACTTTTTGGAGCTCAAACATGACTTCCAGTACTGTTGTTACAAATGGTACTTGGAATTCACCTCTTGCATATTACAGTGATCTAGTTCCTAATGGAATTACCCAACCATCATTTGCATTCATGTTTGAGTGTGATGACTGTGGAGGAACAGGATCCACTTCTGAATCCACTGGAAATATCAGTGGGGATGATTTTGATGATAGCGGTAGTCCAATATGGCATTCTACTGGTGGTCCTCACGATGATGGGTATTTCACCTATGATGGAAATGACTATCATCGTGCAGAATGGGATGCGGCAAATGATTATACCGCATATCAAGATATTTCTAGTAATCCTGTCCATACTGCAATCTGGGCAAGAATTCCAGCAACCACTGATAATTACATGCCAATTGTAAGATGGGGTGATGAGAATGAAAGTAATGAAGATGAATATGAAATTGCATTAGGGGATGGATCAGCAGGAAACCACGGAAAAATTGTTTATCGTTTCACCACAGATGTTGACACTGATGTTACTACATGTGTAAGCACAGGAAGTACTGTTTATGATACTAATACTTGGTTTCATGTAATTGGTGTTAGACCAGCTGATGATCAATGTATGTTGTACATAAATGGGGTTTTTCAAGAATCTCAAAGCCATGGTTCTGATGGCACTACAGATGTAGATGTTGATGATGTCGATGATATTTTCATAGGATTTAATGGCGATGCGGATTACTTGATAGGAGATGTTGCAATGTTTATGCATTGGAATAATGTGGCAGCGCCTAGTGCAACAACTGCATATGATCTATACAATACAAATTATGGTACAAATGGGACCAGAGCTCATTTTACACTTCAGAGAACTACAGGTACAGGCACTGTGCAAGAGACAATTTATAATGGCAATTTTGAATTAGACTTTCACGATCCTGCAAAAAACTCTGATAGCACTCGTTATGATTTACAAACCAGTGATGCCACATATGACAAGTATTTATTTTACAATTTTACAACAACCACTTTATCAAGCTCTACATTTGCTACAGGTGAGAGATTAATGTTTAAGATTTCATGGGATTCAAATACTCAGAATCTACCAATAAACATTAGATTTGATGATGATGATCCTCTATTCACATTGCCAGATGCCTCTAGCTATATTCAAACCCCTATAACAACACCGAATTGGCCTACCTACCTGACTTTTGATAGGGATGACAAGGTAACATATTATGCTTTTAACAATGGTCCTGAAGGCGCATGGTTTAACTATCAAGGAACAAGATTTGTTCTTTCTAATCTTGCGGGCACTGCATCATATGGGGGGCTTGTTGAACAGGTTAATGCAACTAGTGTTAATGAAGATCAAGATAGCATCTACATCCCTGATCAAAACTATGCCTCAATATCGTTTTTTCAGGTCTCAAATCCTCCTCAAATAAATCCTCCTGCAAATGAACGTGTTCCTGTAGGAGAATACAACGCCGCTGTTTTTCTAAGTGGATATGATGACGAGGGAGAGGCATTTCTTCGAACTATCAATTTAGGCGTGGTTAGTATTACTGACTGATAAAAGATCTGTAACATTGGAATACATACAAGTTCTAATGTAATTTTCAGGTATTAGAAAATCAATGCAGTCTAGTGAATCTACTGAGCCTATCATACCTAGTGAAACCAGTGTGCCAATGACAACTGATCCACTGACATCTGGTGCAAGTACATTGGCTCAGCTAAATACATTGATTGAGGAATCCATGCAAATCTATGAACTAGAAGACCAAAAAACAAACATCATAGAGGATTTGCATAATGCATTAAAAATAATTACAGAATTTCTGAATTTTTCAGTAAATGTTCATCCTGTAATATTTAATCTTCCTCCTGACAGTAACATCGTTTTGTTGCCAAATTTGAATTTAATAATCAAACTATCAAACGGTAAAACAGAGACTAAAAAATTCACAGATTATCCTCCTGAAACAATCACACAAATTATTGAATATGTCACTCCACAATTAATAGGATTAATTCAAACACAAAAGACATACCTTACAGAAAAGATCACTTTCCTAAGAACTGCCACAAAACAACTAAACGCATTAGCTCAGCTAAAAGAAAATCTGCCAAACATAATACCCGTAACGGAGATACAGGAAAACCTTGTCTAATCTGATTCGTAGGTATAGTACAGTCAGTTCTTTAAAATCAAGTCTTGAAAAAGAGATAGAGGAGACAGAGCACTCCATAAACGAATACTCTAATATTTTAGGTGAAAAAATTAGAATAAATGAAGAACTTTCAAAAGACGACCCAGAGTTTTTAGAGTTAAAATCAAAACTAGAAAATAATCCTCTAGATAAAAAGAAACCAGATGTAAAAATTGATGACTCTAAAAATAATAATAAAAATACTGAAAAAAAGAATATTGAAAAACCAAAAAAGTCATCCAAAAAAGGCAGTGAGCACTGGTACAATTTAGATCACATAATGGTGTATAACGGAATTGGACTCAAAGGGGAGCTTGAATTATACTTTAAGGCAATAGATGAATTAAAATCAAAACTAGAAACCCTTCAAAGAACATTAGCTGCTTTGAAAAACATTGTTGAAAAAGGACTCAAAGAAGACATGGCATGCATTGCATTTCATGGCTCAAGTGGTCCTCTCCAGATATCATTTCTAAAGACAAGTGATATTAGAAAGAATTTTTCATTTAAATCGATCTATTCAGGTTTAGCAATTTCTCAAGAAAATATAATAAAAATAGGAGTTTAGTGAATTTTTATGCTAAATCATACACTAATTTGTAATAATTTGATATTTAAAGAAAGTAAGAAATACGATCGATCCGATCAAATCTTCTTAGCTATATCACAATATAGTCTAGTTATTTCCTACTGAGGATCCAGAAAAAACATGACAAGCGAAACAACTCAGACATCAATATTTGACTCTACACCTGACACTCAAATGTACGAATACAAATTATCTATAGAAAAGGTACAAGTGGAACTTTTACAGTATGGACTGACATCTAATCAAAGCAAGGTGTTTATCTATCTTGGAAAGTATGGCGCAAAGACTGCACCTGAGGTTTGCAAAGCCCTCAAGCTACCTAGAACTGAAACATATCATTTGCTTTCAGCATTACAAAACAAGGGAATCGTCTCCGCTACGTTTCAGCATCCGATTCAATTTACTGCATTATCATTAAACAAAGCAATATGGATTCTAGTAAACTCTGAAAAAGAGCGAGTAAAATCTTTGGAGCATATGGAAAAAGGATTATCTGAATTATGGGATAACATTCCAACTTTTGATTCACTACATGATGATGTTGAAGAAAAATTCCAAATGCTACAAGGTGCAAACCAAATTCAATCAAAAATTACTGAAATGACTGATAACTTTAAAGATGAATTTTTGATACTTGGCTCTGAGAAAGACTATGTCAAGTTATATCATGGTGAATTTTTAGAATCTTTTGTAAAATCAAAACAGCAATTCAGATTGCTAAGTGCATGCTCTGAAAAAACTGCATACATATTTGATGATTTGGAAAGAAAGAACATCAAAAAACTGGACAAGGATATTCAAAATCACTTGTGTTTTATCCTAAAAGATGACGCTGAATTATTATTCTTTACAAAAAATGCAAATTCCCCTACTGAGCCATTTGCAATGTGGACAAACTCAAAGTCTATGACATATTCAATGAAGTTGCTCTTTGAATCTCTCTGGGCAAATTCAAAGAATATTCACCTGTAATAATTTAAGAAAATATTATTTGTAAGAACCAAACTAGTCTCTCTCTTTATATAGAAAATTTCAGTTATCTTTTCTATAGATATGGATTTCACATATTCTAAAGTAAAAACAGGAGTACCTGGATTAGATTCAATCATATCTGGGGGATTAAAAAAAGACCGTTCTATCATAATCTCAGGCCCACCTGGCAGCGGAAAGACTACATTTGGTTTACAATTTCTTTATTCTGGTGCCAAGGACTTTGATGAGTCAGGTGTGTACATTACAATGTCACAAAACATTGAAGAGATAAAAAATGACTGCAAGTCATTTGGGTGGGATTTTGATGATCTGATTGGTAATGATAAAATTCTAATGATTGATGCAAGGCCGTTTAAAATTCAAGATGAGTTGATTGGACGAGATGATTCTCTGTATAGGGGAGAGCAGATACCATTTGAGCATTTAACAAAATTACTATTAAACAGCATTAAAAGAGTAGATGCAAAAAGAGTGGTAATTGACTCAGTTACAATTCTTGCAATGCAGTATTCTGATAAATTCTACATGAGACAGGGATTGCAGGTAATGATTCAAGCATTGGAAAATTATGGTGTAACCTCATTGATAATATCAGAGTATTCTGAAAATAACGATATTCCTTTAGAGTGGTTTGTTACTTCTGGAATTATTCAACTAAGACACACTAGAAAAGAGGACACCATGGAAAGAACAATCCAAGTAACTAAAATGCGTGGCATAAAACACAGTGAACAAATTCATCCCATAGTTATAGATGNNACTACTATAACTTTGACATTTGCAGGCAACATATTTCCAGTTGCAATGGAGTGCAACATTGTAGAAATCATAATCACCATACTTGCGTCCTTGAGAATTTTTTTGTATTCCCTTTGTGCTTCTGTCACATCTGTAATCACATCTGGTAATGGACCATCATCCCGAATAGAGCCTGCCAATACGAATGGAATTTTATTTTTTACACACTGGTACATTATCCCATGTGTTAGTTTTTTTGTTTTAACCATGTTTGCAATAGAACCTGCACGAAAAACCGCATTTATCGTGTCCATATGATTTCGATGTCCATGGTATGCCAGAGTTGCATCATGAACATTCATTCCAAGCGATGTTCCCAATGTGGCATATTCTATATCATGAACTGCCAAAGCATTTCCAGCCAAAACCCCGTCAATGAATCCTAGTTTGATCAATTCTGCAACCGCGTCTGCTGCACCGGTATGAACTATGGCAGGACCGCCAACAATTATGATTTTTCCACCAGCCTTTTTTGTTTTGTAGATATCTTCTGCCACTTTTTTTGCAATGTGCTGAGTTGGTCGCTCACTAGAGCTAGAGCTTCCCATAAATTCAAAGACGTTTACTCCCTCTCTTGGACGCTCAGGTGGGGTAATTTTGATTCCGCCCTCACCAACTATTATTTCGTCTCCTTTTTTTACATCCCTTACAGGTACGCAAAATGCTCTGTTATTT